>OLYM01001142.1_pt1 | contig 10457 bp, 9 predicted proteins | sample 1673691 | NCBI WGS metagenome assembly OLYM01 (sample SAMEA103958123, study PRJEB25191) | human gut metagenome | reverse complement strand
TTGCATCCCAATCCCCCCGCCGGCAGGAGCTGATGAAGCTCACCGGCCTGCCGTTCACCGTCCGCGTCGCGGACGTGGACGAGACGATGGACCCTGCCCTTCCTGTGCAGCAGGAGGTCGCGCGCGTCAGCCGTCTCAAGGCCCGGACCATCGCGGCCTCGGCCGCGCCCGACGATATCGTCATCGCGGCGGACACCATCGTCGTCATCGATGGCCGCGAGCTCGGCAAGCCGCATACGCAGCAGGACGCGTTCGACATGCTCAGGCTTCTCTCCGGCCGGACGCATGAGGTCGTGACCGTGCTGTCCGTCTGCCGCGGCGAGCGGACCGAGTCGGAGGCCGTCGTCACCCGCGTGACGTTCCGCGCGCTCACGGACGAAGAGATCCGCGCCTATATCGCCACCGGCGAACCCATGGACAAGGCCGGCAGCTACGGCATCCAGGGCTACGGCGCCATGTTCGTCAGCCACCTTGAGGGTGATTATTTCTCCGTCATGGGCCTGCCGCTGTGCCCGCTGTGCCGGATGCTGCGCGCGTTCGGCGTAAGCATTCTGACGGAAAAGGAGGCGCAGGAGGCGTGAAGAAGAAATTCTGGACGGGCCGGCTCAAGACCATCCTGATCATTGCGCTCGTCGTCGCCATCTGCGCGGCGGTGACGCTCGCCATCGCCACGGGCACGAGTGCGCTGGAAAACGTGGTCGGGACGATCCTCTCGCCCATCCGCGCGGGCGTCGCGTCCATCGACCGGCTGGCCGAGCGGTATTATAACTACATGTTCCGCTACGAATCGCTGGCGGCGGAAAACGCGGAGATGGAAAAGCAGATCCTCGCCATGCAGGCCGACGTCCGCGACGCCGAGCAGCTGCAGCGCGAGAACGAGTGGCTCAAGGCGCTGCTGCAGCTGTCGAACGAGCATGAGGACTACCAGTTCCTCACCGCCTACATCATCTCCTGGGATTCCTCCGACTACAAAAGCGCCTTTACCATCGGCAAGGGCACGAACGCCGGGCTTGAGGAGGGTATGTGCGCCGTGACGGAGAACGGGCAGGTCGTCGGCCTTGTGACCAAGGTCGGGGCCAACTGGGCCACGATCACGACGATCATGGATTCGTCGCTGGAGATCTCGGCCTCCATCGCCTCGTCCGGCTATACCGGCGTCGTCCAGGGCACGTTCCTGGAGGACGGCACGGAGATCCTGCGCATGAACTATCTTCTGACCGACGCCATCGTCAAAAACAACGACCAGGTCGTCACCACCGGCTCGACGCTCTACCCGCGCGGGCTGCTGCTGGGCTACATCACGAACGCCAGCCTCGACGAGACGGGCGTTGCAAAATACGCCACGCTCGAGCCGTCGTGCGACCTCGGCAAGCTCGAGCAGATCGCCATCATCACGCAGTATGACCTGCAATGACCCCATGATAGGAAAGGAGGCGAGCCATGCACGCGACCTATAAAAATGCGCTCATGTGGACGCTCTACGGCGCGTTTTTCCTGCTGCTGACCGTTCTGCAGACCGTTGTGTTCGGCAGAGCCCGGTTTTTTGACGTCAAGCTCAGCATCCTCCCCGTCTGCATCGCCTGCGTGGCGATGCTCTGCGGCGCGGAGGCCGGGGCGCTCTACGGCCTGTGCTGCGGCACGGTCTGGTGCTTCACCGGGGCGAGCGGCGGCGCGCTGCATATCGTGCTGATGACGATCTGCGGCGCGGTGATCGGCTATCTCTGCGACCGGTATCTGGTGCGGCGGCTGCTGTCGGCGCTGATCATGAGCCTGCTTGCGCTGACGGTCTGTCAGACGATCCTGTTCCTGTTCCAATGCTATCTCGGCACGATCTACATCGGCACGATCTACACGCTGCCCATCCAGATCGGCCTGAGTCTGCTCTCCTGCCCGCTCATCTACCTGGGAGCCTGGGCGATCCGAAAGGTTGGTGCCAAGTAAATGCAGCGAATCTCCCGCTTCCGCATGATCGTGTTCATCGTCATCATTCTGGCCATGATCGGCGTATTCTCCCTGCGGCTTTACAAGACGCAGGCGGTCGTCACCGAGGAATCCCTCGTCGCCGCCGACGCCGACTCCATGACCTATCAGTCGACGGTCGAGGCCGCGCGCGGCAATATTCTGGACCGCAACGGCAACGTGCTGGTCTCCAACCGCGCGAGCTATAACCTCGTCATCGTCAACTTCGTCTTCTTCAACGCCCCGGACCCGAACGGGAATCTCTTAAAGGTGCTGGACCTTTGCGACGAGCTTGGGATCCAGTACGAATCGCACTTCCCCGTCACTCCGGACCGGCCTTACGAATATACGGACGACAACAATTCGGCCTGGCAGGAAAATTTCCGCAAATTCCTTGCCGATCGCGGCTATGACCTCGATATTTCCGCGCCCACGCTCATGAAGCGGCTGCGCAGCGAATACAAGATCCCCGACGACTGGAAGCAGGCGGACGTCTACCGCATCATTGCCGTCCGGTACGAGCTGGAGCTGCGCTCGATCGAGGGCATCGGCCTGGAAAACTACACGCTGGCGGAGGACGTCGACGCGGAATCCCTCGCCGCCGTCATGGAGCTGGCCGTGCCGGGCGTCGTGGTCGAAAACGGCACGGTGCGCGAATATAACACGAAGTACGCCGCGCATATTCTCGGCTACATCGGTCCAATTTGGAGCGCGGAAGCCGATGAATACCGTGAAAAGGGCTACTCCATGAATGCACTCGTCGGTAAATCCGGCGTGGAGCAGGCGTTTGAGCAGTACCTGCACGGCTCGAGCGGCCTGAAAAAGACGACGGTCTCCTCGACCGGCGAGATCCTGAACCGCTATTACGTGACCGAGCCCGTGCCCGGCAACAACGTGGAGCTGTCGATCGATATCTCCCTGCAGGCCGTGGCCGAGCAGTCGCTCGAGAAGGTCATCCTCGACCTGCGCGAAAACGGCGTCGGCCGGAACAAGGAGGGCAAGGACGCCCGGGGCGGCGCGGTTGTCGTGCAGCTGTGTAAGACGGGTGAGATCCTCGCCATGGCGAGCTACCCGACCTATGACATTTCTACGTTCAATCAGGACTATGAAACCCTCAGCGAAGACGAAATGAATCCGCTGTTCAACCGTGCGCTCACGGCTTATCCGCCCGGCTCGGTCTACAAAATGGTCACGTCCATCGCGGCCGTCGACCTCGGCGGCTTCGACCCCGGCTATATCATCGAGGACAAGGGCCTGTACACCTACTATGATTCCTTCCAGCCCAAGTGCCACATCTGGTCGCTGGCCAACCCCCGCACCCACGGCAAGATCAACCTGATGCAGGCCATCGCCTATTCCTGCAACTATTACTTCTATGAGGTCGGCCGTCTGACCTACAACAGCTATATGGAAAAGACCGGCGAAAACCCGTTCGACATCGTGGCCAAGGCCCTCGGCCTCGGCGAGGCGACGGGCATCGAGCTGCCGGAGGAGGTCGGCGCGCGCGCGAACGCGGAGGAAAAGAACAAGCAGTACGCGGGCGAAGACGCCGGCTGGTTCGGCGCGGACGTGCTGCAGGCCGTCATCGGCCAGAGCCTGAATAAATTCACCCCCCTGCAGCTGGCCTGCTACACCTCGGCCCTGGCCAACAAGGGCACGCGGTATGAAGCGACGCTTCTGTCCCGCGTCGTCTCGTGGGACTATCAGGATCTGATCGAGGAACATACGCCCACTGTCGCCAACACGCTGGAGATCTCGGAAAAGGCGCTCGCCGCGCTGGACCAGGGCATGCGCATGACCGGCTCCATCGGCACGGCGGAGCAGTATCTCAAGGACTACCCCATCGCCATCGCCTGTAAGACCGGCACCGCCCAGTGGCAGGGCACCACCTCCACCGGCTCGTTCTCCGGCTCCGATCACGCCTCGTTCGTGCTCTACGCCCCGGCGGACGACCCGGAGATCGCCATCGCCGTCTACATCGAGCGCGGCTCGCAGGGCGGCAATCTGGCGAACGTCTGCATCCCGATCCTGGACGCCTATTTCTCCAGCTCCACCAAATATGAGACCATCGCGACTGAAAATATCGCTTATTGAGAGGAACCGCTATGACCGACCTTTCGCATATCCGCAATTTTTCCATCATCGCCCACATTGACCACGGCAAATCCACGCTGGCCGACCGCCTGCTCGAGGAATGCCACTCGGTCGAAAAGCGCGAGATGGAGGACCAGATCCTCGACTCCATGGACCTTGAGCGCGAGCGCGGCATCACCATCAAGGCCCGCGCCGTCCGTCTGGACTACCGCGCCGACGACGGCGAAAACTACGTCCTGAACCTCATCGACACCCCGGGCCACGTCGACTTCAACTATGAGGTCTCGCGCAGCCTGTCCGCCTGTGAGGGCGCGGTGCTGGTCGTCGACGCGTCGCAGGGCATCGAGGCCCAGACGCTGGCCAATACCTATCTCGCCGTCGACAACGGGCTGGAGGTCCTGCCCGTCGTCAACAAGATCGACCTCCCCGCAGCCCGGCCCGCCGAGGTCAAGAAGGAGATCGAGGACGTCATCGGCATCCCCGCCATGGACGCGCCGGAGATCTCCGCCAAAAACGGCATCAACATCCATTCCGTGCTGGAAATGATCGTGAACAACGTCCCCGCCCCCGCCGGCGACCGCGAAGCGCCGCTGCAGTGCCTGATCTTTGACAGCCAGTACGATTCCTACCGCGGCGCGATCGTCTATCTGCGCGTCATGAACGGCACGGTCCGGCCCGGCATGGACATCCGCATGATGGCCTCCGGTGCGGTCTATAAGGTCGTGGAGGTCGGATATCTGCATCCGAAGGGCATGGTCCCGGCCGAGAGTCTCGGCGCGGGCGAGGTCGGCTACCTGACCGCGTCCATCAAGACCGTCTCCGACACCCGCGTGGGCGACACCATCACGGGCGTTGACAACCCCGCGGCCGAGCCCCTGCCCGGCTACCATCAGGCGCAGCCGATGGTCTTCTCCGGCGTGTATCCGGCCGACGGCTCGAAATACGGCGATCTGCGCGACGCGCTGGAAAAGCTGAAGCTCAACGACGCGTCGATGAGCTTCACGCAGGAAAATTCCATCGCGCTGGGCTTCGGCTTCCGCTGCGGCTTCCTCGGTCTTCTGCATATGGAGATCATCCTCGAACGGCTCGAGCGCGAATACAACCTCGACCTCATCACCACCGCGCCCAACGTCGTCTACAAGATCACCAAGACCGATGGCACGCAGCTCGACGTCTATACTCCGCTCAACTACCCCGATCCCGCCGAGATCGCCGAGGCGCAGGAGCCCTATGCCAAGGCGAACCTCATCGCCCCGCCCGAATACGTCGGCGCGATCATGGACCTGTGCCAGAACCGCCGCGGCGAGTTCAAGGACATGCAGTATCTCGATCCCACCCGCGTCGAGCTGCACTATTCCATGCCGCTCAACGAGATCATCTACGACTTCTTCGACGCGCTCAAGAGCCGCACGCGCGGCTACGGCTCGCTCGACTACGAGCTCGAGGGCTACCGCCCGTCGAAGCTCGTGAAGCTCGATATCCTGCTCAACGGCGAGATCGTCGACGCGCTGAGCTTCATCCTCTTCGCGGACAACGCCTATACCCGCGCCCGCAAGATCTGCGAGAAGCTCAAGGACAATATCCCGCGCCAGATGTTCGAGATCCCGGTGCAGGCCGCCATCGGCGGCAAGGTCATCGCCCGCGAGACCATCAAGGCCCTGCGCAAGGACGTGCTTGCCAAGTGCTACGGCGGCGACATTTCCCGCAAAAAGAAGCTTCTGGAAAAACAGAAGGAGGGCAAAAAGCGGATGCGCACCTTCGGCACCGTCTCCGTCCCCTCCGAGGCGTTCATGGCCGTCCTCAAGCTTGACGAATAATCGATCGGAGGAGCAGCCCATGCTTCTGAAACCCAAGGACAACCAGAATAAAAAGAAAAAGCCGCTCGGCATCTACGTCCATGTGCCGTTCTGCCGCAGCAAGTGCGAATACTGCGACTTCTACTCCCTCGGCGGCGCGCGGAACAAGGAGCTGATGGACCGGTATCTGACCGCCGTTCTCGCCCACATCCGCGAGGCCGCGCCCAGCGCGCAGGGGTACGAGGTCGATACCGTCTACTTCGGCGGCGGCACGCCCTCGTTCTTCGGAGCCGGCGGCCTGAGCCGCATCTTCTCCGAGATCGACCGTCGCTTTGACGTCAGCCGCGACGCCGAGGTGTCGTTTGAGGCAAATCCGGACTCTGTCTCGCTTCCCATGCTCACGCGCCTCAACCGCGCGGGCTTCAACCGCATCTCCATCGGCGTGCAGACCGACTCCGACGAGCAGCTCAAGGCGCTCGGCCGCCCGCACAACTACCGTCAGGCGCAGCAGGCGGTCATGATGGCGCGCCGCGCGGGCTTTGACAACATCTCCGTCGATCTCATGTACGGCCTTCCGAACCAGAGCCGCGAGCAGTGGATGCAGACGCTGCGCAACATCATCGATCTCAAGACCGAGCACATCTCCTGCTACGGTCTGAAGGTCGAGCCGGGCACCAAGCTCTGGGAATACAAGGACTGCGCCAACCTCCCCGACGATGACGCGCAGGCCGACATGTATTTCTACGCCGTTGAAACGCTCGCGGAGTTCGGCTATCACCAGTATGAGATCTCCAACTTCGCAAAGGACGGCTACATCTGCCGCCACAATCTCAAATACTGGATGGGCGATGAATACCTGAGCTTCGGCCCGTGCGCCGCGTCCGACTTTGCCGGAAAGCGTTTTACCATCAAGCCGGATCTGGAGAGCTACATCACCGGCGTCATGAGCAAGGGCATCGTCCTGTCCGAGTGTGAGAGCGTTCCGCTGCGCGAGCGCGCGGGCGAGTATCTCATGCTCCGCCTGCGCACCGTCGACGGCGTGGAGGCAGGCGAGTATACGCGCTCGTTCCTGCTCCCCTTCGAGCCGATCGAAAAGGCGCTGCGGGTTTTGGAGAAGAACGACCTCGCCGTTCTGGAAAACGGCCGCTGGCATCTGACGCCGAAGGGCTTCATGCTCTCAAATCCCATCCTTGTCAAGCTCCTCGATGAGCAGCAAAAGAGCAAGCCGCTCGCCCAGAAGCGATAAAAAGACGCGATACCGCCGCCGCGGTAAAAATAAAGATTGACACGGCGCGGTATCATCGCGTATAATATTCAGCGTATGTTCCTGCCCTATACGGCAGAAAGCAGAACACGACTCGCTGCGGCTGCGTTTTTTCGCAGCTGTTGAGCATATTATTACAGGAGGTGTACCAAAAATGGCAACTGTTCGTACCTATCAGCCCAAGAAGCGCCACAGATCCAAAGTGCATGGCTTCCGCAAGAGAATGGCGACCGCCAACGGCCGCAAGGTCCTCGCCCGCCGTCGTGCAAAGGGCAGAGCAAAGCTGTCTGCGTAACACGCAAGCCATGACCGCATATACCGCTGTGCAATGATAGGGGTGAATGGACGCTGTTCTGTTCGCCCCATCCGTTTATCAGGGATCAGAGCAAGCTGCGTCCGGAGCATCTCCGGCGTGCGCCTGCCCGGAGGGAGGCCTCATGCAGTATTCCAGTTCCCTCAAGCTCAATCACATCTTCCGCCGTCTCTACCGCAAGGGTCACACCTGCGCCAACCGGTATCTTGCCATCTACTGCCGCAAAAACGGGCAGGCATGCAACCGCATCGGCCTGACGGTCAACGCGAAGCTCGGCTGCGCCGTCCGGCGCAACCGTGTCCGCCGCCGTCTGCGTGAGATCTACCGGCTGCACGAGACGCAGTTTCTTCCCGGCTACGACATCGTGGTCGTGGTGAGAGGGCGCGCCATGGACGCGCCGTATCGCGAGCTTGAGCAAGCCTACCTGTCGCTTGCGGAGAAGCTGTCGCTTCTGAGGCATGAGGACACGCAATGAAACGGCTCTTTCTCACCCTGATCCGGTTTTATCAGAAGCACATTTCACCCGCCTTTCCGCCCCGCTGCCGGTTTACGCCGACGTGCTCCCAGTATGCACTGGAGGCCATCACAAAGCACGGCGCATGGAAAGGCGGCATTCTGGCTGTACGGCGGTTTCTGCGGTGCCATCCTTTTTACAAGGGTGACTACTTTGATCCGGTGCCGTAGGGCGCACGGGCTGTGCCCGGCTCCCGGCATCCCCACACTGGAGGATAACAAATGAAAAGATTCCTTGCACTGTTCCTCGCACTGCTCATGATCCTCGCGCTGGCCGGCTGCGCCATGAACGCTCCGGCTGCCAACGATGAAAGCACCTCGCTCGAACCGGCGCAGGCCGCGCAGGAGGCGCTCGACTCCACACAGGACAAAATGTCCCTCTCGGACATCATCCGCGTCCCGTTCGGTTATCTGCTTGACTGGCTTGACCGGTTTGCAAACAACTACGGCGTGGCGCTGATCCTGTTCTCCCTCATCGTCAAGCTCGTGCTGCTCCCGATGAGCATCAAGAGCAAGAAGAGCATGCTGAAAATGTCGCGCCTTGCGCCGCTTGCCAAGGCACTCGAGGCAAAATACGGCGATGACAAGCAGAAATATCAGCTTGCGCTCCAGCAGCTTTACAAGGACGAAGGCGTTTCGATGAGCGGCGGATGTCTCTGGTCGTTCATTCCGCTGCTGATCATGCTGCCGCTGTACTACGTCATCCGTGAGCCGATCACGTATATGATGCACAACAGCCGTTCGATCGCAGCCGCCGTCGTCGCCTATATCAAGGCCAGCGGCGTCACCCTCGGCGGCAGTAGCTTCTATGACCAGCTTGCCGCGGCAGGCCATCTCGGTGAGTTCCTTGAGGAGCTGAAGGCGCTGCCCATCTTTGAGGCAGCCTCGCTCCGCGAGATCAGCTTCACCTTCCTCGGCATCAACCTTGCCGAGATCCCGTCGTTCAGCTTCTGGACGTGGGAAAACCCTGCATGGAACCAGATCGGTCTGTTCCTGATCCCGCTGGTTTCCGGCGGTCTTCAGATGCTCTCGATGTTCGTCAGCCAGAAGATGAACACCAAGGTCGCCACCAACGAAGACGGCGAGCAGGACGCCGAGGCTGCCAAGGCCGCGGCGCAGACCAACACCACCATGATGCTCATGATGCCGATCATGTCGCTCTGGATCGGCTATTCCATGCCCGCCGCGATCTCCATCTACTGGATCGCGCAGGCCCTGTTCGGCGCTGTGCAGGACTATTTCCTGACCGTCCACTTCCGCAAGATCTATGACGCGGAGGACGCCGAGCGCCAGGAGCGCGCCGCCATGAAGCGTCTGGAGGAGGCTGAGAAGGAGCGTCAGCGCGCCCTTCGCCGCGAGCAGAATCCCGACGGCATTCAGGACAATGTCAGCAAGAAAAAGCTGAAGCAGCAGGAAAAGGAAGCCGCCGCAGCCGCCGCACGCGACTACGAGGCGAAAAAGAACCCGGCCGCTGCCGACGAGCAGGACGAAAAGAAGCCGCTCTCCGGCGACCCCAGCCGCCCCTACTGCAAGGGCCGCGCTTACGATCCCGCCCACTATGGCAAGAAGGCATCCGCGCAGGATGCGGATGCAAAATCTGAGGAGTAACGTAGAATATGGAAAAATTCATTACCGCTACCGGCAAGACCATCGACCTCGCGATCGCAGCCGCGCTCGAGCAGCTCGGCATGGACCGCGACAGCGTCTCGGTCGAAGTGCTGGACAATCCCAGATCCGGTTTCCTTGGCATCGGCGCGCAGCCCGCGAGGGTCAAGGTGACCTATGAAGCACCGGACGAGCCGCCCAAGCCCGCGCTCTCCTCTGCCTCCAGAAGCAAGCCCAAAAAGCCCGTGCAGGAGTCTGCCTCCGCACCGAAGGTCATCGCGCCCGCCGCTCCGGCAGCGCCCGCGCCGGCCATGGCGCAGCCCCGTCCCGAGCCCAAGCCGCAGCAGCCGAAGCCCGCGCGCGAGCCCAAGCCGCGCCCTGAGCGCAAGCCGCAGCAGCCGAAAGCGCCGAAGGCTCCGAAGGCCGCCGAGCAGACCGCTCCGGCCGAGCCGAAGGTCTACGCCCCCGCCGACCCCGGCTCTGTCGAGGAACAGATCGAGCAGTTTGTCAAGGGTCTGCTGGAGCACATGGGCTCCAACGCCGTGCCGCACGCCGCCAAGTCCGCCGACGAGACCTATATGGTCGATCTGGTCGGTGAAAATCTCGGCATTCTGATCGGCCGCCGCGGCGAGACGCTCGACGCCATCCAGCATCTGACGAACTATGCCGTCAACCGCGGCCAGACCAAGCGCGTGCGCATCAATGTCGATGCCGAGAACTACCGTCTCAAGCGCGAGGAGTCTCTTCAGCGTCTGGCGTCGAAGGTCGCGGGCAAGGTCGTCAAGTACCGCCGCAACATCACGCTCGAGCCGATGAACGCCTATGAGCGCCATGTCATCCATGCCGCCCTTCAGGATCATCCCGACGTGACCACCTTCTCCACCGGCACCGAGCCGAACCGCCGCATCGTCGT
>OLYM01001141.1_pt1 | contig 10460 bp, 10 predicted proteins | sample 1673691 | NCBI WGS metagenome assembly OLYM01 (sample SAMEA103958123, study PRJEB25191) | human gut metagenome | reverse complement strand
CGCTGAATTTCGACTTCTGCTGGGCATATGACACGCCGTCATCGTGCATCTCGAGCGCACGAATCACACGACGCACGTTATGGGGATGAATCACGGCAGCAGATTCCGGGTCGCGCTCGGCAAGCAAGGCATGCAATGCTTCCTCGCCAATGCGCTCGGCAAGCTCCTGATAGCCCGCGCGGCGTTCGTCCTCGAGCTCTCCCGAAGGAAAATCCATTTCATCGAGTGCGGCCTTGAGATATAGGCCCGTACCGCCGCAAAAGACTGGAAGACGCTGCTCGCCAAGCAAACGCTCGATATGCGCTCGGGCATCCGACTGATAGAGCGCAGCAGAATATGCGACGCCCGGATCAACGATATCGACAAGGCGCAGAGGAGCCGAGCACTCCTCGGGCATCATCTTGGCCGTACCAATGTCCATACCGCGATAGATTTGCATCGCGTCACACGACAACACTTCAGACGACAGGCGAGCAGCCAGACGGTCGGCAACATCACTCTTGCCGACCGCCGTCGGACCGACGATCGCTACGGCAGAAAGGCTTGCACCGGGGGAAATCATTAGCGAGGCTCGCCCACGACGTAGCCAGACAGATACCACGTCTTGGCGACATCAATATCAACATCGACGATCTTGCCGATGAGCTGATCGATACTATAGCCAGCGGGAATCGGCGCATGTACCGTCTGGTTCTTGGGGCTCTTGCCCAGAAGGACAGCGTCGTTCTTCTTGCTCGTGCCCTCAATGAGCGCAGGCACCACGGTGTGAAGCTCGCCCTGATTATACTCGTGCGCCGTCGTCTCAATAACCTTGACCAGACGGTTAAAGCGCTCAAGGATAACCTCATGCGGGGTGGGATCATTAATCTCGGCGGCCGGAGTACCGGCGCGCTTGGAGTAAATGAAGGTGTAGGCCTGGGCATAGCGCACCGTCTCGGCAAGCGAGAGCGTCTGCTCAAAGTCTTCTTCAGTCTCGCCCGGGAAGCCAACGATAATGTCGGTCGAGAGCGCGATATCGGGCATGCGATTGCGAATGCGATCGACCAGGCCCAGATAGCCCTCGCGTGTATAACGGCGATTCATCTCTTTGAGGATGCGCGTGGAGCCCGACTGAACGGCCAAGTGAAGCTGCGGCATGACGGCGGGCGTCTCGGCCATAGCGTCGATGGTCTCGGGCAGCAGATCCTTAGGATGAGAAGAGGTAAAGAAGATGCGCTCGACGCCCGTATCGCCCACCGCGCGCAGCAGATCGGCAAAACGCGGCTTGCCAAACAGATCGCGACCATATGAGTTAACGTTTTGGCCCAGCAGCGTAATCTCACGCACGCCCTGGCGCACCAAACCGGTCACCTCGTCGACAATCTCCTCGAAGGGGCGGCTCTTTTCGCGACCGCGCACGTACGGCACGATACAATAGGTGCAGAAATTATTGCAGCCCGTCATGATGGGCACCCAAGCGTGATACTGGGTCTCTCGATGCCACGGCATGCTCATGGCATCCGTATCCTCATGCTCATTGGTGCGGATATGACGCTTGCCGTCAAGGAACGCCTCGGCAATGAGCTCGGCCACATGTGCGATAGAATGCGTGCCAAAGATGACATTGACGTTATCGACGTTGGTGAGCAGTCCCTCGCCATCACGCTGCGCGATGCAGCCGCCCACGGCAACCACACGCTTGCCCGAAGGCGAAGGCGGCAGGCTTTTGCAGGAATTGCACTGACCGTACAGGCGAGTATCGGCGGCCTCGCGCACGCAGCATGTCATGAAGACAACGATATCGGCATGCTCAAGATCGAGCGCCATGAGGCAACCATACGAATCGAGCAGACCGCTCACGCGCTCAGAGTCGTGCTGATTCATCTGGCAGCCAAAGGTGCGGATAAAGTAGGTTTTACCGGCAAGAATATCGCGTACGGAACGCTGATCCATGTGCATAAGTCCTAACGTTGGGGAGCGAAACGAGTCTAGCAGAAGCTATGCCACAGGCTTAACATCATCCATGACGACGTTATCCATAGCAGCTCGATTGATCTGGTGAACGTAGATAGAAAGGCGGATGGCCGTGCGCGACTCCCCGTTAATGAGAATGTCGGAGAACACGGGCGCGCAGGAAATATCAAAACCGGTTGGGATCAAAAAACCGCGCGCGATGGCAACGGCCTTAATGGCCTGGTTAACCGCACCGGCGCCGACACACTGGATGTTGACGGGTACACCATCCTTGACCATGCCGGCGATGGCGCCGGCAACGGACGCGGGCGATGATTTGCTTGATACCTTCAGGCAATCCATGAAGAAACTCCTGCGTTTAAAAGTACGTTTTAACTGCAATAACTGTATCGTACCGAGTGGACTCGGTAAAGGCACTATTCCTCTTTGGCAAGATCGAAAGTCACAGTGATTCGATCACGCGAAACACGAATCTTTGGGTCGCCGCAAAGGTTGAGATAGTACCTGGCGGCAAGGTCATTGAAGTCCCGCTCCACAGCACGCGAAAACTGTGCCATGTCATCCTTGGCAATACGTAGCCCGCGACGATCCTTCGCGAGATCGACAGGAGCCGGCGCATGCGAGGACGAATCACGCTCGCGCAGCAGACGCGCGGTCACACCGCGAACGGGCTTAATCTGCCCTGCCAAAATGCGATGTGCCGTGCGCTCGGACATTTCAAGACCCAAACCCGAGCAGATACGGATAAAGTCCTCGGCATCAGAGGCAAGGCCTAAACGATCGACAACCGGAAGCTCGCTCTCGTCATCAATAAACAGGAGACGAGACGTATCGAGCCTACTTGACGCCTGAACATAAAGGGTCGCGGCAATCTCAGACGGAGAACCAAGATAGACATCGCAACCACGCAACTCCTCGAGTGCAAACTCACAAGCAGCGCGAATAATATTATGCGGGCCGCGAGCACAGACATAACGTCCGTCCTCATCCTTGACGGCCTGGGGCCAGCTGGACTGATCGGCACGCTCACTGAGGCGGTCGGCCGCAACGCTCACCTTAAAGGCCGAGCCAAGGTCGACACCAGACGTGACCACACGGGCCTCGTCGGTGTTCTGCTTGATCGAAAACAATGCCATGCCACGACCGTGAACGCCCCAACGGTCCATCTTCATGCTCTCGAGCTTGGAGGTAACGCGGGCATCGAAGATTCGCTCTTGCATATCCTGCGGAACGCCCGAACCGTTATCCAGAAAGACAAGCGTGCGGACGCCATCTTCCTTGGTCGTAGCGAGATATACTTTGTCGGCGCCAGCATCGCGAGCATTACGGAGCATTTCGATGACGATATCCTCGACATGCTGAATGTCGTGCTTTGCCTGGCGCCGCTCGGCCTCCGAAACGCGGAGGCGGACATACCCCTCGCCAAGGTTCTCCTCGACGCGAAGGTTGCCCTCCCCAGACATCGACGCGATAAATGAGATGAGCTCGTTCGCGTCGCTCATGTTATTTAGCGATATCGACAGCGCGGCTCTCGCGAATCACGACGACGCGCACCTGACCGGGATACTCCATCTCTTCCTCGATCTGATGGGCGATATCGTGAGCCAGGACCGTGGACTGGGCATCGGAGATCTTGTCCGGCTGAACCATGACGTGGACCTCGCGACCAGCCTGCATGGCATAGGTACGCTCGACGCCATCATGGGAGTTGGCGATCTCCTCGAGCTTCTCAAGACGCTTGATGTAGTTCTCGGCAGACTCGCGACGGGCACCGGGGCGAGAGGCAGAGACAGCATCGGCGGCCTGTACCAGGACATCGAGCACCGTGTTGGGGTCGACGTCGGCATGGTGAGCCTCGATAGCGTGGACGATAACGGGCTTCTCGCCATAACGGCGGGCAAGCTCGGCGCCGATGACGGCATGCGGGCCCTCGACGTCATGGTCGATTGCCTTGCCCAGGTCGTGCAGCAGGCCGGCGCGCTTGGCGGTCACAACGTCCAGGCCGAGCTCGGAAGCCATCACGCCGCACAGGTCAGAGACTTCGAGGGAGTGCTGAAGCACGTTCTGACCAAACGAGGTACGGTAGCGCAGGGCACCAAGGGTCTTAACGATCTCGGGATGCAGGTCGTGGATGCCGGTATCGAAGGCAGCCTGCTCGCCAGCCTCGCGCACGCGCTGCTGAACCAGGTCGGCAGCCTTGTGATACATCTCCTCGATGCGGGCGGGGTGAATGCGGCCGTCGGCGATGAGGTTCTCGAGGGCAACACGGGCGGTCTCACGACGGACCGGGTCGAAGCTCGAAAGAACGACAGTCTCGGGCGTGTCGTCGATCACGAGGTTGACGCCGGAAACCTGCTCGAAGGTCCGGATGTTGCGACCCTCGCGACCGATGATACGGCCCTTGAGGTCATCAGAGGGAATGTGCACGGAGGTAACGGTGACCTCGGCTGTGTGGTCGGCAGCGCAGCGCTGAATCGCCAGGGACAGAATCTCCTGGGCGGTCCTGTGGCACTCGGCGCGAACCTGCTGCTCGGACTCGCGAATGATCGTGGCAGCCTCGTGGGTGACCTCGCCGCGAACCTTATCGAGGAGCTCCTTGTGGGCGTCCTCGCGGGTCAGGTCGGCGATACGCTCGAGCTCAGAGGTCTGCTTGGCGCAGAGCTCCTCGAGCTCGTGGGAGCGCTTCTCGACCTGACCGGCCTGGCTGGACAGCTGGTGCTCACGCTTGTCGAGAGCGTCGTTTCGGCGATCAAGGGACTCCTCGCGCTGCATCACACGGTTCTCGAGCGTACGAATCTCGCTCTTACGCTGCTTATCCTCGGCCTCGGCGGCCTGCTTGTTCTTGATGATCTCCTCTTTAGCCTCGAGCAGAGCCTCTTTTTTGAGGGTCTCGGCCTGACGCTTAGCATCACCGATCAGGGACTCAGCCTGTGCGTGTGCCGACTGGATCTTTTCGTCGGCCTCGTGAAGACTACCCTGCTTGGCGGTGCGCATGTAGGCAATGGCGGCGATGGCACCCAAAACGATGCCAACGAGCGCTGCGATGATAGGCATGCTCACTCCTTTTTATGGATTCGTTACACAACAAAGCGAACCGTCCTTACGAACGGCTCGCGACATTTGAGTAATATGGGCGCAGCTAATGCGGGTCGGATACAGATAAACATATAAACAAACTCATCACAGATGAGCACATATCACAAAGCAAATGACAGTGTTTATCGTACGTTGAACCACAACAACTGTCAAATAAATGGCCCCGGCACGGCGGCTAAAACGCGGTGAACGGCAGGGTCACAAAACGCATACGCCTAAACCGCACATTCCTCGCGTTCGGAATCGAGACGTGCCTTAACGGCATCGGCGGCGATGTGATACGAGAAGCCCTTGCCCATCAAAAACCGAACCAGTTTTTCGAATCCGCGCGTCTCTGGAACACGCCGCTTGGCGAGCAGGGCTGACGCACGCGCCAAATCGTCTTCGACGGCAAAATAATCCTCGGGATAACCGGGAATGTCATCGAGCACGACATGACGGCGCTTGAGCTCGGTCTCGATTTTGCGCTGTCCCCAACCGCGCCGCTTGCGCTCCTCGATAAAGTACGAGCAAAAGCGGTTGTCGTCTAAAAAGTGATACTCGGTGGCGCGCTCGACGGCGAAATCGATCGCGGGCTGGTGAAAGCCGTAGCGAGCCAGCTTGTCACGGACCTCACCCGTCGCATGGTCGCGGCGCGATAGCATCTCGGTCACCATGGTAAGTGCACATTTACGCTCGATGAGCTGCACCGCCTCACGAAAGTTATCCCAATCACAGGGAAGATCGGTGCGGTTTTTGACATACAGCCGCGCGACCCGCACGGGAATCCAAATGGACCGCTCAAAACCGCCCTCAAGCTCACAATCGATATGTGCGCAAGGCTTTTTGGACGCATACCCGCTCGAGAACGAAGAGGCCGCCTTCTTATCGGGAAAGACGACCGTGGCCTCGGTCACCGTATACGACATGAGCGTAACCGCTACTCGTCGTCATCATCGAGCATGGCGGAACCATCGATGGCGTAAAGCTCGTCAAACTCCTCAGGCGCAGGCTGATCGGTCAGCTCGACCTCGGACGGAGCATCGTCATCAAACTCAAGTCCACAGGCAAGGCGGACCTTATGCTCAATCTCGTCGGCACAATCGGGGTGTTCGCGCAGGAACGCCTTGGCGGCCTCGCGACCGTTGCCGAGCTTGTCCTCGCCATAGGCAAACCAGGAGCCCATCTTCTTGCAGATACCGCACTCGACAGCCATGTCCAGAATCGAGCCCTCCTTAGAGATGCCCGTACCGTACATGATGTCGAACTCAGCAGATCGGAACGGAGCTGCCACCTTGTTCTTAACGACCTTGGCGCGCACGCGGTTACCAATAACCTCGTCCTTAAGCTTAATGCTGTCGATGCGGCGAATATCGATACGTACCGAAGAGAAGAACTTAAGGGCGCGGCCGCCCGTCGTGGTCTCGGGGTTGCCGAACATGACACCGATCTTCTCACGCAGCTGGTTAATGAAGATGCACGTCGTGTTGGACTTGGACAGCGAGCCGGCGAGCTTGCGGAGCGCCTGGCTCATCAGGCGAGCCTGAAGACCGACCGTAGTGTCGCCGATTTCTCCCTCGATCTCGGCACGCGGGGTCAGCGCGGCGACGGAGTCGACGACGATGGCATCGATGGCGCCGGAACGCACGAGCATGTCAACAATCTCGAGCGCCTGCTCGCCCGTATCGGGCTGGGAAATGAGCACCTCGTCGATATCCACACCGATGCGCGCGGCATACGTGGGATCAAGCGCGTGCTCGGCATCGATAAATGCCACAACGCCACCCATTGCCTGGGCCTCGGCCAGGATCTCGAGCGAAAGCGTCGTCTTACCGGAGGACTCAGGACCGTAAATCTCGACGATACGGCCGCGCGGCACGCCGCCGATACCCAGCGCGGCATCGAGGGCCAGGGCGCCCGTGGGAATGGCCTCGACCTCGAGCTCGGGACCACCGTCGCCGTACCTCATGATGGAACCCTGGCCGAATTTCTTCTCGATCTCGGCCTTGGTGGTGGCGATCATCTCATCGCGCTCTTTACCCGTAGTGCGAGCATGAACGGTACGTACGGGACCTGAATTCTTGGCCATGAATAGCCCTCCTCTTAACAACCTGCATCGATAATAAACGAACGGCTGTTCGTGGTCAACCGTTCAGGCCAATCATATGCAGGCAGTCTTTCCAAAACCCAACCAAACGCCGACCAAACACTGACCAAATGCTTGACCACACAGGGCCAAATAAGAACAAAGAAGGCAAGAATACATCTATAACCAGCACAAACGCTAAATTTGTCAGAAGTCCCTATCTCCACAATTAAGGGGCCCGGAGGCCCCTTAAAACACGTCTATTCCATAGAGTTGAGCACAAGGGCAATGCGCCCCAATGCCTCCGCGACCGCATGGGCACGAACACACGAACGGTCGCCCTCATAGTGGCAGCGCACAGAGTCCACAACCGGGACTTCCCCATAAGCCGCGCGATACGCCCAGCCAATATAGAAAGTGCCCGCCGGATCGCCCTCAGTGCCACCGCCGGGGCCGGCATAACCCGTTGCGCTCACTGCAATATCGCTCTGGTACAGCTCCAGCGAACCCACCGCCATCTCGCGCGCGGTCTGATGCGACACCGCGGTATAGCGGTCGAGCGTCTCCTGCTCAACACCAAGAACGCGATGCTTAATCTCATCGCAGTAAGTCACCGCACCGCCACGCAACACCGCCGAGGCGCCCGGGATATCCGCAATCGTCGAGGCGATCATACCCGCCGTAAGCGACTCAGCCGTCGAAACCGTCACGCCCCGAGCGCTCGCGCGCTCGACAATATCGCGCGCCAGCTCCTCATTGTGTGCGGAAATCTGCTCAAAAGAGACCGTCATACCCACCAGGACCTAGACCGAAAAGACGATCTTGCGGCAGTTCCAGAAGTACTGGGCGCCCGAGATAACGGTCAAGACAACGGCAACGGCATACAGGAAACGCGACACCGAGTAGATGCCGAGCGTCAGCGCCACCGGGCCAAGGTGCAAGCCGGCCATAGCAAAAACGCACAGGTAACCGCAGATGGAGACCATCGTGGTTGCCGTCTTGTACTTGCCGAGCTTATCGGCCGCAACAACCACGCCGGCCGCACTCGCAACCATGCGTAGGGCGCTCACCAGCAGCTCGCGGAACAGGATAATAAACACGGACCACACGGTTACGGCGCCAAAATCCAAGAACAGCAGCAGGGCCGAGAACACCAGCAGCTTGTCGGCGATGGGGTCCAAGAACTTGCCGAAATCGGTGATCTCGTTGCGCGAGCGCGCCAGATAGCCGTCGACTTTATCGGTGCACGACAGGATCACATACAAAATGAAGGCGGCGGCCGCAAGCGGACCGTCAAAGGTGCTCCAATCCGTACCGGCAACACTCGTGTGAGAAAGCGCCGATACGATCATGAACACCGGGATAAAGACGATGCGCACGCACGTCACGATGTTGGCGGGCGTCCAGACACTCGTCAGTTCCTTATTGCTCTCGTTAGCCACGACGCTCTCCTACTCCACAACATGACCGATAAGCTCATAGCAGAAGCTATCGGTAAACTCGACGGTCAGAATATCGCCCACGGACGCCTCGCTGGCGTCCAGATGCACCGCGCCATCGGAATCGGGCGCCTGGAACCAGGCATGGCCGATCAGCTCGGCGCCATCCTCGGTCTCTTCGATACCGTCGACGATTACCTGGGCGCGCTCACCCACATGTGCGGCGGTGGCGGCAAAACCGAGCGACTCGGCCAGGTCCATGGCCTCCTGGGCGCGCTCGAGCTTGACCTCTTCGTCGACCTGACCCTCCATCTTAGCGGCCAGGCTGCCCTCCTCCTGCGAGTAGGCAAAGACACTCGTGTAGTCAAAGCCGACGGTGTCCATAAAGTCGATAAGATCGCGGAACTCGTCGTCGGTCTCGGTCGGGAAGCCGACCATGGCCGTGGAACGAATCACGATGCCGGGGATGCGCTCGCGAAGGTCGCGGAACAGATCCTCGAGCTCCTGGCGCGAACCGGAGCGACGCATGGCCTTGAGAATGCGCGCGTCGCAGTGCTGCACGGGGATATCGATATAGGGCAGCACCTCGGGCGTATCGCGAATCGTCTCGATAAGCTCGTCGGTCATTCCCTCGGGCTGCAGGTAGAGCACACGGACCCAGACATTGTGCGGACGCACGACCTCGGCAACGGAGCGAAGCAGCTGCGCCAGATTGCGCGGCGAGCCCTCGGGGACGTCCTCGTCGGCAAAGTCGGTGCCCCAAATACCCGTGTCCTGCCCGATCAGCACGATCTCGCGCACGCCGCCGGCAACCAGGTCACGCACCTCGGTGATAATGCTCTCGGCATTACGCGAATGATAGCGACCGCGAATGTAGGGAATCATGCAGAAGCTGCAAAAACGATTGCAGCCATCGGAAATCTTGACGTAGGCAACGGCACCCTCAACGGTACGCTTGACCTGCGGGATATAGGCCGCGATCTCGCGCTCAACGCCCAGTACGCCATCGATGACAGAGACGATACCGTCTTCCTCATCGGCCTTCACAAAGGCAGCGACCTCGGGAAGCTCGTCGGGCAGGTCATCGCCGTAACGAGACGGCACGCAACCGCACATGACGATGGGGCAGGCGCGAACGCCGTCCTGAACCTCGTTGGCGAGCTCGAGCGTGGTCTCGATGCTCTCGGACGTCGCCGAGGCAAGAAACGAGCACGTGTTGACGATAGCGATATCGGCATCCTGCGGGTCGAATGCCTCCTCGTAGCCCGCAGCGGTCAGCAGCGAACGCATGCGGTCGGTATCGACCTCGTTCTTGGCGCAGCCAAGCGTGATATAGAGTACGGAACCCAACGGAGTATCCATGTTGGAGAGCGGTCCTTTCGAGTAAATTAGCGGTAGTTGGTAAACTGCAGCGGCTGGCCGTAGTCCTGGTCGCGCAGGAACTGGATCACCGTCTGAAGCGCGTCCTTAGAGGCCGAGGTAACGCGCAGCTTATCGGCCTCGATGGTCACCTTGACCTTGAGCTTTTGATCCTTGATGTCCTTATTGATCTTCTTGGCGGTCGTCTGGTCGATGCCCTCGACGATATGGCCGAGCACGCGCACGGTACCGCCCGAAGCCGCCTGCGGCGCGTCCCAAGAGACAGCCTTGAGGTCGATGCCGCGCTTGATGAGCTTGGAGCTCAGCACGTCAATGATCTGCTTGGAGACAAAATCGGCCGGGGCATTGATCGTAAAGAGCTTGTCGCCCTTCGAAAGCTCGATGGTGGCACCGGAGTCCTTGAGGTCATAGCGCTGAGAGATCTCGCGGGTGGTCTGCTGGAAAGCGTTATCGACCTCCTGCATATTGACCTCGGACACAACGTCAAAGCTGGAATCTTTAGCCATAGTTCTTCCTTTCGGTACGGG
>OLYM01001138.1_pt1 | contig 10475 bp, 6 predicted proteins | sample 1673691 | NCBI WGS metagenome assembly OLYM01 (sample SAMEA103958123, study PRJEB25191) | human gut metagenome | reverse complement strand
CGGAAGAAATCGAGATACGCACTACCACCGACGAGGAGGGCAACGAGGAGGAATACGAATACCGTATCTTAAATGTGAAACTGACAAACAAGCCGATTTCCTCTTTTGTATCGGAGCTTTTAACGCCACAGCAGCTTGAAATGTTCCATGTCTACTTGGAAACAAGCGGCAACAAACCGCTGATTTTTGGCGGTGGTTCTCCCGACGGAAGCCCATCCGAGGATTTAAGCGGCGTGGAGTTTGTAAACGGTACGCGCCCCGGAAATCAAGAGCTTATGGAGCTTGCAAAGCAGCAAGTCGGAAATGTGGGCGGCTACCCTTACTGGTCTTGGTACGGCTTTAACAGCCGCGTGGAATGGTGCGCCTGTTTTGTATCATGGTGCTACAATCAAGCCGGAAAAAGCGAACCGCGCTTTGCGGGCTGCGAATGGCAGGGTGTCCCTTGGTTTCAGTCAAGGGGACAATGGGGCGCACGCGGCTATGAGAATATCGCACCGGGCGACGCTATCTTTTTCGATTGGGATTTAGACGGCGTTGCCGACCATGTGGGGCTTGTGCTTGGCAGGGACGAAAGCCGCGTCTATACCGTTGAGGGCAATTCCGGCGACGCCTGCAAGATAAAGAGCTATGACCTTAACTATCAATGTATCAAAGGCTACGGGCTGATGAACTGGTAAAGCAGCCCCAAAAAGAAAGGAGAAATGACCTATGGCAAACAATAAAATCGACCGTATCAATAAGGAAATCGCAAAGACCCGCGAGAAAATCACAGAGTATCAGAACAAGTTAAAAGGACTGGAAGCGCAGAAAACCGAAGCGGAAAACCTTGAAATCGTGCAGCTTGTACGAGCTATGCGTCTGACCCCGCAGGAACTTAACGCTATGCTGTCCGGCGGTGGTATTCCCGGCATGACTGCCGCACCCGCAGAAGAAAACGAACAGGAGGAAAATGCAGATGAAGAATAAACTGAAAAAGACCATGACTGCCCTTTGTGCCGCCCTTATCCTTATGGGCGGTTTTTCTGTCCCTGCCTATGCACAGGGCGCAGCCACAGAGCCGCCCGCCGGGGACGCGACTAATGACAGCGGCGTGATTGTGGAGGAAAAAGAGGAAACGCCGCCCCTTACCCCAAAGGGAAACGCAACACTGGTTGACGATTACGGCGGCAATAAGCAGCTTATCACTGTTACCACCAAAGGCGGCAACTATTTCTATATCCTCATTGACCGCGCCGCCGAGGGCGAACAGACCGTACATTTCCTAAATCAAGTAGACGAAGCCGACCTTATGGCACTGACCGAAAACGGCGAAGCTGCCAAAAAGCCGGAAATCTGTAACTGTACGGAAAAATGCGAAGCCGGAAAGGTAAACACGTCCTGCCCGGTATGTGTTACCAGTATGACAGGCTGCACAGGCAAAGAACCCACCCCAACACCAACGGAGCAGCCGGAAGAACCGAAAGAAAAAGGCGGCAATCCCGGTGTGGTGCTTGCCTTAGTCCTTTTTGCCCTGCTTGGTGGTGGCGCAGCGTTCTACTACTTTAAGTTTCTAAAGCCGAAGCAGAATGTAAAGGGCGATACCGACCTTGAAGATTTTGAATTTGAGGACTACGACGAGGACGAGCCGGAAGCAGATACCGGGGAAACTCCCGAAGATGAAGAAACGGAGGAAGAAACCCTATGACCCTGTTTACCGACAATCCCTTTGAAAAGATGATGATACAGAAACCGGACGGGCGGCGTGATAATGCGCCGCCTGTTCCTTATCCCCCGGCTTGCGCTTCCTGTCCTTACAAGGGACAGTCCCCTTGTGTGGGGTACTGTCTGAAACAGGTACAGGAGAAAAAGAAAATCGAGCCGGAACGCTGAAAGGAGGAACTTATATTTGATTTTAGTTATCGCAGAAAAGCCCAGTGTGGCGCAGACAATCGCTGCCGTACTTGGGGCAAAGAAAAAGAAAGACGGATTTCTCACAGGAAGCGGCTATATCGTTTCTTGGTGCGTGGGACATTTGGTAGGGCTTGCGGAAGCTGCCGCCTACGGGGAACAATATAAAAAGTGGAGCTATGACAGCTTACCGATTTTGCCGCAGGAATGGAAATACACCGTTTCCGCTGACAAGGAAAAGCAATTCAAAACCTTAAAGGAGCTTATGCACCGGGCAGACGTTTCCGAAGTCGTCAATGCCTGCGACGCAGGGCGCGAGGGAGAACTCATTTTCCGTTTTGTCTATGAAATGGCAGGCTGCAAGAAACCTATGCGCCGCCTTTGGATTTCTTCTATGGAGGACAGTGCAATCAAAGAGGGCTTTTCCCGTCTGAAGAACGGCGAGGAATATGACGCGCTCTTTGCTTCCGCATTATGCAGGGCAAAGGCTGACTGGTTAATTGGTATCAATGCCACCCGCCTTTTCTCTGTCCTTTACAATCATACCTTGAACGTGGGGCGCGTACAGACCCCGACCTTAAAAATGCTTGTTGACCGGGACGCAGCGATTACCACATTTAAGAAAGAAAAATACTACCATGTACGCCTTGTCTTATCCGACGTGGAAGCTGCAAGTGAAAAACTGTCTGACCGTTCCGAAGCTGACAGGCTGAAAGCTGCTTGCGAAGCGTCGCGGGCAGCCTGCACTTCCCTTGTGAAAGAGAAAAAGACCGCAGCCCCGCCGAAGCTCTTTGACCTTACTTCTTTACAGAGGGAAGCAAACCGCCTGTTCGGTTATACTGCAAAGCAGACCCTTGACCTTGCACAAGCCCTGTATGAAAAAAGACTTCTTACTTATCCGAGAACAGACAGCAGCTATCTGACTGACGACATGGGCAACACAGCGGCGGGCATTATCAAGCTGCTTTGTGGGAAATTTCCTTTTATGGCGGGAAAAGACTTCACGCCGGAGCTTGGAAAGGTGCTGAACAGTAAAAAGGTATCAGACCACCATGCTATTATCCCGACTATGGAGCTTGCAAAGACCGACCTTGCCGCGCTGCCGGAAAGCGAAAGGAATATCCTTACCCTTGCCGGGGCGCGTCTACTCATGGCGACCGCAGCACCGCATACCTTTGAAGCAGTTACGGCAGTTTTTGAGTGTGCCGGACAGTCCTTTACCGCAAGGGGAAAAACTGTATTGTCCGACGGGTGGAAAGAGATTGACCGAAAATACAGGACAGCCTTAAAGAACAAGCCCGAAACGGACGACGCAGACAGCGACACAGAAAAGACCCTACCGCCGTTTACCGAGGGACAGACCTTTGAAAATCCAGCGGCAACGGTAACGGAGCATGACACAACACCGCCAAAACCTCACAACGAAGCGTCGCTGCTCTCTGCTATGGAGTGCGCCGGAAGTGAGGACACCGACCCGGACGCAGAACGCAAAGGGCTTGGAACTCCCGCCACCCGCGCCGCCGTCATTGAAAAACTGGTAAAGGGCGGCTTTGTGGAGCGAAAAGGCAAGCAGCTACTTCCCACAAAGGACGGTATCAAACTTGTGTGCGTCCTGCCGGACACCTTGACAAGCCCGCAGCTTACCGCAGAATGGGAAAACAATCTGACGCAGATTGCAAAAGACAAGGCAGACCCCGCCGCATTTATGGAGGGTATCGAGGATATGGCGCGGGAACTGGTAAAGACCTATCCGTTTCTTTCTGATGATAAAGCGCAGATGTTCAAGCCGGAACGGGAAGCGTTGGGAAGCTGCCCCCGCTGCGGTTCTCCTGTCTATGAGGGAAAGAAAAACTACTATTGCAGCAATAAAGAATGTATCTTTACCATGTGGAAAAATGACCGTTTCTTTGAAGAACGAAAAGTAACCTTTACCCCCAAAATTGCCGCTGCACTCTTACAATCCGGCAAGGTAAATGTGAAAAAGCTCTATTCCCCAAAGACGGGCAAAACCTACGACGGAACTATCGTATTGGCTGATACGGGCGGGAAATATGTCAACTACCGGGTGGAACTTCCAAAGAAAAAATAACTGAATAGCAAGCATAGGAAGCGGGTACCCACTTCCGTAAATCCCTGTCTGCCGCTGACGCGCCGGACGGGGATTTTGCTTGTTGGGAAGTTTCCCAAACCCTCTTTTTGCGGAGGGCTTCACCCTCTGAAAATCTTCAAAAAACTTTGGCAGAAATGCGGGTGTGCCGTAGTAGGCTATGCAGCCCAAAAATGCAGCTTATGACGCTGCCCCAGAGAAAGGAGGTTTTCATTTATGGCAAGTTTACGGGACACCGTAAAGGACTATCAGGACGAGCTTAGGGACGGTATCGCATGGGTAGCGTTCTGGAAACAGGGGCGTTCATGGAACGCGGAATATTTTCATCTTGATATGAATGATACGCTCTACCCGGAGGACAGGAGCCGGTTAGAGGAAATCAAAAGCATTGACCCCGCCGCCGTTATCTTAAACGGCTATTACTGCGGGCATTTAGGCGAGGATATGAGCCTTGACGAGCTGACCGCCGGAGTGCGCTACCACTACGAAAACAGCATGAACGACATTGACGGTTTTATCGGGGCGCATGACGACAGGCTTCCCCCGGAGGTTATCGAGAAAGCGAGGGCAGCCGCCCATGAAGCGGGGCTTCCCTTTTCCGAAAAGCCCTACCGGGACGGGGAGGATTTTAACCCCTATGTATTTGACGGGAGCATGAGCATTGAAGATTTTGAGCTTATGCACCGCATGATGGAACAGGAAAGGAGAGAAAAAATGAGCGAGCAGTTTTCGATTTTGATTGACAGCCGCACCCGCTTTGAAACAGGCGAACCGGGCGGCGTGTGGCTTCCCATGCCGACTACAACGCAGCAGCTTCACGCGGCTATGGAAAGCGTCGGCATTACCGCAGACAACCCACAGGATTTTTTCATCAATGGATTTGCAGACACCGAGCAGCAGCCCTTTGACGTGCCGCTTCCCGTTATCCAGAATGCGGGGATTGACGAGCTGAACTATTTAGGGAAGCTCTTGGAAATGCAGAGCGACGAGGACAGGGACAAGTTTACGGCGGCGGTGACGCTTGGGGAACGCGCCGGGAACATCAAAGACCTTATCAACCTTGCACAGAACCTTGATTGTTACTGGCTCTATCCTACCGTACAGAGCGAGGAAGATTACGGCTATTACCTTATTGACGAGCTGGACGAATTGGAGCTTCCCGAAGAAGCGAAAAAGTATTTCATGTATGAGGAATACGGGCGGGACGCAGCTATCAACGACGGGGGACGCTTTACCGACCAGGGCTATATCTACAACAACAAGAACACCTTTACGGAGTGGTACAACGGGCGCGAAAGCGACATTCCCAAAGAGTATAAAGTAATGAGCTTCCCGCAGCGGTCACGCCCCGCCCCGGAAAAGGTAGAAATGGACGCCGCCGCGCCGGGGCAGAGAACGGCACAGGCCGCAGAGCAGACACAGGAGCCGCGCCCCGTTATCCCTATCGTGCTGACGAGCGAGAAGCCCGCCGAAAAGCTCAAAGAGATTACCGACCGTCTGGAACAGGGCATTACGGAACTCTTTGACAGCGAGCGTTACAAGGAATATCTGCGCGTCATGTCAAAATTCCATAATTACAGCTTCAACAATACGCTGCTTATCGCCATGCAGAAGCCGGACGCTTCCCTTGTGGCGGGCTTTTCCGCTTGGAAAAATAATTTCGGGCGCAATGTAATGAAAGGGCAAAAGGGAATTAAAATCATTGCCCCGTCGCCGTTCAAAATCAGACAGAAAGTGGAGAAGATAGACCCGCACACACAGAAGCCCATTATCGACAAGGACGGGAAGCCCGTCACCGAGGAAAAGGAAATCAAGATACCCGCCTACAAGGTAGTGTCTGTTTTCGACGTTTCCCAGACCGAGGGAAAGGAGCTGCCGGACATTGCGGTGGACGAGCTGACGGGCGACGTTGACCGCTACAAGGATTTTTTCGCAGCCCTTGAAAAGACTTCCCCCGTCCCTATCGCCTTTGAGAATATCGAGGGCGGCTCTCATGGCTACTACCACTTGGAGGACAAGCGCATTGCTATCAACGAGGGCATGAGCGAATTGCAGACCTTAAAGACCGCCATTCACGAAATCGCCCATGCGAAGCTGCACGACATTGACCTCAACGCACCAGAGGACGAGCAGCAGCCCCGCGTTGACCGCCGCACTCGCGAAGTCGAAGCGGAAAGCGTCGCCTATACCGTCTGCCAGCATTACGGGCTTGACACGTCGGACTACTCTTTCGGCTATGTCGCCGGGTGGAGCAGCGGGCGGGAGCTGTCCGAGCTGAAAAGCTCCCTTGAAACGATACGCAGCGCAGCCGCCGAGATTATCAATTCCATAGACGAAAATTTTGCGGAGCTGCAAAAGGCACAGGACAAGGAGCAGACCGCCGGACAGGAGCAGCCCACCAGAGAGGAAAAGGCAGCCGCGCCGGAGCAGCCGCAGCCGGAAGCAGCCGCACCGGGAAAATCCGGCGCACAGGAAAAAGCGGACGCAGCCCCGAAAGAAGCCTTTACCCCGGAAACGATTTACAGGGTACGCCGGAACCCTTACGGCAACAGCCGGGAAAACAGCTACCTCTTGCAAGCCTATGTGACACAGGAGAACGGACGGGCGAAAATGGGCGACGTTCTTTATACGGGTACGCCGGAGAAATGCCGCGAGCTTATGGGGCAGCTCAAAAGCGGGGAGCTGACCGAGGGCGACATAAAGCAGCTCTACGCAAAGGCACAGGAAACGGCAAAGACCGCCGAGCCGGACAAAGACACCTTTTCCATTTACCAGATAAAAGGCGGGGACGAAACAAGGGACTTGCGCTTTGAGCCTTACGACCGCCTGCAGGCGGCGGGAAATGTGGTTGACAGGGCGAACTATGAGCTTGTCTATTCCGCGCCCCTTGCGCCGGGGACTTCCCTTGAAGATATTTACACCCGTTTCAATATCGACCACCCCAAAGACTTTAAGGGACACAGCCTTTCCGTTTCCGACGTGGTAGTGCTTCATCAGGACGGACAGGACGCGGCGCACTATGTTGACAGCGCGGGCTTCCGGCAAGTGCCGGAGTTTTTACAGGAGCAGAAACAGCTTACCCCGGACGACTTGGAAACGGGCGAAACTGTCAAAACACCGAGAGGGACTTTCCATGTAACCGCCATGAGCCGGGAGCAGATAGAAGCCGCCGGATATGGCTTTCATCATCAATCCGACGACGGGAAATATCTGATTATGGGGAACGGGACGCGGGCGTTTGCCGTTGCCGCAGAGCAGCCGGAAAAGGCTAACCCCTTGAAGCATATCGAGGACACCGTAGAACAGAACGACAACAACTTTGACGGTATCATCAACAACACCCCTACCGTTGACGAACTGGAAGCAAAGGTCAAGGCGGGAGAAACGATTTCCCTTGTTGACCTGGCTAATGCGGTCAAAGCCGACAAGGAGCGCGGCAAAGGAGCGAAGCCGGAAAAGAAGCCCTCTATCCGGGCGCAGCTTAGAGCCGACAAGGAAAAGGCGCAGAAGAAAAACGCAAAGCAGAAGTCACAGGACTTGGAAAGGAGCTGACCCATGCCGGAACAGAGCAGATTTGAAAACGTGGACGTGACCGCTTCCCTTGAAGCGATTATGAAGCAGAATACAGGCTTTTACCAGAGCGACTTGGAGATTGACAAGGAGATTATCGCAAAGGCGGCGGCAAGCCCCCACAGGGAGGACAAGACCCTTTTGTGGTTCTGCCGCCCGTCCGGGACGCATTGCTTCCGGGAGCGCGACGTTTTCCTAAAGGACACCGCGCCCCACAATACATGGCGTTTCTACATGGAGCAGACAAGCGACCGCGTACTTGCCTATGCAATCGAGCTGACGGGAAAGGAGCGCGGGAAAATCAAGGGCAATCTGTATGAGCTTGACTATTCCCGCCATTATGAGCGCGTCAAGGAAAAGGAGCTGCCCGCCGATACGGTGAAGCTGATTTATGAGCGTGGGGAAAGGGAGATACCCGCCGGACAGTTTTTCAACGGCAATCCCGATTATGAGCTTGGGAAGTTTGAACGCTTTGAAGCCATACCCAACGACCCGGACACGCTGCAATCGCTCTTACAGGAAGAACGGCGCAGCCGGGAGCAGCTTTCACCGGGGGATTTCAAGGCGCATATCGCCGCATTGCGGGACGGGCTGATTGAAACGGAAGCGCGGCGCATTGTGCGGGAAATGAAGCGGCACGACGCGCCGAACAGCCCAAACAAGACCCATTTCATGGTAGAACTTTCCCCGGCGTTCATGCAGCTTGCAGCTACAAAGGACACTGACCGTCTTTTCGCCATGCTGCCCTACAAGACCCTTTCCTTTTCCAAAATCGAGGGCAGACATGGGACGTATGCGCTGATTGACAAGGGGGAGAACCGGGACAGGGAGATAAGGAAGCCCCGCCCCTCTATCCGGGCGCAGCTTAAAACAGACAAGGCAAAGACCGCCCCGAAAAAGGCGGCGGCAAAGAATAAAAATCACGATTTGGAGGTGTGAACATGACAAAACTGACCGTAGAAGAAACAAACCTTTTGAGCATTTACAAGACCGGGAGCCGACAGGGGCTTATCGTCGCCATGAACGCCGCGCTGCCCTTTATGGACGGGGAAATGCGGGGCTTTGCCGCCCGTACCCTCTCCAAAGTGGAAGCCATGACCGAAGCGGAGTTTGCGGGGCTTCCCATTTTCGCCGCTGATGAAGTATGAGCGAGGTCAAGCGGCTGACGCCGCCCCAGAGCCGGAAAGTCAACGCCCTTGTGCGCCGGACGTGCTGCAACTGCGATAACGGAAACTGTATCTTACTGGACGACGGGGACGAGTGCGTATGTCCGCAGCTCATTTCCTATTCGCTTCTCTGCAAGTGGTTCCGGGTTGCGGTGCTTCCCGCCGACAGGCTGCTCTATGCGGAGCTTTACCAGACCGGGGACAGGAAGAAGTGTACCGAGTGCGGCGCGTCCTTTGCGTCAAGCTCTAACAGCGTCAAATACTGCCCCGACTGCCGGAAGCGTATCACCCGCAGACAGGCCGCCGAGCGCATGAGGAAAAGACGCTCCCCTGTTACGCAATAGGCGCGGAAAATCCCTTGATTTACAAGGCTTTCCGGGCGTGAAAATCGGATAGGCGATACTTTATACCTTTACCCCCGAAAACGGCGTTCTACTGCGTAACATTCACAAAAACAGCACCCACAAAAAGACAGGGCGCGGAAGTCATATACTGGCTTCTGCGTCCTGTTCTTTTTTTACCCTTATCCGCGCTCTGTTTCCTTTTCCCGTTCCGGCTGCCTGTTTGCCTGTAAAATGCTGTCAATGTTCTGCTTGATAATGTCATATTCCCGAACTTTCTTTTTCAGCTTCCCATAGTCGGCGTAAAGGGCTTCTTTCTGCGCTTGGAGGGCTTCATACTCCGATTGCAGCGCGGCGAGGTTCGGGAGCTTCACAATGCCCGCCGCTTTCAGCGACCTTGCGGCGGCTTCATGCAATATAATCGCCTGTTCCTGTCCGGCGCGGTATTTCTCCCTGTTCCTTGCCTTGCGGTATGCGTCATAGACGGGCTTTGTCTTTTGGTAGGTGGAAACATTCTTGATAAGTACCGCCATGTCTGCAAGACGCTTTTCGGCGTTCTTCAATGCGTCTGCCGCCTGTCCGCTTTCCGCTGCCATTTCCTCAATCCGGCTGACTAAATCCGCGTACTGTTCAATCTTGTTTTCGGTGAGGAAGTTCATAGTCTTTGCCGCCTGTTTCAGATTGTGGATTTTCGCCCACTGTTCATAGCCCTTACTCTGCGCCGCCTTGATACTGTTCTCAATGTCGATAAGCAGCGACACGCCGCGCTGCTCTCTGGGAGCTTTGGCGGCGCGGGTACGCTTGCCCGCTATCCGTTCCCTTATGGCTTCCTCTGTATAATCTGCGCCGAGGGTTTTTAGGCGGGTAAAGCGTTCCTGTCCGGGGGCGCGGCATGAAACATATTTCCCCGGCTTTATCTCATAGCCCGCCGCCTGTAACCGCGTTAGCAATTCCTCAAAACTGGAAACTTGGGGGATAAGCGCGTCAACGGCGGTTTTCAGCTTGCCTTTCCAACTGGTACCCGTCTTTTCTGCCTGGTACTCTGCATAGCTCTTTCCCTTGCTGCCCTTGCCGGGGACGACGACGGACAAGCCATTTTCCCGGCACAGCTTGTCGCTCATGTTCCGTATGCCGTAATAGCTCCTTTTGTTGGAATTGTATTTGTGGTGGTCTACGAAGTTTACGGCGCAGAAAATGATATGATTGTGGATATGCCCCTTGTCAATGTGTGTCGTGAGTACATATTCATGCTGCCCCTTTGTTACCGCGTCGGCAAGCTGCTTTCCGATTTCATGGGCTTTCTGATAATCGACTTCCCCCGGCTCAAAGGACTGTATCAGATGAAAGGCTAAATTGTTGCCTTTTTGAAGTGCTTGGGACAAGGTATATTCAAACTCAATATCT
>OLYM01001135.1_pt1 | contig 10488 bp, 10 predicted proteins | sample 1673691 | NCBI WGS metagenome assembly OLYM01 (sample SAMEA103958123, study PRJEB25191) | human gut metagenome | reverse complement strand
TCATGCAGAAGATGCACAAGACCCACCCCGGCACCGGCGCAGTCTGCACAGCAGCAGCCATCCGTATCCCTGGCAGCATCCCGCACCGGCTGCTGCGCCGCAGCGCCGATACACGGACGATCATTCACATCGGCCATCCGGCCGGGATCATGGACGTCGAGAGCGTCAGTCATATGGAGGCCGGAACTCCGGTCATGGACAAGCTTGCTTTTTACCGCACAGCCCGAACGATCATGGACGGACTGGTGTACGTTCCGTTATGCCGCTTGGCGGACTGAACCCCTGCCCGCCCGGCGGTGAGATACCGGGCGGGCATTTTGAAGATCGGAGGATACCCTATGGGAAAAACAACATCTGAGAAGATCCTCGCCCGCGCGTCCGGACAGGAAAGCGTCTCGGCGGGCGATATCATCTGGGCGAACGTCGACCGCGCGATGATGGATGACATCCTCGGCCCGCGCGTACAGATCGCGGAAAAGATCCAGGCGCTGGGCGGCAAGGGCTGGGATCCGGAGAAGGTCGTTATCATCTCCGACCACTACACCCCGCCCGCGAGCATCCAGCAGGCGGAGATCGTCAAATTCACGCGCGACTGGGCCAGGCAGTACGGCGTAGAGCAGTATTTTGAGTTTGCCGGACCCTGCCATCAGGTCATGGCGGAGACGGGCAATGTCCGTCCCGGCAGCGTTGTGCTGGGCACAGACTCGCATACCTGTATGGGCGGTGCACTCGGCGCATTTGCCACCAGCATCGGCTCAACGGAGATGCTTGGCGTGCTCGTCACAGGGCAGACCTGGCTGAAGGTGCCGGAGACCATCCGTGTTTTATGGCAGGGATCGCTGCCCGCTGGCGTGATGGCCAAGGACATCTCGCTCAAGACCATCGGTATGATCGGCCACGCGGGCGCGACATACAAGGCCGTGGAATATGCCAGCGAGATGATCCGCGCCCTGTCCATGGACGAGCGCATGGCCATCACAAATATGGCCGTTGAGATGGGAGCGAAGGTCGGCCTCATGCCGGTGGATGAAACAACGAAGGCGTATCTCGCCGCGCGCGGCATCACGAACTATCCCGTCGATGCCAGTGACCCGGACGCCGTATTCTGCGCGGAGCACCGCTTTGACGCCTCCGCGCTGGCCCCGCAGGTCGCCTGTCCGCATGGCGTCGATCAGGTGACGGAGGCCAAAACCGTCCGAGAGCCCATTCATCAGGCCTATCTCGGCTCCTGCACCGGCGGGCGCTTGAACGACATCCGGCAGGCCGCACAGCTGCTCAAGGGGAAGAAGATCGCCAAGGGCGTACGGATGCTGGTCTCCCCGGCGTCGTGCGCCATCTGGAAGCAGGCCGATGAAGCGGGCTATCTCCGCACGCTCGCCGACGCGGGCGCGGTGATCCTTGCGCCGACCTGCGGTGTGTGCGTGGGGCTGCACAGCGGGCTTCTCGCCGCGGGCGAGACCTGCATCTCGTCGAGCAACCGCAACTTTATCGGCCGCATGGGCAGCAAGCAGAGCAGGATCTTCCTCGGCTCGCCGCTCACCGTCGCAGCCAGCGCCGCCACAGGCCGGATCACCGACCCGCGGACACTGCTGTAAGGAGGAAGACAATAGACATGATACTATCGGCAGGCTGATGGATGCGGTGAAAAGCGGCGTGGACGCCAATGAGGCGCTCAAAAAAGCGACGGGCAGCTATGGCCGCTTCCGGGAAGCCGTCAGCACCATCGATCCGAGAAAGGAGTGAACCATGGCGCTTTTTCAGAATTACAACCAGCGCATCGGCGCTGTGGAGGCATTTTTAAATATGTATGGCATCTCGTCTCCGGGTGAGGCGGGAAAGATCTGCGCGGACGCCGGGATCGACGTCTTTTCAATCGTGCGCGGCGTGCAGCCTATCTGCTTTGACGATGCCTGCTATGCCTATCTCGTGGGCGCGGCTGCGGCGCTGAAAAGCAGTGCGAAGACGGCAGGGGAGATCGCCCTGATCCTTGGCAAAGGCCTGCAGAGCTTCTGCATTCCGGGTTCCGTCTCCTCTGAGCGGCAGATCGGTCTTGGGCACAGCAAACTGGCCTCAATGATCTTGTCAGAGGACGTCAAGTGCTTCTGCTTCCTGGCTGGTCACGAGTCGTTCGCCGCGGCCGAGGGCGCTCTCGGTATTGCCCGCAGTGCCAATCAGGCGCGGCAAACACCTATCCGTGTCATTCTCAACGGCATGGGCAAGGACGCGGCAGATATCATCGCCCGTATCAACGGCTTTACCTATGTCAGAACACATTTTGACTTTGCGGAAAATAAGCTGTATATTGATGACGAGACGCCGTATTCCACCGATGAGCGGGCAGATGTGCGCTGCTATGGCGCGTTTGAGCCGCGGGAGGGGATCGCCATCATGACGCATGAGCAGGTGGACGTATCCATTTCCGGCAACGCCACGCATATGATCCGCTTCCAGCATCCGGTGGCCGGCGCCTATAAAAAATACTGCAGCGACAACGGAAAACGCTATTTTGCCTGCGCCTCCGGCGGCGGCATCGGCCGCACACTGAACCCCGATGATACCTCTGCCGGTCCGAGCTCCTATGGCCAGACCGATCTCATGAGCCGCATGTACGCCGATGCGACCTTCGCGGGCTCATCCTCGGTCCCGGCGCATGTGGAAATGATGGGCTTCATCGGCATGGGCAACAACCCCATGGTCGGCGCGACAGTCGCTATGGCCGTCCGCCTGGCATCGCTGCGGAAAGGGAAGTAGGAGACGGTTATGAATTACGCTGCATTTGAACGGATGCAGACCGGCGCGCTTTCCGGACTGGAAAACGAGCCGGAGCAGGACTATATGACACGCGTGTTCCGAGAGATCTGCCGCTGTGACGGTCTCTGCGGACCGGACACACCCTGCAGTGAGCACCGCATCAACGACATGCTCGCACCGACCCTGATCGCCTGCAGTGCGGAGGAGCAGACACTGGAGCTGTCGTTCCATGTGCGCGGCTGGATGTGCAATCCCAAGGGAACGCTCCACGGCGGGATGATGGCGACGATGATGGATATGACGATGGGAATGCTCACGCGCTTCTGCCGGAAGACAAATGCGGTCTCTACAGTCAGCTTGTCCCTTAATTACCTGCGCCCGGTGCGCGAGGGCGCGGTCTCGGTCCGCGCGCATATCCGCAAGGCTGGGCGGGCCGTCGTGTTCGCCGAAGCGGAGCTGACGGACGAACAGGGCAGACTCTGCGCGGACGCGATCGCGACGTTTATGTGAAAAGAGAGGAAAAACCAATGGACCTGAATCTGGCGCATATCGGCGTCTATGTGTGCGCTCTGGAGCGGTCTGTCCGCTTTTATCAGGATGTGCTGGACTTTGTGCAGATCTTCCGGTATGAAAACCAGGGAACGCCGATCGCGTTCCTGCAGAACGGGACCTGCGTGCTGGAGCTGATCGAAAAGCCGGCCTCCGCCGGCAGGACCGACGGCTGTGTGGATCATATCGCTCTGGCTGTCACAGATCTCGCGCAGGCGCACCGGGAGCTGCTTGCCCGCGGTGTCGTGTTTGAGACAGACAGAGTCACGACCTGCTCGGCCTGCTTCCCCGGCGGCGCAAGCTGGATCCTGTTCTGCGGCCCGGACGGCGAGCGTCTGGAACTGAATCAGACCGGCGGCATATGAAAAACGCGCCATCCAGAGCGGCAGATTGGATAATGCATGAAAGCCTCCGGCCCCGCCGGGGGCTTTCCCCATAAAAAAGCCTTCCCCTGTGAGGGGAAGCTGTCAGCCGCAAGGCTGACTGATGAGGCGGACAGCTCTTGACTTTCCCCGCGCATCCTGTATAATAAAAACCAAATATACCCGGTTTTCTCATCCGAAGACGTGTAGCTGGAGTCGTAAAAAGCTTCCAGCGAAAGAGCAACGAACCTACTCGCCCGGAGCTGTGAGGATGAGTTCTTCCCCGAATCAGCCGCCGCCCCAGCGTCAGACAGCGCTGGCCGCCCGGCTGCCTGGCCGAAAGGCCGCCATTGCGGGCCCGCCCGTGAGAAGGTAGGGGACGAACGCGGACGCAAGTCCATAGTCCAAGTCAGAAGAATCGCTGTCTTCGCCCGCAGCGCGCCTGTCTGCGCTTTTGCCCGCGGAGGAGGGGAGACCTTTGCCGATAGCACGATGACTCTATCGACCGATCCGGAGCAGGGCGCCGGTCTGTTTTCGAACAGACCGGCGTTTTTTTATGCCGCGGCCCCGCCGCACCTCAGGAGGGATCCATGATGAAGAAAATCCGTAAATTCGCCGCCCTCGTCCTGACGCTCTGCGTCCTCGCCTCGCTGGCCGCCCCGGCCCTGGCCGCCTCCGGCGTCCAGAGCGAACTGCAGGGCAGCGCCGCCTACATGCTCTCCGCCGTCAAAGCGCCGGAGGTCGGCTCCATCGGCGGCGAGTGGGCCGTCATCGGCCTGGCCCGTTCCGGCTATCCGGTCCCCGCGAATTACTTTGACGATTACTACGCGCGCGTCGAGAAGTACGTCAAAGACTGCGCCGGCGTGCTGCACGAGCGGAAATACACCGAATATTCCCGCGTCATCCTCGCCCTGACCGCCATCGGCCGCGATCCGGCGAACGTCGCGGGCTATAACCTCCTGACCCCGCTGGGCGATTTCGAAAAAACGATCTGGCAGGGCCTCAACGGCCCCATCTGGGCGCTCATCGCCCTCGATTCCGGCAGCTACGACATCCCGAAAAACCCCGCCGCCAAAACCCAGGCCACGCGCCAGCTCTACATCAACGAGATCCTGAATAACCAGCTTGCTGACGGCGGCTGGAACCTCACCGGCACCGGCAATTCCGACCCCGACATGACCGCCATGGCCCTGCAGGCCCTCGCCAAATATCAGGACCAGAAATCCGTCCAGTCCGCCACCGACAAGGCCCTTACCTGGCTTTCCAAAGCCCAGGACAGCAAGGGCGGCTTTGCATCGTGGGGTACGACCAACGTCGAATCTGTCGCGCAGGTCGTGGTCGCGCTCTGTGAGCTTGGAATTGACCTTGGAGACAGCCGTTTTGTGAAAAACGGCCACACGCTGACGGAAAATCTTCTGGATTTGCCGAAGATCATTTCCCCCGGCAACACACCGTCAATCCGCTGCTGCATCTATAAGGAACGTGCAATACTCGGAGAACGCATCAAAATCGCAATGGGCGGAGACAAAACAAATCCGAATGTTATCGAGGTTATGGATATTGCCTGCGATGAATGCCCTGTCGGCGGATATGTAGTCACGGACTCCTGCCGCGGCTGCCTTGCTCACCGCTGCGAAGATGCATGCCCGCGCAATGCAATAACTTTCGATGACAAAAACCATACAGCGCATATCGATAAGCAGAAATGCGTCAACTGCGGTGCATGCGCAAAGGTCTGCCCTTACACCGCGATTGCCAACCGCAAACGTCCCTGCGAAAATGCCTGCAAAATCAAGGCTATTTCCATGGGAGAAAACTCTGCTGCGCATATCGATAATTCAAAGTGCATCTCCTGCGGTGCATGCGTTTATCAGTGTCCGTTCGGCGCGATCATGGATAAATCATTTATCCTTGACGCGATTGACATTATCAAAAAGAGCGAAGAAAATACCAACTATAAGACGTTTGCGGTTGTTGCACCCAGTATTTCGAGCCAGTTTACCTATGCAAAACTCGGACAGGTTATCACAGGGCTCAAAAAACTCGGTTTCCATACCGTTATTGAGGCTGCTCTCGGAGCGGATATGGTTGCAATGACCGAATCTGCGGAACTTGTTGAAAAGGGTTTCCTGACAAGCTCATGCTGCCCCGCATTCGTGAGTTATATTAAAAAATCCTTCCCTGATCTGATTCCGTTGATTTCACACAATCCGTCTCCCATGGCGGCAATTGCAAAATATCTGAAAGAGACGGATTCTCCCTGCAAGGTTGTGTTCATTGGGCCCTGCACGGCGAAAAAAGCGGAAGCGCAGCTTGAGGGCGTCAAGTCCTATGTTGACTGCGTGCTGACGTTTGAAGAGCTGCAGGCGTTGTTTGACAGCAAGGATATCGACATCACTGCCCTTGAAGAGGATGTTCTTGACAATGCTTCCTATTTCGGCAGGATTTTTGCCCGCAGCGGCGGTCTTGCGGATGCTGTTGCCGAAGCACTCAAAGAAACCGGACATGAGGATTTCGCACTCAACCCCATAGCCTGCGACGGAATCGAAGCCTGCCGTGCGGCACTGATGAAAAAGTCCCGCGGTCTGCTTAAGGAGAACTTCATCGAGGGTATGGCTTGCTCCGGCGGTTGTATCGGCGGCGCAGGCTGTCTGACACACGGTGAAAAGAATAAGGCCGAGGTTGACAAGTACGGTAAAGAAGCATACGAAAAAACAATTTCGGATGCGGTTTCCATACTTAAGAAAAATTAATTCAACGCACAATCAACAATTGAGTTTTTGTTGATCCAAACGTAAAACGGACATGCTCGCCGGAAAGTGAGCACGTCCGTTTCTATTTTTCATGTGATTTCATGTGATTGAATCGGGAATCGTGTCAACGCCCCGATTCAGCAAGGATTATCCAAGGTATTCTTTTGCATCCTCTTCGCCGGAAAGAACACGAATTGCGCTGCCCGCGAGCGCATCAAGTTCGCTTTCACCGGGATAAACGCATATCGGAGCAATAAATGAAACCATATCCGAGATGTACTTGCAGAGAGGCTTGCTGTATGCAAGGCCGCCGGTCAGCAGGATCGCTTCAACATTGCCTTTAAGCACGGTTGCCATTTCGCCGATCGTTTTAGCAACATTATACCCGAGAGCCTCGAAAACCATCTTTGCCTTCTCATCTCCGGCGAGCATAGCGTTTTCAACATCGAGAGCAGAATTTGTGCCCATGTGCGCAACAAATCCGCCGGTCTTTGAGCAGAAGCCGTAAAGCTGTTCTTTTGTATAATCACCGCTGAAGCACATATCGAGAACGAGTTTCATGGGAATTGAACCTGTGCGTTCGGGGCTGAACGGGCCTTCACCTGCGATTGCATCGTTAACGTCAATAACAACACCCTTTTCAGACGCCGCAACACTGATGCCGCCGCCCATATGTGCAACGATAAGGTTCGTGTTGTTGTAATCTTTTTCATGTTCCTTGCAGTATTTCCTTGCAGTTGCCTTAATGTTGAGGCAATGGAAAACGCAGGTGCGCTCTACATCGGGCAGACCTGTTACACGCGCAATGTCATTCCTTTCGTCAACAACAACAGGATCGGCGATAAAGCAAGGCTTTCCGTATTCTTCACCAAGTTCATGGGCAAAGATTCCGCCGAGAGCGGAAGCATGACGGCTTGCACTGGGCAAATGGTAAAGATCGTCAAGAAGTTTTTCGTTGATCGTGTAGACACCGCTCTTAAGAGGACGAACAATGCCTCCCCTGCCGACAAATGCATCCATTGTCGCAAGGTCAATATTCTCTTTTGCAAGCAGATCTTTGATAAGCTTCATGCGCATGGGAGCCTGAGCAATAACTCCGCCCCAAGCTGCAATTTCTTCGGCAGTGTGGCGTACGACACCCTCGTAAACAAGTTTTTCGCCCTCGAAAACTCCGATTTTGGTTGAAGTTGAGCCGGGATTGATCGCAAGTACGCGATAATTCTGTGACATAATATTTCTCCCTTCGTGATTACAGGTTGATTAAAGCGCGGCATATCCGCAGGACGGACGCCGCACGGACCTCCATCTTTTTAATTATATTTCATTTTTTCCTTAATAGCAAGTATATTTAGGGAAACAAAGCGAATTCTTCAAAGCATTCCTCAAAAACAAGTGCTGCCGATTTAAATTCGGTTCAGTCTGATTATCGTGCCGCATTCGAAAATCTCTGCTTCATTTTCGTCATGAGTAATAATAACGCGGGTCGCGAACGCATCAATAAACCTTGGAACAATGCGCTTTTTCATGGCATTATCAAGACCTTTCAGCGGCTCATCGAGAATTGCGGCATCTCTGCCCAATCCGCTTCTTGCAAATGCGATTGCGCGCGCAAGCGCAACCCTGCGGCACATTCCGCCGGAAAGTTCTCTTACGGAAAAATCTTCAAATCCGTTTAGTTCAACATCCCTCAGTGCTGTTCCGGCAATCTTGTGAACATTTGTTTTTTCAATCTGCGTTCCGATAAGCGGAATTTCAACATTCTGCCTTGCCGTTCTGTGCTGCAAAAGTCTGTCTTCTTGGAAAACAACCGCAAACCGCTTGTTGTTCAACCCCAATATTTCACCGGAATTCGGTTTTTCAAGACCAAGGAGAATCCGAAGCAATGTTGTCTTTCCGCTTCCGCTCGCTCCCATAACCGCAATTGCGCCGCCGTCCGGAATTTCCATGCAAAAATCAACAAGAACGGGGTGTTCGCCGTCATATGAAAAGCAGACTTTGTTCAACTTAATCATATGTTTCGTTCCTCATCTCTGCCGTATTCGGCATATGCATCGGATTTATATTGCAGTTCGACCTCACAGCTTGCATGCCCGTGTTCAAGGCTCTCGCTTCGCCTCCCGGCCGCGCCTTCCGTGTTCTTATTTTTAAAGAGTTTATGCACAAGTAGTTTTTCAAACAGCACACTGATAAGCACAACGGAAGCTGTCCACGCAAAAAGCTCTGCCGTTTCGAGATACAGCTTGCTTTCATATAATGCTCGTCCGACGCTGTTTTTGCTGAGCGCAATTACTTCAGCCGCAACGCAGGATTTCCATGCGAAACCAAGACCTGTCGTTGCCGCGGCGGATAAGTAGGGACGAACGGCGGGAAAGTATATTTCCCGAAGTGTTTTTTTCCTGCCAAAAGCATATGCATGCGCGAGCTCCGTCATTTTTTTATCCGTTTGACGCAGTCCTTCACAGACATTAGACCAGCAAATCGGCAGCACCGCAAGAAAAGCAACCGCAGAGGGAGTCACATTGGACGAAAAATACAGCAGGATGAGCACAATGAACGAAGTTACGGGCGTTGCCTTTATGATGTTTTTGAGCGGAGTCAGAAGCACGTCGGCAACACGTGAAAACGCCGTCAGTGTGCCTGCAAGTAAGCCTGCTGCCATGCCGGCTGCAAAGCCTGCCGCAACGCGCAAAAGGGTATGCAGAATGCTGCGGTAAAACTCCGTTGTTTGCGCAAGCCCGCAAAAACTGCGCACAACCGCCCAAGGCGACGGCAGCAGCAGCTCACTGCCGATCAAAAAACTGAACAGCTGCCAAACAAGAAGCCAAAACACAATTGCGGCAGTCATGCGAAGCAATGCTCCGCCGCGATGCCGCATTTTATTCCCGTATTTATCTTTTTTGCGTTCAATTGCCATTAAAATCAAATGCAAATTTCAATCCGCTGAGCCGATGTCGGTCATACAGCCGATATCGGCGCAGCCTCAATATATATGTTCATTCTGTCATGTTTAACACTAAATACCCCGTGTTCAACTCAGATTCCGTAATAAAAATCCTTGTCGGGGAGTTTGCCTCCGATGCTCTTCGGGTTTGCCTCAAACAGAACAGCGAGCATACCTTCAACCGCTTTATGCATCGCTTCACCTTTGCTGAAACTGATGTTGCAGTTCGGAATTGCTTTTTTTGCAATCTCGACATTCCCGAGAATTCCGACATCAACGATAAGCTTTGCGGCTTCATCGATATTCTCATTTACAAATGCGGAGCTCTTTTCATATTCCCGCAAAAACTGTTCAATTGCCTCCGGATGTTCGTTCACAAAGCTTTTGCGCGCAATAACAACGCCCTGAACAAGCTCCGTTGAGCAAACCTTGTTCCATTCCTCGGTGAGGTTCAATGCAATGCGCAGGTTGTCGTTTCCGGCAAGAGTTGACGTCACGTTCGGTTCCGGAAGCATGCCGATTTCGGCACTGCCGTCTGCAAGCATGGTTGCCAGCGCAGCGTGCTCGCCGACATAGTTTACCTCAACAGACCCCGCGACTCCGTTTTTATCAAGCAGATAATTAAGGATGTATTCGGGAGTTGCACCCTGTCCGGTCGCATAAACAGTTTTGCCTGCAAGATCAGCCACAGAGTTCACCTCGGAACCCGCTTCAACAACATAGAGAACACCGAGCGTGCTGACTGCAAGCACCGATATATCGCCATCCAGCTTGTTGTAAAGCACGGATGCAAGATTTACGGGAACGGCCGCAACATCGACTTCGCCGGAAATGATGCGCGGATTCAATGCATCGGGCGATGCTTCAATTGAAACCGTGTAATTTGGGTAATTCTGCTTATCTGCCAGTTTCACCATGCCCATTCCGGTCGGGCCTTTCAGTGCGGCAATGCGTATTTCCGTATCATCCTGCTTTTTTGAGCAGGCGGCGAATGCTGCCAGCGAAAAAAGCATCACGGCAGCGGTGATCATTGCGACAATTCGTTTCATTAAGTTCTTTTTCATGTCCTTCTTCATAACTTTTTCTCCTTTTCACTCTTTTCAGCGGTATTATCAGAGCAAAATATACTCTC
>OLYM01001132.1_pt1 | contig 10498 bp, 8 predicted proteins | sample 1673691 | NCBI WGS metagenome assembly OLYM01 (sample SAMEA103958123, study PRJEB25191) | human gut metagenome | reverse complement strand
AATTCATGCAATGCGCAAAATAATGTTAAAGAAAGTAAGTTTTATGGTTGATTTCGTAAACTTTAAGAGGTATAATAAGCAGACTTTCGGAAAAAGGTGGGATGGTTCCGTGCTGAATATCGTGCTCGTTGAGCCGGAGATCCCGCAGAATTGCGGCAACATCGCGCGCACCTGCGCCGCGACTGGTTCGCGGCTACACCTCGTCAAGCCGCTCGGCTTCGACATTTCCGACCGCGCCGTCAAGCGCGCGGGGCTGGACTACTGGCATCTGGTCGAGGTCAGCACCTACGAAAACCTCGCCGACCTCTTTGAACAGCACCCCGAGGCCGCCGCGGACTGCTGGCTCGCCACGACCAAGGCGCCGCAGGACTACTGCGAGGCGGAATTTCACGATGGCTGCTGGCTCTTCTTCGGCAAGGAGACCGCCGGCCTGCCCGAGGACTTCCGTCTGGCGCATTATGAACGCTGCATCCGCCTTCCCATGCGCGCCGAGGCGCGCAGCCTGAACCTGAGCAATTCCGTCGCCATTCTGACCTACGAGGCTCTCAAGCAGCTCGGCTTCCCCGGGCTCAAGGGCACCGGCGAGATGGCGGAGCAACCGGACTGATCCGTAAACATTCACATAGAAGGAGCGTCATCATGAACTACAACAAGAAAACTGTGTACGACATCGACGTGGCGGGCAAGAAGGTCCTGCTGCGCTGCGACTTCAACGTCCCCCAGGACAAGGCCACCGGCGCGATCACCTCGGATAAGCGCATCGTCGCCGCTCTGCCGACCATCCGCTACCTGCTCGGGCAGGGCGCGGCGGTCATCGCCTGCTCACACCTCGGCAAGCCCGAGCCGAGCTTTGAAAAATGGGTGAAGAAGCAGACGGAAAAGGGCAAGGACCCCGCCGAGCTGACGGAGGAAAAGTGGCAGAAGTCCTTAAAGAAACTCACCCTCGCCCCCGTTGCCGAGCGTCTTTCCGAGCTTCTCGGCAAGCCGGTCGTCTTCGCGCATGACGTTGTCGGTCCCGACGCCAAGGCCAAGGCCGCGGCGCTCAAGGGCGGCGAGATCATGCTGCTCGAGAACACCCGCTTTGAAAAGGGCGAAACCAAGAACGATCCGGCGCTTGCCAAGGAGCTTGCCTCCATGGCCGAGGTCTACGTTTCCGACGCTTTCGGCTCCGTCCACCGCGCGCACGCCTCCACCGCCGGCGTGGCGGCGTACCTGCCCGCCGTCTCCGGCCTGCTGGTCGCCAGAGAACTGGAGGTCATGGGCAAGGCGCTCGACGATCCCAAGCGTCCGTTCGTCGCGGTGCTCGGCGGCGCAAAGGTCAGCGATAAGATCGCCGTTATCAACAATCTGCTCGAAAAGGCCGACACCGTCATCATCGGCGGCGGCATGGCCTACACCTTCGCCAAGGCGCAGGGCGGCGAGATCGGCAAGTCCCTGCTCGAGGAGGACAAGTGCGCCTACGCGCTCGAGATGATCGAGAAGGCCAAGGCAAAGGGCGTCAAGCTCCTGCTGCCGGTGGATACCGTGGCGGCGAAGGAGTTCGCCGCCGACGCCGAGCCGGTCGTGGTGGACGCGATGCACATTCCCGCCGACATGATGGGCATGGACATCGGTCCCAAGACCATTGAGCTCTTCTGCGCGGCGACGCGCGGCGCGGGCACCATCGTCTGGAACGGCCCCATGGGCGTTTTCGAGTTCCCCGCCTTTGCCAACGGCACTAAGGCCATGGCCAAGGCGCTCGCCGAGAGCGGCGCCGTGACCATCATCGGCGGCGGCGACAGCGCGGCGGCCGCCGAGCAGCTCGGCTTCGCCGACAAGATCACGCACATCTCCACCGGCGGCGGCGCGTCGCTTGAGTTCCTGGAGGGCAAGGAGCTGCCGGGCGTCGCCTGCCTGCTGGATAAGTAATAACATCGTTCTGCCCGCGCAGCGACGCGACCGAGCGTCAGCGCAGGGAGCCGCGCGTCAGCGCGTGTTCCGATCAGGGGCATTCCCATGGGGGATGCTGCCGGGCGTCGCCTGCCTGCTGGATAAGTAAGGTTTTCAGAAAACATTTTTATATATTTAGGAGAGCATTTACCATGAATCGCAGATATCGCAAAACCATCATTGCCGGAAACTGGAAAATGAACAAGACCGCCACCGAGGCCAAAAAGTTCGCGGACGATTTCAAGGCTCTGCTGCCCAAGACCAAGTGGTGCGACGTGGTCGTGTGCGTGCCGAGCGTGGATATTTCCGCCGCCGTGCGCGCCTTTAAGGACAGCCGCGTGGCCGTCGGCGCACAGAATCTTTTCTATGAGGATCACGGCGCTTACACCGGCGAAGTCAGCGCCGCCATGCTGTGCGACCTCGGCGTGAAGTACGTCATCGTCGGCCACAGCGAGCGCCGCGCCATGTTCGGCGAAACCGATGCCATCGTCAACAAGAAGGTCCACGCCGCGCTGAACGCCGGCCTCAACCCCATTATCTGCGTGGGCGAGAGCCTTGACCAGCGCGAGATGGGCGTGACGATGGAGCTCATCGCCCTGCAGGTCAAGTCCGCGCTCGCGGGCGTGGCCGCGGAGAATATCCGCCGCTGCGTCATCGCCTACGAGCCCATCTGGGCCATCGGCACCGGCAAGACCGCCACCGGCGAGCAGGCCGCCGAGGTCTGCGGCTTCATCCGCGCCACCATCCGCGCCATGTACGGCGCGCGCATCGCCCGCTCCGTCACCATTCAGTACGGCGGCTCGATGAATCCCGCCAACGCTGCCGAGCTGCTCGGCCACGAGGACATCGACGGCGGTCTGATCGGCGGCGCGTCCCTCGACGCCGGCAAGTTCATGGACATCGTCAACGCAGCTAACCAGGGCTGAGCGAAAGGAGTCCTTCCGATGAATAAAACCCCCACCACCCTTATCATTATGGACGGCTTCGGTCTGAGCGATGAGGTCAAGGGCAACGCCGTGCGCGGTGCGAACACGCCTGTGCTTGACCGTCTGAACGGCGAGTACGCGCATACGCAGCTCTCCGCCTCCGGTCTGGACGTGGGTCTGCCCGCCGGTCAGATGGGCAACAGCGAGGTCGGCCACACCAACATCGGCGGCGGCCGCGTGGTCTTCCAGGACCTGCCGCGCATCTCCCGCGCCATTGAGGACGGCACCTTCTTTGAAAATCCCGCCTACAACGCCGCGATGGACGCCTGTCTGGAAAAGGGCACGGCGCTGCACCTCTACGGACTGCTCTCCAACGGCGGCGTACACTCCACCGTGGAGCACGTCTGGGCGCTTTTGAAGATGGCCGGCATCAAGGGCCTCAAGCGCGTGTACCTGCACTGCTTCCTCGACGGGCGCGACGTCTCCCCCACCTCCGGTGCGGACTTCGTCGCCGAGGCGCAGAAAAAGTGCGCCGAGCTTGGCGTCGGCAAGATCGCGACCGTCATGGGCCGCTACTACGCCATGGACCGCGACAAACGCTGGGACCGTCTTGAGCGCGCCTACGACGCGATGGTCTACGGCGAGGGCATCCAGAATCCCGATCCCGTCGCCGCCATCCGGGAATCCTATCAGAACGGCGTGACCGATGAATTTGTGGAGCCCGTCGTCTGCGACAAGGAGGGCACCATCTCCGACAACGACGCCATCATCTTCTTCAACTACCGCCCCGACCGCGCCCGCGAGATCACCCGCGCGTTCGTCGATCCCGCGTTCGACGGCTTCCAGCGCGAGTATTTCCCCGTCACCTACGTCTGCAACACCGAGTACGACGCCACGATGCCGAACGTGCTCGTCGCGTTCCCGCGCATCACGATCCATAACGGCCTCGGCGAATACCTCAGCAAGCTCGGCCTGACGCAGCTGCGCATCGCGGAGACCGAGAAGTACGCCCATGTCACGTTCTTCTTCAACGGCGGCGTTGAAGCGCCCTACCCCGGCGAGGACCGCGTGCTCGTTGCCTCTCCCAAGGTCGCGACCTACGACCTCCAGCCCGAGATGAGCGCCTACGAGGTCACGGAAAAGTGCGTCGAGCGCATTGAGTCCGGCGCGTATGACGTCATCATCCTCAACTTTGCCAACTGCGACATGGTCGGTCACACCGGCAACTACGACGCCGCCGTCAAGGCCGTCGAGACCGTGGACGAGTGCGTCGGCAAGGTCGTGGACGCGACGCTCAAGATGGGCGGCATCGCCATGATCACCGCCGACCACGGCAACGCCGAGCAGATGCTGCAAAGCGACGGCGTGAGTCCCATGACCGCGCACACCACGAATCCCGTGCCCTTTATCCTCTGCGGCGCGGGCAACGAGCTGCGCGAGGGCCGCCTTGCCGACATCGCCCCCACCATTCTCGACGTGATGGGGCTCGAAAAGCCCGAGGAGATGGACGGTCAGAGTCTTATCCTCCGCTGAGCGCATAAGTCTTCTCAAAATCAGCCATACTTCGGTATGGCTGATTTTTTATTTTTCAGGAGGTCATGCGATGAACCGCTCCATCGTACACATTCACGCCCGCGAGATCCTGGATTCCCGCGGCAACCCCACGCTGGAAACGCAGGTAAGGCTGGAGGACGGCTCGCTCGGCGTCGCCGCCGTGCCGTCCGGCGCCTCGACCGGCGCGCACGAGGCCGTCGAGCTGCGCGACGGCGACCGTGCGCGCTACGGCGGCAAGGGCGTCCTGCACGCGCAGGCGCACGTCAACAACGAGATATTCGAGCTGCTGCGGGGCTTTGACGCGCGGCAGCAGGGCCCGCTCGATCAGGCCATGCGCGAGCTGGACGGCACGGAAAACAAATCGAGGCTCGGCGCAAACGCCATCCTCTCCGTCTCGCTCGCGGCGGCCCGCGCCGCGGCGGTGAGCGAGGGGCAGCCCTTCTGGCGGTATCTCGGCGGTCAGAACGCCTGCACGCTCCCTGTTCCGCTGATGAACGTGCTCAACGGCGGCGCACACGCGGGCAACCCGCTCGACATTCAGGAATTCATGCTCGTCCCCGTCGGCGCGGACACCTTCCGCGACGCGCTGCGCATGGGCGCGGAAATTTACCACGCGCTCGGCTCGCTCGTCGGCCATTGCGGCGTGGGCGACGAGGGCGGCTACGCCCCCTCGCTTGCAAGCCACGAGGAGGCGCTCGACCTGCTCTGCCGCGCCATTGAGGCGGCGGGCTATCGCCCCGGCGCGGACGTATACCTCGCGCTCGACGCCGCCGTTTCCGCGTGGTACGACGCAGGCTCCGACCGCTACCGGCTGCCGAAAAGCGGCAAAATCCTCACACGCGAGGAGCTGCCGGCCTATTGGCAGGAGCTTGCGCGGCGCTATCCGCTTCTCTCGCTCGAGGACGGCATGGGCGAGGACGACGAAGCGGGCTGGCAGGCGCTGAGCGGTTCCCTTGGTGAAAGGATGCAGCTCGTCGGCGACGACCTCTTTGTCACGAACCCCGCGCGCATCGCCCGCGGGGTGGAGCAAAAGCTCGCCAACGCCGTGCTCATCAAGCCGAATCAGATCGGCACGCTCACGGAGACCGTCGAGGCCGTCCGCGCGGCGCAGGCCGCGGGCTGGGCGGCGGTCCTATCCCACCGCTCCGGCGAAACGGAGGACAGCACCATCGCCGACCTCGCGGTCGCGCTCGGCTGCACGCAGATCAAGGCCGGTGCTCCCTGCCGCGGCGAGCGCACGGCAAAGTACAACCGTCTGCTCGCCATTGAACAGGAACTCGGAGGAAACGCCCGCTACGCGGGCCGCGCGGCCTTTACGGTATTGCCTTAAAATTTCCCGAGAAATATGGTTTAGAAAAGGCTCCGACGGCGCACAATACCGTCAGAGCCTCTTCTATTTCGCAGCGCCCGCCACGCGGGCAGAAAGGACACGCTTATGAATGAACCGAAACGCCGCGCCGCGCGGCATTCCCTGACCGGGACGGGCTTATACATAGCCCTGTTCCTCGGATTGACGGCACTCGCCGTCGCGGGCTATTGGATGCTGCTCCCCTCTTCCGCTGACAAAACACCGACCAATGTGACCAAGCCGCCGGTCACGACTCCCATCACCGCAGAGCCGGTCACCCCGGACGTTCCCGAGGTCAAGCCGGAGGAGCCGGCCGAGCCGGTGCAGTCCGTTGTGGAGGTCACGGTCTCGGAAAAGGAGGCGGAGGTCACCGAGCCGGTCACGCCCGTCGCGCCGCGGCTCATTGTCTCTCCCCTGAGCGGTGAGACCGTCGCCGCCTTCAGCATGGACGAGCTCGCTTACAGCGAAACGCTCGCCGACTGGCGCACGCACGACGGCATCGACATCAAGGCGGACGCCGGCACGCAGGTGCTCGCCGCCAGCTCCGGCATGGTGCTCTCCGTCGCGGACGACGACCTGATGGGCACCACCGTCGTCATCGCGCACGACGGCGGCTATGAGACCACCTACTCCAACCTCCAGAGCGTCCCGACCGTCGCGCCGGAGCAGTACGTCTCCGCCGGACAGGTCATCGGCGCGGTCGGCACGACCTCGCTCGCTGAGGCTTCCATGTCGCCGCACCTGCACTTCTCCGTCACAAAGGACGGCGAGATCATCGACCCGCAGGAATTTCTCAAATCCTGACAAAAGAGCCGATCCAACGGATCGGCTCTTTTCTTATATTCGCTTATCGGTACGCCGTCAGCTAATCGCTTCACTCAGTCCGCGTCGGGCTTCGTAGCCTCCTCAAAGATCGCAACAGCCTCCGCGTTCGGGGCCTCGGTGAATCTCGCCACGAGATAGGCCGCGAGGAAGCTGACGATAAAGCCGGGAACGATCTCATACACACCCGTCGAGGCGGTGAGACCGCTCAGCAGCCAGCCGAGATCCACCACGAAGCCGGACACCACGCCCGCGACCGCGCCCTTGTAGTTGAAGCGCTTCCAGAAGAGGGAGAGCAGAATGGTGGGGCCGAAGGAGGAGCCGAAGGCGCCCCAGGCGTTCTCCACCATGTCCATGATGGCCTGCGCGCCGCTGCCCTTGGAGTTGGCGATGGCAAAGGCGATCAGGGAGAGGACGAGCACCAGCACACGGCCGACGAGCAGCGTTTCTTTCTCGCTTGCGCCCTTGCGGAAGAAGGGCTTATAGAGGTCCGCCGTGAAGGAGCTGGAGGCGACGAGCAGCTGAGAATCCGCCGTGGAGATGGACGCGGCGATGATGGCTGCGAGCAGCAGACCGCAGATGCCCGCCGGGAAGAACTTGCGGGACATGGCGATGAAAACGAGCTTCTGGTTGCCGTGGGTGAGCAGCTCCTCGCCCATGATCATGCGCCCGAAATAGGCGATCATAACGGCGGAGAAGAGGGAAATGACGACCCAGATGATGGCGACGATAGAGGACTTCTTGATCATCGAGGGCTTCTCGATGGACATGAAGCGCACGAGGATGTGCGGCATACCAAAGTAGCCAAGACCCCAACCGAGGCCGCTGACGATGTCCTGCCAGCTCGCGTTGAAGATACCGCCGCCGAAGGCGCACTGCGTCACCGCGCCGGTCGCAGCGTCGGTATACTCATAGACCGTCTCCAGTGCCGTGGGATCAAGCAGCTCGCTGTGGCCGAAATAGACGACGATAGGCACCAGCATCAGCGCCGCCATCATCAGAAGGCCCTGGAAGAAATCTGTCCAGCACACGGCGGCGAAGCCGCCGAAGAAGGTGTAGGCCACGATGATGAGCAGGAAGGCGAACATGGCGATCTTCGGGGAAATATCCGGGAAGAGCGTGGTAAACACGGAGGTGCCCGCCACCAGCGCGGAGGCCACATAGATCGTGTAGGCAAAGAGGAAGATGAGCGCGCACACGAGCTGCAGCGCACGGGAATCGACCGCGAAGCGGTTCGTCAGGTACTGCGGGAGCGTGATGGAATCGTTCGCCGCCTTGGAGAAGGTGCGAAGGCGCTTGGCGCACAAGATCCAGTTGGCCGCCGTACCGATGGCAAGGCCGATGCCGATCCACATCTGGCCGAAGCCGAAGGCGAGGATCGAGCCGGGCAGGCCCATCAGCAGCCACGCGGACATATCGGACGCCTGCGCGGACAAGGCGGTGACCCAAGGGCCCATGGAGCGTCCGCCGAGGAAGAAGTCCTCCGAATTTTTGTTCGTGCCGTTGAAGTAGAACACCAGCGCCACGCCGAGCAGGATAACAAAGTACGCGATAAATGTTGTGATCTCCCAGTTCATAAGCTTTTGTCCTTCCGTCTTTCTGTTTGAGGCAGATACCTTATGGAAAAGCCGCACGAGGCAAAATAAAGCAAGAGGGGCACAACGAATGTCGTGCCTCTCTTGTGCTCCCGGTCGGTCCATGATCTGTCTGCCGGCAGCCGCCGGCAGATAAACATACAGCTTTTCACGACAATATCAATTTAATATTAAATGCCAAATGATGAGATTTGTCAAGGGATGTTCCGGAAAATTGTTGCGTTTCTGCACGCCAGGGCTAAAGCTGCACTCATCCAGCCGCAGTCCGAGCGTGAAGCGGTCCTGACGGGCCGTGAACCGCCGCAGGGCAATGGGGCGTTCTGTGAGAACCGCAGGGGTGTGCGGCTCCCGTGCAGACGGTTCCGGCCATCGTCCGGTTTGTCCCTGAAACCACATCCGTATTTAGCGTTGGACAAAGCGGATGGCATAGCTACCCTCACGCTTGGAACGGTCGAACCACTTGTTGCCGCGGACGGTGACGCTGGGGTCGCTGGGGGTACGATACTCTCGACCGGAGCGAATGGGGCGCTCGCCCTGGGCACGCAGCAGAGACACCAGGTCGGTATTCTGCGCCCGCGCCTTTTCCTCCGGCGTGAAATAGATAAATTTAGCCATTCTTTTTCTCCGTATGGATCGATGTAGTCCCTCTTGCCGCCCGAGGGACGCTGTGGTACAATTTCTCTCCGTGATATTCTGTGAGAGAAGGAAGAAGCAAATGAACCAGAAAGAACTCAACGAGATCCGCCGGCGCTTCCGGCTCGATAAAAATAACTTCAGCCGCATCTTCGGCTGCTATGTCAACTCCAACCGCGAGGTCATCTCGTGGATCGACGCCTCCCTCGGCCTCATGCGGCAGGAGGAGCAGGAGATGTATCTGGGGCTGCTCAAAAAGACGCTCTCCGGCACGCTGGGGCGCAACCTCATTGACATCGAATTCTCCACCGCGCAGGTTGCCGACAGCGACGAGCACCGCCTGCTCCAAACCCTGCGCCAGACAGAGTGCAAGGACGTGAACGCCCGCGAGACGCTCTGCCGCAAAATTATTGAATCTCTCAATATGGGTGAGACGAACTGCCTCATTCTCCTCGCCGCCGACGCCTATGATGTTCCTTACCGCGGCAAGGATGACGAGCTGCAGGCGGACGCCTCCGGCGACGTCTACAAGTATTTTGTCTGCGCCATCTGCCCTGTGAAGGCACCGACGCTCGAGCTGCGCTACGATACCGACGAGAATTTCTTCCACCCCAGCTCCACCGGACATATTGCCCTTGCGCCCGAGCTGGGCTTCCTCTTCCCCGCCTTCGACGACCGCGCGGCAAATATCTACAACGCACTTTTCTACAGCAGGAATGTCGAGCTCATCCACGAGGAGGTCATTGACGCGGTATTCCGTGTGGAGCCGCCGATGTCCGCCGTCGAGCAGAAAAATGTGTTTGATACCGCGCTCGCTGATACGCTTGAAAAGGATTGCAGCTACGATGTGGTGCAGTCCGTCCACGAGCAGCTGCGCGGCCGCATTCAGGAGCATAAGGAGAGCCGCGACCCCGCGCCGCTGGAGCTGACGGTCGGCGACGTCGGCGGCATCCTGTCCGAGAGCGGCGTGAGCGAAGAGAAGGTCGAGAGCTTCCGCCGCGAGTGCGAGAAGCAGTACGGTGAGAATGCCGCGCTGAATCCGAAGAACATTCTTGGCACGGGCAAGTTCGAGATCACCACGCCGGAGGTGAAGATCACCGTTGCGCCGGAAAACAGCTACCTCATCGAAGCCCGCATGATCGGCGGACGCAGGTATCTGCTCATTCCCGCCGACGATGGTGTGGAGGTCAATGGCGTGAGCGTGAGCATTCCGAACGAGGAGCATAACTGATCACAGAGCCGCAGCACCGGTCATCACCGATGCCGCGGCTCTGCACTATGTATACGATATCTCTTCATGATCGTCGGGCTTGTGTCCCATGGCAAGGCGTTTGCGTTGGAGCTCACGGCGGCGCTTGCGGTCGATCCGCAGGCCATAGAGCGTACCGTCAGCCTTGCTGTTATCCTCGAAGATCCTGCCCATGTGGTGCAGCATCTGCACGACCGAATCGCCAAGAGTAGGTGAGCGATACACCGCATCTCTTTTTGGCACCCTGCTGTCGGGCGGCACATCGGCATTCTGTTCCGGCGTGTTGTTGGTCGGTTCGCCGGTATTCTCTTCCGCACCATCTGCTGCACTCGCCCTTTGCATAGGTTCGTGGTACACCGGCACGTCATTTCTTGGACGCGGGTCAGGATCAATCGGTGCCGGGCTCTCCTGCACGGGCTGTTCTTTCGCTTGCCTATGGGAC
>OLYM01001130.1_pt1 | contig 10510 bp, 7 predicted proteins | sample 1673691 | NCBI WGS metagenome assembly OLYM01 (sample SAMEA103958123, study PRJEB25191) | human gut metagenome | reverse complement strand
GTCGGTACGATGGAAGACGTTGACGCGATCATGAAAAAGTTTGACCGCGAGTCCAACACCCGTGTCTGGGAGGGCACGCCGAAGAAGATCCTGCGCTATGTGCTGGCCGCCTTTATGCTCTTTATGGTCTACATGAACCTGTGGGCCACCTGGAGCGGCCAGATCCGCCGCTGCCTGTTCGTCGGCTTTGTGATCCTGTTCACATTCTTTATCTACCCCGTGAAGAAGGGCAATGTAAAGCCCAACTCCATGCCGTGGTATGATATCCTGCTCGCTGTCGCGGGCTGTATTCCCTATTTCTACTATGTTGCCAACTTCAAGAGGATTGTGGCGATGGGCATCGCCATCGGCCAGACCGAGGTCATCCTTGGCATCATCGGCACGTTGGTGCTCGCGGAGTGCTGCCGCCGCGCGGTGGGCCTTCCCATTCTGGTCGTGGCGGGCTGCTTTGTGCTCTACGCCTTCATCGGCCGCGGCATGAGCCTGGATCTGGTGGTCTACAACATCTTCTATACCACCAACGGCATCATCGGTACGCCGATCTCCGTCTGCTCGACCTACATTGCGCTGTTCCTGCTGTTCGGCGCGTTCCTTGAGGCGACCGGTGTCGCCAACTTCTTCATCGACTGCGCGAACGCGCTGGTCGGCTGGGCGTCCGGCGGTCCCGCGAAGGTCGCGGTCGTCTCCTCCGCCCTGTGCGGCATGGTCTCCGGTTCCTCCGTCGGCAACACCGTTACCACCGGTTCCGTGACCATCCCGATGATGAAGAAGACCGGCTATCCCCCCGAGTTTGCCGGCGCGGTCGAGGCTGCGTCCTCCACCGGCGGCCAGATCATGCCCCCCATCATGGGCGCTGCGGCGTTCATCATGGCGGAAATGACCGGCTATGAGTATGCCGACATCATCGTCCGTGCGATCCTGCCGGCGTTCCTCTACTTCCTCGGCATCTTCCTCGGCGTCCACTTCAAGGCGAAGAAGCTCGGCCTCGTCGGCCTCAAGCGTGAGGAGCTGCCCAAGTGGAAGCTCCTGCTGCCGAAAATCTATCTGCTCCTGCCCCTGATCGTCCTGACCTGGATGGTCGTCGCCGGTCAGACCATGGCCAAGAGCGCCATCTACGGCACCATCGTTGCCATCGTGGTCGGTATCATCAATAAGGACGACCGCATGACCCCGAGCAAGTTCGTCAACGGCCTTGAAAACGGCGGCAAGAACTGCCTGTCCATCGGCATCGCCTGCGGCATCGCCGGCATCATCTCCGTGTGCATCACGATGACCGGTCTCGGCGGCAAGCTGATCACCTATGTGGTCAAGCTCTCCGGCGGCAACCTGTTCATCGCCCTGTTCCTCACGATGATCTGCTGCATCATCCTCGGCATGGGCGTTCCCACCACGGCGAACTACATCATCATGGCCTCCACCTGCGCGCCCATCCTCATCAACGGTATGAGCATGCACATTCTGGCTGCCAATATGTTCGTGTTCTACTTCGGCATCGTCGCCGACATCACGCCTCCCGTTGCGCTCGCGGCTTATGCCGGTGCTGCCATCGCCAAGGCGCCCCCGATGAAGACCGCGCTCAACGCCACCCGTTTGGCGATCGCCGCGTTCATCATCCCCTACATCTTCGCTTATAACAATGCGATGATCTTCGTCGGCGATGTCACCTTCTTCGGCGTTGCCTCCATCGTTATCTCCGCGACGCTCGGCATGGCGTCCATCGCCTCCGGCTTCATGGGTTATCTGATCCACGACCTGAAGTGGTACTCCCGTATCGCGCTGATCGCCGGCGGTCTGCTGATGGTCATCCCCGGTACGGTCACCGACCTCGCCGGCCTCGCCATTCTGATCGTTATCCTGCTCATCCAGAGGGCTGAGAACAAGAAGGAGAAGAAGGCTGCGGTCTGATCTCCCGAAAACACGAGAAAATAAAGAGGCGCTTCGGCGTCTCTTTATTTTTGCCCGATCGCCCCTCAAGGTCGGGAAGCCGGCACATGAAACGGCGCGGCGGCGCATAAAATGCAGGGAAAGGGAGGCGTCGTTATGCCGAAAATTTATCTCAGCCCCTCCACGCAGGAGTCCAATCCCTATATCACCGGAAGCGGCAGCGAGGAGTACAATATGAACCGGCTCGCCGACGCGCTGGAGCCGTATCTTTATGCCAATGGCATCCGCTTTGTGCGCAACACGCCCGACATGACCGCCGCGTCCTCCATCGCGCAGGCGAACCGCCTCGGCGGCTTTGACTTCTATCTCGCGCTCCACTCCAACGCCGCCGCGCCGGAAAACTCCGGCAGCGTGCGCGGCGTGCTGGTGTTTTACTATCCGACGAGCGCGGAGGGCAAGCGCGCGGCGGACCTGTTCGCCGCGAACCTCAAGCGCGTTTATCCGCTGCCCGACCTCGTGCGCACCGTGCCCACCACCGCGCTCGGCGAGGTGCGTCAGCCGAAGTATCCGGCCAACCTGCTCGAGCTGGGCTACCACGACAACTATGCCGACGCCGCGTGGGTCGAGAACAATATGGACGCCATCGCGCGCGAGCTGGCGCGCTCGCTGACGGAGTATTTCGGCCTGCCGTTCATCGAGCCGCAGCCGGTCGTGCAGGGGACTGTCTCCACGAGCGGCTCGCCGCTGCGCCTGCGCGCCTACCCGAGCGCCGCGGGGCAGACCATCGCGCTCATGCCGAACGGCGCGTCGGTCACGATCTACGGCGCGTGGCAGGGCTGGAACACGGTAGAGTACAATGGGAACCTCGGCTACGCCGCCGAGGCCTACATCGAGAGCTGACGGGCAGCCGGGAATGCCGCTTTTTAATTGGGCAGTGCGGAAACACGCCGCAGGAGCGGCCGAGCGGAAATAGAAGCAGACCGGATCGTTTTCGGAAAAACAAGCACACTGCTCCCGAAGATCCGGTCGAGATTTGAGGTCCGGGGGTCAAGGGGCTTGCCCCTTGCGTTCTCTTGGGGTTCCAAAGGGGTGGTTCTCTTCGGAAGAGAATCACCCCTTTGACAAAAGCCGTGCGTCGCGCGGCTGACCCCACGCGCTTTTTCGACAAATAGTTTTTGCTTGACACTTGTTTACAAAAAGGTTACAATATTCGGTGGATTTATGGAGGGGAGAGAAGGGGCTCTCCCGTTTGTTGATTCAAAAACCCGTTTTGATATACCATCGGGACACGGTCGGACCGGCCGCTCCGATGGAAGCAAAAGTGGACACAGGAGGAATCAAATGAATATACCCAGCCTTGTCATCGGCTTGGCGGCGGGACTTTTCATTGGTATTCTTGCTTGTATTCTGTACCGCAACAAGAAGGCGAAGGACGATAAGGAAAAGATCGCCAACGCCGAAGAGGAGGCGCTGCGCATCATCAACGATGCCATCAAGAGCGCCGAGAGCAAAAAACGCGAGGCCACGCTGGAGGCGAAGGAGGAGATCCTCCGCTCCCGCAAGGAATACGAGAAGGAAGAAAAGGAACGTCGTGCCGACCTGCAGAAGCAGGAAAGAAGACTTCAGCAGAAGGAAGAAAATCTTGACCGAAAGACCGATTCTCTCGAACGCAAGAACGAATCCTTAGCACAGAAGATTTCCGCCGTCGAGGCTCAGCAGGCCGAGATAGCACTCATCAAGAAAAGCCAGCTCGAAATGCTCGAAAAGGTTTCGGGCTACACCGTTGAGGAGGCTAAAAACTACCTCATCAACGCTCTGAAAGACGAAGTTACGCATGAAATGGCCGTCAAGGTCAAGGAGATCGAGGCTCAGTACAAGGAAGAAGCCGATGAGCGTGCAAGAGAGATCATCGTCACCGCCATCCAGCGCTGCGCCGCCGACCATGCAAGCGAAGTCACCGTCTCCGTCGTACCTCTCCCCAACGACGAGATGAAGGGACGCATCATCGGCCGCGAGGGTCGCAACATCCGCAGCATTGAAACTCTTACCGGCTGCGATCTCATCATCGACGACACCCCCGAGGCCATCACTGTTTCCAGCTTTGACCCCGTTCGCCGTGAGGTCGCCCGTATCGCGCTTGAAAAGCTCATTGCCGACGGCAGAATTCATCCTGCCCGCATTGAGGAAATGGTCGCCAAGGCTCAGAAGGAGGTCAACGCCACCATCAAGGCCGAAGGCGAAAGAGCCGTGTTCGAGACTAATATCCACGGCCTTAATCAGGAGCTTATCAAGCTTCTCGGCCGCATGAGATACCGCACCAGCTACGGTCAGAATGTGCTCAATCACTCTATCGAGGTGTCGCACATTTCCGGCCTTATCGCAGCCGAGCTCGGCGTTGATGTCGCCACCGCAAAGCGTGCCGGCCTCCTGCACGATATCGGCAAGGCAATTGACCATGAGGTCGAGGGCAGCCATGTCACCATCGGCGTTGAGATCTGCAAGAAGTACAAGGAAAGCGAAGCGGTCATCCACGCTATCGAAGCCCACCACGGCGATGTTGAGCCGCATACCGTCGTTGCCTGCATCGTTCAGGCAGCCGACGCTATCAGTGCGTCCCGCCCCGGCGCAAGACGAGAGAACATTGAAAACTATGTCAAGCGTCTTGAAAAGCTTGAGGAGATATCCAAGAGCTTCCCCGGCATCGCAGGCAGCTATGCCATTCAGGCCGGCCGTGAGATCCGTGTCATGGTCAAGCCCGAGGAGGTACCCGAGGATAAGATGGTGCTGCTCGCTCGTGATATCGCAAAGAAGATCGAGGAAGAGCTTACCTATCCCGGCCAGATCAAAGTCCATGTACTGCGTGAGACCAAGGCCGTTGAGTACGCAAAGTAAATCAGACAACAAAAATCCCGTTCCGTCCGGAACGGGATTTTTTGATTTGTTATCAGCCTCCGAAGACCGAGAGCAGGAAGCCGGCGGCTATTGCCGAGCCGATAACGCCTGCAACATTCGGACCCATTGCGTGCATGAGCAGGTAGTTATTCTTGTTGCTCTTGCGTGCAACATCCTGCGAGACACGGGCAGCCATCGGGACGGCGGAAACGCCTGCCGAGCCGATGAGAGGATTTATCTTGCCGCCGGAGAGGCGGTACATGACCCTGCCGCCGAGAAGTCCGCCGGCCGTGGATATCATAAACGACACAAGGCCGAGTGCAATAATTTTCAGTGTGCTCCAGTCAAGGAAATTCTGTGCGACCATCGTTGCGCCCACGGAGGTGGCAAGGAAAATGGTCACAATGTTCATGAGTGCGTTCTGCGCAGTGTCCGAAAGCCTGTCGGTCACGCCGCACTCACGGAAGAGGTTGCCGAGCATGAGACAGCCGATGAGCGGTGCGGTCGAGGGCAGAAGCAGGATGACGAAGGTCGCAACGACGATGGGGAAGATGATCTTCTCCTTCTTCGAGACCTCACGGGTCTGCTCCATCTTGACCTTACGCATCTGCTCGGTCGTCAGAAGCTTCATGAGCGGCGGCTGTATCATCGGGATGAGCGCCATGTATGAATACGCCGCAATTGCGATGGGGCCTAACAGCTGCGGGGCAAGGCGTGTGGCGGTGAATATCGCCGTCGGGCCGTCGGCGCCGCCGATGATGCCGATAGAGGCGGCCTCGGGGCCGGAAAAGCCGATGCACACGGCAAGGAAGAACGCCAAAAACACGCCCAGCTGCGCCGCTGCGCCCAAAAGCAGACTCTTGGGATTAGCCAGCAGCGGACCGAAGTCTGTCATCGCACCGACACCGAGGAATATAAGCGAGGGGTAGATACCGGCCTTAACGCCGATATAGAAAAAGTCAAGGAGCCCGGCATTGCTCATTATGTGGCCGTAGCTGTGATAATATGGGCTTGTTTCGTCAATGAACTGCGCCCACAGCTCGGGATGGTAAAGGGCGTTTTCGCCCTGCCCGACAAAGTAGCTGAGGTTCGACAAAAGGCAGCCGAAGGCGATGCCGCACAGCAGAAGCGGCTCGTATTTTTTCACGATACCAAGGTACAGCAGCACAAAGGCGATGAGTATCATGACGAGATTTTTCCAGCCACCGTCAGTCGTGAAGAAGGAAGCAAAGCCCGACTCGAGCATGAGCTTTTGCAGCGAATCGAAAATGTTCATCCGCAGCCTCCTTTATGAGATCACAACGAGCGGTGCGCCGGTCTCAACGACCGCACCTTTGGATACGATTATCTGCGCAACCGTGCCGGCCCTGGGCGCGGCGATCTCGTTTTCCATCTTCATGGCCTCCAGAACGAGCAGAGTGTCGCCCTCGTTGACCTTTTGCCCAACGGTGACATTTATTTTCAAAATGTTGCCGGGCATGGGACTTTTGACGACCTCACCTGCGGCAAGTGCGGGGGCTGCTGAGACCGATGCGGCAGCCGGAGCTGCGGCGACGGGTGCAGGGACTGCGGCGGGTGCAGGGGCGTAGGCCTCGTACTCGTCAACGAGCATGGCCTGTCCGGCTTCGACCTCAACCTCATATGTCCTGTTATTTAAAGTGACCTTATACTTCATCGTCCTTGACCTCCTTGATGGAAATAAAGCGGAGTTCGTTCAGGGGCTTGCCCAAGCTGTCGGCAACGATGGCCATTATCATGGCCGCATCCCTTGGATCTGTGTCGTATAGCTTGAGCTCGCCTGCCGATCCCGGTGCGGGCGCGGGGACCTTCTCGGGCGTGGACGCAGGGGAAGGTGCGGGCTTGGCCTCTATCTTCATGACCTTGCCGACGAGCATCACGACACACATCAAAAGTGCAAGACCGACGAACACGACAAGATAGCCCAAAACGGCTGTCAGACCGGCATCGCCGAGCGACATGTTGATCAAATCGTTCATATTGCGGCCTCCTTACGCCTCGGTGATGGTGTAGCGCACGGTCTTTTCCTCACGCTCACGGCGCTCGTCGAAGAACTTTTCTGCGACCTGCGGGAAGGCAATATAGCTGAGGACATCCTCCTCACAGCGGGCGTTATCGCCCAAGTGTTCGACTGCCTTTTCGTAAACATCAGTCGGCAGCGTGTCGGCGTAGCGCCCCTCGATGGGCTTTTCGCCGTTCAGGATCCTAGCACGGACGGCCTCGTCGATGGGTGCGGGGGTCTTGCCGTATTCACCACGGCAGTATGCCTTGAGCTCGGCACCGACATTCTTGTACCGCTCACCGGCAAGCACATTCTGCACAGCCTGCGAGCCGATTATCTGGCTTGTGGGCGTCACGAGCGGGGGATAGCCCATGTCCTTGCGCACACGGGGTGTTTCGGCGAGCGCTTCGTCAAAGCGGTCGAGGGCGTTCATCATCTTGAGCTGGCTCAAGAGGTTCGACAGCATGCCGCCGGGTATCTGATAGTTAAGGCACTGCGTGTCGGTGGACATGGAAATGGGGTTCAGTGTGCCGTCGGCGAGATATTCGTTGCGTATCGGCTTGAAGAAATCCGCCATTTCGATGAGAATTTTCTCGTCAAGTCCCGTCTCGTAGCCGAGCTCTTTGAGCGTATAATTGAGCGTCTCGGTCGCAGGCTGTGAGGTGCCGCCGGAAAACGGCGAGATGGCAGTGTCGATGACATCCGCACCGGCCTCAACGGCCTTGAGATAGGTCATGAACGCAAGACCTGTTGTCGAGTGCGTGTGGACGACAACCGGCAGGTCGACAGCGTCCTTTATGCCGGAAACGAGGTCATATGCGCTTTTCGGGCTCATGATGCCAGCCATGTCTTTGATGCAAATCGAGCTTACGCCCATTTCCTTTAGCTCACGCACGAGCTGGACATATTTGCCGATGGTGTGCACGGGACTCGTGGTGTAGGAGATAGCACCGGAAGCCTCCGCACCCTGCTTGACGGTCTCCTCAATGGCGACCTTGAGGTTCGTGGGGTCATTCAGTGCGTCAAAGGTGCGGATGATATCAATGCCGTTTTTGACTGAACAACGGACAAAGCGGCGCACGATATCGTCCGGATAATGCTTGTAGCCGAGAATATTCTGCCCCCGCAGCAGCATCTGCAGCTTTGTGTTCGGCATTTTTGCACGCATTTTGCGCAGACGCTCCCACGGATCCTCGTTCAGATACCGCAGGCAGACATCGAATGTCGCACCGCCCCAGCACTCCACGGAATAAAACCCCGCTTTGTCTATCCTCTCAAGGATGGGCTCAAATTTGTCATAGGGAAGTCTCGTGGCGATAAGCGACTGATTTGCGTCACGCAGTACGGTTTCGGTGAATTGGACTTTCTTCATATTTTCCTCCCTAATTATATTATTTGCCGTTATTATACCATAAAGCAATACTATTTGTATAGCATTACGCAACAGTGCGGAAATTATTAAAAAAAGGAGAAGGCAGCACCTTCTCCTTTAAGTCACTTATGAGTTAAGAGCTCTTTCAAGCCACACGCTTGCAACATCCATTGCCGCCCAAAAGCCGTCCTTTTCGCTTTTCTTGACGACACGGTCTCTCGACTTGATGGAGGGGTCTGTAAGCTGGAGCTGGAGCGACACCTTGGTCGCCACATCAAGATCCTTGACCTTCTTGGTCTCCATTATCTGAAGCATGATTATATATTTGTCGCTCATGCTGCCGTAATACACGATGTTGCCGGCACGCTGAAGGGGATGACCCTTATATTCCAACGGTTTGTTTGCCAATGTTGTATCCTCCTGACATGTAGTTGCTTATGCCGCCTCGGGAGCTGCGGTGAAGGTGGGAGCTTCCGTGCCCTGATTTTTCTTCGCTTCCTCTTCGGCCTTTTTCTTTGCCTCTTCCTCGGCCTTCTTCTGACGCTCTTCCTCGGTCAGCTTCTGCTCCTCAAGCTCGGAACGGCTGCCGAAGATGCCGGTAGCAGCGCCGCCTGTTGACATCTTGAACTCCTTGTACTTGAGATCCTTGTGGATATCCTCCATGATCTTTTGCCAGATCTGCGCTGCGGGGTTGCCGCTGAAGCGCATCTTCTCGGGCGTGTCGTAACCCGTCCAGACTGCGCAGGTGTAGTACGGCGTGTAGCCGCAGAACCAGCGGTCCTTGTTATCGGAGGTCGTACCGGTCTTACCGGCAACGGGCATGTTGCTCAGCCTCGACTCGTGACCGGTGCCGTAGGTAGCGGCGTAGTTGAGCATGTAGGTCATGGTGCGGGCGGTCTCGGCGGAGAAAGCCTGCTGCGTCTGCGGCCGGTTATCCAAAACGATGTTGCCCGAGCGGTCTTTGACCATGGTGTAAGTGCGAGCTTTGGTGAATGTACCGTCGTTCGCAAGGGCACAGTATGCCTGCGCCATCTCTCTTACGGTTATGCCGTAGTGCGGCTGACCGAGGGCAAGAGCGGCGTAGTCAGCGTCGCTGTCAATGAGACTTGTGACACCGAGGCGGTTTCTGAGGAAATCAAGCGATGCCGCCGGGGTGAGCTTATCCATTATCTGAACGGAAACGGTGTTTTTCGAGTCACGCAGTGCTGCCTTGATGGTCATGATGCCGTCATACTGGTTGGGCGAGTTCTTCGGGAACCAGTCGGTCTTGACGCCCTGGAGCTTAATGTGCGAGCCGTCGGCGTCGAGAACGAGGGTCGAAGGGGAGATGAGCCCGTATTCCACGGCGGGACCGTAGACCGCAATGGGCTTAATGGAAGATCCGGGCGGTCTCGTTGTTTTGATTGCACGGTTAAGACCGAAGTTGATGGTCTTTTTGCCGGTGCCGCCGGACAGAGCGACTATCTTGCCGGTGTACTGATCCATTATGACGATGCCGCTTTGAAGCTGAGACGAGGTGCCGTTCGTTGCCTTGGGCAGCGCGTCAAGATCCTCATAGACCTTGTCTACCTTGTCCTGAATGTTCTTGTCAAGGCAGCAGTAGATCTCGTAGCCTGCGTTGTATACAAGTGTCTGTGCCGCAAGCTCGGAGATGCCCTTTTCGGCGGCAAGGTCCTTGATTACATCGGAGATAACGGTCTCGGTGTAGTAGCTGCGCACCGATGAGGCAGAGGGGCTGTTTTCGCCGCGGACAAAGTCGAGCTCCTCGGCGATGGCTTCCTCATAATCCTTTTTTGAGATATAGCCCTGATCGTACATGCACGCCAGAACATCCTCCTGACGGGCCTTGTTGTTCTCAACGCTGTAGAACGGGTCGTAGTAGGTCGGCAGATTGGTTATGCCGACGATGGCGGCGCACTCGGCAAGCGAAAGCTTGGAGACATCCTTGCCGAAGTAGGTCTGAGCGGCGGTCTGAACACCGTAGCAGCCTTCGCCGAAGTAAACGGTGTTTAAGTACCACTCGATGATCTCTTTTTTGTCGTGATCCTTCTCAAACTCGATGGCCTGGAATATCTCGAGCAGCTTGCGCTGCACGGTGATATCGTCCTGCTGGGTGAGGTTTTTGATAAGCTGCTGGGTTATCGTCGAGCCGCCGAAGGTATTCTTCATTCCGACGAACATATTGACGAACGCACCGGCCGTGCGGTACCAGTCAACGCCGTTGTGGCGGTAAAAGCGCTTATCCTCGATGGAAACCAGAGCCTTCTCCATGTACTGGGGTATTTTGTCGTAATCGACCCAAATGCGGTTTTCCTGACCGTGCAGGGTCGTGAGCTCTTTCC
>OLYM01001125.1_pt1 | contig 10532 bp, 8 predicted proteins | sample 1673691 | NCBI WGS metagenome assembly OLYM01 (sample SAMEA103958123, study PRJEB25191) | human gut metagenome | reverse complement strand
CGGTGAGACCGACAACCGGACGTGGAATCTCATCGTGGACGCCTTCACGCACCTGTCGCCGCTGGTCCTGCCCGCCGCGTCGCTCTCCATCGTCTGGCAGCCCCTGCAGACCATCTCCTGCGGCGAAGAAAACTTGCAGCTTCCGCTTATTCAGGGAATGCTTGTCGCCATCCGCGGAATCTTCCCGGATATGCCGGAGCTGCGCGTGACCGGCATCCATGACGCCGCCTCCGTCCGCGCCGTCCGCTGGTTCCAGCAGAAGTCCGGTCTCAAGCCGGACGGCGTTCTCACGCAGATCGACTGGCTCTATCTGACCGGGCTTTACCGGCTCGTCATCGGGGACGGCACGCTGAGCGTCTGACCGCCCGGCGATTTTCATTGCGCTTTTCCGCTTCCGCTGTTATACTGAAAGTGCAGCCCCGCACAGCCGGTCGAGCGGCCATGCGGGGATACCAATGAACGCAAGGAGCATTCCCATGAAAATTCTGATCTGCAACGTCGGAAGCACCTCCCTGAAATATCAGCTTTTTGATCTCGACTGCGGCGAGAACGTTTTGGCCTCCGGCGGCGTAGAGCGTGTCGGCGCGCCGGTCGGACGCTTCTACGCGAAAAACCGCCTCACCGGCGAGGAGCATTCGGAGGAAGCCGTATTCCCCACGCATCGCGAGGCCATCGAACGGATGCTGCTGCAGCTGCAGCAGACCGTGCTGCCCGACCTGCGGGCGCTGGACTGCGTCGGGTTCAAGGTCGTGCTGGCGCGGGGCGTGAGCGGCGTGCAGCTGCTGACGGACGACGTGCTCGCGCGGATAGAGGACTTCAGCTCCATCGCCCCCGCGCACAACCCGCCGTACCTCGCTGCCATCCGCCAGTTCCGCGCGCTTCTGCCAAATACGCCGCTCATCGGCGCGTTTGAGACCGCGTTCCACCGCACGATGCCGCCCGAGGCGTACTGCTATTCCATCCCCATCGACGTTTCCCGCAAATACGACATCCGCCGCAACGGCTTCCACGGCGCGTCGATCGAATATCTGACCGAGTGGACGCAGGAGCGGATGGGCAGGACCGACCTGAAGCTCGTCGTCTGCCACCTGGGCGGCAGCGGGAGCATCTGCGCGGTCAAGGACGGCCGGTCGATCGACACCTCGCTCGGTCTGACGCTGCAGTGCGGCACGATGCACAACAACCGCTGCGGCGACATTGACCCCTATATCATCTTCTACCTCGTCGAGTCCTGCGGGATGACGCTCGAGGCGGTCAAGGACATGCTGCAGACGAAAAGCGGCCTGTACGGCATGTCCGGCGGCGCGGGGCGCGACATGCGCGACGTGCAGGCGGCGGCCGAGGCCGGGAACGAGGATGCGGAGCTGGCCATCCGCGCCTACTGCTACTCGATCAAGAAATACATCGGCTCCTACGCCGCGGCCATGGGCGGGCTGGACGCCATCGTCTTCGGCGGCGGCATCGGGCTCGGCAGCGCGCTGGTGCGGGCGCTGAGCCTGGAGGGGCTGGAGTTCCTCGGCGTGAAGCTCGACGGCTTTAAAAACCGCATGGCCATCGCGGGCATGGATATCTCCATGGAGGACGCGCCGGTGCGCGTGTTCACGGTCCACACAGACGAGGAGATCGTCGTGGCCCGCAAGGCGGCGGCGCTGCTGCAGAAGCAGGCATAAAAAATCCCGGACTGCCGGTCGGCAGTCCGGGGAATTTTTTTGCTTACTCGGCGTCTTCCGCTTCGTCTGCGGCCGGAGCCAGCAGAGCACGGATGGACAGGGAGATGCGCTTGTGCTCCTGATCGATGTCGATGATCTTCGCGTCGACTTCCTGACCCTCGGACAGAACGTCCTCCGGCTTGCCGATGCGGCGATCCGCGATCTGGGAAATGTGGATGAGGCCGTCAACGCCCGGAATGATCTCAGCGAATGCGCCGAAAGTCATGAGCTTGACGATCTTGACCTTGACGACGTCGCCGACCTGGAACTGGTTGGTGAACAGCGTCCAGGGGTTGTTCGCTTCGGTCTTGTAGCCGAGGGAGATCTTGCGCTTTTCGGGATCGAGCGCGATGACGAAAACATCGATCTCGTCGCCGACCTTGACGACCTCGGACGGATTCTTGATGCGGTTCCAGCTCAGCTCGGAGACATGGACCATGCCGTCGACGCCGCCGATATCGACGAACGCGCCGTAGCTGGTGAGGGACTTGACAGTGCCGTGGTACTGCTTGCCGACCTCGATCTCGCTCCAGATCTTCTCCTGCGCGGCCTTGCGCTGCTCAGCGGCGACGGAGCGGATGGAGCCGACGACGCGGCGGCGGGCACGGTTGACCTCGGTGATGCGCAGCTGGACGGTCTTTCCGACCATCTCGTTCAGATCGCCGCCCTTGGGAACACCGGACTGGGAAGCGGGAACGAACACGCGGATGCCCTTGACATTGACGACGATGCCGCCCTTGTTCTCTTCGGTGACGTTACCTTCGACAACGGTCTTGTCCTCAACGGCCGCTTCGATCTCTTCCCAGGCCTTGCCGGCCTCGAGACGCTTGCGGGACAGGCGGACGACGCCTTCGCCGTCGTTGACATGGACGACGATCGCTTCGATCTGGTCGCCGACGTGCACGACGTCCTCGGGCTTGACGGACGGATCGCCGGAGAAGTCTTCCAGCGGGATGTAGGCGGTGTGCTTCGTGCCAAGGTCGACTTCGATCTCGGTGGAACCGATGGCCATGACGGTGCCAGTTACCTTATCTCCATTATTCAAAGTTTTGAGGGACTGCTCGAGAAGCTCGGCAAAATTCTCCTCCTGTGCAGTTTCAACTTTCAGTTCTTCGCTCATTTTGTTGTTTACCTCCTTAATTATCCACGGCGGCGTCGATGCGCCCGCCGTTATACCCACAGTAGCTGCGCCATGAAAAAAGGTCATATCTAATTCATCGGCATGATCGACGAGCACCACCTTCGGGCAATTCTCCTTGCAGATCATGGCAAGCCGCCCCGTATTGGAGCTTCTTGCGTCCCCGACAACGACCATCGCATCACAACTCTTTGAAAGAAAAGCTGCTTCTTCCTGCCGCATTTCCGTAGCTCTGCATATTGTATCAAATATTTCGCAATTTGTACACACTTTTTTTGCAATTTCCCGGCATGATTCCCACAATTTTTGCGTCCCTGTCGTCTGTGAAACCAGACAAAACGGCAAATCGCGCCGCTCCGGGCGCTCCGTGAGCCAGGTTTCGAGCGCTTCGGCGCTCTGGAAGACGTGCGCGTCAGAGGAATAGCTTGCGATCGCAATGATCTCCGGGTGGGTGGGCGTGCCGATGATCAGAAGGCTCCGCCCGTCCCGCTCCGCCTTCTGCGCGATCACGTGGATCTTCTTTACGAACGGGCAGGTCGCGTCGACCGTCACCGCGCCGCGGGCCGACAGCGTCCGCTGCTCCCCGACGGGGATGCCGTGCGCGCGGATGACGACGGTCTGGCCGGGCTGCGCCTCGTCTGCCGCTGAAATTTCGCGCAGGCCAAGCAGCTCAAACCGCACGACGACGTGGCGGTTGTGGATAATGGGGCCGAGCGTGACCGCATTTTTGCAATCGCGCGCCGTCTGCTCGGCAAGGGCGACGGCGCGCTCCACGCCGAAGCAGAAGCCCGCCGTTTCAGCCAATCTGATCTGCATAGCTGTCACCGCCCAGTTCATAGATCGTTTTCAGGAGCCGGTCGGACGCCTGCTGGCAGGCGTCGTGGTCGTTCGGGTCGAGCGCGCCGACGCGGTATGGCGTGCCGAACACGACGCTGACCGGACAGAACGGCGTTTTGTTGCGCGTGACGAATACCGGCACGACCGGCACGCCGGCCTGCGCCGCCATGCGCACGGCTCCCGTTTTCGCGCGCACGTGCTTTTCCCGGTTGCAGCGCGTCCCCTCGACAAAGACGAGCAGTTTCTCCTGTTCACGCGCCAGCGCGTCGACGCACTGACTGAACGCCGCTATGTCATGCGCGCCGCGGTTGACGAAGATCACGCGGAATTTTTCCATGACCCAGCCGATAAACGGCACGCGCCGCAGCTCCTGCTTGGCCATGATGCGGATCATTTTCTTTTCAGGCAGGGCAAGCAGAATCCAGATGGGGTCTGCCATGCCGGAGTGGTTGGCGCAGAAAATGCAGCTGCCCGCCGGGATCTGCTCCCGGCCCGTCACATGAAAGACCGGGTGCCAGAAAAACAGCCCGATGCGGCACAGCCACCAGCACAGATGGTACCAGAAGTTCACCCGAGCTTCCTCCTGACGATATCCAAAATGGCATTGACCGACTGCTCGACCGTATCGCCGGAGGTATCGAGCAGCACGGCGTCCGCCGCCTGCTTTAACGGCGCGATGGCGCGCTCGGAATCCTGTTTGTCGCGCTGCTTCGTCTCAGCGAGGATCTGCGCGTAGGGCGTTTTGTCGCCCTTCTGCTGCAGCTCGTCAAAGCGGCGCTTCGCGCGCACCTCGGCGCTGGCGGTCAGGAAAATTTTCACGTCGGCCTTCGGCAGCACGACCGTCCCGATATCGCGGCCATCCATGACGACGCTGTGCGTCCGGGCAAGCTGCCGCTGCATATCGAGCAGAAACGCGCGCACGCACGGCTGCGCGGACACGCCGGAGGCGTACATGGACATTTCGGGCGTGCGGATCTCCCCTGTCACGTCCGCGCCGTTGAGGATCATATGCTGCACGCCGTCCTCATAGCGGATATCGATGTTGACCTCGTCGATGAGGCGGGCAATGCCGTCCTTATCCTTCGGGCCGACGCCCATGAGGCGCATATAATAGCCGACGGTGCGGTAGATCGCGCCGGTGTCGACATACAGATAGCCCAGCGCCTGCGCGCAGGCTCTGGCCATGGTGCTTTTCCCGGCTCCCGCCGGGCCGTCGATGGCGATGGAAACAAAGTTGCTCATGTCGCGTCCTCCGGTTTCTGGAATTCCTTCGCAGCGGCAGACAGCCCCGCGAGACGGCCCGTCGCCCAGGCGATCTGGAGATTGAAGCCGCCCGTATAGGCGTCGACGTCCAGAAGCTCGCCCGCAAAATACAGTCCCTGCACCAGCTTCGATTCCATCGTCTTCGCGTTGACCTCGGAGACCTTCACGCCGCCGGAGGTCACAATGGCGTCCTCGACGGGCGCTTTGCAGGCAATGGGCACGGAAAAGCATTTGATCGTCTCAAGCAGTGCTCTTCGCTGCTGCTTCGTGATGGAGTTGACCTTCTGCATGGGATCAATGCCGCTGCGGGCAATGACGACCGGGATCATGGATCTCGGCAGAAGCGCCGAAAGGCTGTTTTCAAAATCGCGGTTCTGCGCGGCGGAAAAATCGCGCAGAATGCGCGCGTCCAGCGTTTTTTCGTCCAATGCGGGCTTGAGGTCGATCCTGACCGTATAGCCTGCCTCCCCGCGCGCCATATGCGCGCTGGCAGAGAGGATCACAGGACCGGAGAGGCCGAAATGGGTAAACAGCAATTCCCCAAAGTCCTCATAGACGGTCTTTCCCTTCGCGTTTACAAGTTTGACCGCAATGTTTTTCAGGGCCAGCCCCTGCATTTTCGCGCAGTCGTGCCCCTTCTCGACCAGCGGGACGAGCGAACCGGTCGGCTCTATGATCGTATGCCCGAGGGCCTGCGCCATGGCGTAGCCGCTGCCGGTCGAGCCGGTCGCGGGGTAGGACAGGCCGCCGGTCGCAAGAACGACACAGTCTGCGGGCACGGGACCCTCCGCCGTTTTTACGCCGGTCACGCGGCCATCGGAAACGGCGATCTCCGCCGCTTTGCGCGGCAGGATACGCACATGGTATGCACGCAGGAACCGTTCGAGCGCATCCAGAACGGACTGCGACCGGTCAGAGACAGGAAAAACGCGGTTGCCGCGCTCGGTCTTGAGCGCACAGCCGTAGTCTTCAAAGAATTTCTTTGCGTCTGCGGGCGAAAAGCCCGCGAGGGCGCTGTAGAGAAAGCGCGGGTTCGTCGGGACGCTTTGCAGCACATCCTGCCACGGGCAGTCGTTCGTGACGTTGCAGCGGCCCTTGCCGGTGATGAGAAGCTTTTTGCCGAGCCGGCCGTTCTGCTCCAGCAGCGTCACCTGCGCGCCCGCCTGCGCGGCCATACCGGCGGCCATCATGCCCGCCGCGCCGCCGCCGACAACGACAATTTTATTCGACCCGCTCAAAGGCGTCATATTCATCCCAAATCCGCTCCAGATCCTCATAGGTTTTTGCCACGCTGTCCTCCTGCTGCAAGCCGACGGAGACGATCAGCGCGTTGACCACGCTCATCGGCGCGACGAGCGAGTCGACGAACGAGACCATGTTGCTCTTGGCGCACAGAACATAGTCGGCGACCTTCCCCGCCGGGGCCTCCGGCTTGTCCGTGATGGTCACGACGGTCGCGCCGGAGTCGTGTGCGTACTGCAGCAGCTTCACTGTCCGGCTGGAATAGCGCGGCAGGCTGATGCCGATGACGACGTCTTCGTGTCCCACGCGCAGAAGCTGCTCGAACATTTCGCTGGTGGCCGTGGAGGAAACAAGGCGCACGTTTTCAAAAATATTGCGGAAATAGAAATTCAGATAGTTGGCCAGCGCCGCGGACGAGCGCACGCCTACAATATAAATACACCGCGCACGCAGAATCGCGCCGACCGCACGGGTCATCTGCGCGCGGTCCAGCGCCTCCGCCGTCATGCGGATGGCGTTGGCGTCGCGCTGCAAAACGCTGGACACGACGTCCTGATTGCCGAACTGGTCGCTGGCGACCTCGATGCGCTGGACGCTGGTGAGCTTGTTTCGAACAAGCTCCTGCAGCGTCTTCTGCATCTCCGGATAGCCCGCGTAGCCCAGCTCCACGGCGAAGCGCACAACAGTCGACTCCGAAACCTCGACGGTCTTGCCGAGACGGCTGGCCGTCATAAACGCCGCCTTGTCATAGTTGGTCAGGATATAGGACGCGATCTTTTTCTGGCCTTTGGAAAAGGCGTGAATTTCGTTTTGAATACGGGTCAGAATATCTGTCGGCATAAGAAAAGCCCTCCGCCGCACGCGCTCAGCGCAAATATTTCACAATTTTCATATCTATTTATTTTACCGGCTTCCGCCGCGTTTTGCAAGCGGAAATCTGGGAAATGGGAATATTTTATACGGATTGCGCGCACCGGTTCGTCACAGCGGCGCAAGCAGTGCCGGAAGCTCCAGCAGGTCCGCCACAGCATAGTCGCACAGCGGCGAGATCGGCTCCGTCCGCCCATAGAGGCAGGTCGGGATCCCGGCATTGCGGCCGCCCTGCATATCGCTTGAGAGGCTGTCGCCGATCATGATGGACTGCGCGCGGTAGTCCTCGCCGATCTCGGCGAAAACCTTGTCATAAAACAGCTTGTCAGGCTTCTTGCAGCCCATCTGCTCGGAGATGAACACACGGTCAAAATACTGCGCCATGCCGCTGGCGGCGATGCGGCGCGTCTGAATCTCCGTGTTGCCGTTTGTCACGATAAAAATTTTGTACTGCGCGTGCAGCTGCCGCAGCGCCTGTTCGCAGTGCGGCATGAAATTGCACTGATCGCCCAATTCGCGGAAGTATGCGGCGTTAAACGCCGCCGGGTCGGCCTCCAGACCGTATTCCGCGAAAAAGACGCGGAAGCGTTCGACATAGAGTGCCTCCTTTGTGATCTCGCCCCGCTCAAAGCGCTGCCAGAGCTCCGCGTCGAGCGCGCGGTAGCGCTCCCACATCTCCGGCGTGAACGGCAGGCCGAAGGCGCGGAACGCGATGGAAAGCGCGTTCCGGGAGCTGGTCTGAAAGTCAAACAGCGTATCGTCAATGTCCATGAGCAGTGCGCGAATCGGCATATCGGGAGCCTCCCACAGTTTTTTGTTTGATTGTAGCATGATTTGTGATACAATACAAAAAGATTTTTTCAGTAAGGAGTAACCCATGCAGTCTATATCGGAAATTCTGGCGCAGGAATTAAACTGCAAGCAGGAATATATTGAAAATGTCATTGCCCTTCTGGACGAAGGCAACACCATTCCGTTCATCGCCCGCTACCGCAAGGAGCAGCACGGCGCAATGGACGACACAGCGCTTCGGACGCTCGAAACACGGCTCCAATATCTGCGCAATCTTGCCCAGCGGCGCGAGGAGGTCAAGTCCTCCATCGCCGCGCAAGATAAGCTGACGGACGAGCTGGCGAAGGCCATCGACGAGGCGGCGACGCTGGCTGAGGTCGAGGACCTCTACCGGCCCTACAAGCCCAAGCGCCGCACCCGCGCGACCATCGCAAAGGAAAAGGGCCTCGAGCCGCTGGCGGACGCAATTTTCGCGCAGACGCTGAAAATGGACGCGCCGGAGGTGCTGGCGCAGGCATACATTGACCCTGAAAAGGGCGTGGAGACGATCGAGGACGCGCTTGCGGGCGCGTCGGATATTCTTGCCGAGCGCATTTCGGACGACGCGGAGGTGCGCAAGAGCCTGCGCACGCTTATGAACCGGCGCGGCACGGCGCGTTCGGCAGCGGCAAAGGACGAGGAGGACGACAAAACCGCCGTCTACCGGCAGTATTTCGAGTTTTCCCAGCCCATTTCCCGTTTACAAAGCCATCAGGTTCTGGCACTCAACCGCGGCGAACGCGAGGGGGCCTTGAAGGTCAGCCTGTCCGTTGACCGCGACGAGGCGCTGCAATGCATCCGGCGCGGCGTCGTAAAGCCCGGCAGCCCGGCGATGGAATTTATCAAGTCCGTCTGCGACGACAGCTATGACCGGCTGCTGGAGCCCAGCATGGAACGCGAACTGCGCACGGCGCTGACGGACATGGCAAACGAGCAGGCCATTCATAATTTCGCCCTCAACCTGCGCCCGCTTCTCATGCAGCCGCCTGTAAAAGGGGCGGTCACGATGGGCCTCGACCCCGGCTACAGCCACGGCTGCAAGGTCGCCGTCGTGGACGAGACGGGCAAGGTGCTCGACACCACGGTCGTCTATCCGACGTTCGGCGAAAAACAGAAGCAGGACGCGATCGCGAAGCTTTCTCAGCTCATCAAGAAGGACAACGTGCGCCATCTTGCCATCGGCAACGGCACGGCCTCGCGCGAAACGGAGGCCATGGCCGTCGAGATGATCCATAAGCTTGGCGGCGGCGTTTCCTATATGATCGTCAACGAGGCGGGCGCGTCCGTCTATTCCGCGTCGAAGCTGGCGGCGGAGGAATTCCCGCAGTATGACGTGAACCTGCGTTCGGCAGTATCCATCGCACGCAGATTGCAGGACCCGCTGGCAGAGCTGGTAAAGATCGACCCGAAGGCCATCGGCGTCGGGCAGTACCAGCACGATATGCCGGAAAAGGAGCTGGACGCCGCGCTGGGCGGCGTGGTCGAGGCCTGCGTCAACGCCGTCGGCGTCGATCTGAACACAGCCTCCGCGCCGCTTTTAAAGCAGGTCGCGGGCCTCAATGCGACGACGGCGAAAAATATTGTCGCCTACCGCGAGGAGAACGGCGCGTTCACCTCGCGTGCACAGATCAAAAAGGTGCCGAAGCTGGGGCCGAAGGCGTTTGAGCAGTGCGCAGGCTTTTTGCGTGTGCCGGAAAGCAAGCAGGTGCTCGACCGCACGGGCGTGCATCCGGAGAGCTACGACGCAGCGAAGAAGCTGGCGGAGCTGCTGGACATCGATCTCAAAAATGCCGGAAAGCCGGAAATGGCCAATCTTCCCGACAAGCTCCGCGCCTACGGTGCGGAAAAGGCTGCGGCAGAATGCGGCGTCGGCGTGCCGACGCTGCAGGATATCGTCAAGGAGCTTGTAAAGCCCGGCCGCGACCCGCGCGACGAGCTGCCCGCACCCATTCTGCGCACAGATGTGCTGGAGCTGAAGGATCTGAAGCCCGGCATGGTGCTCAGTGGAACGGTGCGCAACGTCATCGATTTCGGCGTGTTCGTCGACATCGGCGTCCATCAGGACGGGCTTGTGCATATCTCGCAGGTCAGCAATAAATTCATCAAGCACCCGTCCGAGGTCGTCTCAGTCGGCGATGTCGTCAAGGTCGCCGTTCTGGATGTCGACCAGAAGCGCGGCCGCATCAGCCTGACGATGAAGGGCGCGAAATAACCCACGCCGCCCGCCATATTTCGACAAAATTTCGATAAACGAAACACGACCGGTTCGCGTGACCGGTCGTGTTTCTTACCTGCATATTTCTCCTGCGTATGCAAACAATAGCTTTGAAACCAGCACAAAACGAAAGGCATTGGAGGAGCAATTTATGAAAGCAACAGGCATTGTCCGGCGCATCGACGACCTCGGCCGCGTCGTGATCCCCAAGGAAATCCGCCGCACCCTGCGAATCCGCGAGGGCGACCCGTTGCAGACAGCATTGACACGGTGGGAGAGGTTCTGTTTTGCGATGGATGATTTGGCGAAACGGAATGGGTGGAGTTAGTACATAATGACGAAAGCGGGAGCGTAGACCGTAGGTATCCGAGAGGGATGAATCATGGAAACGAACCGCCCGGATCCATTGCAGCGCAATGGATCCAGG
>OLYM01001119.1_pt1 | contig 10547 bp, 8 predicted proteins | sample 1673691 | NCBI WGS metagenome assembly OLYM01 (sample SAMEA103958123, study PRJEB25191) | human gut metagenome | reverse complement strand
TCGACGTCGATATCATTGCCGAGCGGCGCGAGCTGCTGCTGATCTTCTCGGCGATCTTCATTCTTCTGCTGTTCCCCTTCGGCGATACCCGAAGCGGCAACCGTTCCTGGCTGGCATTCAGCTTCCTGCCGTTTTCCATCCAGCCTGCGGAGATCTGCAAAATTCCGTTTATCATGATCCTGGCCAAGACCATGAGCATCCGGCAGAACAAGATCTCGCATATCTCAACGGTCCTGCGGCTCGCAGTCATCACGGTCTTCATGTTTGGCCTGATCGTCGTAGCGTCGGAGGATCTGGGTGTTGCGCTGCAGTATCTGTTTATTTTCGTCATTATGGCGTTTGTCGGCGGCGTGAGCCTTTTGTGGTTCCTCGGCGCGTTTGCAGTGCTGCTTGTAGCTTCTCCATTTTTGTGGCAGTTTCTCAGCTACGACCGGCGCAGCCGTATCTGGGTGCTGTTTGACCCGCGCATCGACCCGGCGGCGCAGGATCAGCGCTACCAGATGAACCGCAGCCTGCGCGCGCTTCAGAACGGCGGGATCACCGGGCAGGGACTGTACCACGGGACGATGGTGCAGAGCGGCACGATCCCCGCGCAGCATACCGACCTGATCTTCTCCTCTATCGGCGAGGAGCTCGGTATGCTCGGCTGCATGGCAGTTCTCATTCTGCTGACGGCCATCATCATCCGTATCATCTATGTCGGCATCAAATCCGGCAACTATATGAACCGGCTCATCTGCGTCGGCATCGCTGGCATGCTGACGGCGCAGGTGTTCATCAACATCGGCGTGTGTATCGGCCTTGTGCCGGTCATCGGCCTGACGCTGCCGTTCTTTTCCTACGGCGGCAGTTCGCTCGTCACAATGTTTTTCGCCATGGGCATTGTATCCGGTATCAATATGCGCCCAGCGCCGGACAGCAACGCACGGTATATCCGGCCTCCGCTTTCAGCATAAGCGGCACCAGACAATTCTCTTTGAAAGGAGTTATCAACATGAAGGTTATTTTAACACAGGATGTAAGAGGTCAGGGCAAGCGCGGCCAGATGATCGAGGTATCTGACGGCTATGCGCGCAACTTCCTGCTGCCGCGCAAGCTTGCGCAGGAAGCGACCGCAGACAACATCAACACCATGCGCATGAACGACAAGGCCACGCAGGAACGGCAGGCCAAGGAGCGCGCGGAAGCGCTCGAGCTGCGCAACCGCATGAAGGATATGACCGTCGTCGTCACCGCCAAGGGCGGCGGAGCGGGCCGCCTGTTCGGCTCGGTCACGAACACGGAGGTTTCCGAGGCGCTTGCAAAGCAGGCCGGGATCCAGCTGGACAAGCGGAAGATCGTTCTGGACGAGCCGATCAAGTCGGTCGGCGTTTACACCGTCAAGTGCAAGCTCGGCTATGAGATCAACGCAGAACTCAAGATCGAGGTCAAGGAAGCCTAAGTGCGCCTGACCATCATTTCCAGGAAGGATGTGAACATCTATGGATGAGGAACTGCTTCAGCGGCAGGCCCCGCAGGCACTGGAGGCGGAGCAGTCCGTGCTCGGCTCGATGCTGATCGACGAGCGCTGCGTGCCGGACGTGGTCGGTATGCTGCAGCCGGACGATTTTTATCTCCGGCAGAACCGTGAGATCTACGAGACGATCTATACGATGTTCAACTTCTCGGAAAAGATCGACCCCGTTACCGTACTCAATAAAATGAAAGAGCGCGGCGTGTATGACGAGCAGCGAAGCTATGATTACATCGCGCAGCTGTTGAAGATCACGCCGACCGCCGCCAATGTCAAGCAGTACTGCACGATCGTGCATGACAAGTCGCTCCTGCGTGCGCTGGCGACTGCGTCGTCTGAGATCACGGAAATGGTCTACGACGGCGTCGGCACGGCGCAGGAAATGCTCGAGGTTTCGGAGAAAAAGATCTATTCGCTCCGGCGCGGCAACACTGGTGACAGCCTGCAGCACATCGGCAAGGTCATGATCAACGTCTATGACCGGCTGGAAGAGCTGGCAGCCTCCGGCAGCGAGATCCCCGGCCTGTCTACCGGGCTTCACGATCTTGACCGCAAGATCAACGGCCTGAACAAGACTGACCTGATTCTGATCGCAGCCCGTCCCGGTATGGGCAAGACGGCTATCGCGCTCAATATCTGCCTGAACGTGGCGAAGACCTATGAAAAGACTGTCGCGTTCTTTTCGCTCGAAATGTCGCGCGAACAGCTGGTCATGCGTCTTCTTTCCACGGAAAGCTTTGTTGAAAACCAGAAGCTTACGACCGGTCATCTGGATGAGGAAGACTGGGGAAAGCTCTCTATCGCCTCGTCCGCGCTCAGCCAGACGGATATCCGCGTGGACGACAATCCGGCCATCACGGTCGCGGAGATCAATGCAAAATGCCGCCGGCTCGACAATCTGGGGCTGGTGCTGATCGACTATCTGCAGTTGATGACTGCTGCCGCGCCCGGGAAATCCGGCGATAACCGCGTAACGGTCGTCAGTGACATCTCCCGTGCGCTCAAGATCATGGCAAAGGAGCTGAATGTGCCGGTGATCTGCCTCAGTCAGCTGTCCCGTGCCAATGAATCGCGTACCGACAAGCGGCCGATGCTGTCCGATCTTCGCGAATCCGGCGCTATTGAGCAGGACGCAGACTCCGTCATGTTCCTCTACCGCGACGAATATTACAATCCCAACACGCAGGACAAGAACATTGCCGAGTGCATTGTTGCGAAAAACCGTCACGGCGAGACCGGAACGGTCAAGCTGCAATGGCGGCCGCAGTTCTTCACGTTCTCCGATCTGGAATGGAAGCATGACGGATAAAATTCTTTCGTGGATGCGCGGGCAGTGCATGACGCAGCCGGGCGATACCGTGATCTGTGCCGTTTCCGGCGGCGCGGATTCCGTCTGTATGCTGCACATTCTGCTGTCCCTGCGGGCTGCGCTTGACATTACGGTTGAAGCGGCGCATTTCAATCATCAGCTGCGCGGCGAAGAATCAGACCGCGACGAGGCGTTTGTCCGTACGCTCTGCGCCGAACTGGGCGTCGTGCTCCATGTTGATAACGGTGATGTACGCGCCCGCGCGGCAAAGACGCACGAATCCGTTGAGGAAGCGGCGCGTGCGCTTCGCTACGCGTTCTTCTCTTCCCTGCCAGGTTTAATTGCAACGGCGCACACGCAGGACGACAATCTGGAAACGGTGCTTCTGAACCTCACGCGCGGCACCGGGCTTGCCGGGCTCTGCGGCATTCCGCAGACGCGCGGGCCGTTTATCCGGCCGATGCTTGCCGTCTCCCGTGCGGAGATCGAGGCGTATCTCGCGCAAAACGGACTTTCCCATGTGACTGACAGCACCAATTTTCTTCCGGACGCACGGCGCAACCGCCTGCGGCAGTCTGTCATCCCGCTTCTCAAAGCGGAGAATCCATCCCTCTGCGAAACGGCGTTTCGTATGTGCCGGCTTCTGGAGGCGGACGAAGCGCAGCTTTCTGCGCAGGCAGAGGCGGCGCTGCGGCAGGCCCGGCTTTCGGATGGGATCCGGTGCAGCGCCCTTACCGCGTATCCGGCGGCCGTCCGCACGCGCGCTGTCAAGCTGCTGCTCGGTGAGATCCACGCGCCGAAGCTTTCAGAGCGGCACATCCGCGCCGTTGACCGGCTTCTGTTTTCTGAATGCCCATCTGCCCGTGTATCGCTGCCGGGCGGATTTACGGCGCGGCGGGAATACGACCGGCTGCTTCTTACCGCCGGCTCCCCTGCCGCATTCGAGCCGGTCACGCTTCTGGCCGGGGAATCCGCCGTTCTTCAGCCGCTCGGGCTCCGTGTTTGCTGCGAATGGCAAGAAAATTTTTCAGAAATTCAAAATACACTCTCCACTTTTGCCGTAAAGTGTGATACGATAGGCTCAACTACACAGATCCTGTTCCGTCCGCGCCGGGCGCACGACGAGATGCGTGTCTCCGGCGGCCGGAAAACGCTGAAAAAGCTCATGATCGACCGCAAGATTCCTCTGGACAGGCGCGGCCTGCTCCCTGTGGCAGCGGATGCGCATGGAATTCTCGGCGTCTACGGAATCGGCGTCAATCTTGATCGTGCCGCTGCCCCCGGTGACCGCGCGGTCATCATCAGAATAGAAGAATTAGAGAAAGAGGATTCGCTGTATGATTAACAAATCTGATATGCTTCAGGACATTGAACGCGTTCTTGTTTCCGAGGAGGAGATCCACGCGCGGATCAAGGAGGTCGGTGCGCAGATCGCGGAGGATTACCGCGGCAAGTGCCCGATCCTTGTCGGCGTGCTCAAGGGCGTCGTCCCGTTCTTTGCGGAAATGGCCAATGCCATCAGCATTCCTGTGCAGGAGGACTTCATGTGCATCACCTCCTTTGAGGGCGGTACGGAATCCACCGGCAAGCTGACGTTCCGCAAGGATATCGACCATGATATCGAAGGGCGTCATGTTTTGATCCTTGAGGATATCATCGACTCCGGCAGCACGCTCAAAATGATCTGCGAAATGTTCCGTGAGCGCAAGCCCGCGTCCATCAGGATCTGCACGCTGCTCGACAAGCCCACGGGCCGCAAGGTCGATCTGAAGCCGGATTACACCTGCTTCACCGTTCCGCCCGCGTTTGTCGTCGGCTTCGGTCTGGATTACGAGGATTATTACCGGAACCTTCCGTTCGTCGGCGTTCTGAAGCCCTCCGTCTATCAGGATCAGTAAGCTGATCTTTCTATCTATTCTTTCAAAAGGAGATACTCCGTGAATCAACAGCCCAAAACCGTACAGACGATCATTCTGATCGCGATTCTGGCGCTGGTTCTTGTGGTGATCTCTTCGTCCCTGCTCACGCAGAACAGCAGCAGGCTTGCCTATTCCGACGTGCTCGACCTGTTCGAAAATGAACGGGTCGAGTCGTTCGTTTTACAGGGCGACACGCTGACCATGACGCTGTATGCCAGCGATACGGCGCAGGCAGGCACGGCAGCCGCCAGGATCGGAGACATTGAGACATTCCACAAGGACCTCGACGAGACCATTGCCGCGCAGAGCGCGTCCGGCATTCTCAAGTCCTACAACTATCTTCCCGCCGTCAACTCCATCTGGCGGTCTGTCCTGCCTTATCTCGTCGTCGGCGTTGCGTTGCTGTTCGTCTGGTTCATCCTGATGAACCGCTCCGGCGGCAGCCCGAACGCCATGTCGCAGTTTACGCGCGCAAACGCCCGCTTCGGCGTTCCGAACGGCGAAGCCGTTACCTTCAAGGACGTTGCAGGCGCGGATGAGGAGAAGGAAGAGCTTTCCGAAATCGTAGAATTCCTGCGCGACCCGGATAAATTCAGACAGCTTGGCGCGAAGATCCCCAAGGGCGTTCTGCTGGTCGGCCCTCCGGGCACCGGCAAGACGCTGCTGGCAAGAGCTGTCGCCGGTGAGGCAAACGTCGCGTTTTTGTCCATTTCCGGCTCCGATTTTGTCGAGCTTTATGTCGGCGTCGGTGCAAGCCGTGTGCGCGACCTGTTCGATCAGGCCAAGCGTGTTGCGCCCGCTATTGTATTCATTGACGAGATCGACGCGGTGGGCCGTCAGCGCGGCGCAGGTCTTGGCGGCGGTCACGACGAGCGCGAGCAGACGCTCAACCAGCTGCTCGTGGAAATGGACGGCTTCTCTGCAAACGAGGGTGTGATCGTCATCGCGGCGACCAACCGCAAGGATATTCTCGACCCCGCCCTGCTTCGTCCCGGACGGTTCGACCGGCAGATCTATGTCGGCGCGCCGGACTGGCGCGGAAGAGCGGAGATATTGCAGGTCCACGCACGCAAAAAGCCGCTGGCAGACAATGTCGATCTGCCCGCCATCGCAAAGGCGACCGCCGGCTTTACCGGCGCCGATCTTGCGAATCTGCTGAACGAGGGCGCACTGCTTGCTGCGCGGAACGGCAAAGCCGCCATCACGCAGCAGGATCTGGAAGCTGCCATGATCAAGGTTATTGCAGGTCCGGAGAAAAAGAGCCGCGTCGTCAGCCACTCCGAAAAAATGCTCACTGCCGTCCATGAGGCCGGACACGCCGTGTGTATGTATTGTCTGGACTCGCAGGATCCCGTGCACCTGATCACCATCATCCCCCGCGCACAGGCGGGCGGTATGACCATCAGCCTGCCGCAGGATGACAAATCCTACGCTTCGCGCAATGAAATGTTCGAGACGGTCGTCTCCTTCCTTGGCGGACGTGTTGCGGAAGCGTTGAAGCTGTGCGATATCTCTACCGGCGCTTCGAACGATCTCCAGCGCGCAACAAAGCTTGCGCGGGATATGGTCGCGACCTACGGAATGTCGGACGCGATTGGCCCTGTCTCCTATTCGTCGAGTCAGGAGGTCTTCATTGGCCGGGATTACGAAAAAACGAAGCCCTATTCCGAAGCAACGGCAGGCGAGATCGACGTGCAGGTGCAGTCGATCATGCGCGAGGCATACAAGCGCTGCGAGGAGATCCTGACCGCGCATTCGGAACGGCTGGATAAGATCGCGGGCTTCCTGATGGAAAACGAAAATATGAACCGCGCTCAATTTGAGGCGGTCATGCAGGATGAAGCATTGGATGCTCCCGAATCGTAAGGAACCAGCTTGCGCGCCGCAGAGACTGCGGCGCGCAAATCATTTGGAGGACATATGTATTACCGCTCCCTGAACGCGTATCTGCGCGAGACATTCGGCTGCAAGGTCTATAAGCTGGCGCTTTCCGCCGGATGCACCTGTCCGAACCGCGACGGGACGCTCGACGCACGCGGCTGCATCTTTTGCAGCGGAAGCGGTGAATTCGCCGCCTCCGCCGCGCTCCCGGTTTCTGAACAGCTTGCCCAGGCCAAACGCCTTGTCGCGGCAAAGGCCGGGCCGGATGCCCGATATATCGCCTATTTTCAGGATTACAGCAATACCTATGCGCCCGCCGATCAATTAAGGCCGCTGTTTCTGGCCGCAATCGACCGGGATGAGATCTGCGCGCTGTCCATCGCGACCAGACCGGACTGCCTGCCGCCGGAGATCCTTGCGCTGCTCGCGGAGCTGCGGGAAAGGAAGCCTGTCTGGGTCGAGCTTGGCTTACAGACGATCCACGCATCCACTGCGCGGTATATCCGGCGCGGCTATCCCCTTTCCGTGTTTGACAATGCCGTCCGGCAGCTCAAGGCGCTGGATATCCATGTGGTCGCGCATATGATCCTTGGACTTCCCGGCGAAACACCGGAGATGATGGTGCAGACCGCACGCTACATCGGTCAGAGCGGTGCGGACGGCATCAAGCTCCATCTGCTGCACGTTTTGTCCGGGACAGACCTTGCTGAGGACTACGCCGCCGGAAACTTCGAAACCATGACGCTGGATGCGTATCTGTCCGTACTGGAAGACTGTCTGCGCGTGCTGCCGCGCGAGCTGGTCATTCACCGTATGACCGGAGACGGCGCGAAGCGCAGCCTGATCGCTCCCATGTGGAGCGCGGATAAAAAGCGGGTCCTGAATGCGCTCAACCGCCGGTTCCTGTCCGACGATCTGGAACAGGGTTCGGCGCTGCTGCTCTGAACGTTTCTTCGATTCTGAATATTTTTCGAAAATGTCGAACAGAAAAATGATTGACAATCGTGAAAAAGCGTGTTATTCTGATTCAAGAGTAACGAATGCGGGCGAAAAAGCCCGCATTCACGTTGTTTTCGATATTCTCGTTCCAGAATATCGAACTTCGGCGAACTTAGTTCGACTATATCGGAGGAAAGAGAACATGAAAAAAGAAAACCTGTTCGTCATTCTGACCGGTGTTGTCATCGGCATCGCAGCACTCGTGCTGACGGCGCTCGGCAACCCGGCCAACATGGGCTTCTGCATCGCGTGCTTTGAGCGCGACATCGCAGGCGCTGTGGGTCTGCATTCTGCTGCCAAGGTCCAGTATGTCCGCCCGGAGATCATCGGCCTTGTGCTTGGCAGCTTCCTGATGGCGCTGGCCTCTAAGGAATGGAAAGCCAGAGCCGGTTCGTCTCCCGCGCTCCGCTTTGTGCTCGGCGCATTCGTCATGATCGGCGCGCTGGCCTTCCTCGGCTGCCCGCTGCGCATGGTGCTGCGTCTGGCTGGCGGCGATCTGAACGCCGTTGTCGGTCTGGCCGGCTTCGCCGCCGGTATCTTCCTCGGCACGATCTTCATCCGCAAGGGCTTCACGCTTCAGCGGAACTACGCCACCAAGACGCTCGACGGCACGGTGCTGCCCGCTGTCATGGTCGGCCTGCTGATCCTGTTCCTGGCTGTTCCCACGCTGTTCAAGCTCTCTGAGGAGGGCCCCGGCTCCAAGCACGCCTCGTTCCTGATCGCGCTGCTGATCGCGCTGGTTGTTGGCGCGCTGGCACAGAAATCCCGTATCTGCATGGTCGGCGGTCTGCGCGACACGATGATGTTCAAGGATCTGCACCTGCTGTGGGGCTTCATCGCCATTTTCGTCACAGTCCTCATCGGCAATCTCTGCCTGCATAAATTCAATCTCGGCTTCGCCGGACAGCCGGTTGCACATTCCGACCATGTGTGGAACTTCCTCGGTATGCTGCTCGCGGGCTGGGGCTCGGTGCTGCTGGGCGGCTGCCCGCTGCGTCAGCTCATTCTTGCCGGCAGCGGCAACGCGGATTCTGCCGTTACGGTGTTCGGCATGATCGTCGGCGCTGCGTTCGCACATAACTTCGGCCTTGCCGGAAACGCGGCCTCCGAAAGCTCTGCGGGCGGCGTTTCCACCAATGGCCGCGTCGCAGTGGTGCTCGGTATCGTGATCGTGCTGGTGATCTCCATCGTAAACAGCATGAAGAAGCAGGAGGCGCAGAAAAATGGTTGATGCAAGAGGCTATCTCTGCCCCATGCCCGTCGTGATGGTGCAGAACGCGATCAAGAAGGACAATCCCGCTGCATTGGAAGTTCTCGTCGACAACGAAACTGCCGTTGAAAACATCAAGCGCTTTGCCGCGCACAGCGGCTATCAGGCGGCTGCCCGTGAAGACGGCGCCGATTATCACCTGACGCTCACGAAGAAATAAGCAATACGCAAAACAAAAAGCCGTGAAATTCCGATGGGACATTCGGAGTTTCACGACTTTTCTGATTTTTGTAGTACGTCAGCCGACGCTGCAGCGGATGGCAAGCCTTGACTGGCCGCCGACGGTACAGGTGAAGAGTGTCAACGGCCAACCGCCGCTGGTCATATCGGATATGGCGTAGGGAGAAAGCGTTTCAAGGGAATCGACCTTGTAGCGGAACACAGTCCCGTCCATGTCTGTAAACGTGACCGCATCGCCCGGCTGGAGCTGCGGGAGGGATGCAAAATGGCTGCGGTAATTGTGCCCCGCAATGACGAGATTTTCAAGATACGCGGAGCCGGAGTAGCGGCAGGGCGCGATCTGCAGGCCGGGATAGCTCCATGTGCTGATGATGGGGAGCGACAGGCCGAGCGCGGGGATATCCAGAACGCCGATGTAGCTCTGGCCATCGATCTCGCGTTCCGGCATGGGCAGCTCCGGATTCAGCACATAATCCGGGACAAAAGCCTCCTCTTTCCCCTCTCCAGTGGGAGACTGGGAAAGACTTTCCTGCCGGGGCAGGTCGGGTGTCAGGCGTTCAAGGACAAGCTCGGCAGCGTCGCCTGCGGCTGCATCGCGGCGGAGGTTATAGGCCGTGAGCAGCAGCCCCGCCGCAGCGAGCACCGGAACCGGCCACCAGAGAAGCCCCGTCTGCGGAAGCTTCTGATGCTCAGGTGTATTGGTCAGAATGAACGTATCGCCGGTTTCCCGGATGCTTGAAATGTAGCCGGGAACGGCGTTTTCCTGTATTGTCCAGACGATCTCCGTGCCGTCCGGGCTATACCGGGGAAGGCCGCTCCATGTGTACTGCCAGCTGTCCGTGCGGCTGATAGTCCTTGTGTCGTAGACCGTGCCGTCCTTCAGGAGCGTGACCGTGATCGTATCGGGGCGTTTCTGCTCATAGCCCGTGTCGTCCCAGCGCTTGATCACGGTGCGCGTTGTGCTGTCTTCGTCCGGGCTTTGCGGGTTGTAATGTTGGTGTCCGCTGCAACTTTTTCAGCCGTGGCAAGCTCATAAGGTGCTCGCGCACTGTCGCCGGTGTACATCGGGAGCAGATCAGTCTTAACGGTCGGATTGCCGTTTTCGTCGCACTGCATATCGCTGACCTTAAGATCCGCCCTGCGGGAAAGGACGAACTTTGCGCCGGTCAGCGGAGCCTTGGTCGTGCCGTCGATTTTGGAAACGATCATGGCAAACGTCCATGCGTGGACAGAGCTCTCAGGCGTTTTGCCGGTGCCCTCGCCGTTGGGGTTGTTGCTGTACTCAAGATAGGCCGTGTTGGTGTTCTTACCTTCGCCGATGATATAGAAGTCGGCCTTGTCATTCAGAACAGCGGTATAGTTGACGCACAGGTCATTGCCTGCCTCGATCACGCCGTCGGCGATAGCCTGCTTGATATCGATAGAAAGCTCGAAGTGATCGACTTCCTTGCCGTCGACCATGATCTTGCTGGTAAC
>OLYM01001112.1_pt1 | contig 10603 bp, 7 predicted proteins | sample 1673691 | NCBI WGS metagenome assembly OLYM01 (sample SAMEA103958123, study PRJEB25191) | human gut metagenome | reverse complement strand
CACGTCGGGAAAATAGCCGGCTGCCAGCAGTATGACGGTCAACGGTGGCAGCACGGTATGTTCGGCGGCAACGCGATACGCTGTGCGCTTTCCACGCGGGATCTGCCGGAGGGAATTTCCTGCGCGCTGCTGGTGGCAGGCATCTCTCCCGCCGGACGGCGGGAAAATATCCTTGTCGCGTTTCCGCGCAGCCGGGTCGCCGGAGCGGAACTCCGGTACCGCGCGTTATCCGGCAGGGGCAAACTGATCCTCGGCCTCGGTTCCGGTGAGAACTACCGATCGCGGGAAGTGACGTTTGATCCGGGGGACGCGGCTGGAAAGAAGTCTCCTATGCCGATGAACGTATCCGTGACCTCACCTGTGTGACGATCGCTTTCGTCGCCGAAGGGGAGCCGCTGCTGTTTGAAGTTGCCGGGCTCAAGGTCCGCACACCGGAGGGAAACGTGATCGATGCGATCGCGCCGGAACGCCATTTCCTCGCTTTCGATTCGGCCGCCGTTCCCGCGCCGGAGGGAAAAAGCCCGTCGATGAACGGGCACGTGATCCTCGGAATGGGCGGCGGCTATGCCGCGATTCCCGCTTCGATCGACGCAATCGAAAAAATCGCCGGAATTTTCGGCAATGACCGGTTCGCGATCGCGCCGGATTTCGATTACGGCCGGATCGCGCCGCTGCGCAACGACTACCTCAGGCGGGACCTGCCGATGAGTTACCAGACCACGCCGGTCCGCGAAGTCGGCGGATTTTTCGGCGCGTATGCGATACTGTGCCGCAGCGGAATACTTGCCAGCGCGCAGACCATGAACCTGCTGGAGCTGGTCATCGACCTGCTGCGATGGCAGCTGCCGGACATGCTGCTGCATCTGGGCGCGCTGGCGCTGTATGTGCTGGGTACCATGCTGACGGTGCTGCTGCCCCACCGGTGGGGCGTGGATATGCACCGCGCCTCCCCCCTCATCACGGCGGCCATGGCGGTAGTGCTGTTCCTCCTACCGCCGGAGCTGGACCCTGTGGTGGCGCTGTACCCCATTTTCTTCGCCATGAGCATCCAGTGGAGCAGCTTCGCCGGCGCACGGGGCTTTTACAGCTCCACCATCTTCTCCACCAACAACACAAAGCAGTCCTCGCTGGCGCTGGCGGAGTACCTGTGCGACCACGACCGGGCGCACCTGCGGAAAATGTGGTTCTATCTGGCCACGCTGGGCTGCTTCCACGTTGGCGCGTCGTGGGCGTTCTGCGCGGTGAAGTGGTGGTTCACCAGAGGCTCTCTGGCGGTGCTGCCGCTGGTGGCGTGGGGATATTTTCTGGCGGTATGCGAGCGGCGTCACGAGGAGGCCGCCTCCATTCCGGAGGATGCGGGCGCGGATACCGCGGCCCAGCCCTCCTCCAATATGTGAATACGTTAAAAAGGACGTCTGCCCGTGGGCAGACGTCCTTTTTTATGTACGTTATTTCCCGCTCAGCTCCACCGCGTGGCGGACGAAGCTCATGGGCGGCACCGGCCGGGGCAGCTCCATGGTAAAGGTCATCTGGGGCGTTTTCGGCTCCAGCAGCACCTCCCCGTCCGCACCGCGCATGGCGGGGACGGTGATGGTAAAGGGCTTGGTGTCCGGCCCCACGATCTCCACCGTGTCACCGGCGGCAAACTTGTTGCGCAGACTCATGGTAGCCACGCCGTCCGGCGTGCAGTCCGTCACCACGGCGCAGATCTGCCAGTCCCGCAGGTAGCGGGCATCCTCGTAATACTGTCCGGGCTGACCGTAGAAGAACCCGGTGGAGTAGTGGCGGTGGCTGATGTGCTCCACCTCGTCCCGCCAGACGGGGTCCAGCGGCTCTCCGGCGGCCACAGCGTCCAGACAGTGGCGGTACGCGCCGGTGACGATGGCGGCGTAGTACGCCGACTTGGCGCGGCCCTCGATTTTCAGGCAGTCCACACCCGCAGCCATGAGATCCTCCAGATGGTCGATCATGCACATGTCGCGGCTGTTCATGATGTAGGTGCCCTTTTCATCCTCGAACACAGGGAAATACTCCCCGGGGCGCTTCTCCTCCATCAGCGCGTACTGATAGCGGCAGGGCTGGGCACACTGGCCGCGGTTGGAGTCGCGGCCGGTCATATAGTTGCTGAGCAGGCAGCGGCCCGAATAGGACACGCACATGGCCCCGTGGCAGAACGTCTCAAGCTCCAGCTCCGGCGAGACGCGTTCGCGGATGCCGAGGATCTCCCGCAGGCTCAGCTCCCGCGCAAGCACAACGCGGCTGGCGCCGAGATCGAACCAGCTCTGCGCGCAGGCGTAGTTTGCGACCGACTGCTGCGTCGACACGTGGCGCTGGCAGTGCGGGGCGTATTTCCCGGCCATCATGAACGCACCGAGATCCGCAAGGATCAGCGCGTCGACGCCCGCCGCGTCCAGCTGCTCAAGATAGGCCGGAAGCGCAGCGGCTTCGTCGTTGCGCGGCATGATATTGACCGTGCAGTGCACCTTCACGCCCGCGTCATGCGCAAGCTTGATCGCCTGCGGCAGCTCGTCCGGGGCAAAGTTGGCGGTAAACGAGCGCATACCGAAGCTGGTTCCGGCCAGATAGACCGCGTCCGCGCCGTAGGCGACGGCCATGCGCAGCTTTTCCATATCCCCCGCGGGGCATAAAAGCTCCGGTTTGCGTCTATCCATCTGTCTGATTCTCCGTATCTGCGGTGTCGCCGGTCTGATCTGCGGTGGTTTCATCGCCCGTACCGGTCTGCTGGTCTTCCTCTTCGTCCTTGCCCGCGAGCTCGTTCAGGAAGTTCTGATGCTCATAATACGTCTCGGAGAAGTGGTGCACACCGGTCGTATCCAGCGCATAGAAATAATATTTCGTTTCCGCCGGGTAAAGCGCGGCACGGATGGAATTCATGCCGGGATTTGCGATCGGGCCTGCGGGCAGGCCAGCGTTCGTGTAGGTGTTATAGGGGCTGAGAACGCCCTTGTCCGCGTTGGACAGGATCTCCTTGCGCTCGGCAAGCGCATACTGGATGGTCGCGTCGATCTCCAGGCAGGGATAGAGCTTGCTGCACAGGCGGTTATAGATGACGGAGGCGATCGTTGCGCTCTCGGACGTTCTGGCCGTCTCCTTTTCGACGAGGGATGCGACCGTGATGAGGTCGTAGAGCGAAAGCTTTGCATCCGCGATCTCCGTTTCAGTGAATGCGTTCTCCCGCATACGCTGGGCAAGGCGGTCGTTCAACGCGTCCAGCGCGTCATAGAGGTCGCTGGTGAATTTGTTGTCGAAGTTGCGCAGGAATTTGTCAATGACGTTCTCCGGGTCGTCTCCCATATAGAACTGGTAGGTATCCGGGAAGAGATAGCCCTCCAGCCGGTTCTCGCTGCCGTAGGGGATCTCCTGCAGGAACGCATAGTCGAATTCATAGGTCGACGCGGCGTTCGCCAGATCCTGATACGAGCAGACGCCGTTTTCCTCCAGCAGACGGAAGATATCCTCGCACTCGTAGCCTTCGGGGATGGTGATCTCCACGACAGAGCGGTCGGGGCTGGCCTCGACCATATTGCTGACAAGCGCATGATAGTCATAGCGGCTGTTGAGCGAATACGTACCCGGCTCAATGGTGCGCTCGGCGTGGGTGGCCCAGCAGTACAGCTTGAAAAGCGTTTCCGAACGGACAAGGCCACTGTCCCGCAGTTCCTTTGCGATCTGCGAGATCGTCGCGCCGTCTGCAATGGTGACGGTCACCTCTGCGTCCGGCTTGGTCAGGGACAGCACATCGTCCGCGCAGCGCCACGCAAACACGGCAAGCAGCACCGACGCGGCCAGCACGCAGCACACATACAGCAGCACCCGGATGCCGGACGGCAGCCGTCCGTGCTTTTTTTCCTCCGCCGGTTCCGGCTCCTGCGGCTGCTGGTCGACGGTCAGATCCGCGTATTCCTCCGGGATCTTCGGCTCGAACAGCGGAGGCATATTGGGCGTCTGCTTCTGCGGCTGCGTCTCCTGCTCCAGCTCGGCCTCGGCCTGCGTTTTGGCCTGCTCTGCCTCATCCTTGTCGTTCATCATCGCGTCGACGCGCGCAAGATCGTCCTTGACGGACGCAAGCAGCTCGTCGAGCGAAAGCGATTCCAGACTTTTTTCCAGCCCGCCGTCTTCCGGCGACTGCCCGTCCGGACGCTTATTCGGGGTCAAATCTGCCATGTGTTCCTCCCTTATGCGCGGTAGACAATGTCGGAGGCGACCTGACGGGCCGTATCCTCACCCTTGAGCGCCCGCAGGCAGGCGAGGCCGAATTCGTCGGCAGAGCCGGCTGCGCGGCCGGTGATGACGTTCCCGTCCTGCACTGCGCCGCAGGGGATCATCTGTGCTGTGCCCATTTGGTCTTCCATGCCGGGATAGCAGGTTGCCTTGCGTCCATCCGTGATGTGAAGTCTCGCAAGAATAGTCGGCGCAGCACAGATAGCTGCGACATAGCAGTTTTTTTCATACGCAAGGCGGATAAAGTTCATCGAAGTTTCACTTGCAAGGATCGAATGCACGCCGCCGAGTCCGCCCGGCAGGAGCACCATATCGGTGTCCGCCAGCTTCATCTGCTCAACGGTGCAGTCCGCCTGCACCGAAATGCCGTGGCCGCCCTCGATCAGCGTCCCGCCGATCCCGGCAAAACGGACCTCCGCGCCTCCGCGCCGCAGAATGTCGCACGGCGCAATTGCTTCCATCGGCTCAAAGCCCTTACCCAAGATGATATATACCATGGTATCACACTTCCTCCAAACATGATTTTACACGTGCATACAATTCCTCGTGGATATCCTCGATGGAGCGGAGCTTTCCGTCCCGGACGCACGAAACGCGCGTCCAGCCGAAATAATCCGCCGCCTGCTGCGCGACCTCGCGGCATTTGTGCAGGTACCCGTCGTCGCGCTCGTGGATATCGGCCTTCGTGCTGGTGTCGCTCTCGCGTCTGCGCATGAGCGCCTCGGCGATCTCGACCGGCATATCGAGCCACAGGACCAGATCCGGCTTCGGCAGGCCCATGCGGTTGAATTCCAGATCATAGAGCCACGAGAAGAATTCCTCCCGCGCCTTTCCCTCCAGCTTGCCGCCCTGGTGGACAGCGTTGGAGGTCGTATAGCGGTCGGACAGGATCAGCCCGCCCGAGGCATAGTCGTTTTTCCACACGCGCTGATAGGACGCGAAGCGGTCAACGGCATAGAATGTGGAGGCCGCGTAGGCGTTGACATCGTTCGGGTTCTCGCCGAACTCGCCGTTCAGGTACATCCGGATGAGCGCTGACGACGGCTCCAGATACTGCGGAAATTGCAGACGGCGGAATGAAACGTTCTCGTTTTGCAGGCGCTTTGTCAGAAGCGCAAACTGCGTCGACTTCCCTGTTCCGTCGATTCCTTCAAACACGATCAGTTTTCCCATATTGCTTACCCTCTTATCCGTTTGCCAAGCACGGCGAACAGGTATTTTGGCAGCCGGAGCATCCGTCCGAACCGCTTCGGCTCCTTGATGAGCCGGTAGAGCCACTCAAGATTGCAGCGGATCATCCACTTTGGAGCGCGCTTGACCGTGCCCGCGAAGCTGTCGAGCGAACCGCCGAGGCCGATCATAAGCTTGATATGCAGCTCGTCCAGATGATTTTTCATAAACAGCTCCTGCTTCGGCGCGCCGAGGCAGACGAAGAGTACATCGGGCTTTGCGGCATTGATCTTCTCGATGACCGGTGCTTCATCCTTGAAATAGCCGTCGTTCATGCCGCAGATGTACAGCTTCGGGTGCTTTTCTGTCATTTTCTGCGCGGCAAGCTCCGCAACGCCGGGCTTGCTGCCGAGCAGGAACAGCCCGCCGCCGGTCTTTTCGAGGATGGACAGCAGGCGGTCGGCAAAATCGACGCCCGCGACCTTCTGCTTCAGCGGCGTTTTGAGAAGCTTCGACGCGAGCACAACGCCTGCGCCGTCCGGCAGGACGAGATCGGCGCCGTTGATGAGCGCGCGGAGCGTTTCGTCGTACAGCGCCTCATAGGCGATCTCGGCGTTCGGGGTCACGGCATAGCAGGTCTTTTTGCCCGCAAGGATCTGTTCCGCGCGCGCCGAGGCCTCGTCCATCGTGACATTATCAAATTGCAGCCCCATGATATCCAGTTTCATGTGCAGGCATACCTCACCAATTTAGAATTCATCTATCATCTTAGCACATATTTCCGCATTTGTCCACGCAATTTCGGGTTCAATTTCCCCGCGCGGTGTTTCACATACGGGCGGTTTTGCATAAACTGTTATGAAAGCGAAGCGTGAACGACCCTGTTTCGGCCACGCGAACCTTTACGATATCATATATAGGAGGTCATCCGAATGTCTGAACCTGCACAGACGGGCAAGACCTGTGATCTGCGCGGCATCCGTGAAGCGGTTTGTGTGCATACGGGGAAAATCACAGACAGCTGTCTCGCCAAGGACTGCATTGAGGATCTGCGCGTGTACTTAACGGTCGACTCCCAGCAGACGCTCGACTGCGCGGCAAGCGCAAAGGCGCGGTATGTGGAGCTGCTCTTTACTCAGGTACAGGTGGAGCCGGTTCCCTACTCCTCCGGCTATTTTACGGTCGACGTAACGTTCTATTACCGCGTCATTGCCGACGCGACGCTCTCGGCCGGACGCACGAATACCGTCACGGGCCTTGCCGTGTTCTCCAAGCGGCTGGTTCTGTTCGGCGGGGAAACGAGCGCACGCATTTTCTCCAGCCGGGACGATCTGACGTGCCTTTGTAAGAAGTCTTTGCAGTCCGTCTCGCTGCCGCGGGCCATTGCGGAGACGGTCGACCCGATCATCCTCGGCTCGCGCGTGATGGAGGCGTGCAGCTGCTGCTGCCAGAACGAAGCCTCGCCCGCCATCCCGGAGGCGCTGCTGGGCTGCTTCGACGAGCCGCTGGTGCTGACCGGCGAATGCAAGCGCCTGCTTGTCACGATTGGACAGTTCTCCATCGTCCGGCTCGAACGCGACACGCAGCTGCTCATCCCGACGTTCGACTACTGCGTTCCGTCGAAGACCTGCCCGCCGGTGGGCGGCACGAGCACGGAAAGCCCCTGCGAGGTCTTCAGCCAGATCGATTTCCCGATGGACGCGTTCTTCCCCGGGAAAAACGAACCGTGCATCAAGCCCGAAGACAGCTGCACCGGCTGCAGCAGAACCAAATAAGCAACCGCGCCCCGGCTGCCGTCAGGCAGCCGGGGCACAGCTTTTTTGTGGAAGCGTCTGGTAGGGGCCGACGACTCTGTCGGCCCGATAAATGTTGCGAATTTGCCGCAAATTCACGAAAAAGCACTGTATTCTGCGGGCGGACAGAGTCGTCCGCCCCTAGGGTGCAGTCACGAATTCGCATTGGGCTTCCGCTTTTCGCAGCTGTCTGCCGCTCTGCCTCTCAGGCACTCAGCGGCAGATGCGGTCCAGACGGGAGAGGTCTTCTTCGAGGTAGCTGGAGGCTGGGAGGGAGAAATCGAAGGTCATGCAGTCGCCTTTATCGGGCAGGCGGGGCTGCGTCAGGGCTTCGCTGAGGCGGCGGATGGTCAGCGCAGCTGAGAACACGCGCTGGTGCTCGCGTTCAAGCGCGCGGAGGATCTGCATGGCGTTTTCCAGCGCCGTTTTTGAAAGGCCCCGGATGCTCCCTTCCGTCACGTCGAAGAAATAGCCGGGATAGACATACGGCAGGATCATATTGACAGACGGGAGCATGCGCTCCTTCTGCCTGCGGCCTGCGACGCTGTCGCCGCCGATAAAGGGATAGAGCAGACTCTCCGTGACCCAGTAATGGAGATTCGGAATAAAATACTCGCACTCGGCCCGCCTGCCCTGCACGCGCATCAGATCGCGGCCATAGCCGGACATGACGGCGACGACAATGCGGTCAACGGCAAGCTGCTCCTGCCGGAAGACGCGGTCAAGCTTTTCGATGCGGTAGCCCTTGTGCAGCAGATCGTCGACCAGAATAATGGGCCGGTGGAACGAGCGCAGCGTGCGGACCTGTCCCGGCAGCGGAGAATAATCCGGGTATTCCTCGATCGTGAAGCTGCGCACGTCGGGCGCGTAGCATTTTTCCACGTGGAGCGTCTTCGTGACCGTATTGGGCACGATGGCGTCCGCAAAAATTTTCCCGTAGGGCACGCACATATACGGCCCGAGCTGCCAGACGCCCTCGGGCACGTCCTGCACGCCGTTCATGCGCTCAATGCGTTGGGCAATGGCCTGATTGAGCATTTCCGTGTCGAAGCACAGAAGGAGCTTGCCAGGGAACATGGCGCTGAGCGCCATGCGCAGGCGGGGCCGGGTCTGCAAAACGGCCTCGCGCACAGCGGGTGCGTCGCGGTGCGGGGGCTTGATGCAGAGCATGGCGTCCTGCAGGAGCATGACGGGGTTGCGCATATCGACATAATAGATGCCGTCTGCGGCCTGTGTAAAGCCGAGCTGGCGCAGGGCACTCTGCAGCTCCGTCTGGTCTTCCCCACAGCGGCAGAGCGCATAGGTGTGCCCCTGCTCAAGACTTCTGGCAAGCAGCTCGTTGAGGAGCATCCGCAGCGCGTCCTCCCCCTCGGCCTGCGCCGCGTCAACGAACAGGATCTGGCCGGAGGCGTGCTGGCGCACATAGCTGCACGCGTCCAGAGAGCCGAGCGCGTCATACAGATCGTCCAGCAAAATCGTATGTCCCGCCGCCCAGCCGAGCAGACGCGCAGGTCTTGCCAGCAGAAGCGCCGCGCGGGGCGCTTTTTTGCCCCGCATACAGGCCCGGACGGCCTGCGGGAGCGTTTGCTCGTCCTGCGTGACATTTCGGAAATAGAGCGCTTCGCGCCGCAGCACGTCCTTCTGCTCCGGGGAACGGACGTACAGGCCGCATTCATAAATATACGTCTGCACGACCGGTGCGACGAGCATGGAAATATCAAGGTTCTGGTCGACCGAGGCGCGGATGCGCGTGGAGCTGACTGTCTCATAAAACGGCGGCAGCGACAGAAGCAGGAGCTTTCCCCGGATGATCGAGGCCAGGGCCGCGCGGTCGGCACTGCCGTCGCGGCAGAAGATGATGTGGTCATAGTCCGCAGCTGTGCCGGGCTCTGTGTGCTTGTACGCCGAGGCGTTGGCGATCACATCGCTGCCTGCGACAAGATAGACGTCTCTGCCCGGAAACAGCTGCCGCAGGCGGGCAAGATCGTCCGGCATGGCGATATTGACGGGGATCTCGTCAGGGAACAGATACGTGTCCCACTGGTCGGCGGTCGAGATGGAAACGATGCGGCGGCGCAGGAGCTTGGGGAGCGTTTTCTTGCTCCACGAGAACTCGTCGACGGCCAGATAGACCTCGAAGCCGCGTGCGCGGATCTCCTGCACGATCTGCTTATGGCCGACGGAAAACGGGTCGAACGTGCCGGGGAAAAACGCGGCGGGTTTTTCCGGCGGGAAGCGGAACGGCCCCTCCAGCAGCTCCTGCCGGACGGTATAGCGGTACAGATGGTTGAGCATGGCCGCGCAGTTGAAGAATGTCAGCTGGCCGGTGCGCGGTTCTGCCAAAAGCGTCAGGAGCTTTTTGTGCAGACGGACGAAAATATCATGCTTTCTGGCAAGGGAAAGCTGGTCGCGGCCGAAAATATCGCGGCAGAGGACGGCCAGCGCCGTCTGGTGGATCGTCTCGTCATAGTGGGAAATGCCAGTAAGGATGAGGCCGAGGATGTGATCAGCGATCTGCGCCTCCTGCTCCGGCAGCACATTCAGCGCCTCGCCGAGCGTAAACAGCGCCACGCGTGCAGGCCGGATGGACGCGCCGCAGGCAAGCTTTCCGATAGACTCTACAGACTCGCCCAGCTCCTTTTCCGGCAGCAGGCACAAAAGCCTTCCCAGATACGGCGGGATGAAGCGCGAGATCTGCTCCTGCCCGGATTCCAGCTCGCGCGTCAGGTCGATGCCGATCTCGTTGATCTGGTCGACGAGCAGATCGGGGGCCACAGAAAGCAGCGCGTTGCCCGCCGCCTCACGCACGGGAAGATGCTCGCTGACGCAGAGCAGATTGGAAAAATGCAGCGCCGTGTGGAACGCCGTCTCCGGGTGCGTCCGGACATATTCCAGCAGCATATTGATCTGCGTGAGCTTGACCGTCCAGTGGACGGCGTTTTTCAGGTTGCTGAGGTGGATCTGCGAGACGGTCCGCGCGTCCAGCTCCGCGAACGGCTCCGCCAGCAGCCTTGCTTTGAGCCAGTCGTGGGCCAGATGATCCTCCCAGCGCGGCGCGTACTGCCGCACGGCGGCGCAGACGGCCGGCCGCAGGCCCTGCTCGGCGTGGGTCAGGCGCAGGAGCATATGCAGCGTGATGATATCCAGCTCCGGGTTTCCCGTGCCGAGCATGGCGGCAAGGCGGGCGGACAGCTCCGGCAGCTCCTTTTTTGGCAGATAGCGGCACGGCACATGGCACAGCGCGTCGACCAGCACGAACCGGTCTTCGTCCCGCGCCTCGGTCAGCGCGTTCAGAAGCGGCTTGACCAGCGGCCCGGCCTCCTTTTCCTCGCAGGAGGCAAACAGGCTCTGGCAGATGGTCTTGAGCGAGTTGGAGATGCGCAGCGCGTGCTTGCTGG
>OLYM01001103.1_pt1 | contig 10641 bp, 10 predicted proteins | sample 1673691 | NCBI WGS metagenome assembly OLYM01 (sample SAMEA103958123, study PRJEB25191) | human gut metagenome | reverse complement strand
ACGTTGGCGACCTCAAAGTTATAGGCACTGAACTCGCGCTCGTTCTCGAGGAACACGTCGCCATAGGTCATGGGCGTGCCGTCGGGCAGGTAGCTCCACACCAAGTCGTAGACCGAGTTGACGCCCTGGGCGTACATGGCGATACGCTCCAGGCCATAGGTGATCTCGACAGGAACGGGGTCGACCTCGATACCGCCCACCTGTTGGAAGTACGTAAACTGCGTGACCTCCATGCCATTGAGCCAGACCTCCCAGCCAAGGCCCCAGGCGCCAAGGGTCGGGCTCTCCCAGTCGTCCTCGACAAAACGGACGTCATGGTCGTTGGGGTCCAGGCCGATAGCGGCAAGAGACCCCAGGTAGAGCTCCTGGGCGTTGACCGGGGAGGGCTTGATGAGCACCTGGAACTGATAGTAGTGCTGCATGCGGTTGGGGTTCTCGCCGTAGCGGCCGTCGGCGGGACGGCGGCAGGGCTGCGCATAGCAGGTGCGCCACTCGGCGGGACCGAGCGAGCGCAGCGTGGTCGCGGTATGGAAGGTACCGGCACCGACCTCGGAGTCATAGGGCTGCATAATGGCGCAGCCCTGCTCGCCCCAGTACTGCTGGAGGCGCAGGATGATGTCTTGGAAGGAAAGCGATGAAGCGTTCATGCCTCTAATATCCCCTCGTCGAAACGATTACACGGTTAGGTACTGTACTATAGCGGTTTTTAGTCGATAGCGCCGATGCGGTTGAGCGGCCAGTAGCGTACAAGCGCCACAGCGATCAAATCAGAGCGATCGACGGGACCAAAGTAGCGTGAGTCGGCAGAGTTTTCGCGGTTGTCGCCCATCACCCACACGCACCCGTCGGGAACGGTGTAGGGATAGCTTACCTGAGCACCAGGCGCTTGGACCGAAAGTGGCCAGCTCATGCCCGTCGTATAGACCTCGTCGAGCGCTTGGCCGTCAACGACCACCTTGCCATCCTGCAGGTCGACCGTCTGGCCGGCCGTGGCAATAACACGCTTGACAAGAACATCATGCTCGGAGGTGCCATCGGGGTTGTGAAACACCACGATATCGCCCTGCTTGACGGGCTGACCGAGCTCAAGGCTCACCTTTTGTGCCAGGATCTGGTCGCCAATCTCGATCGTGGACTCCATGGAGCCGGTGGGCACCACAAAGGGCTCGACCACAAACGAGCGAATCAAGAAGGTGGCGACCAATGCGATCGCGATGACCGCGATCCACTCAAAAGCGCCCCTCAACGCGGAATGCTGCGATGGAACCATTCTCACTCCTCGCTCTGCGAATACGAAGCGTCCAGAATCTCCTGCGCGTACGCACGCTCCTGTGGCGTAAGGCGCGCCGTCTCGATCAGGTCGGGACGCCAGCGGCAGGTGCGCTCGATGGCATTCTTACGGCGCCAGGCGTCAACCTTGGCATGGTCACCGCTCACGAGCACCGGCGGCACGCCCTCGCCGTTGAACTCGGCGGGACGGGTGTACTGCGCGTACTCGAGCAGGCCTCCGTCCTCGGCGGTCGAGAACGACTCGTCCACATTGCTCATCTCGTCGCCCAGGGCGCCGGGAATCAGGCGTACGACGGCATCGGCAACGACCATAGCGGGAAGTTCGCCACCCGTAAGCACGTAGTCGCCGATCGACAGACGCTCATCGGCATACGCATACGCACGCTCGTCGACGCCCTCGTAGCGGCTACACACAAACAGCAGGCGCTCACTTTTGAGCAGGCGCTCGGCCACATGCTGCGTAAAGGGCTCGCCACAGGGGGTGAAGAACACTACGGTGGGCTTGGGACCCTCGGAGCTGATGGCCTCGATGGCCTCGGCAATAGGCTCGACCTTCATGAGCATGCCCTGCCCGCCGCCGTACGGCTCGTCATCGACGGTACGATGGCGGTCGTGCGTCCAGTCGCGCAGGTTATACGCCTTAAAATCAAAAAGGCCGGCCTTGCGGGCGCGGCCCAAGATCGATGTGGACATGACGGGCTCAAACATCTCGGGAAAGACCGAAAGGGTCTCGATCAGCATGTTGTCCTCCCTACTTGTCCATATCGATCAGGCCGTCCATAACGTGGACGGAAATTGTTCCTGTGTCGGGAAGATCGAGCACGACCTGCTCGATCACGGGAATCAGTACCTCGCCGTACCGATCGCCCTCAACAACCCAAACATCGTTAGCGGGCGTCGACATAATCTCGACGATCGTGCCGAGTAAACCGAAGCGCTCGTCGACCACCTCGCGACCCATCAGATCGGTATAGGCAGCGTCGAGCGAATCGAGCTCAAAGTCGTCACGATTTGCCAGCACGTAGCATCCCGTGATGCCCTCGGCGGCTGTCAAGTCGTCAATGCCCTCAAACGAGACCAGATCGCCATCGCCCGTATCGGTGACGGACACGACCGTGCAAAAGCGGTCGCGCTTGAGCGCCGGCGGCGTCAGGGCGACGCGCATACCAGGCTCTAATACAGAAGGAAGCCCCCGCAGCGGCTGCGCGAGGACCTCCCCCTTCCTTCCGTGCGGCTTGACCACACGGGCGATGTTTTTGTACTGGGACCTCAAGGTCCTAGCCCAGAACCTCTACCTCGACAGCAGTGTCGAGGCGAGCGGCCAGTGCACGGGCGAGCGTGCGAATGGCCTTGATGGTACGGCCACGACGGCCGATGACCTTAGCGACGTCATCCTCGGCGACCGAAACCTCAATCGTAGAGGCGTCGTCACCATCGATGACCTCAAGGCTCACGGAATCCGGGTCGTCGACGATCTGAACAACGAGATATTCGACGAGATCGGCGATGCGATCTGAGAGCATTGCCTCACCCTCGAGCTGTGCAGCGTCAACCTCAGGCACGATTTACTCCTCGGCGCCCTCAGCGGCCTCAGCGGCAGCCTTAGCGGCCTCGGCCTCTTTGGCGAGCTGCTTCTTGGACTTCTTGACGACGGTCTCGGTCTTCTCGCCCTCGTTGGCGGCCTTGACCAGAGCGGCGACGGCGTCGGTGAGCTGAGCGCCCTTGGACTGCCAGTCGGCGATCTTCTCGAGGTCGAGATTGATGGTCTTGGGGGCGGTCATCGGGTTGTAGCGGCCAACCTCCTCGATGATACGACCGTCACGCGGGGCGCGGGAATCGGCGACGACGACACGGTAGTACGGACGCTTCTTAGCGCCGTGACGAGCAAGGCGAATCTTGACTGCCAAAGGAAACTCCTCCAACCAAGCAGCTTTAGGCTGCAACTACAAACAAACAGTTGAACATAATACGCCATCGACGCGGGCAGGTGAAGTCCGTGAGACCAACTTCTTCGGTGTAGTCGAGGGCAAATCCATATCATAGACAAGAATTCGGGATTTGCAAGCACATACACGCACCCCACATGAGCTGCGCGGTATACTCATGACATGGAAAGACGCGAACATACATACGGTTATGAGGATGCCATGGGCGCCACGCCGCCTCCCTGGACGGGTCCGGCGGTGGGCCTGATGGACCTCGATGCGTTTTTTGCGAGCGTGGAAATGCTCGATCATCCCGAATGGCGCGGAAAGCCGCTCATCGTGGGCGGAGACGCCGATTCGCGTGGCGTCGTGTCCACGTGTTCGTATGAGGCGCGTCGCTTTGGCGTGCACTCCGCCATGGCCTCGGCCGAGGCGCGGCGCTTGTGCCCGCAAGCCATTTGGACGCACGGGCACTTTGATCGCTACCGCGAGGTGAGCGCGCAGGTCATGGCGATTCTCGCCGACGAGACCCCGCGTGTTGAGCGCGTATCCATCGACGAAGCCTTTATCGATATCACACCGGGTCGCTTTGCGCCCGAAGACCCGCTGCTGGTTGCGCGGCGTATAAGCGACCGCGTGGCAGGGCTGGGAGTGACCTGTTCCATTGGCGTGGGCTGCAACAAGACGGTCGCAAAGATCGCAAGCGAGCGGGATAAGCCGTTTGGGCTGACCATCGTGCGCCCCGGAACCGAGCAGCGCTTTTTGGCCGCGCTGCCAGTATCTACCATGAGCGGCATCGGACGCTCAGCCGAGGAACGACTGCGCCGCATGCGCATCTACACCCTCGGCGAGCTATCACGTGCATCGGAATCCACCTTGGCCTCTATTTTTGGCGTCAACGGCGAACGCATGCGCCAGCGTGCGCTGGGACTCGAAATCTCCGAAGTCACGAGCTTCGATGAAGAGCGCGAGGTCAAGTCGGTCAGCAATGAACGCACCTTTGCGAAAGATTTGACTGAGCGCGGGGATATTGAGGCGGCGATTGCGCTGTTAGGAGAGTCAGTGGGACGCCGTCTGCGCCGTCAGGGGCTGACGGGTGCCACGGTAACGCTCAAGCTTAAGTATTCGTATGGCAGCGGGCGTACGGCACAGCGCCGGCTGCCTCATCCGACCGACGATGAGAACATCTTCGTGGCGGTTGCACTCGAACTGCTCGACAGCATCTGGCAGGAAGGCATGCACGTTCGCTTAGCGGGCATCGGCATGAGCGACTTCGACCACCAAGGCGGCATCCAGACTGACCTGTTCTGCGAGATCGATGACCGCGGAGCCCAATCCAGCGACCGCCGCGACCTCTCCGTCGCCATCGACGCCGTCCGAGACAAATTCGGCGACACCGCCCTTTCCTTCGGCCGCCAATCCCGTTTCAACGATTAACCGCCTTTGGGCAAAAAGAAAGCCGGGCAGGTGCGGAAAACCGCAACTGCCCGGCGAACGGTAGAGGGAAGCTCTAGAGAGCCCCAGCCTAAATAAGGTCCTAGAGGAGGTTGAGGGGAAGCTGGGGAGCGTCGCCCCAGAGTTTCTCGAGGCGGTAGAAGTCGCGGGCTTCGGGAGTAAAGACGTGGACGACAACCGAGCCGTAGTCCATGAGCATCCAGGTCTTCTGCTCGCGACCCTCGATGGAAAACGGGTGCTCGCCGCAAGCCTCGGCGACCTTTTCCTCGATCTCGTCGACGATAGAATCGACCTGGCGGTTGTTGGTACCGGTGGCAAGCACAAAGTAGTCGCATACGTCGGAAAGCTCGGTCAGGTCGAGCACCTGAACGTCCTCGCCCTTCTTGTCGTAGGCGGCCTGCGCGGCGGCGCGGGCGACATCCTCGGCGGCGACACCGCTCGCGGACAGCGAGGCAGCGGTGCGGTCGGACGTGGCAACGAAGCTCTTGTGCTCCACACGTTCAAGAATCTGCTCGTCGGTCATGGTCTCGTCGGCCATGGAATACCTCTTTCTAGACAGCCCGAGCTAGCGTAGCTGGGCGTAATGGTTGTAAATCGAAATAGCCGTGGGATAAAGATAGCGCCCGGACTGGATCACGTAGACCAGACCCTGCGCAAAACAGGAGAAGAACAACTCGTCGAGCGTCGACTCCCCCACCATCTTGCGCAGCGCATGGGCATAGTCGCCGTGGCGGTTGGGCTCGATGGCATCGGCCACAAAGACCACCATATCGAGCGGCGTCATGTCGCAGGCGCCCACGGTGTGACGGTCGACAGCCTGGAAAACGGCCGGCGACAGTTCGGGGAAAAGCTGCGGAAGCTCATAGGCGGCAACAGGGCCATGCAAAAGCGGCGTCGCGGCAGACGGAGAGCCGGCAATCTTAATGCCGTAATGCAGAGCGCGCGTGACCAGCTCGTCGTCGGAGAGCACTTTGTCCCAGTCATGGATCAGGCCGGCGGCAGCGGCATCAAAGCGGTCAACGCCGTAGACCTCGGCCAGATGAAGTGCGGTCTCGGCAACACCCAGCGAATGCACATAGCGCTTGCGCTTATCCTTCATGCGAACATCGAGCAGCTCTCGAATGCGCTTGAGCAGCGCGCGCTCATCGCCCTCAAACTGATCCTCTACCGACAACGTAGACCCCCATCACTCAAAATCTTCTTGGCCCAAATCGGCATATAGCCTGCGTTTGCGAATGTAGCCGAGCACGGACTCGCTCGTAAGATAGCGCACGCTCATGCCGCGGGCAACTCGCTTACGAATGTTCGTCGAGCTGATCGCCAGCGCCGGAATCTGAATATAGCGCACGTCGAACGGCAGCCCCGACTCTTTGATTCGGGCACGCGCCGTATCGATATCAAAGCCCGGTCGCGTCGCCGCAATAAAGGTAGCAAGCTCAGCGATTCGTTCGGCATCATGCCAGGTCACGATATCGATAATCGCGTCGGCGCCCGTAATAAAGTAGAGCTTTACCTGCGGCGGGTAAAAGTCGCGAAGGGCATGAAGCGTATCGGCCGTATAGGTTACGCCCGGACGGTCGATCTCGAACCGGCTCGCCAAAAAGGCCGGGTTCGCGGCGGTGGCGAGGACCGTCATGGCATAACGGTCCTCGGCAGGCGTCACCGGCTTGTCAAGCTTAAAGGCAGGAGAGCCCGCCGGCATAAAGAGCACAGCGTCCAAGTCGAGCGACTCGCGCGCCTGCTCGGCGGTCACCAGGTGCCCGTAATGGATGGGATCAAAGGTGCCACCCATAATGCCGAGCCTAAACTCCTGCCCGTCCTCTAGAGTAAGCTCGGGCAGACCGATTCCACCGCGCAGCGACATGGCTTACTCGCCCTCCGAGGTCTCGGCATCGCCCGCGGCATCCGCCGCATCGACAACCTCGACTCTCTCATCCGCAGCATCGGCCACGTCAATGGCTTCAACGGCAACGTCCTCGCCAGCATCCTCGAGCTCTTCGTACTCCGAGAAGTCCTCAGCGCCCTCAAAGTCAAAGGCGCGCTGACAAATGCGGACCTCGTCGCCCGCACGGCAACCGGCCTTCTCGAGCGCGTCGTCAACACCCATACGCGCAAACTTATGCTGCAGGTAAATGACGGCTTCCTCGTTTTCCCAGTCGGTCTGGATGACCATACGCTCAATGGCACGACCGACCACGCGGAAGGCACCGGGCTCTTCCTGGACAATGCGGAAACGCTTCTCACGCTGCAGGCGACGGCGCTCCCACTCATCGTCGCGCAGAACGACCGGCTCATCCGAGACAGCCAACTCGGCGCGCAGCTTAGCCACCTGCTCGCCCACGGCAAGCATCAGCGTATTGAGGCCGGCGCCCGTCACGGCAGACACGGCAAAGAACATATGTCCATCGTCGAGCGCTGCGCGCTTAAGGTCGGCAATCTTGTCGGCCGTGCCCGGCGCGTCGCACTTGTTGGCAACGACGACCTGCGGACGCTCCGAAAGCTCGGCGCCATACTGCTCGAGCTCGCGGTTGATGATGCGATAGTCCTCAACCGGATCGCGATCCTCAAAACCACCCGTCATGTCGACGACGTGCATGATGAGTGCCGTGCGCTCGATGTGGCGCAGGAACTGATGGCCCAGGCCCTTGCCCTCGCTCGCACCCTCGATGAGACCGGGAACGTCGGCAACGACGTAAGAATATTCGCCGGCACGCACCATGCCGAGGTTCGGTACGAGCGTGGTAAACGGGTAGTCGGCAATCTTGGGACGGGCGGCACTCATGCGCGCGATGAGCGATGACTTACCCACCGAGGGGAAGCCCACGAGCGCGGCATCGGCCATAAGCTTCATCTCGAGCTCGATCCAGTGTTCCTCGGCCGGCTCGCCCAGCTGAGCGAACGCGGGCGCGCGGCGCACCGACGTCACAAAGTGCGTGTTGCCCAGGCCGCCGGCACCGCCGGGCGCCACGACAACGCGCTCGCCATCGTGAACGAGGTCGGCAATATCGAACATCGGGGTCTGCGTCTCGGGATCGAGCTCGCGCACCACGGTACCCATAGGGACCTTGAGAATCAGGTCCTCGCCGCTCTTACCGTTACGACGGGCACCCTGCCCGTGCGTGCCGCGCTCGGCGCGGAAGTGATGCTTAAAGCGGTAATCGATCAGCGAAGACAGCTGAGCATCGGCCTGGATGACGACATTGCCGCCACGACCGCCGTCGCCGCCATCGGGGCCGCCCTTGGGGACAAATGCCTCGCGCCTAAACGACATGCATCCGGCTCCGCCGTCGCCGCCGCACACGTTAATGCGGCTGATATCGGTGAACTGTGACAACAGAATCGCCTCCTACAAAAAGAGGGAGACCCTTGAATCCTAAAACTCAAGTGCCTCCCACATATGTGCTCTATGAAGGGTGAATTACGCGTTCGCGAGCGGGCGTACGCTGACCCTGTGCTTGATACCCTTGTGGAACTCAACGGTACCGTCGACCAGCGCGAACAGCGTGTCGTCCTTACCACGGCCAACGTTCTCACCCGGGTGGATGTGCGTGCCGTGCTGACGGACGAGAATCGTGCCCGTGGTTACCGTCTGGCCGGCATAGCGCTTCGTGCCAAGGCGCTGACCGCGGGAGTCACGGCCATTACGGGAGGAACCGAGTCCTTTTTTGTGTGCCATTGTGTATACCTACTCTTTCGTTACGAGTGTAATCTACTCGGCGACGGGAGCCTCGGCAACAGCCTCAGCCTCTGCCTTGACAGCCTTCTTGGCGCGGGAGGTAGCCTGGACCTTCACGATCTTCAGCTTGGTGAGCTGCTGACGGTGACCCTTCAGACGACGATAGCGCTTACGCTTGTGGAACTTGAAGACCAGCTGCTTCTCACCCTTGAACTGCTCAACGATCTGAGCGGTAACCTTGGCCTTGGCCAGCTTGTCGGGATCGGTGACGATCTTCTTACCATCGTTGAGGAAGATAACCGGCAGGGTGACCTTGTCGCCCTCATTGCCCTCGATCTTCTCGACGGTGATGACATCGTCGGTGGCGACCTTGTACTGCTTGCCGCCCGTGTTAACGATTGCGTACATGTTTACTTGCCCTTCATGCATCAGTTAGTGCAACAGCCGAATATAGTAGCAGGCGAAAATACCCCCGTCAACGAGTATGTGGAGCAAATCCACAAGTTCGCACAGGTATGGGGCTGACGAGTCGGCCCTCGTCGTCCTCGCATGCTTGATTCTGACGCTCGACATCGTAGGAGCAGATGGTCACGAGGTCTTGCATACCGGTGGAAACAATAGGTGCATCCACGCCCGGGGTCAAGCCCTGCAACAAAACATCAGCAGCAGAAAGCAAAATTTCCGGACGCATGGAGCCCTCGTTGTCGGCATGGGTGTCGAGCATGAGCACCAAATGGTCCGGGCGCTCCCCCGCCGTGAGCTCATAGCCCACGAGCGTGTGATCCAAATCCAAGCGCTTGCTCTTTTTGCCGCGCGCGTAGTCGATGCCGTGGCCCGCGCGCAGCGTGTCGATCGCACGATGCACCTCGTCGGCGCTTACGGGCGCCTCGGGGTCCAGATGCAGGTCGATGCGATACGACAGGCGCGTGAGCTGCGCCGTCAACGCCGGCGTGCGCACGTCGATGTACGCCGCCTCGATGGGCGCCAGATCGGCCGGAGACGCCGCAGCCAGGCGCCCAAACGCCTCGTCGAGCGCCACGAACTCGGTCATAAACAGGTCATACCACTCACATGTCGACGACGTACCCACCGGTAGCGCCGAAGAGAAGCCCACGCGCATGTGCGGAGAGAAGCCCTGCGTGACGGCATAGGGAAGTCCCGCACGGCGCACGATGCGCTCAATGGTATGGATCACTTCGAGATGGCCCAGGTACTTAAGGCGATCGCGCTTGCCATAGCGAACACGAAGCCTAAAGAGCGAGGGGTTGTCGGTCAGGCGCTCACTCATGCGCGATCACCCATCAATACATTCTTGGCGTGGAGCGTGGGGCAGATCCCGCAGCCGGTGCACGACGTGCGGGTGCAGTCGGGAGTCGTGACGCCCTCGAGCGAGCGACGGTACTCGCGCTCGAGAAAGCCGCGTGTGCAGCCGGGGCTCACGTGCTCCCACGGCAGGCGCCAGTCCAACTCGTAGGGCAGGTGCACGAGCTCATTGAGGTCGATGCCGTTTTTGGCAGCAGCCTCCTTCCAGTTATCGAGCGAGAAATGCTCTACCCAGGCGTCAAAGCGAGAGCCCGAGCGCCAAGCGTCGATGATGACGGGCGTCATGTCACGACCGGCGCGGGACAGTGCGGCCTCGATGAGCGAGGTCTCGGCATCGTGGTAATGCACGCGGACGGCACGGTTGCGAACGCTCGTGATAAGCAACTTCTGGCGACGTTTGACGTCGTCGTAGTCGAGCTGCGGGCACCACTGGAACGGCGTGGCAGCCTTGGGGATAAAGACCGAAACCGAGATCGACACCGAGATCGAGCCGCGACGAGCCTTGGGCACCACGGAACGACCGAGCTCCAGCACGTGATCGGCCAGATTGGCGATGGCCACGATGTCCTCGTCGCGCTCGCCGGGAAGGCCCATCATAAAGTAGAGCTTCATGCGGTTCCAGCCGGCCTCGAAGGCCGCCTTGGCCGCACGGTCCAGGTCCTCCTCGGTCACGTTCTTGTTAATGATGTCGCGCATGCGCTGGCTGCCGGCCTCGGGCGCGAACGTCAGGCCGCCCTTCTTTTCGCCGGCAACCGACTCGGCCATATCCACGCCAAACGAATCCAGGCGCTGCGACGGAATAGACACGCGAATACCCGTATCCTCCAGGCGACGGTTGAGCCTGCCGAGCACGTCGCGAATGCAGGAGTGGTCGGTCGTGGAGAGCGAGGTCAGCGACACCTCGTCATAGCCAGTCTTTTCCAGACCCTGAATCACCGACGAGACAATCTGGTCGGCCGAGCGCTCGCGCAC
>OLYM01001097.1_pt1 | contig 10665 bp, 9 predicted proteins | sample 1673691 | NCBI WGS metagenome assembly OLYM01 (sample SAMEA103958123, study PRJEB25191) | human gut metagenome | reverse complement strand
AATGCGGCGAATTTGGGCGCTCTGCACAGAAACGATCGCGAATTTGTAGTCAAAGCCCCTCTTGCCAAGCGGCGGGGATTCTTTTATACTTTTCTTAAAGGAAAACTTCCCGACAATGGTGTTGGCGCGTGCGGCCGGCTCTTCCGGCGGGAAACGGAGCAGGAAAAAGGAGACCATCATGTCTACGACCACGAACTTCTGGGAGCTGCTGCAGCAAAGGCAGGACGAACTGACAAAATCCGGCCGTGCCGTGGCAGATTACCTTGTCCACCATGCCGACGAGGCACAGTACCTTTCCATTTCCTCCCTTGCGCGGGAATGCAAGGTAGCAGAGGCAACGGTGTTCCGCTTCTGCCGGGCATTGGGTTTTGAGGGCTACCATGAGATGCGCATTTCGCTGGCACAGGCCAACGCCACCGGTGCGCTGGTCAACCAGCATGAGCCGGAGCCGGGCGCTACCACCGCCAGCCTATGTGAGCACGCCAGCGGCCTGTTTCTCACTGCCATCAACGGCACCCAGAATTCTCTTTCGCCCGAAGCCGTGGAGCAGGCTGTGGATCTGATGCGTGCGGCGCGGCAGGTGTTCTGCCTGGGTCAGGGCGGCAGTATGCTGCTGGCCAACGATATCTGCGCCCGCTTTTCCAGCCTGTCCAACAAGTTCCGCACCGCAGGGGACAGTCATCTGCAGATCCTGGCTGCCAGCCTGATGGGCCCGGAGGATGTGGTGCTCTTTATCTCCTATTCCGGCGCGACCCGCGATATGCTGGAAACGCTGCGCACGGCCAAGGCATCCGGCGCAAAGATCATTCTGCTCACCCATTATGAGGATTCGCCCGGCGCAGCCATGGCGGATGTGGTGCTGCGGTGCGGCGCGCAGGAAAGCCCGCTGGATTCCGGCAGCATCCCCATCAAGGTGGCGGTGCTTTATGTGGGCGAGGTGCTCCTGCTCCGCTATATGCTGGATGACCCCGAGCATACCAACGAAGCCCAGGACCGCACCAGCGAGGCGGTGGCCATCAAGTTGATCTGAACAGTAAAACAGGCGGCATCCAACTTCGGTTGGTGCCGCCTGTCTTTTCGTTATAAGAGCGCTATAGTTTCATCCGGGAGCTGCTTCTGGTAGTAGGTCACCTTCCACCGGATATTTTCCGGTTCCACCGGCGCAAAGTGGAGCGAGGAACAGGCGGTGCGGGTATCACCCTGCTGCTTTCCGCTCACAAAGATCGCGGTCGGGCCGTCTGCCCCGCCGATGATGCCAATGGCTCCATCTTCCGTGGGTGCGTCGCTTTTCCGGATGGGCTTATCACTAGAGGCGCAGTCGTTCACCTGCACCCAGCCGGTGGTCACGGCGAGGGTCAGGGTGTAAGTCATTTCCACAAATTCCCGGGGCCATTCCATGGGCGGCCCCATGTGGGGGAGGTCACTCTCCGGCAGCCGGGCCGGTTTCAGGTCCTTGACCGTCAGCACGCAGGGCACACCGGTGACGGGGTGGGCAAACTCCACGACCTTTCCGGGCGCTGCCGTGAACTGCACCGCTTCGGCAGGCTGTTCCCGCTGGGTGAGGGTCAGTGTCAGACTGGTGATGTGGGCCGGCCTGCGCTTTGTCGCCCAGGGAAAGCTCCACTGCTGGAGATCCCAGCCTTGTTCCGGGTCAAGCCCGTAGTGCTTCACGATGTCACGCGCGGCCTGTTCACCGCTGCAAATAATCTCCTCTTCGGAGCGGAGGGGGTTATAATATTCCCCGGCACCGCGGCTGTACTCCACGGTTTTGCCGTTGATGGCTACACCTGGCAGATAGTCAAAAGAACCAAACGGGTCCTCGGCTTCGGCCAGTTCGACAACTTCCGGCGGGCATTCGTCAATATCCATCCCTTCATAAGCGGCCAACTTCTGGTAATACGCTTCGATCGCGTCACGCTCCACCCGGCGGCAGATGTCTACAACCAGCCCTTTTCCACAAAGGTAAATCGCCGGGATGATGAAATGCTGCCCGCCCCACACCGAGTGTGCCCCGCAGGACACTTCCTGCCCGGGGCGGCCCCGATGCGGGCGGTGACAGCCCGGATTGTCCTCAAAATAAACCTTCCACTCCATCTGCGTCCCGCCTTTCCATACAGTTTTCTCTATTATAGCGTAGGAAGGATTTTCCGTCAACCGACGCTTTTTCGCTAGGTGCCGCTCATATCCTGCCGCCTGTCCGAATAGACTGTTTCCGAGAAGCAGACGCAGAAGGTGCGGCCTTGCCGCCCGGTGCGGACGGGAGAGAGGAGAGAGCAATTTGGAAAAACAGGAGTGTTTGGAAGCCACTGTCTGCCGGGAGATCGGGGCACGCACCGGCGGGGAAATCCTGATTGGCGTGGTGGGGCCGGTGCGTACCGGCAAGAGCACCCTCATCAAGCAGTTTATGGAGCAGCTGGTGCTGCCCGCCATCGGCCCGGCGGACGCAAAGCTCCGGGCCCGGGATGAGCTGCCGCAGTCGGCGGCAGGGCGAACGATCATGACCACAGAGCCGAAGTTCATCCCGGAGCAGGCCGTGCCGCTCCAACTGGAGGGCGGCGGGGAATGCCGTATCCGGCTCATCGACTGTGTGGGCTATATGGTGGAGGGAGCCATGGGCCACGAGGAGGACGAGAAGCCCCGCATGGTCAAAAGCCCCTGGTTCGAGGAAGAGATCCCCTTTGACCTTGCCGCTGAGACCGGCACCCGCAAGGTCATCCGGGATCACTCCACCATCGGCATCGTGGTCACCACCGATGGCTCCATCAGCGAGATCCCCCGGGAAAACTACCTGCCCGCCGAAAAGCGGGTGGTGGAAGAGCTGGAAGCGCTGGGCAAACCCTTTGTCATCCTGCTCAACAGTACCCGCCCGGATGCTCCGGAGACAAAGTCACTGGCCACAGAGCTGGAACAGGCATACGGACGCACGGTCCTGCCGGTGAGCTGTCTGGATCTGCAGAAAGACGACCTGCTGTCCATCCTGCAGCGTGTCCTCTACGAATTTCCGGTGCGGGAGCTGGATTTTGCCATCCCCCGCTGGGTGACGATGCTGGAAAAGGGTCACTGGCTCCAGAACGAGATCTACACGGCGGCACTCCAGTTTTCAGAGAAGATCAGCCGGATGAAGGATGTTCCGGCCCAGAACAGTGCCGGGGCGCTGGCCGGGGATTCGGTGCAGGAGTCTGCCCTGAGCGGCATGAACCTTTCCGACGGCGTGGTGCGGGTGACTGTTCTGTTGAAGCCAGAGGTGTTCTACCGCGTCCTCAGTGAGCAGACGGGGCTGGAAATTGGCGATGAAGCAGGCCTGATGCCCTGCATCATTGAGCTTTCCCGGGCAAAGCGGGAGTACGAGAAGATCCGCAGTGCACTGGAACAGGTGGAAGCCACCGGCTACGGCATCGTGATGCCCAGCATTGAGGAGCTCTCGCTGGAGGAACCGGAGATCGTCCGGCAGGGCGGGCGGTACGGTGTCCGGCTGGAAGCCAGCGCACCCTCCATCCATATGATGAAAGCCGTCATCCACACCGAGATCAGCCCCATTGTGGGTACCGAGAAGCAGAGCGAGGATCTGGTGCAGAGTCTGCTGGGCGATTTTGAGGCCGACCCGGAGAGGCTGTGGGAATCAAACATCTTTGGCAAGAGCCTGCATGAACTGGTGAATGAGGGATTGCAGAACAAGCTCCTCCACATGCCGCAGGAAGCCCGCACCCGCCTGCAGGAAACGCTGGAACAGGTCATCAACGATGGCTGCACCGGATTGATCTGTATTCTGCTGTAACATAAAACGACCCTCTCAGTCACGCTGACGCGTGCCAGCTCCCCCGAAGGGGGAGCCAACGCATCTGACAGGAAGAAAACTGCTGATTTGCAGAATCTTACCTCGAAGCTGCAATTGCCTCTCCTTTTGGGAGAGGTGGCAATGCGGAGCATTGGCGGAGAGGGTCGTTCTTATTTTTGATAAAACCTCAAACAGCCTTCAAAACTGCTCAATGTATCATGGAATCGAATCCCCTGTGCGGCCAGCTTTGAGCCGTCCATCACAAGGTTGCGGGAGAAATCAGCAGGCTCGATCTGCACCTGCACGCCCAGCGCTTCGGCAAACTGCCGGGCCGTTGTGACCATGTCGGCATCGTTCCCGCTGCCAAAATTGTATACACCGCCGGGCAGCTGCAAGGCGGGGAAGAGATGTTCCACCACTTCCCGCACCCAGCTGACACCCCGGTGATCGTGTGGCGAAAAGCGAACGGGAGTACCGTTTTGTGCGGCCTGCAGCAGGTTCAGCGGCAGATTGCCCCGGAGGAGCAGGCCATCACCGGGCAGATCGTACATCCACGGGGCCCGCAGAAGCACCGCCTCCGGGCAGAGCGCAAGGACCCGCTCCTCGGCCTCCAGCTTGTGCTGACCATAGGTATTGGCGGGGGAGAGCGGCAGCGTTTCGGGCAGGGGGCCGGGCTGGGTCACACCTGCGTACACCTGATCCGAGCTGAATGAGATCAGCTTGGCCCCGGTGTCCCGTGCAGCTTTTGCCATCCAGACAGGCAGTTCAACGTTGGCACGCCGGGATTCCTCTGGATGTTGCTGGCAGTAGCCGGTATCGGACAATGCCGCCAGATGCAGGATGACATTCGGCTGCACGGCTTCCGCAAAACGGCGAATGGCGGGTTCATCGGCAGCAGCCAGAGATCCGCGCGGGAAGGTAATAAGCTCTGCACGGCCCTGCCACTGGTGCAGTACCCGGGAACCCACAAAGCCGGAGGAGCCGGAAATCAAGATCTTCATGCTCAGTGCACCAAAAACAGTTCCAGCACAAGCACCACGGCACAGCAGGAGACAGACACCTGAAACAGACTGGCTCCGAACCATGCGGCGGCGATGCCCACTACCAGCGCGGCTGCACCGGCAATGGGACTCTGGGTGGCGTTGATGATGGCCGGGAAGGTCATCACGGCCAGCGTCACATAGGGCACATAGTAGAGGAAGGACTGGATGAACTGGTTTTTGATGGGTTTGCGGATAAGGGTCAGCGGCAGCACACGGATGGCGTAAGATACGGCGGCCATCACGGCGATATAGACCCAATTATTGTAGGTCATGCCTGTACCTCCTCAGTTCCGGCAGTTTCCGGTGCTTCGGGTGTAACAGGGAACAGAACGGCTGCCCCGCAGGAGATCAGCACCGTCAGCAGGATGGTGCGGGTGCCGTCCGAAAGGGAAGCGATGCCGGGCAGGCAGCCGCAGGCGAAGCTCAGGGCAAAGCTCAGCATCACCAGCACGGCAACGACCCTGTTCTTCCGGGCGGGGGGAATGATGATGGCCAGGAACATGCCGTACAGGGCCACGCTCAGGGCGCTGACCACACGCACCGGCAGCAGATTGCCCGCAATGATGCCCAGCGCTGTGCCCATGGCCCAGGCGGGGGCCGCCAGTGCTATGGCACCGTAGGTGTAGAACGGGTTCAGATAGCCGGGCCGTGCAATCGTGATGCCAAACAGCTCGTCGGTGACATCGTAGCCGATGATGAGCCGGTGGAAGAACGGCGTGCCTGGGGCAAATTTCTGGGCCAGAGCGCAGCTCATCAGCAGGTAGCGTGCGTTGGCGATCAGGGTGATGATGGCAACTTCCAGATAGGTGGCACCGGCAGCGATCAGCGAAAAGGCTGCATACTCACCGGCAGAAGCGTTGTTGAACAGGCTTGCAAAAAAGCCCTGAATGGGGGTCAGCCCCGCATTGCGGGCTGCAATGCCCAATGAAAACGAGACAGCAAAATAGCCCAGCGCAATGGGCACACCATCCCGCATCCCTTCGCAGAATACCTTGCGGCTGAATGCGTAGGGCTTTTGAGTGGTTTCCATGAGTGGTTACTCCTTTCCTACTTCAAGACACGAAAATAAGTATAGCACATCCGGTAGGAATTGACAAAAGAAAAAGGCTCAGGTTTCGATCAAAAACCTGAGCCTTTTTCAAAGAAGGGAGCGTGGCTTAATCCACAACATCCTCAAACTGGCTGTTGTACAGGTCAGCGTAGAAACCGCCGGCCTCAATGAGCTGGTCGTGGGTGCCCTGCTCCACAATGTCGCCGTCCCGCATGACAAGGATGAGGTCTGCATCCCTGATGGTGGACAGGCGGTGGGCGATGACGAAACTGGTACGGCCCCGCATCAGGTTGTCCATAGCAGTCTGGATGCGCTGTTCGGTGCGGGTGTCCACACTGCTGGTGGCCTCGTCCAGGATCAGGATGCGGTTGTCGGCCAGAATGGCCCGGGCGATCGTCAGCAGCTGCTTCTGGCCCTGACTGACGTTGGAAGCGTCCTCGTTCAGCTCCATCTGGTAGCCGCCGGGCAGAGTGCGGATGAAGTGGTCGGCATTGGCGGCCTTGGCGGCGGCAATAACCTCTTCGTCGGTGGCATCCAAACGGCCATAGCGGATATTCTCCATGATGGTGCCCTTGAACAACCAGGTGTCCTGCAGCACCATGCCGAAGCCCTCGCGCAGGGCACTGCGGTCAAAGTCGCGGATGTCGTGGCCATTCAGGGTGATGGAGCCGGAATCCACATCGTAGAACCGCATGAGCAGCTTGACCATGGTGGTCTTGCCGGCACCGGTGGGGCCGACGATGGCGACCTTCTGGCCGGGCTGCACCTTACAGCTGAAATCGTGGATGATGGTCTTTTCGGGCACATAACCGAACCGGACATGGTCAAAGGTGACCTGACCATCGATGCAGGCAGGGTCTGCCCGGCGGGCAGGGTCGGCCAGCTGATCCTCTTCGGGCTCGTTCAGGAACTCGAACACGCGCTCGGCAGCGGCGGCCATGCTCTGCAGCATGTTGGACACCTGTGCCAGCTGCTGGATGGGCTGGGTGAAATTGCGGACATACTGGATAAAAGCCTGGATATCGCCGATGGTGATGATGCCGTTGGCGGCAAAGATGCTGCCGACGATGGCGACAGCCACATAGCCCAGGTTGCCCACAAAATTCATAATGGGCTGCATCAGGCCGGAAAGGAACTGGCTCTTCCAGGCGGATTCAAACAGCTTGTCGTTGGCGACGTTGAAGTCCTCCAGCACGGCAGCCTCCCGGTTGAAGGCTTTGATGACGTTGTGGCCGGAGTAGACCTCCTCCACCTGACCGTTCACAACGCCCAGGGTGGCCTGCTGGGCCTTGAAGTATTTCTGGCTGAACCTGACCACCAGCATCACCAGCACCAGAGAGACGGGCAGGATAAGCAGTGCGATCAGGGTCATTTTGGGGCTGATGGACAGCATCATGATCAGCACGCCGATCATGGTGGTAATGCTGGTAATGAGCTGGGTCACGCTCTGGTTCAGGCTCTGGCCCAGGGTGTCCACATCGTTGGTGATGCGGGAGAGCACCTCGCCGACCGTCCGCTTTTCAAAGTAGGCCAGCGGCAGGCGGTTGATCTTCTCGCTGATCTGGCGGCGGAAATCATAGCAGACCTTCTGGGAAAGGCCGGTCATCAGCCAGCCCTGGATAAAGCTGAATGCTGCGGAGCAGAGGTACATGGCCAGCAGGATGAGCAGGATCTTGCCGATGTAGGCAAAGTCGATGCTGCCGATCCCCCGCAGCTTGGCGATCCAGCCGGTGGCAAGGGCCGTGGTGGCCTTGGCCAGAATTTTGGGGCCTGCAATATTGAAGATGGTGGAAAGGATGGCAAAGACCATCACAACGATGAGGGAAAGCTTATACTGGCGCAATGCGCTGAGGAGCTGCCGCAGAGTGCCCTTGAAATCTTTGGCGCGCTCGGCGGTCTGTTTTCCGGGTCTCGGCATATCACTCATCCTCCTTTCCGGTGTTCAGGTCTTGCAGGTTGAGCTCCTTTTGGCTCAGCTGGCTCCTGGCGATCTCCTGATATTCAGGGCAGGTGGCCATGAGCTGCGCGTGAGTACCCTTGCCCACCAGCCTGCCGTCATCCAGCACCAGGATCTGATTGGCGTGGAGGACGGTGGAAATGCGCTGTGCCACGATGATCACGGTGGCGTTGTCGGTCTCTTCCTTCAGCGCACGGCGCAGGGTGACATCCGTCTTGTAGTCAAGGGCAGAGAAGCTGTCGTCGAACAGATAGATCTTCGGCTCCTTGGCAATGGCGCGGGCGATGGAGAGCCGCTGCTTCTGGCCGCCGGATACGTTGGAGCCGCCCTGTGCAATGGGGCTTGCATAGCCCTCGGGCTTTGCGTCGATGAACTCGGTGGCCTGTGCGATGGAAGCCGCCTTCTTCATGCCCGCATCGGTGATCTGCGCACCGCCGAATTTCAGGTTGCTCTCGATGGTGCCGCTGAACAGAACGCCCTTCTGGGGCACATAGCCCAAAAGGCTGTGGAGCTGCTCCTGTGGCATCTCCCGCACGTCGATGCCGTCGATGGTCACGCGGCCGCCGGTGACATCATAAAAGCGGGGGATGAGGTTGAGCAGGCTGGATTTGCCGCAGCCGGTGGAGCCGATGATGGCTGTGGTCTCGCCGGGGTTTGCAGTAAAGCTGATGTGCTCCAGCGCGTCGCTGTCGGCACCGGGGAAGCGGAAGCTGACATCCTCGAACCGGACCACGCCATCCCAGTCCTTCTTTTCAAGGGCGGGCTTTGCGGTGGCAGCGTCGGGATCATGGATGGAAGCCTTAGTGCGGCAGACCTCGTCGATACGGTCAGCAGCCACACCGGCACGGGGAAGCATCACGGCCACCATGGCCAGCATCAGGAAAGACATGACGATCTGCATGGTATAGGTGATGAATGCGATCATCTCGCCCACCTGCATGTTTCCGGCATCCATGGCCTTGCCGCCGAACCAGACGATGAGCAGGCTGGTGCCGTTCATGATCAGGGTCATAAAGGGCATCATGGCCACCATGGCGCGGTTGGTGAACAGCTGGGTGCACATCAGCTCCCGGCTGGCAGCATCAAAACGCTTTTCCTCAAAGGATTCGCGGCTGAATGCACGCACCGGCATCACGCCGGTCAGGATCTCGCGGCTGACGAGGTTCAGCTTGTCCACCAGCGTCTGCATGATCTTGAACTTGGGCATGGCGATGCTCATCAGAACCGTGATGAGCAGAAGCAGAGCGGCCACGTCCAGCACGATGATCCAGGCGAGGCCGGTGTTGCCCTGGGCGACGTGCATCACGCCGCCGATGCCCAGAATGGGGGCGTAGGCCACCATGCGCAGCAGGATGACACAGGTGAACTGCACCTGCTGGATATCGTTGGTGGTGCGGGTGATCAGGGAAGCAGTGGAGAAATTCTCGATCTCCGCGTTGGAAAAGTGGATGACCGAGGAGAAGGTCTCTCTGCGCAGCTCCCGGCCGATGGAAGCCGAGACGCGGGAGGCGATCAGGCCCACCAGAATGGCAACGACCACCATCAGCAGGGTCAGGGCCAGCATCTGGCCGCCCACACGGAAGAGGTAGGCCATCTGTACATCATGGGAAACGCCCTGTGCCTCATATTCCAGGCTGACCAGCAGGGTGGCCTGACTTGCCATGCTGGAAAGGGCGGTCTCGTCCACCTGCTCCATGGCGCTGGCCAGCTGCTGCTGGATCATTTCCCGGGAAAAGCCGGGCATCTGGGCCATGGCTGCGAACTGGGCACAGACGGCATCCAGATCCTCCGCCGTGGGAGCAGCTGTCATGGTCTCTGCTTCAGCCCCAGCAGTCTCGTCCTCGCTCTGATAGCCGGACAGCGGAGCCATGGCGGCAGCGTTCTGCCCGGCAGGGGCGTTGGCATTCTGCGCCGCCGCCATATACAGCACGATATCTGGTGTGGTAACGGCATCCTCCAGAGCCGCGCGCTCGGCATCGGTCAGGTCACTGCGGAGCTTCAGAACACCGTCGTCCTGAAGATAATATCCGTAGGCATTCTGCAGTGCATCCGCATCCTCTTCGCTCATCAAAAGCGAGAGGGCATCCAGTGTGCTTTGGCGCACAGTCTCCGGCAGGGGACTTTCGATGCCGCCCTGCTGGATGCCGGTGTCCACGATCTTGCTCGTGTAATCCGGCAGGGAAAGGTCGCAGTAGGCCTGCACGAACAGCAGAGCCACCACGGCAAGGCAGGCGGCCCAGTGGCGGGCCAGCTGCTTGAAAATTTTACCCATTTTCGTTTTCTCCCTTCAATTTTGCTTGTTGCTCCGCATTTTCCGCTTCCACAGCCTCCAACAGCACACCGGTCAGGGAAAATAGCTGCTCCCGCTGCTCTTCCGGGATGCGGCAGATGACCCGCTCAAAATAACGGCTGATGGCAGTTTCGACCTGGCGGCTGGCATCCAACCCCTTTTCCGTGGGGCGCACCAGCGTTTTGCGGCGGTCATTGGGGTCTGTGATCCGCTCAATGAGTCCATCCTGCTCCAGCTGGCGCAGCGCGCGGGAAACAGCGGGCAGGGGCTGTTTGACGGCGGCAGCCAGATCGGAAACATAGATGGTGCCATTCTGGCCATGCTCTTCAATGGTCATCAGCACGCCTTCCAGCATGATGAAATGGCACTTGGGGCAGCTTTCCAGTGCCATTTTGGCACCGCGTTTGCCTTCCGTGCTCAGCCGATGCAGATAATGGACCACGGCGAACAGTTCCGGTGCGCTCTTCTGCGGCATACGATCCCTCCCTATCACTTAACAGATATAAATACTTAACACATGATAACTATTTGCTGATGACAATAATATAC
>OLYM01001082.1_pt1 | contig 10747 bp, 15 predicted proteins | sample 1673691 | NCBI WGS metagenome assembly OLYM01 (sample SAMEA103958123, study PRJEB25191) | human gut metagenome | reverse complement strand
ACCACTTTTCAATACGGATTCGGTCTGTAAGCGTAAGCTGTTTGAACACTCGCACGCCGTTTTCCTCCTTTCGACTATGGCGTTTATTTTCGTTTTAAGCGTAAATTATACGGTATACCGTTGTCAATTCGCAATTTTTCCACACTTTGCACATTTCCTTTGTGCAAAACTTCCAGACAAACAAAAAATCCCCCGCCAGCAATCCATCAGGATGCCAGCGGGGGATTTTCATTTCAGTGCAGAAGCATCGTCAGTTCATAGGCCACAAGGCCGGAAACCAACGCCGCAATCACAGCCCACCAAAGTTTGTTTCCAAATGTTCCGGGGGCTTTTTCCAGCGCGGTCAGGCGGTCCTCCTGCTTTTTGTTTTGAGCCGTTACAATTTCAAGGCTCTTGTTTGTGTTTTCGAGTTGCTGGATGGTCAACTTGATATTGGTGTTCATGCCGTTTACTGCATCGGTCAGCTTCCCCAGCTCGTCCAGCCGGTGGGTGTTGCTCTGTGCACGGTTTTCGACCGCTGTCAGGCGATGTTCCAGTTCCTCGTCAGTCATTACGCTTGTCCTCCCCCGCCTTACCGAAACGGGCCACAGTGGTGGTTTCCACGGATTTCTTTGCCATGTAATCTTCGAGCTTCTTCTTGGTAAAGTCGAACACAAGCTGTACGATCCAATCCAGCGTCCGCTCATTGATTGCCCAGTCCAGCCAGTCCGGGGTGTAGCCGCGCAGCACCGCGATAACGTGCGCTTTCTTCTCTGCGCCTGCACCCGCGCCGAACTTTTCTTCCGCGTTGACGATCCACTTGTACACGGTCTTTGCGACCACAAGGCCGTAACCCAGACGTACCGCCGCCAGCGCCGTGACCACAAGGCCGACCACCATGAAGATGCAGGCCAGCCATTCAGGGAATGCCATCAGAAAAACTTTCAGAATGTTCTCCATACTGTTTTCCTCCTACTTTCAGCTTACCCACCGGCTCTTTGCCGCGCGGGTGTCGATATGTACCCAACCAGCAGGGCGGCCCGCCTTTACAGGATAGCGCCCGATGCCGCCACGATTCGGCAGTAGGGTCTCGGCATAGGCAGCCACAGCTTCAACACCCACGCCCTGCACCCGGATGTCCGCAGCCTTGCCGTAACAATGCTGGCTGTAGGTCGCCCCCTTCACCGCCTTGTTGTGGGCGGCGGTACGGTATGCACTCGTGATCGTCACAGACTTCCCGAAATGATCCCGGATTTTCTGCAGCAGGGTCACAAGCTCATCGTCAATAAAGATCGGGTCACTCCCATCCTTGCAGCGGAACTCCTTCACCGCAAAATTTGCGGAGAGCTTTCTGTTCCCGTCCTTCGCATACGAATAGGCTTTAATCGCCATTGCTACCATCTCCCTTCATGCCCGGATCAGCCCCGCACCCGCGCATGGCACAGTCCACCATGAGCACCCCGAACTCTGCACGCTCGGTGCTCATGTTCTCGCCCTGCGCTTCAAGCCGGGTCAACAGCTTCTCACACAGCTCAGGCCACGTCATAGTCGTCACCGGTGATGCGCTTGTAATCCTCGGCGGTGATCTCGCCCTTGTTTACGCGCTCGGCCAGAACTTTCTTCACGCCTGCACGGCGGGATGCGGGCATCTCTGCCCAAGTCTTAGTGCCTGCAATCAGGCGGTTTGCCCAGATAATGTTCATGGTGATACCTCCTTATTCCTTGTTCAGCGCTGCGTCCAGTTCGCACAGCGCGGTTTCGATGGCGGCCAAACGCTCCTCGTTGGCCGCGTCCTGTTCGCACATTGCGTCCTCGACCTCGGCCACGCGGTCAGGCAGGCCGTCTTTCTCGGCCTGCTTCTTGGCTGCGGCTTCCTTCTCCTGCCGGGTGGGCAAATCGTGTTTCGTCCAGTTCAGTGCCATTTTTATACCTCCTTACTGGAATGCGCCGGAGACGGCTTCGATGTAGCCGCCCTCGCCGGATTCGCCGCGCTCCACGCTGACGCGGAAGTTAAACGCCGCGCCGTTGGTGGCGGTCTTATTCTCAAAGACGATGTTCACGCCTTTTTTTACCTCGGTCGTGGCATCCTGCCAGACCGGGGAGCTGTCGAGTGCGTCGTTGGTCACTTCGGCTTTGAACTTCGCATCATCGGGGATGGAGCCGGTCACCTGAAGCACGGCAACGGTAATGTCGCCCTCAACGGCCAACGGTTCAGCCAGCGTCACGCTTGCGGCGTGGACGGCCTTGGTAAAGGTCGCGGACGTGCTGACGGTTTCCTTGCCGTCGCTCACCTCAACGGTGATGGTGTGGTTGCCGTTCAGGATTTTCTGGAATCCGGCAGCGCTGGCCGTCTGCTCAAAGGTCAGGGCCGTGCCGCTGGCAACGCCGGTGCGGGTCTTGGTGGTCTTGCCGTCCAGCTTTTCGGTGACGGTCAAGGTGTCGCCGTCGGCATCCCTGACGGTGTACTTCCACGCAAAGGCCGCGTTCTTCCGCCCCAGAGCTGCGCCGTCCGTGCTGACGGTAGGTGCAGTGTTGACACTGACCGTGCCATCGTCAGAGACCACGAGTGTAGAGGGAAGAATGAAAGCGGGGCGAACACCATAGGAGTAGTGGCACCAGTAGCTGCTGCCGGAGCCATCGAGGTAGACGCTCCAGACGTAGCTGCCATTGTTGGTGTACGGAGAGCGCAGCCACCAAATGGCAGCGGAGCTGCCATTGTATGCAATACGCTTGCTGTTACCGCTGGAGCTGTTGCCAAAGTATGCCAGCCTCACACCGTCCTTCGGGAAATAGCCGTTGTCGCTGGTCGTCCAACCAACCTCATAACCAGACAGCAGGAACACTTTGGTGCTCAGGCCGTTGGAGCCGGTGGCAAGGCTGCCGCCGGAACCAGTGCCGTTCTGGTACGGGATTTTCACCTGCTTAATAGCCGCCCGGATGTTGCTGTCGATGAGGTTGTAGAACGTTCCGTTCAGGTATGTGTGGATGCTGGAATCCTTGTAGGAGTTATTGTTGCCGAACGTGGACGTGGTGTAGATGTCCTTCATCAGCAGCCACGTTCCACTGCAACTCGAATCATAGGTGCTGGTGTTCGGGTTGCCCTGCTGCACAACAATAAAATCTTTGGACGCGCCGTTGACTTTGATTTTGACAATGCTGCCAACGGCTTTCGTGCCCAGTTTTACGTTTGCCATTGTTACCTCCTTGTTTTCGTTCAGGCCCACGGCATGATCTCCGCGGGCCGCGTGTTCTGCGATACAGAGAGGGACAGGGCTTTGTGCTGCTTCTTGTAGATGCAGCGGCATTGCCTCGCCCGCCGTCTGTCACGCGCGAGTTTGTTCGAGTTGATTTTTCGATGGATAGGGATTTTACAGTCAAGCAATTTTTCGAGCCTGTCCGCGTACTGCCTGCGCAAAGAATAAGTATCGCCGTGGGCGGCGTGGGCATCCCACGCATCAAAGCTCCGCAGGATTTCCTGCTTGGTCGCTTCGCCTGCGGGGTATGCCGTCTCCCAATACTTGATCTTGTTCTTCATCCGCTTGGAGCTATCCCGGCGCAGCTTTTGGATGACCGCGCCGGTGTCGGTCAGGTAGCTATGGAATCCCAGAAAATCAATACCGTTCCGCAGCGGGAAGATGGCGGTTTTCTGGTTCAGCTCAAGGCCGTAACTGTCCATGAGCGCCCGAACATCCCGGAGAATGCACTGCAATTTCTTCTTGTCCGAACAGATGATATAGAAATCATCCATGTATCGGCCATAGTATTTGATGCGGTACTTCTCTTTGATGATGTGGTCGAACTCATCCAAAAACATCAGTGCAAAGAGCTGGCTCGTCTGGTAGCCCAGCGGCAAGCCGTCCTCCATCACGTCGATGTAGATGCAAAGCAGCTCATAGACACGCGGGTCAACGCCGCGCTTGTCCAGCACGGCTTTGAGCTTGCGTTTTAGCTTCCGGTGGTCGATGCTGGCGAAGAAATGCCGCACGTCGCCTTTCAGCACCCAGCCGTCCGCGCCGTGTCCCTCGCGGCGGTAATAGTCCACCATGTGAGTTTTCAGGCGCATCAGGCCGTCGTCTGTGCCTTTGCCGGTCTGGCTGGCGTGGCTGTCCCGGATAAAGCTCCTTGTCAGGGCATCATACAGGATGTTATCGACCAGAGCGTGCAGCACCACCTTGTCCACAAATGCGGGGGCATGTACCATGCGGCGCTTCGGCTCGTAGACGGCAAAGACCTCAAACTTGCTCGGCACATAGCATATCTGCTGCCGGATGTCGCCGCCCGGCTGGCGTACATCACGCACAGCCAGCTTGCGGGACAGCTTTTCCGTGCAGGCCAGCGCCTGCGCCTCGTACTCGATTGTTTTGCTTTTACTTCGCTTTCCCTTCCGGGCTTCAAGGTAGGCTTTGTAAAGCACCTCAAAGCTGCACAGTTCTTCGTATGTCAAAATTACCCTCCGCTGGTTCGCGTTGCGGTAGTGGGCTGCATCCGGCAGGGATGGCCCACCTCAGCGGGATGTATTTATCACTTGCCTGCATCGGCAAGCGACAGGATGCGGTTTCCTTTGATGGGCGCACTGCTTTCAGCTTATGCCTACTCGTCACACGGTTCCATCAGAGCGGGGCGAACACCATAGGAGTTGTTGTACCAGTTGTTGTTGTTGGAGCCATCGGTGTTGACGTTCCAGACGTTGTTGTTATTGTTGGTGTTCGGAGAGCGCAGCCACCAAATGGCAGCGTCAGACAAACAAACCGCACCCTTTATGCAAAGCGGTTGCCCGCCGTGCGTTTACGGTTCCGGGTAAAGGACGGCTTTCAGGGCGGCAGCCTGTTCGGTCAGCCGTTTCCGTTCCGCTTCTGCCCGGAGTTTTTCGGCACGTCCGCGTTCCGACGTGAGCCACTTCATCGCCGGGTATTTTACGTCCGTGACCTTCTTTGTCCAGATACCGGCTTTCTTCGCACTGATGATACCTTCCTCCGTGCAGATGGTCAGGTATTCCAGCAGTAGAGAGCAACCGTCCACGACCGCGCCGATCTTCTCAACGCGCCTGTCGTAGTCGGTCTGGAAATTCACGTTGTTCGCCGCGTGTGCATCCAGCAGGATTTGCCGGGCAGTCAGCCGGATGCCCTCGCCGTACAGCCGGAAAGTGCTTTTGGAAAAGCCCTCCCTGTCCCGCGTGTCGAGTGCATGGACGGCAGTGCCACACACCTTCTGGATGTCGCGCACATCTTCGAGCGCCGCGACTTTCTGGATGATCTTCCGGGCATCGCTCCGGCTGATGTCGTCGGTGACAATGCGGGTTGCCCTCTGGGTGTACCGCAGCAGCTCCCGCGCATTCGCGCCGACCTTGAATGTTTCAGCCATCAGAACTCCACCCTCGCCTGTTCTGCGTTCCACACGCCCTTGACTGTCAGCCCGTCAAGGCTGCCGAACGTGGCAGAAAAAGGGTTCTTGGTGACGTTCGTGCCGAACTTCAACTCGATTGCCTTAATGCTGGCGTTCATCGCTGCCACACTGGCACGGATGTCGCTGTGGGCGTTCTCCGCACCGTTGTGGTTGTCAACGGCCGCGCTGATGCGCTGGTCGGTCTCGGCCTTGGTGTATGCGTCCACCGCCGGACGCTGCGATTCAGACAGCTTTCCATCCGCATCCAGTGTTGCCACGCCGCCGGGAGCACCGGCCTGTTCTGTTTTCAGATAGCTGGATTCATCGTTCGACACGCCGGGTACAGCGACGTTCACATTTCCGTATGCCATGGTTATTCCTCCTTCGGCTTTTCGCCCTGAATGATCCGGTATTCAGCAGTCAGCGCTTCCGCCGGGGCTTTCCTTGCCCAGATACAGATTTTCCCCGCCTGCGTTTCACAGGTCTGGCAAACACCGCAGTCCATCGCGGCGGTCAAACTGTTCGGCGACAAGATGATGTCTGCGCGATCGGTCGCCGTCACATCTGCGGCAGTGATGTCGTAACGCATGGGGTATTCCTCCCACGTTTCATCCTCCACCCAGCCGTCTGCCTTGATCGTGACGGGTACAGAGGACAGCCGGTCAACCTTTGCCCTGTCCATTTCCTGCATTGCTTCCAGCGTAGCATTGGACAGCTCACTTGCCAGCCCTGCCGCATACTTCTTTGCTTCCTGCGCTACCAGTTTCAGGTGGGTTACGAGTGCGATAATATTCATTCACGCTTGTCCTCCCTAAAAAAGCAGGCGAGACCGCCATGTGACGGTCTCGCCCCTCATACTTCTTTGGTAAGGTCAGTCAGCTTATGCGCCGAAAACCTCGGTCAGCATAGCGGTCACATCCTCGTCGGATGCAACAGTGCCATGGATCGCATCGGACGGCTCAGTGTAAACAACGGTCTCCACGCCGTTAATCTTGACGTTGCCGTTGGTGGCGGACTTTTCCACCTTAGTTGCGCCCTCGGCAATGTCGCCCAGCTTGGTGCCCTCGGCATCGGTCATCAGGCGCTTGCCGGTCTCAGCGGCCACGAAGTCGGCAGGCTTCTTGCCGGAATCGGTCAGGTTGCCGTTTGCATCCAGAGCAGCGAAGTTGCCGGAGGTGGCGTTCTTCACCTTGTCGGCCTTGCCGCTGATGTCCACATACAGGCCGTCGGCCTTGAGGCTCAGAGCATTACCGGCAGCGGCAGAGACGTTCACCTTCACCTCGATCTCATAGCCAGAGACGGTGATGGTAGTGGAAGCGTCCTTGCCGGTGGCCTTTGCCTTGTAGGTATCGACCAGAGCGGACATATCGAGGAAGCTGTAGGTGCAGCTGTCAGGGTTCTGACCCTTCACAGCCAGCACCATGACGGGCTTACCTGCCAGCTTGGGGTCGGTAGCGCCGGGGTAGGTCTCGGTGCTGAATGCGAACTTCGGCACAAAGGTAGTCTTGGCCTGATCGAGGAACAGCTCCTTCGGGAAGTCGAAGGTGAATGCGGCATCGCCGGACTTGTCGGCGCTGGTGTAGAAGCTGACAGTGTTACCAGACACGCCCAGAGACTTAATGGCCTTGGAAACGTCGGTGTTGATGTTGTCGATCTCGGCCTTGGTCTTTGCGGCCAGAGCCTTCAGAGCAGCCAGACGGACGAGAGCAGTTGCATTGTAAGCCATAGTAAAATACCTCTTTCTTATTTGTTCATGATAAAATATCCGGCTGCCCAGACTTCCCGGACAGCCGGTCGATTACAGATCGTGCATTACTCGCCAAAAATCTCAGTGAGCATTTCGTTTGCTTCGTCGTCCGAAGCAATGGTCACGGCGGCAGCGCCCAGCGGGGCGAGGTCGCCAGCGGCATTCTGGATCACATACGGAGTAGCCGTGCCGTTCACGACGACGGAAAGCATCTGGCCGACATAGGCGGTCGGATTGGTCTTTGCGTAGCTCTGGGCATCGGCCAGAGTGGGCCAGACGGTGGAAGGATCAAGGGCAAAAGCGTCCTGACGCTTCATAGCCAGCGGGAACTCCATGTTGGCATAGGTCTTTGCGGTATTGTTCACAGCCATTGTCTATCCCTCCTATCAGCCCAGAGTGACCTTGAGAACTGCGGCGTTGCCGTAGGCAACAGCAGGCTCAAACACCCAGACATTGTACTCCTTCGCGGCGTAGCCGTTCGCGCCCTCAACGGACACGGTGGACTTCACGAAGGTGCCGGTGACATCGGCGTTCATGGCGGTCTCGTTGATGACCTTGGTAACACCCTTGGCCGTCGCAATGCAGGCAATCGCCACGCGCTGTGCGCCAACAGGTACGTTGATGGTCAACGTACCTGCGGCGTATGCCTTGCCGGTCTTGCCCAGTGCACGGATAGCAGCGCTGTCCAGAGCGGGCTTGCTGGTGGATGCGCCGTAGAACACGTTGCGGAACGGGGTGTAGGCGGCGGTGTCCTTGGTCTTGCTGCCTGCCGCAATGGCGACCACCGGGCTGGATGCAGCACCGAGGTTATCCTTTGCGGTCACACCTGCGCCGTGGGTTGCGGTCACGCGGTATTTCAGACTGGACACAGCGTTGTCGCCGCCAGCGTCGCCGATGATGAAGCCAACGCCGCCGTTGTTGTCGGAGCCAGCGGTCAGGGATGCAGCATCCACGGATGCAACCTGCGTGGTGGCGGCGTTGGTGATGCGCTCCACTTTGAAGTTGGTCGCTACAACACCGGTCGCCGGGCCGTACTGGTAGGAACCAGCATTCAGCGTTGCCCCGGAGTAGGCTGCAGCGGCCACCTTGGTGCCCGCCTCAACCGCACCGGCACCGGTCAGGGTAAAGGTTCTGATGGACGGCTGTGCGGTGATGGTGGGCTGCAGGCGCTTGGAGAAGATTTCGGTCAGGGCATCCATGACGCTCTTGCCCTTGGTCTGGAAAGTCGCCGTGCCGTTCTGGCTCTTAGTCAGGTTGCCGACCTGCGTATAGCCACCGGCCAGCGTGATGTTGTCCCGCAGGATCACCTTGTCGGCATCCACGCTGCCGGTCATTGCTGCCCATGCGGAACCATCATAGAAGTATGCGGACTGCTCATAGGTAGAGCCGTCCACGGTGGTGGTCACGACAAAGACATCGCCCTTCTTGGGCTTTGCGTCCTTGTTCTGGTCGAAGTAGCCGGAGATCACGCTGTCGTCGGATGCGGACAGGTCAGCTTTGGTCGCGGCGTATACCGTGCCACCCAGACCACCAGAAACAGCTTCCAGCTGTTCCTTGGTGGCATAGCCGGAAAGGTCAACGGTGGTATCATCCAGCAGGACGACCGCACCTTCGACCTTTGCGTAGATGTCATAGTGCTGCGTCTTGTCATTCATGACCAGATACATCACATTGTCCTGCGCTTCATCGACCGTCGGAATGGCTTCGGCCTTGCGGAAAGTGGCATGGCCCGCCTTGGAAATAGACTTGAGCCATTCCTGCTGCAGGCGTGCAGCGGTGGATTTGAGAGCTTCGAGGGTTACAAACTTGTTGTCTGCCATATAAGCCTCCTGTTATGCCGGTGATTCGTTCAACTTTCTGCGGGGAAGATTTCGTCCAGCATCTTATCCGTGTCCGCCGCAGATACGACTTCCTCCGGGGTGATGCCGCTGGTCGATACGGTGACTGTTCCGTCTGCCGTCACGGAAATACCGGAACCAATCTTCACGCCGCCGAGCCGGGTCGCCGTTGCAACGGGCAGCACATAGGCGGAACCGCCGCCCGTTGTGCCTCCCGGTGCAAACAGCGCCACCGTGGCGGACATATCCTCCGTCGGGATGTTCCTTGCCCAAAAGCGCAGGACACCGGCGAGAGCCTGCACCGTCGGACAAAGCCCGGCACGCTTTGCGACCTCAAGGGCCGCTTTATGTAAGGCAACACTGGGGAACATATCCTCCGTTACGCCGTCAACTGTGACATTGACAACGCACCGGAAGTCATCCATCCCCAGCATTTCCTCGTCATCAGATTCCCGCTGCCAGTCCCAACCGTCTGCGGGGATCGTGATGTCCTTGATGATGGCAGCCCCGCCAGAGCTGCCCTGCTCCTGAATAAGAGCTTTGACCTGTTCTTCGCTTACAACGTCCCCAGATTCCTTGAGGGATTCCATGGCGTTGCCGACGGCGGCGGTGATGGCCTCGGTATGGGCGGAAGCGTCTTTGTTGTGCTTCTCGACCTCTGCCCTGACCATCTTTGCGAGAGCCTGCATCTGCGGGTCTACGGTGATGCTGATATTGGCCTTGTTCGATACAGCAAGCAGCGCCGACAACTCAATTTCAAAATCACCGTTCACTTTTGTAGACGGAACTTCCACGCCGCGCTCATCCTGCATAATGAACAGGAGTGTTTCGGCATCGTCGTTCAGTCTGCCGTAAACGCCCACCTGATGCATGATGTAGGTTTCATCTGCACCGGTGATCTGGATTTTTACCCGCCGGGCAGTTTCGCCGTTGCTTTCAACAGTTTCGATGTCCAGCAATTTCAGGTCATGTGTTTCGCCGCTTACCCCGGTTTCCTCCGAAAGGTCTGCGTCTGCCGTGCCGGTGCCGCTCACAGCGCGGGTGATTACCAGCGCACCACCGGAGAGAGATTCCGACAGCAGGGCGGCACCGGCGGCGGTGTAGTTAGATTTTTCCCAACTCACGTTGTCTGTCCTCCAATAACAATGTTTATCGCCGTGTGCGACCGCTCAACAGTGCCCGCCGTAAAGGCTCGTGCTTTCACTGCCTTTGCTTCAACGGCACCGGGCAGCGCCACGGCAACCTGCATTTTCGATCTTCCGACCGCACCGGCAACATACGCCTTTGCGCCAACTTCCCGCGGCTTGATCCTACCGGGGACCTTTACGGTGCAGGATGTCGCCATGCCGCAGGGTACGGCGGCGATGTAGGCGGGCGATCTTTCATGCGGTTCGATGGTGTAGATGATGTGCTCAAGGTGAGCGGTACAGCGCCTGGCATAACCAAGGCGCTTTTCAATTTCTTCCGGTGTGTAGTAAATGACACCATCATCGGTAATGTCTACGTTCATTCGCCAGTAGCCCGGCCTTCCTCCGTAGTCATACCATTCACTTGTCTTCACATTCGGATAAATCGAGGACAGCGCCTTTTGGACTGCCCACTCCGTTCCACAGTACCGACGGACTTCCAGCGCAGTTTTGATGATCCTGCGCTTTGTTTCAATCGGATAGCTGGTGTCGTACCAGTCAACGCGGAACTGAACCGCAAGAATATCCAGAACCGCCTCATCTGCACGGTCAATATCCGTGTAGATTTTCAAGCGTTCGGCAGCTTCCAGTTCCTTCTTGCGCCGCTCCCTGAA
>OLYM01001074.1_pt1 | contig 10784 bp, 9 predicted proteins | sample 1673691 | NCBI WGS metagenome assembly OLYM01 (sample SAMEA103958123, study PRJEB25191) | human gut metagenome | reverse complement strand
GGTATCGGTGACAGTACAGCCCGAAAAATAATGCGGGCAAACAAGGTCAAACACTTTTACATAAGATGTACCTATCTTATACCCAAAGCCTGTGTGATAGATTATGTATTGAGCGAAGATTATGCCAAATACAGTAAAACACTCAAAGCGAGGGTTTAACCATTAAGCCATTTGCAGAAATGCAGGTGGCTTTTTTCATACCCGTACATAGCCGCCTGCTTCGCCGCAGGCGGCTAAATTTATGCAAAGGAGGAAACCCATATGGCGAATTGCAAAGTGATTGCGGTGACGAACCAAAAGGGCGGCGTGGGTAAAACCACGACTACCGCTAACCTCGGCATCGGACTTGCCCAGCAAAACAAACGGGTACTGCTCATTGACGCAGACGCACAAGGCTCTTTGACCCTTTCCCTCGGCTACCCGAAGCCGGATGAGCTGCCCGTCACGCTGGCGGACATCATGCAGAATGTAATCGACGATACCCCCATTCCGGACGGCTGTGGTATTCTGCACCACGGCGAGGGCGTTGACCTGCTCCCAGCGAACATTGAGCTGTCCGGCATGGAAATTCGGCTGATCAACGCCATGAGCCGGGAAAGCGTGCTGCGGACATATATCAATGCGGTCAAGCCCCATTACGACTATATCCTCATTGACTGTATGCCGTCGCTCGGTATGATGCCGATCAACTCACTGGCCGCAGCGGACAGCGTGATCATTCCGTCCCAGCCGTCGTATCTCTCGGCAAAGGGACTTGACCTGCTGATGCAGTCCATCGCAAAGGTCAAGCGGCAGATCAACCCGAAGCTGAAAATCGACGGCATACTGTTCACGATGGTGGACAGCCGTACCAACGAGGCCAAGGAGATCATTGCATCTCTGCGTGCCCACTATGGCGAAAAGATCCGGGTATTCGGGACGGAGATCCCCTTTTCCGTCCGAGCCGCAGAAACCAGCGGCCGGGGCAAGAGCATCTTTGCCCACGACAAGAACGGCAAGGTCGCCGCCGCATACCGCTCGCTGACGAAGGAGGTGTTGGAGCTTGAGCGCAAAACCGAGAGATTTAGGGATGACGCCGCTCGATGACCTGTTCTCCACCGACGAGAGCCGTGCGGAAGCGCGGCTTGAAAAGGTCGTCACATTGAATCCTGCTGACATCTCCGACTTTCCCAACCATCCGTTCAAGGTCAAGCAGGACGAGGCTATGGCAGAGATGCTAGACAGTGTAAAGCAGTACGGCGTGCTGGTGCCTGCCCTTGTCCGCCCCAAGGCGGACGGCGGTTATGAAATGGTCGCCGGTCACAGACGAAAGTGTGCGGCAACGCTGGCGGGGATCACCGAGATGCCCTGCATCGTTCGCAATCTCACCGATGACGAAGCGACGATCATCATGGTGGACAGTAACTTGCAGCGGGAAACGATCTTACCGTCCGAGAAGGCATTTGCCTACAAGATGAAGCTGGAAGCTATGAAACGGCAAGCAGGCAGACCGAGCAAGGAAAATTCTGTCCCAGTGGGACAGAATTTTGAGGGTAAAACTTCAAGAGAGCTTTTGGCGGATAAATCGCCGGATAGCAATACCCAAATTCAGCGGTATATCCGCCTGACCGAGCTGATCCCGCCGGTGCTTGACATGGTAGACAGCGGCAAGATTGCTTTCCGTCCTGCCGTGGAGCTTTCCTATCTCTCCAAAGAACAGCAGCAGAGCCTATACGACACGATGGAGTGCGAGGACTGTACGCCGTCGCTGGCGCAAGCCATCAAAATGAAAGAGTTCAGCCGGGACGGAAAGCTGACGGAAGAAGTCATCCTCTCCATTATGCAGGAGGAAAAGCCAAACCAGCGAGAGCAGTTCAAAATGCCGAAAGAGCGTATCAGCAAGTATTTTGCTCCGGGGACGCCCGCACAGAAAATTGAAGATACCATCATCAAGGCATTGGAATTGTACCGCAGACGGGAGCGACAGCGGGATATGGAACGATAGTCACTACCAAGGGGCAGCCATACCCATTTTCAATGGATGTACGGCTGTGTCGGCGTGTTCCCCCTCTCCACACCTCACCCCCTCGAAACTACCTGTACTTCCCGAAAAAAGAGATGTTACAGCGGCGGCAGCACTCACAGCTTTGCAGTTTCCGGCAGTGATCCGTACAATGAAAGAGCAAAGGAGGTTTGCGCATATGAAAAACGCAAGGATCATCGTCGTTTTAGTGCTGCTGGCACTTTCTCTTTCGGGATGTGCAAATGCGGGGCACTCCGAGGTGTCTGCGCCATCTTTGCAGGAAACGGTTACGGCCGAGCCTGTGCAAAGCACCGTACCGCAGGGAAGCACGGCGGTTTCTGTTTCGGGAAGTACAGAGGTTTCCGCAGAGAGTATGGTAGAACCCGAAATGAAGGAAGCGCAGCCGGAGGTTTCAACACCTGAGAAAGAGAAAGCGCCGCCGACCGTCAGCAGCCCCACGGAAACTACCCCGCCGAAAGTATCCGAACCCGAGCCACAGGAAGAACCTGCGGAAACACCGCCGCAGGAGCCTGAACTGCCCGCCGCAGAAGAACCCACAGAGCCGGTGTTTGACATTCAGACTTGGATCGACTACGCCAAAGCCTACGCCGAAAGCGTAGGGCTGCGGCTGGAAAGCTCAGCGGTGGATTGCTGGGATAACCCTATTTCGGCAGGTACGCACTGTTCCTATCTGGGACGGGACATTCAAAGCAGGCTGAACCGATACGCCCGTGACGAGGATATAACCGATGTGTGGATATGGGCGGAGGCACGCTCCGACGGGAAGTACGACCTGTATATCGGCTATGCCTGAAAACCAAATATTTACCGAGGAACGCACCGAGAAACACGGTGCGTTTTTTCATTTTAAGGAGGTCACTCAATGAAAACGCAGAAATTCAAACGAACGGTGTCGCTGCTTCTTGCGATGCTGATGTGCGTTACCACGCTGTTTGGCATGGGAACGACCGCATTTGCCGCAGAAGAAACCGACGAAGTATATCTTATCTCCTATCCCCGTGACGGCGATGCCAACTACGGCGGAGAATGGGGACACGACAGCCTGAGCTTTATGAACGGCTGGTCTACGGCAACATCCCGTTTCACGACGATCCGTGCAATGGGGTCGTATGAGGGCAATATCTGCTACTGCATCGAACCCGGCGTGCCGCAGCAGACGGGCAACACCTTTACGAAAAAGGGCGAGGACTTCTGGGACGAATACCCGTCGTCCTACAACAGCACCATTTCTCCCGACGATATTAAGCTGTTTATCGGCCGTATCTTTCAGTACGGCTATACGGGGACGATCTCGACCTCTTGGCGCTCACAGAACGAGGGCGGCGACAAGCTGGCTCATGCCGTTGCAACCCAGCTTTTGATTTGGGAAACGGTCGTTGGTGAGCGTGATGCCGATTTCAACAAGGTCAGCACGGGCGGCAAAAGCGCCATCGTGGAGCAGATCAGCACGAACCACCCGCTGTACAGTCAGATCATGAGCTATTACAATTCCATTGCGGCAAGCGTTCAGCGCCATTCCAAGGTGCCGAGCTTTCTTGCAAAGTCTGTGGGAAAAGCTCAGAATATTGAGCTTGAATGGAACGGCGAAGCCTACACCGCCACGCTGACCGACACAAACGGTGTGCTTTCCGACTATGCCTTCTCCGCAAACGCTTCTGGCATCCGCTTTTCTGTCAGCGGAAACACGCTGACCATCACGGCGGACAATGCGCCGAGTGATACCGTCACCATTACAGCCGAAAAGAGAAATTCGCAGCGGCGCGGTGTCATCACTTGGACGGACGGCGTGTACGGCCCGAACGGGAAGCTGCAAGATACCGTCACCTATGCGCAGGCGGTGAATGACCCCGTAAAGGGCTATCTGAACATCAAGGTCAGCTACGGCAGCACCAAGATCGTCAAGACCAGTGAGGACGGCAAGGTCGAGGGTGTTTCTTTTACGATCACCGGAAACGGTGTGAACAAGACCGTTACGACGGGCGCAGGCGGTGTCATTCAGATCGACAACCTTGCCCCCGGCGTTTACACCGTCACCGAGCAGAGCTACGACAAATACGAGCCGCAGGAGGTGCGCCGTGTCACTGTCGTCAGCGGTCAGGTGGCAACGGTCAATTTCAATAACACCTTGAAGCGCGGCACGCTCATCGTGACCAAGACCGCCGAGGACGGGCTGAATGAGGGCGTGAAATTCCACCTTTACGGCACTTCGCTTTCGGGGCTTGCCGTGGATGAATACGCCATGACCGACAGCACAGGCAAAGCCGTGTTTTCCGATGTGCTGATCGGCACGGGCTATACGCTGGAAGAAGTCGATACGGCGATTCGCTATGTCGTCCCCGAACAGCAGACGGCGGCGGTGGAATGGAACATCGTCACAAACAAAAGCCTCACGAACATTCTGAAAAAGTGGAATGCCACCGTCACCAAGAGCGACGCCGAAATGGGTCTGCCGCAGGGCGATGCCACCCTTGCCGGTGCCGTCTACGGCATTTACAAGGGCGACCAGCTTGTGGACACCTACACCACGGACGCAAACGGGCAGTTTACTACGAAATACTATGTCTGCGGCGATGACTGGACCATCCGTGAGATCACGCCCTCCGAGGGCTATCTGCTGGACAGCACCGTTTATCCCATCGGCGCAGAGGCGAAGAACTACACCGTGGAATATAACACCACAGCAAACGATGTGACCGAGCAGATCATCAAGGGCAAAATCGCCATCATCAAGCACACCGACGACGGCGAAACCCAGCTTGAAACGCCGGAGGCCGGAGCGGAGTTCGCGGTTTTTCTGAAAGCCACAGGCTCTTATGAAAGCGCCAAGGCATCCGAGCGTGACTACCTGATCTGCGACGAAAATGGCTATGCGGTCACCAAAGACCTGCCCTACGGCATCTATACGGTGCATCAGACTAAGGGCTGGGACGGCCGTGAGCTGCTTGCCGATTTCGATGTGTATATCTCCAAGGACGGGCAGACCTATCGCTACCTTGCCAACAACCGCAACTTTGAGAGTTATATCAAGATCGTCAAGGTGGACGCCGAAACGGGCAAGGTCATTCCGCTGGCGGGCGCAGGTTTCCGACTCTACCGCCCGGACGGGTCGCTTATCACGCAGACTTTCACCTATCCCGAAGTCACCACCATCGACACCTTTTATACCAACAGCGACGGCTATCTTATCACGCCCGAAAAGTTGGAATACGGCACAGGCTATTCGCTGGTGGAGGTTTCCGCCCCCTACGGCTACACGCTGAACAGTGAGCCAATCTATTTTGATGTGACCGCCGACAACGCCACGGAGGAAAATGCCGTCACGGTGGTCGAAGTCACAAAGCCGAATACGGCGCAAAAGGGCGTGATCCGGATCAGCAAGAGCGGCGAGGTCTTTTCCTCCGTCACCGAGGCGGACGGCATCTATCAGCCGGTGTTTGCGGTCGAGGGGCTTGCTGGCGCAGTCTACGAGATCACCGCTGCCGAGGACATTATCACGCCGGACGGTACGCTCCGCTATGCGGCCGGAGAGGTCGTTGATACCGTGACCACCGATGAAACGGGGCTTGCTGAAAGCAAGGCGCTGTATCTCGGCAAATACGAGGTCAGAGAGGTCACGGCGCCCACCGGCTATGTGCTGAACACCGAAGTCCACACGGCAGAGCTTGTCTATGCCGGGCAGGAGGTCGAGATCACCGAAACCGCCGCCGACTTCTGCAACAAGCGGCAGAAAGCCGCCGTTTCTCTGGATAAAGTCTTGGAGCAGGACGAACGCTTCGGCATCGGCACGAGCGGTGAGCTTTCCGCCGTGACCTTTGGGCTGTTTGCCACCGAGAAATTGGTCGCCGCTGACGGCAGCATCATTCCCGCCGACGGTCTGCTGGAGATCGTATCTGTGGATGAAAACGGCCACGCCGTCTGCAAGACCGATCTGCCGTTTGGCAGCTACTATCTCAAAGAGCTTTCCACAGACGGACACTATATCCACTCCGACGAAAAATACCCCATCTTATTTGAATATGCCGGGCAGGACACCGTACTGGTGGACATCAAGGCAAACGGCGGCGCACGCATCGAAAACAAGCTGCTCTACGGCGAGATCCACGGACTGAAAAAGGACGAGGACGGCAGCGGCCTTGCCGGTGCGCTGATCGGACTGTTTCGTGCGGACTGCACCGAGTTTACGACCGAAAACGCCATCCTGACTGCCACCTCTGCCGAGGACGGCAGCTTTTCTTTTGCCCGTGTGCCTTATGGCAACTGGATCGTGCGGGAGATCGAAGCCCCAACCGGCTTTGTGCTGTCGGAGAAAACCTATCCCGTGACCGTCGATGCGGACGGTGCGGTGATCGAGGTAGAGATCGAAAACACACGCATCCGTGGTACGGTACAGCTCACCAAGACCGACCGGGACTATCTCGACAACAAGCTGACGGGTGCGGAGTTCACCGTTTACCGTGACAGCAACGGCAACAAGGAGCTGGATGCCGACGATGAACGGCTCGGCACGCTGACCGAAACCGGCATCGGCGTTTATGAAATGCCCGACCTACTCTACAGCGGCTATTTCGTCAAAGAAACGAAAGCACCGGAGGGCTTCTATTTGGACGATAACGCCTACTATTTCGAGATCGCCGAGGACGGTCAGACCGTGACCGTGGAGAACGAGGCCGGAAAGGGCTTTGTCAATGCGCCGCAGGTCGGCTCTCTGAAAATCATCAAGACTTCCTCGGACGGAAAGGTCGAGGGATTCTCGTTCCATGTCACCGGTCCGAACGGCTATGTCGGCATATTCACGACGGATAAAAACGGCGAGATCATCATTGATGATCTCCGTATCGGGGAGTATGTGGTGTCCGAGGTGTCGGACGTTGCATCTTCTGCCTATGTGCTGCCCGCCGACAAGACGGCATCCGTGTTTGAAGGTGCGGTGACAAAAGTGGAGATGCACAACGAACTCCGTGACACGCCGAAAACCGGGGACGACAGCAATCCCGCCCTGTGGTTTGCCCTGCTCGGTGTTTCCGCTGCGGGTGCTGCTGTGCTGGGCATAGTCGGATTCAGAAAACGCAGAAAGGAGGGTGCGGAATAATGGAGCTGAAAACCATTCTTGCAATCGGGCTGGTCGTATTTATCGTCGGCGCTTTGATCTTCCTGAAGATCAGAGCAAAGAAGAAGTAAGCCTTGGGGCAGCGAAATTCGCTGCCCCTTTTACATATCCCGAAAAACAAAAAGGAGGCAAAAATTATGGTTCATTTCTTCGATTCGGACATAGCGAAAAAATACGGAGTCAATGCGGCGGTGCTGGCCTGCTTCCTTTGGGATTGTATCGAGCAGAAAAGCACCGAGTCGCCGCAGCTCCACGAGGGCAAGGTCTGGATGCGCTGTTCGGTGCAGATAATGACCGGCTTTTTCCCGTTTCTGTCCTATGATGAGATCCGCTACGCCCTGAAACGGCTGGTCAAGGGGCGGGTACTCACCAAGGGACGGTTCAACGAGAGCCACTTTGACCGCACGAACTGGTACGCCTTTACCGAGTTCGGACAATTTCTGATGACGGAAAGCGAGGGACGGACGCAATGAAGGACGGCAGACACATCATTTGGAGCAACGACATTGACTACGACGACTGGCGGGAGGACTTGGAGGAGCAGTATCCCGACCTCACCGAAGCCGAGCGTATGGAGCTGATGTATGAGCTGAACGGCGACTATTTGGACGACGAGCGTTCCAATCTGGACATCCAGCTCTCCCGTCCCATTCTTGTTGTCGGCGATCTGGGGCTTTGGCACGGCCGCCGCATGGGATATAAGGAGATTCCGAGCGGCAATATCCGGGACTGCCTTTACAGCGAACGAGACATGGATTACAGCACTTGGTATGTGGATAAAAACGGTGACTTCCGCTGCGACGCTATCCATCACGACGGCACGAACCATTACCTCTACCGTGCCTATAAGGACGGCGTGAGCGACACGCAGATCGAGAATCTGAAAGAAAAAATCTACCGGGGCATTGCCACCCGTGCGGACATTACAAGAGTGACCCGCAGGCTGGGCGACGAAATCGCCCATGTTTACGGCTTTCCCATCCCCCGCAGGCAGGCGCCGGCGCAGGAGCGATAACGGAGGCAAACGATCATGATGAATATATCAGATACAAGGGACTGCGCCTTTGAAGCCTTTGTTACCAACCTCGGCAAATACAACGAGGGCTGTTTGGTGGGCGAATGGGTCAAGTTTCCCGTGACAAATGAAGAAATGCAGGCGGTTTTCCGGCGCATCGGTATCGGGCGGCGCTATGAGGAATGGTTCATCACCGATTACGACTGCCCGGATACGGCTATCGGCAAGGTGCTGGGCGAATACGAAAGCCTGAGCGAGCTGAACTACCTTGCCGGGCAGATCATGGAGATGCGGGAGAGCGACGAGTTCTGGCAGGCAGTCTTGGACTTGGGCGAGAACACCGGCAGCGTGCGGGAGCTGATCAACCTGACCGAAAATATGGACTGCTTTGATTACCTGCCCGGCGTGTGCAGCGACTATGACCTCGGCTATTATTGGATCGAGGAAAGCGGCTGTTATGATACGGACAAGCTCGGTGCGTTGGCAAACTATATCGACTATGAGGGCTTTGGGCGAGATGTTCGCTTGGAGGAAGGCGGCATTTTCGGTGACAACGGATATGTGCGCTCAAACGGTGGCCGCTTTGTGGACATCTACGACGGTGACATCGAGAATATCCCGGAAGAATATCGGATCAGTTTGCCTGCCGTCCCCGTCCGCTCCGCAGTCCCACGGCAGACGGAACAGCCCGAACGATAAAATTTGCACCTTTGATATTGCCTTGCGGTTTGGGTATAGTATAATAAAAACGATAAGGAAGTGAGCACCGTGAGCGACAATTATTTTGACCTGCCATCCCGCATCGAGGACGCCTTTGCGGAGATCGACAGTGATATTGTGATGGATCTGCTGAATACCGACGAGGACTACGCCGTGCTTTCCGACCGCATGGATAAGCTGAAAACGCAGTACCCCGTCATTGACAAAATGAACGAGGACAGCGGCGAGATCCGCATGACCGCAGAGGAGCATCGGGCGTATGTGGACTATCTGAACCTTGCCCGCCAAATGGAGGACATGGAGCGGCAGCACATCTACTTCCGCGGACATACCGATGCCGTGGCGTATCTAAAAAAAATCAAAGCAATATAAGTACGATGAAAGCGGTGCAGAGAACTCTGTGCCGCTTTTCTGTTAGCAGAAACACAAAGTGAGTCGAAAAAGATGCTATACACAAAAAGTTTTTCTTGCACTTCAGCAAAAACTATTGACCGTGATGGCATTTTTGGCTATACTAATAGCAAGGAGGCGATACCATGATCGTTAGACCCTACTATTTGGATCTGCTGAAAACTTATCGGGATGTTCCGCTGGTGAAGATCCTTGCCGGAATCCGCCGCTGTGGAAAATCGACCATTTTGGATATGCTGAAAGACGACCTGCTCGGCAGCGGCATTGCGGCAGACCATGTGATCCAGCTGCGCTATACCTCGGAAGAGCTGGACGACAGCATGACCGCCAAGCAGATGTATCGGGATATAAAAGAAAAAATGACCGACAGCGAACGCTACTATCTTCTGCTGGACGAGGTGCAGGAGGTGGACGGCTGGGAAAAGGCAGTCAACAGTCTGCTGGAGGATTCCAATACCGACATTTATGTGACAGGCTCCAATTCCAAGCTGATGTCCAGTGAGATCTCCACCTATCTGACGGGGCGTTATATCTCCATTCCCGTTTTTACCCTGTCCTTTGCCGAATATCTGGAGTTTAAGAAGGACAGCAGCCGCACGCCGAAAGAGCTTTTGAACGAGTATATCCGCATGGGCGGTTTCCCCATCGTTGCGCTTGGGAACTTTGATGAGCGTTCGTCCTACCAAATCGTCGAGGGTATCTACAATTCCGTTATTACAAGTGACATCACCAAGCGGCACAATATTACGAACTTCGACCTGTTCAACCGTGTGGTAAAGTATGTCGTAGAGAATGTCGGCAAGACTTTTTCTGCCAACGCCATCGTGAAATTCATGAAAGGCGAAGGGCGCTCCCTCTCGGTGGAAGCGGTCTATAATTATCTGGAGTGGCTGGAAAAGGCGTTCGTGATCTATCGCTGCCAGCGGTACGATATGCAGGGCAAGACCGTCTTGAAAACGCAGGAGAAGTTCTATCTTGCGGACGCTTCTCTCAAATACTGCATGATGGGCTTTAATCCGAAATCCGTTGCCGCTATGCTGGAGAACATCGTGTACTTTGAGCTTCGTCGGAAGGGCTATGATGTGTATATCGGCAAAAACGCCACCAAGGAGATCGATTTCGTAGCCGTGCGGCGGGACGAGCGTATCTATGTGCAAGTGTGCCGCAATATGCCGGAGGAGTCTGACCGTGAGGTTGCCAACCTGCTTGAAATCAAAGACCATTACCCGAAGTATGTGGTGACGATGGACGAACTGGCCGCAGGCAATATCAACGGTGTCAAGATCGTGCATCTGGCGGATTTTTTGTTAGCTAAGGATTATTGAACTTGAGAAAGGATGTGACAAATATGGCAGAAAGAAAATATCAGTTTGAACGATTGACACCTATTGACAATATGGATTTGGATGTTTACGAAGAGGCAATAGATTATGTCTTTGATAATTCTGATATAAAGAATGTTGCGATTTCCGGCGCTTACAGTGCAGGCAAAAGCAGCGTCTTGGCTT
>OLYM01001073.1_pt1 | contig 10786 bp, 7 predicted proteins | sample 1673691 | NCBI WGS metagenome assembly OLYM01 (sample SAMEA103958123, study PRJEB25191) | human gut metagenome | reverse complement strand
TTGTATCAGCAAGAGGAAAAGCTCGATTATACTGAATAGCTTGGGCATAATAACGACAATAGTCATGACCTTCATCATAGGCTTTATAGCCCCCGCCTGCGGATAACCGGTTCGGTTTTACCAGCACGGCTGAACGTGCGGGCCATAGCCTCTAAAAGATATGGATAGCCGCATCGAAAAATGCAAGCAACTCCTGATGAATCGTTACAGCAATCTTATCACATTCTCTCACGGTGTGCGCCCTGCGCTATGATGGTATGTACAGGCATAGGAATAGGCAAGGGTGACGCTCCAAGAGGGACGCGCTGCAGGATTTTCCGTTTTGCAACGCGCCCCTCTTGCGTCCGTATGCCGAGCCGCTCCGGCTTACGCCCGCGTACGACAGCCGGGGAGGAAACGGGGGAGCGGAAGCTCCCTGCCGTATGCGGCACGACGCGCGGCCGCGACGGCGCGCGTACAGGGCGTGGAGCCTCTTGGGCTTCATAGGAATTGAAACCAGCAGGGCGCTGCGAATGGGGGAGATGTCTCCGTTGGCAGCACCCTTTTTTCTTGGAGGGGAAGGCGGCGGCGCGCCGCTGGTTTTTGCGCGGGCCTGCGGGCGAGCGCTGCTCGCCCCTACAGGGAAGCCGCTGGAGGGTGGGACATCTGTATATATAGGATAAAATTGTCACCAAACAGATTGAAAAACCAGTTGGGTTTTTTGGCCGGATGGCCTATAATGAAGCTGAGAACGGCCTCTCGACAGAGAGCCGACGGAAAAGGGGGATCGCCATGCAGTATGACGCGTTTCGGGAGGGCTGCGCCGCTTACCGGCCGCTGGCCCTTTGGTCGCTGAACCACGCGCTGGAGGAGGACGAGCTGAGGCGGCAGGTTGCCGCCATGGACGAACAGAGGCTGGCGGGGTTTATCCTGCACCCCCGCAGCGGCCTGCTCACGCCCTGCATGAGCGAGGACTGGCTGCGGTGTATCGAGGCGGCGGTGGACGAGGCGGACAGGAGGGGCCTGCAGGCGTGGCTGTACGACGAGGACCCGTACCCGAGCGGCGTGGCCGGCGGGCGGGTGACGGCGGAACGGCCGGATTTCCGCGCCCAGTCGCTGGAATGCCACATGCAGGCGGTGCGGGGCCCCGCCCGGGTCATCCTTGACCTGCCCCTGGAGCGCGTCCATATGGCGCTGGCCGTCCGCCTGGAGGGGGGCAAAATCGCCGAGCGGCGGGATCTGCGCCCCTATATCGGTACCCTGCGGCGGCGGTGGCACGCCGAGCGGAAATACCACGCCTATTATCCCACCACCTTTTCCAAGCCCATCCCCCAGTACCGGTCCGACGCGAGCGGCCCGCAGCTGCGGCTGGAATGGGACGCGCCGGAGGGGGAGTGGCAGGTGCTGGCGTATGTCCGGCGGTATTGCGGGCCGTATTTCCTGTTTGATTCCTACACCGACACTCTCAAGCCCGAGGCGGTGCGGTATTTTCTGGATTTGGCCTACGAGCCGTATAAGGCCCGGCTGGGCCGGTATTTTGGAGGGACGATCCCCGGGGTTTTCATGGACGAGCCGAAATATTACGCTTTCCCCTTCCCCTGGACGGAGGAATTTGCCGAGCGGTTCCGCGCGCGCAACGGGTATCCGGTGGAGGACGCGCTTCTGGCCATGAAGCTGCCTCTCGAGGGGGCGGCGGCCATGCGCCGCGACTACTGGGAGACGGTGGAGGAGAGCTTCCACCGGGCCTTCGTGTCCCAGGTGGGCGGCTGGTGCCGGGACAACGGGCTGGGCCTCATCGGGCACGCCAGCCCCGAGGAGGAGCCGGCCGATCAGGTGCTGCTCACCGGCTCCATCCACCGGCTGATGCAGGGGCTGGATATGCCGGGGTGCGATCTCATCACCTACATGATCGGGGATCGGGAGCATCCCATCCTCAACCTGGGGCCGAAAATGGCGGCCTCCGCCGCCCGGCAGAGGCGCGAGGGGCGGGCGCTGTGCGAATGCTTCGGGGTAACGGAATGGAATCTGAAGCTGCGGGACATGGCGTTCATCGCCGACTGGCTGTATGTTCTGGGGGTTAACTGCCTGGCGTGCCACACCTTTGTGTATTCCATCGATGGCTACCGCAAAAAGGACGCGGGGCCTTCCGAGTTCTACCAGATGCCGCATTTTGCCTATTTCGGAACGTTTTCCGATCAGCTGGCCCGGCTGGGCTATCTGCTGGGAGAGGCGGATCCGGTGGCGCCCACGGCGCTGCTGTATCCCTTCGACAGCTGGATGGCCCTGCAGCCGGTGGACGAGCCGGGGGCCAAGCTCTACCGGGACGCGTACACCGCCCTGTTCGACCGGCTGCTGCGGGATCACCTGCCCTTTGAGGTGGCGGATATCCGGGACATCCGGGAGGCGGCGGTGGAGGACGGCTGCCTCAGGGTGGGCAAGCGCCTGTACCGGCAGGTTGTCGTGCCCCCGCTGGCCTTCCTGGCCCAAAAGACGCTGGACGCGCTGCGGCGGCTGCGGGAGGGCGGGGTGGCCCTCATCTGCGGGCGGCCGGATGCCCCGGTGCCCATGGAGACGGAGGGGAATATCCGGGAGGCGTACGACCGGCTGCTCGAATCACCGGGGGTGGAGACGTTCACGCTGCGGGGCAGCGCCGAGGAAGGGTTTACGCTGGAGGGGTTCGAGGCGGCCGCGCGCCGGTGCGCCGACGAGCTGCGGCTGTTCGACCTGCCGGACTCTCCCGGCTGTACGGATCTGCTGGTCAGCCACAGCCGGAAGGACGGGCGGGACGTGTTTTTCCTGTGCAACACCCTGCGGGAGCCGGTGCGCTGCGAGGCGGCGCTCACCGGCCGGCTGGCGGGGCGGTACGCCGAGGAATACCCCCTGGAGGGCCGGGAACCGGAGCCCCTGCCCTATGCCGCCGGGCGGTATACGCTGCAGGTACCGGCCATGAGCGGCCTGCTGCTGGTGGCCGATCCCGGCCGTCCGGCGCGGGAACGCCGGGAGCCCCGGTGCGAAATCGTCCGGGAGCTGAAGGGGCGGTGGCGGTTCGAGCCGCAGAGCCGCAACGCGCTGCTCCTCGACAAATGGGCCTGGACGGATCAGCCCGGGGGAGACCCGGACGACATCCGGCTGACCGAGCTGCCCCGGGTGACCGCCCCCATGACGGCGGGAGAGCTGGGCGTGACGCGTTACCCGGCGGAATTGACCTTCAAGACGGTGGTGTCGGTGCGCGGCCGGCCGGGGCGGCTGGCCCTGGTACGGGATCTGTCCGCCATAGCGGGGGCGTGGGAGATCCGGGTCAACGGGCGGCTTTGCGACGAATGGACGCGGGTACGGGAGTACGACTGCAACAACTGGGAATGCCGTCTGGAGCCGCCGGAAGCGGATCCGCGGTTTTACCGGGCAGGGGAATGGGTCATCGAAGTGCGGGTGCGCGTGGAGGAGGAGAGCCAGGGGCTGCTCGAGCCGCTGCGGCTGTTCGGGGATTTCACCGCACAGCTCAACCAGGGAGAGAGCCTGGGGGCCGTGCTCACCGCCGCCGAGGCGCCCGCGCTTACCACCGGCAGCTGGACCTACCAGGGCTATCCCCATTACGGGGGACTGGGCCGGTATGTGCAGACGGTGGAGCTGCCCCCTCTGGAGGAGGGCGCCCGCTATTTCCTGGAATGGGACAGCGGCGGAGACGCGGCTCAGGTAGAGGTCAACGGCCTGACAGCGGGCCGGGCCATCCGCGCTCCCTTCCGCGTGGAGGTCACCGACGCCATCCGGGAGGGGGAGAACCGTGTCGCCGTGACGGTGGCGAACACGCTGGAAAACCTGCTGTATGGGACGCAGAATCCCTCCGGACTGACCGGCCCGGCGGTGCTTTGGAAGCAGATGGAGGAAGGCGCATGAGCAAACGGAACTTTTCCCTGCAGGCCTATTGGGACAAAAAAGCGGAGGAGTGGACGCCGCTGCTCTCCTTCCGGGGGACGACGGCGGAGGAGTACGCGGCCTGGAAAGCGCTGGCGCTGCCCCGGCTGCTCGCGCTGCTGGGAGATTTCCCCGCGCCGGTGGAGCCGCGCGCGGAAGTCGAATGCGCGGTGGAGGAGGACGGGCTCATCCGGGAGCGGGTGGTGTTCGACAGCGAGGAAGGAATGTCGGTACCCTGCGTGCTGCTGCGGCCCCGGAACACGGCGGAGGATCGCGGCGGGGCAGCCATCCTCTGCTGCCACGGGCACGGCGCCTTCGGCAAGGATCCGGTGGCCGGGGTGCGGGCCACGCCGGCGCACGAGGCGGACATCGCGCGGCACCGGTACGATTACGCCGCGCGGCTGGCGCGGGAGGGCTTTGTGACCCTGGCGCCCGATCTGCGGGGCTTCGGCGAACGCAAGGACGGGCTCGACCCGTTCCCGGGGCGGGATCGCTGCAACGTGAATTTCATCAAGGGGGCGCTGCTGGGGCTGTACCTGCTGACGCTCAACATCTGGGACATGAAGTGCTGCGTCGATTACCTGCAGAGCCGCCCGGAGGTGGATCCGGGGCGCATCGGCATGATGGGGCTGAGTCTGGGGGGCACCATGACGGCCTTCACCACGGCGGTGGAGCCGCGGATACAGGCGGCGAACATCTGCGGGTACGGCGGTTCCTGGGCGGCCTTCGCCATGGAAAGGGCCAACTTCTGCGGCGCGCAGATAGCGCCGGAAATCTACCGCTATTTCGATTTGCCCGACATTTTCGGGCTGATCGCGCCCCGGCCGCTGCTGCTGGACATGGGGATTTACGACGACAATTTCACCATCTCCGAAATGCTGGAGGGGGCGGGGCGCGCGCGGGCGATGTATGCGGCCGCGGGCAGTCCCGGCGCCCTGCAGACCGACGTGCACCCGCACGGGCACGCGTTCGGCGGGGACAAGGCGGCGGCCTTCTTTCGGGCCGCGCTATAAAAGGAGGAGCAACGGATGGATCGCTTTGAGCTGACGTATTTTTACGGGCCGGAGGACGACTATATCGTGAAGGAGGAGACGGTGGAGGCCATCGCCCGGGCGGGATTCACCCTGGCGCCGCTGGATTCCCCGGATCCGCAGGTGAACAAGCGGGCGCTGCGCCTGTTCCAGAAGCACGGGCTGCGGGCCATGGTGCGGGACCGGCGGCTGTCCCATCTGATTTGCACCGACGATCCGGAGGTGGATCGGCTGTTGGGGGACATTATCGACGATTACCGGGAATTTGACAACATCGCGGGGTGGATGCTCCAGGACGAGCCGGCGGCCCATCATTTCCCGCGGCTGGCCCAGCTGACCGACGCCATCCGCCGCCTGGATCCGGGGCGGGAGGCGTATGTCAACCTGTTCCCCAACTACTGCTCGGCTCAGGGGCTGGAATGCCGGGATTACGAGGAGTATCTCGACCGGTTCATCGCCGAGGTGAAGCCGCCCTATCTGAGCTACGATCACTACCATTTCGTCGGGCGGTTTTCCGGGGAATCCATGATGGACGTGCCGGCGGACGCGGACGAACGGGAGCGGGAAATCATCCTGGCGGCCAAGCGGACGGAGGATCGGCCCAGCTTCTTCGCCAACCTGGAGATCGTGCGGGAAAAGGGGCTGGCGCACGGCCTGCCGCTGATGGTCATCATCCTGCTGACCGAGCACGGGGAGTACCGCAATCTGTGCGAGGCGGAGATCCGCTGGGAGCTGTACAGCTGTCTGGCGTACGGGGCCAAGCGGCTGTCTTATTTCACCTACTGGACCCCCGAATGGGAGGAGGTCTGGCGCTTCACCAACGCCATGGCCAACCGGGACGGCACCCTGACACAGCATTACCAGGACGTGTGCGCCATCAATCCCGGCCTGCTGCGCCTGGGGCGGGAGCTGTACGGGAAGACCAGCGAGGCGGTGTACCATCTGCGGGATAACGGCGAGGAGGTATGCCGGTTCGTCCCCCACGGCGATCTGCGGGCCGTGCGCGGGGAGGGGGACGCGGTCGTGGGATTCTTCGACGACGGCAGCTTCCTGGTGGTGAACAAGGATTATAAGCAGGCGGCGGTCTGGGAGCTGGAGGCGCCCGCGCTGGAGTTTTTCTCCGAGGAGGACGGCGGGTGGCGTCCGGCGGGCGACGCGCCGGCGCTCACCGCTGGCAACGTGCTGACCCTGCCCGCCGGCGGCGGGCTGTTGCTGCGCCGCGCGCTGTAATAGGATAGAAAAAGGCCCCGGCTGGCAGCCGGGGCCTTTTTGGCGTTTACAGGGTGACGCCGGATTTGAACAGCGCCAGCTCCCGATAGCCGCCGCGCTCGTTGCACAGGGGGGCGCCGCCGGCCGCGTCCAGAATGGCGTCCAGCAGGTTATCGGCCACGGTTTGGGCGGGTGCTTCCAAAAGGGCTTGGGCGTCGAAGTCCAGCCAGTTCGGCTTTTTGCGGTACAGGGCATGGTTGGTGGCAATTTTCATGGTGGGAACGGGAGCGCCGAAGGGGGTGCCGCGGCCGGTGGTGAACAGGATGAGATTGGCGCCGGCGGCGGTCAGGGCGGTGCAGGCCACCGGATCGTTACCCGGGCCGGAGAGAAGCTGGAGGCCCGGCCGACAGGCGCTCTGCCCATAGGCCAGCACGTCGGTGACCGGGGAACGGCCGCTTTTTTGGGTGCAGCCCAGGGATTTTTCCTCCAGGGTGGTGATGCCGCCCTCCCGGTTGCCCGGGGAGGGATTTTCATAAATGGGCTGGCCATGCCGGACGTAATACTGCTGAAAATCCGTGATCATGGCCACCGCCTTATCGAACACCTCCCGGCTGGCGCAGCGTTGGAACAGCAGCGGCTCCGCACCGAACATTTCCGGCACCTCGGTGAGCAGGACGGTCCCGCCCGCCTGCACCACCCGGTCGGCCGCCAGGCCCACCAAGGGATTGGCCGTCAGGCCGGACAGGCCGTCCGAACCGCCGCATTTCAGGCCGAGGGTCAGGTGGCGGAGGGAAAGAGGCTGCCGCTTGTCCCGACGGATCCGGTCGTCCAGCTCACCGATGAGGGACAGGCCGGCGGCAATTTCATCCTCCTCGTCCTGGCAGGAGAGGAAGCGCAGCCGGTCGGTGGGGCCGCTCTCCTCCAGCTGGCGGCGCAGATCGGCCAGGCGGTTGTTTTCGCAGCCCAGGCCCAGGATCAGCGCGCCGCCCGCGTTGGGGTGGCGGGCCAGGGCGGCCAGGATGTTCCGGGTATTGTCCAAATCCTCCCCCAGCTGGGAGCAGCCATAGGGGTGCGGGAAGGCGAACACGCCGCCGCAGCCCGGCAGGGTGATCCCGGCCGCTTGCGCGGCGATCCGCTGCGCGGTGTGGGCGACGCAGCCGACGGTGGGCAGGATCCAGATTTCGTTGCGGGTGCCGGCCCGGCCGTCCTCCCGCAGGAAGCCGGGAAAGGTGCGGGAGGCGTCCTCCGGCGGGGCGGGGGAGAGGGGCGGGAAATCGGGCGCGTAGGTATAGCGGCCGCCGGGCTTTAAATCGGTCGCCAGGTTATGGCTGTGCACCCAGTCGCCCGGCGCGATGTCCCGGGTGGCGCGGCCGATGGGCCAGCCGTATTTATACACGGCTTCCCCGGCGGCGACGGCGCGGCGGGCCCGTTTATGACCGGCGGGGACGGGGGTGCCGTTGTAGACGCCCGCTTCCAGCAGAATTTCCACCGAGTCGTCGGGATGGATTAAAAAGGTTTTCATTTGGACACCTCCAGGTAGGGTTGCAGCAGGGCGGGGAGGCCCTGCCGGGACAGAACGGACAGATGGGCAGCTACTGTGGGGGACAGGGCGGGATACCGGCGCAAATCCGTTCCCCAGAAGGCGGCTTGGGCCGCGGCGGCCTCCGCGAACGCTGGCCAAGAGGCCGCGCCGTCCCGCAGCGCGGACGCCCATGTTTCGAAAAAGGCGGCGGCCTCGGCCGGTTCCCCCGACAGGGCGGTTTCCATGCCGGGGGGCGGGAACAGGAGGCCGTGCAGCTGGACGGCGAAGGCCAGAAGGATCCCGTCGGGGAGCGCGCCCTCGGCCGCGCAGGCCTCCAGGGTGGGCAGCAGGCGGGCGCGCCATTTGGACAGGGCGTTGAGTGAAATGGAGGCCAGCCTGTGCTCGAGGCAGGGGTTGGCGAAGCGCTCGAGCATGGCGGCCTGGAAGAGGCGGTTTTCCGCCGGTTCTCCGGGGGTGTGGGGGAGGATTTCCTCCCGCAGGCAGCGCTCCAGGAAGGCGGAGACGGCGGGATTGCCCATGCAGCCGCCGACGGTCTGCACGCCGGCGGTCAGGCCGACGGCGGCAAGGAGGGTGTGCGCGCCGTTGAGCAGGCGGGTCTTCCGCTCCCGCAGGGGGGCGACGTCGGGGACGAAGCGCACCGGCAGGCCGGCGGCGTCCAGCGGCAGGCGGCGGATGTCCCCGCGATCCTCCACGGCCCACAGGGCGTAAGGCTCGCACACGGTCAGAAGCTGGTCGGCGTATCCGAGCCGCTGCCACAGGGCGGGCGCCTCGTCCGCCGGGAAGCCGGACACGATCCGATCCACCAGGGTGTCGCAGAAGCGGCAGCTGTCCCGCACCCAGGCGGCGAACGCCTCGGGCAGCGCCCAGCGGCGGATGAGGGATTGCACGCAGGCCTCCAGCTTCCGGCCGTTTTCCGGCAGCAGCTCCAGGGGCAGGCAGTACAGGCCCTTATCGGCGGCCCCCTGGAAATGGCGGTAGCGTTCGAACAGAAGGCGGGTCAGCTTGGCCGGGAAGCTGGCGGGGGGGGCGGCGTCCGGCCGGTCGTCGGGAGACAGGGCCAGGCCGGCCTCGGTGGTGTTGGACAGGACCAGCTCCAGGGTGTCGCAGCGGGCCAGGCGGAGAAAGGCGGAAAAGTCCTCATAGGGGTCGACCGTTTGCGCGATGGAGGTGACGAGGCGCGCCTCCCGGACAGCGCGGCCCTCCCGCAGTCCCCGGGCGACGACGGTGTACCGGTTCCCCTGTGCGCGGAAGGCGGCCAGGGAGCCGGGGCGGGGCTTGACGACGGCGATGCTGCCGGCGAAGGCACCGGCCTCGTTGGCCTTGTCGATCATCCAATCGGCAAAGGCGCGCAGGAAGTTCCCCTCCCCAAATTGGAGAACGCGCAGGGGAAGATGGGAATAGTCGGCGGCGGGATGGTCTTGTATCGCGTGCATGACGAGCCTCCATATTCAAATTGTAAGCGGTTACATTTTCTATTATACGGGGAATCGGGAATTTGTCAACCGGTCGGCGGCGAAGGGGCGGCGGTTTTTGACAGCCGGCGGGTTTTATGGTATGGTAAAGAGTGTAAGCCCTTACAGAGGAGGCGGCTGTGTGAACATTTACGATATTGCCAAGCAGGCCGGCGTGTCCATCGCCACCGTATCTCGGGTGCTCAACGGCGGGGTGGTCAAGGCGTCCACGCGGCAGCGCATTCTTCAGATCATGGAGGAGGGCGACTATGTGCCGAACGTGTGCGCCCAGGGGCTCAGCAGCCAGTCCATCCGCATCGCGGGGATCCTGGTGTCGGATATCGACGACTTATATTACGCCCGCGCGGTGGCCGTGCTGGAGCGGGAGCTGAAGCAGCGGGGGTACGATCTGATCCTGTACAGCACCGGCAGGGAGCTGAGCAAAGCGGGGCAGTACATCGCGCTGATGATGGGGCGGCGGATCGACGGGCTGTTCCTCATCGGATCCAAGTTCCAGCGGCTGACGGAGGAGGAGCTGAAGGCGGCGGAGAAAATCCCGGTGATCGGCATCAACGCGGATTTCGGCGAGGGGCCGCCGTACTCCCTCCTGACGGACGACAGGGCGGCGGTGCGGGACACGGTTCTCCGGCTGGCCGGCCTGGGGCACCGAAGGTTCCTATACGTATACGATACCGACACGCCCAGCGGACGCGGCAAGCGGGAGGGATTCCGAGAGGGCGTGCGCGCCGCCGGGCTGCCCCCCGAGGGGCAGGGGGAGCTGTTCTGCCCTCGCGATTGCCGGAAGGCGCGTCAGCTGGTGGGCGCCCGGCTGCGCGAGGAGGCCTATACAGCCGTTGTCACGGCGGAGGACGAGCTGGCGGTCGGCGCGGTGAAGGCGGCGCTGGACTGCGGCAAGCCGGTCCCCGAGGCGGTGTCGGTGGTGGGCTACGACTGCTCGAGGCTGTCGGTGTGCTGCATCCCGGAGCTCAGCTCGGTGGACAACCGGGTGGACGATCTCTGCCGGCAGGCGGTGGAGGTGTTCGCCCGGGTGCTGGAGGGGGAAACGGTGGAGCGCCGCCGGCTGTTCGGCTGCCGGTTCATCGAAAAGGAAACCACCGGGCCGGCCCCGCAGGCCGCGCCGCTCCGCAAAAGGCCGGCGGAGATTTTGTAAGCCTATGTGCCGGGCCTGTGCCATAAGCTATGCAAACAAACGCCCCGCGCCATTTCGGTGAAGTGGCGCGGGGCGTTTGTTTGTTAAGCGGCTTTATGGCGCTTGTACGCGGGCGGCGTGCTGGTAGTGCTTGGGGGAATGGCCGTAGCGCGCTTTAAAGGCGCTGGTGAAATTGGACAGGGTTTTGAAGCCCGATTCGTAGCTGATCTCGTTTATGTTGAGATCCGAGGTCTGCAGCAGGTTCATGGCGTATTGCAGGCGCAGATCCTTGACGTAATTGGAGAACGAGGTGCCCATCACGCTGGAAAAATAATTGCTGAAGTAGTTGGCCGACAGGTTGACGATGGCGGCCACCTCTCCGATGGCGATTTTGCGGCGGAAATTCTGAAACTCTGCAAAGAGAAGGGAATTGGTACCTGTGTGGAGACTGCCGGAGACGTATCCCAAAAGGCTTTCTTAAAGGTACTCGCTGATACGGATCTGTTTCTGT
>OLYM01001069.1_pt1 | contig 10799 bp, 9 predicted proteins | sample 1673691 | NCBI WGS metagenome assembly OLYM01 (sample SAMEA103958123, study PRJEB25191) | human gut metagenome | reverse complement strand
TATTTTTTGCCAAAAAAGCGAAAATATTTCTTATAGCACCAGCAGCGCCTTGGGGGCTCTGGTGATGATCTCCGCGCCGTCAGACCGCAGCACCATCACATCCTCGATGCGGACGCCGAATTTGCCCGGCAGATAAATGCCCGGCTCGGCGCTTACCACCGCGTTCTCCGGCATGGGCTTTTCGTTGGCGGGCGAGGCGTTGGGGGACTCATGAATGTCGATGCCCAGACTGTGGCCGAAGCTGTGGCCGAAGTAAGCGCCGTACCCGGCGTCGGCGATGACCTGGCGGGCTGCACCGTCGATGGCCGCACCGGTAACGCCCGCCTTTGCAGCGGCGATACCCGCCAGCTGGGCCTGCAAAACAATGTCGTAGACCTGCCGCATCTCGTCGGAGGGCTGGCCCAGCGCCACGGTACGGGTCATGTCGCTGCAATAGCCCTTGTAGACGCAGCCGAAGTCCATGGTGATGAAGTCGCCCTTCCGCACCTGCCGCATGCCCGGCACCGCGTGGGGCATGGAGCCGTTGGGGCCGGAGGCGATGATGGTGTCAAAGGAGGTCTTTTCCGCTCCGGCGGACACCATCAGGTAGTTGAGCCGGGCGGCAATGGCCTTTTCCGTCATGCCGGGGCGAATCTCTTTCAAAATCTGCTCCAGCGCGCCCTCGGCGATCCGCTGGGCGGCGATCATGGTTTCGATCTCCTCCGCGTCCTTGCTGCCCCGCAGCTCCGTCATCAGGGCCGAGGCGGGGGTCAGCGCGGCGCTGAGCTTCTTCGTATAGGCGGTGTGCTCCGCCACGGTCATGCTCTCGTCCTCAAAGCCCACGTTTTTCGCGCCGGTCTGGGCCAGCGCGTCATTGATCAGAGCGGAGAAGGGCTTCTCCCGGCTGATCTCGCCGATGACGGCCGCACCGCCGATGGCCTTTTCCGCCGCTTTGTAAGCCGGCATATCGGTCGGAGCCACGTAGGGCATACCGCCGTGCAGGAACTTGACCTTCACCTTGACGCTCTTGGGTGCAATCGCCTTGAAATGTTTCTCGAAGAGCTTGGCGATCTTTTTGAAATCCTGTCCGGGAACCAGACGCATCGAGATTTTGGCCGAAGCCTTCGACGGGATCACCGTCTTGGTCCCCTCCTCGATATAGCCGCCCCAGATGCCGTTCACGTCGAGCGAGGGACGGATACCCGTGCGTTCGATGGTCGTAAAGCCCGCTTCGCCCTCGACATCGCCGATTTCGAGCGTTTTCTTGTATTCTGTAAGGTTGAACGGAGCCTTGTTGAAGGCTTTGCGCTCGGCGGCCGTCAGCTCGCGCACGTCGTCGTAGAAGCCCGGAATCGTCACGTGTCCGTTTTCATCGATGAGCGAAGCCACCATGCGGGCCAGGACATTGGCCGGATTGGCCACCGCACCTCCGAACAGGCCGGAGTGCAGGTCCTTGTTGGGGCCTGTCACTTCGACCTCCATATAAGTCAAACCGCGCAGACCGCAGGTGATCGAAGGTATCTGCATCGAGATCATCGATGTATCGGAAACCAGAATGATGTCTGCCTTGAGCATCTTCTTGTTGTCGGCGCAGAACTTGTAGAGGCTGGGCGACCCGATCTCTTCCTCGCCTTCGAGCAGGAATTTCACATTGCAGGGCAGGCTGTCGGTCGCGCACATCGCTTCGAACGCCTTGGCGTGCATGAAAAGCTGGCCTTTGTCGTCGTCCGCACCCCGGCACCAGATGCGTCCGTCCTTCACGACCGGTTCGAACGGCGAGGTGCGCCATTCGTCCACCGGATCGACCGGCATCACGTCGTAGTGGCCGTACACCAATACGGTCTTGGCTTTGGGATCGACGATCCGTTCGGCGAAAACAACCGGATTGCCTTCCGTGGGAAGTACCTCGGCATGGTCGGCACCGGCCTTCATCAGCGAAGCGGCCAGCCATTCGGCGCATCGGGTCATGTCGGGTTTATGATCGGATTGCGCGCTGATCGAAGGGATGCGCAACAGCTCGAATAATTCGTTGAGAAAACGGTCTTTGTTCTTCTCTATGTAACTCTTTACTTTATCCATGGAATTTGATTATTTGGTGAGTACGTATTGGTCTGCGAGTTCTCCGGTGATAGGCTGCTTCTTTGCATTAAGACGGCGCAGGCGGTTTTCCTCCACCTTGTAGTACTCGGGGGCGGGAAGCCCTATGCCGACTTTGGCGCGCAGCGTCAGCAGGTTGCCTTTTACCGTATAGTTTCCTGTCTGTTGAATCGGCTCTTCAGAACGATCCATATAGCTGGAATTCATCGTATAGGTGTTGTCGTTGTGAAGCGTGAGTTCAATCTCGATGCCCGGGCAGTCCGCAGCAGGAAAAACCCCTTTGTAAGTTCCCTGGTAGTCGAGTGCGTTTTCGGCATTGTGCATGTCGGGTACCCCGGCAGTCGTCTTTTGGCGGGAGTTTCCTCCGCAGGCTGTCAGCATAATTGCGGCAGCGAGTATCAATAAAATGTTTTTCATCGATTTATATATTACAAATTTGTTTTATTTCCGCAATGATCCGCCGGGCCAGCGCATCGGCCTCCGCCATCGTTTTCGCTTCGGTATATACGCGGATGATCGGTTCCGTATTCGATTTGCGCAAGTGTACCCAATTCTCCGGGAAATCGATTTTAACACCGTCCGCATCGTTCACCTTTTCATTGGCATAACGGGATTTCATCTCACGCAATACTTTATCCACGTCGATGGCCGGTGTCAGCTCGATCTTGTTCTTCGAGGCGAAATAGGCCGGATAAGTCTTGCGCAGCTCGGTCATGGTCATACCTTTTTCGGCCAGATAGGTCAGGAAAAGCGCGGCGCCGACCAGTGCGTCGCGGCCGTAGTGCAGTTCGGGGTAGATGACTCCGCCGTTGCCCTCGCCGCCGATGACGGCCCCGACCTCTTTCATCTTGGCGACTACATTGACTTCTCCTACCGCCGATGCAAAATATTCTCCTCCGTGCATTTGCGTTACATCGCTTAAAGCTCTCGAAGAGCTCAGATTCGACACCGTATTGCCGGTTTTGCGGGAGAGGATATAGTCCGCCACGGCGACCAGCGTATATTCCTCGACAAACATCGAGCCGTCTTCGCTGACGAAGGCCAGCCGATCCACATCGGGATCGACCACTACGCCCAGATCGGCCTTTTCGCGGACGATCGCCTTCGATATTTCGGTCAGGTTCTCGGGCAGCGGCTCCGGGTTATGGGCGAACTCTCCGGTCGGTTCGCAGTTGAGCTCCACGACTTCACATCCCAACTCCCGCAACAGCTTGGGTATGACGATGCCGCCGACGGAGTTCACCGCATCCACGATCACCTTGAAGTGCCGTTTCCGCACGGCTTCCGCATCGACCAGCGGCAGGGCCAATACCCGACGGATATGCTCGTCGTTGTAAGATTCCCGCGAAACGACCTTGCCGATATGGTCCACATCCGGGAAAACGAAGTTCTCGTCTTCGGCCAGCGCCAGCACCCGCTTGCCCTCGGCGTCGCTCAGAAATTCTCCCTCGGCATTCAGGAGCTTCAGGGCGTTCCATTGGCGGGGGTTGTGCGATGCGGTGATGATGATGCCGCCGTCGGCCCGGTGCGCCGTAACGGCCAGTTCGGTTCCCGGCGTAGTGCAGAGTCCGATGTTCACTACGTCCGCGCCGCAGCCCAGCAGCGTGCCTTCGATGATGTCGCCGACCATTTCGCCCGAAATACGGGCGTCGCGGCCCACGACGATTTTGAGCCTTTTCCCGGGTGCGGATTCGGCGATGAAACGCACGTAAGCGGTGGTGAATTTAACGATATCGAGCGGAGTGAGGTTCTCCGTCGCAGGGCCGCCGATCGTCCCCCGGATGCCGGAAATGGATTTGATGAGAGTCATGTTGCAATATCTCTTGTCTTGTATTCCGCCGAGCGGGATACAATATATTTATGGAAAATTTATCGTGGCGTATTTTTTGAAATTCGAGGTAAATGTAGTACTTTTATGCCAATTATGAAAATATAAAAACCGACACTATGAGAACCATACCTTCTTCCGAATTGATAATCAACGACGACGGATCGATTTTCCACCTGCACCTCAAGCCGGAGCAGCTCGCCGACATCGTAATTCTCGTGGGGGATCCCGGCCGTGTAGCCATGGTAGCTTCCTTTTTCGATACGCAGGAGTGCAGCGTTTCCAACCGTGAATTCAATACCGTGACGGGTACCTACAAAGGCAAGCGGATGACCGTGCTTTCGACCGGTATCGGCATCGGCAACATCGACATTTCGGTTACGGAGCTCGATGCGCTGGCCAACGTGGATTTCGCCACGCGGCAGGAGAAGGCGCAGAAGCGGCAGCTCACGCTGGTCCGTTTGGGTACTTCGGGCGCCATTCAGCCCGACATTAAAGTGGGGCAGTTCGTCTTCGCCCGCACTTCGGTCGGCTTCGACGGTCTGTTGAATTACTACAAGGGGCGCAACGAGGTTTGCGACCTGGAGATCGAGAAGGCTTTTATGAAACATACGGGTTGGAGCGATTTGCTTCCGAAGCCCTATTTCATCGATGCGGATCCTTCGCTGGCCGAGCTTTTCCGCGACGTAACCATCGAAGGCATCACCATCGCCGCCCCCGGCTTCTATGCGCCGCAGGGACGCTGGGTGCGTCTCGAACCGGCCGACATCCATCTGAACGAGAAGATCGAGTCGTTCGACTATCACGGACGCCGGGTCACCAATTTCGAGATGGAAAGTTCTGCTTTGGCCGGGCTGGCCGCTCTCATGGGCCACAAAGCCGCCACGATCTGTACGATCATCGCCCAGCGGATCGCGCTGGACGCCTGCACGGATTATAAACCTTTCGTCAGAAAGATGATCCAGACGGCGCTCGATAAACTGGCCTCGCTTTAGCGACAGACAGGCGGCGGCCCCGGGCGGAGCAGTCCCTCCCGAACCGCTCGTAATGAATCCCGTTGCACTGTAACGGAGTCCAAACCGAAAAATGATTAATCAAGATAAATTACAACTGAAAAACCTATGAAATTTTCCGTATCAAGTTCTGCATTGCTCTCTCTCCTGGCTACGACCGGCAAAGTAATCAGCAATAAAAATACATTGCCCATCCTGGATTATTTCCTGATGGAGCTCAAGGGGGATGAGCTGCGGGTGACTACTTCCGATCTGGAAACCACGCTCGTGGGCTCGATTCGCGTGGACGGCGTCGAAAGCGGAGGCACCATCGCAGCTCCGGCCAAACTGATGCTCGATTCGCTGAAGGAGTTCGCCGAAATGCCTCTGACGATCGAAGTGAACGATCAGAACTGGGAGATCCGTTTGAGTTGGAAAAGCGGTTCGCTCTCGATTCCCGGCGCCAGCGCCGTGAGCTATCCGGCGATCCCGGCTCTTTCGGCCGATTGCAAGGAGTTGACGCTCGATGTGGACGTGCTGGTGAACGGCATCAACAAAACGATTTTCGCCACGGCCGACGACGAGCTGCGTCCCGTGATGAACGGCGTCTATATCAACCTGGCCCCTTCGATGCTTACATTCGTGGGTACCGACGCCCACAAGCTGGTGAAATACGAGGTGGAAACCGCTAATGAAGTGGCTTCGTCGTTCATCCTGCCCAAGAAGCCGGCCAACCTGCTCAAATCGGTGCTGCTCAAGGAGGAAGACGCGATCAAGGTGAGCTTCGATTCGAAAAACGCCATGTTCCAGCTCAAGAACCATACGCTGGTGTGCCGCCTGATCGAAGGCAACTACCCGAATTACAACGCGGTGATTCCGGCCGCGAATCCCAATAAGGTGCTCGTCGATCGTATCGAACTGGTCAACGGCATCAAGCGTGTGGCCGTCTGCTCGAACCCCACGACCAACCTGATCCGCATGGACATCGCCGACAATCGGATCAACCTTACGGCGCAGGACATCGATTTCTCGGTATCGGCCAACGAAACGATCAGTTGCAGCTACGAAGGCCAGAATATCACGATCGGTTTCAAATCGACGTTCCTGGTGGAAATCCTCTCCAACATCGATACGCCGACCATCGTCATCGAATTGGCCGATTCGACCCGTGCCGGCGTATTCAAACCCGTCTATGACGACAAGCAGTCGAGCGCGACGCTCATGCTGCTTATGCCGATGATGATTAACGCATAACCCGGATGGAGCTCAATCTCAAGCGGCCGATCATTTTCTTCGACTTGGAAACGACCGGCATCGACATCGCACGGGACCGCATCGTCGAAATATCGATGGTCAAGGTTATGCCCGACGGCGAGGAGATCGTCCGTACGCGGCGGATCAATCCGGGAATGCCGATTCCGGCCGAAGCTACGGCCATTCACGGCATTACGGACGAAGACGTGAAGGATTGCCCGCTTTTTCCGCAAATCGCCAAGTCGTTGGCCCAGTTTATCGAGGGATGCGACTTCGGCGGGTTCAATTCGAACCGCTTCGATCTGCCGATGCTGGTCGAGGAGTTCATGCGGGCCGGTGTGGACGTGGATTTCCGCAAACGTAAATTCATCGACGTGCAGAATATCTTTCACAAAATGGAGCAGCGGACGCTGGTGGCGGCCTATAAGTTCTATTGCGGCAAGGATCTCGCGGATGCCCATTCGGCCGAAGCCGATACGTTGGCGACGTACGAAGTGCTGAAAGCCCAGTTGGACCGTTACGGGGAGTTGCAGAACGATGTCGCGGCTCTGGCTGAATTTTCCACGCGGGCGGAATCCGCCGACTTTGCAGGACGCATCCTCTATAACGAAAAAGGGGAAGAGGTCTTCGGATTCGGCAAATATAAGGGCCGTTCGGTCGCGGAGGTTTTCCGCGTCGAGCCGAGCTATTACTCCTGGATGATGAACGGCGATTTCCCGCTCTATACCAAGAAAATTATTACCGAAATCCGCTGCCGGGAGAAAAACGAGAAACAATAGACTATGCTGAAGGAACTGTGTTGTACCGCGATGTTGCTGACGGCCGGGGCGAACCTTTATGCCCAGGAGCCGCAGTCTATCGAGAAATCGCAGACGATCGTTTATATCAACGGTGCAAAATACTATGTCCACAACGTCCGGCACGGGGAAACACTCTATTCGCTGGCCAAAACCTATGGAGTGGCGGAACAGGTGATCGCCGCCGAAAATCCGCAGCTCGCTCAAGGGCTCAAAGCCGACCAGAGCCTTAAAATCCCGGTCGTGGAAACGGGTGTCGTCGTACAGGAGCAGCTTTCTCCTAAAAAGCTGAAGAAGACCTTCGATCAGCACACGGTGCAGAAGGGCGAAACCCTTTATGGGATTTCGAGGCGCTATGCGATCTCGGTCGAAACCATCATGGAGGACAATCCCGGCCTGGATCCGATTCACCTGAAACCGGGTTCGGTCATTTTGATTCGCAAAAAGGCGGTCGGCAAGACTGACGAAGCGGAAAACACGGCGGCATGGGAGCAGTACAAGGATCGTCTGAACCTGGTTGCCGAGGAGGGTTATATGTATCACATCGTAGCTCCCGGGGAGACGATGTACGCGCTGTCCCGTCGCTTCGGTACGACGGTCGAAAATCTGGAGCGGCTGAACGGTATCTCGGCTCAAGAACTCCGCTCGGGAAGTATGCTGAAAGTCCCCGGCGATGCAAAGTCCGCGACCGAGCCGGTGCAGGAAGAGCGATTCGGACAGCCCGAGCCAACGGAGAGCGATACCTTGACGACGGTCGAACCCCAGGTGAAAGAGGTGGATTTTCTGGCATTGAGCAGCGGAGAGCCGCTTCGTGTGGCGCTGTTGCTGCCGATGACCGATGGCGACAAACAGAATCCGAATTATCTCGATTTCTACCAGGGATTTCTCCTGGGGCTTGAAAAGATAAAGACCCAGTACGGATACTCCGTTCGGGTCGATCTGTTCAATACCCGGCAGGAAAGCGACCGACTCCGTACGATCGTGGACGACGCCGATTTTCGGGCGGCCCGTTTGATCGTAGGTCCGGTTTACGAAGAGGAACTTCCTGCCGTAATCGGGTATGCCGAGGAGTATGCCGTGCCGGTCGTATCGCCTCTGGCCGATGTCAAGAACGTCGATAGCGATGTTTTGTTTCAGATGGCACCGCCCCAGATGCGGAAATATGCCAAAATCGAAGAACTGACTCAGGGTGAGCACAAACAGGTTACCTTGATCTACGGAGAGAAGAACGACCGGGAGTTCGAACGGGAAATTCTGGCTGCACTGCAGGGTGTACCTTACGCGCGGCATAATTATCGTTACGCTGTCAAGGAGGGCGACCAGGGGCTTTCGTCGCTGCTGGCCAATGGCAAGGACAACCTGCTGATTGTTTTGAGCGACAGCGGGCTCGAAGTGGACCGTATTCTGGCAGCCATCGCTTCGGCCAATACCAACCTCGTAGCCCGCGGCAAGACGCCTCCCCGTTTCACGATCGTCGGCAATTCGCGTTGGAACCGCTTCGGGAACCTCGATCGGGCGCTCTACTTCAAGGACCGGCTCGTGCTCTTCTCGACTTATCACGCCAAACGCGATGCCGAGGTAATCAAGACTTTCGACAGCGACTACATCAAAGCTTTCGGGGCGTTGCCGTCGCTCTACTCTTACCGGGGTTACGATGCGGCGATGATCTTCGTTCCGGCGATGTATTCCGACATCCAGTACGATATGGAGGGACGCCGCTACACGCCGCTGCAAACCTCTTATACGTTCCAGCAAATGCCCGGAGGGTCCAACCACGTCAATCAAAACTGGATGCGTGTGAGCTACCGACCGGACTTCACCATTACCGTAGATTGAAATGGCTTTAATACCCAACGGAATTCCCGAAAAAACGATCGAGCGGCTCAGCGAGTATCGCCGTACGCTGCTCGCCTGCCACAGGGAGGGCATTACCCACATTTTTTCGCACGTGCTGGCCGGGATTCACGGCATTACGGCTGTGCAGGTGCGTCGGGATCTGATGTTGATCGGGTTCTCGAGCGATACCAAGAAAGGCTACGATGTAAAGGTGTTGATCGATTTTATCAGCAACATCCTCGACAGCGAAAGCCCGGTGAACATCGCCGTAATCGGTATGGGTCACCTGGGGCAGGCCATCACCAAATATTTCAACGGGAAGAGCCTGAAGCTGCGGATCACGGTCGCGTTCGACGTCGATCCCGCAAAAGTGGATACTGCGATCGACAACATTCCGTGCTACCACATGGAGTGTTTCGAGAAGGTCGTCCAGGAGAACGACATCTCGATCGTCATCGTATCTTCGCCGACCAAAGTCGCCCCCGAACTGGTCGTGCCGATCATCAACGCCGGCATCAAGGGCGTACTCAACTTTACCTCGACACGCCTGAATTTCCCGCAAGGTATCTACGTGGAGAATTACGATATTACGACTCTTCTGGAAAAGGTTGCTTACTGCGTCAAGGAATCCGAAGAGAATAACGACAATAATTAAGGTGTCGATGCGAGTATTCCACGGCTTCGAAAATCTGCCTTCGTTCCGTTCGCCGGCGGCTACCGTCGGATCGTACGACGGAGTTCATAGCGGACACCGGGTTTTGCTCGACCGGATTCGCCGGGAGGCGGCCGCTGTCGGGGGAGAAAGTATCGTGCTGACCTTCGACCCGCATCCCCGCGTGACGCTCGGTACACAGGAGCGGCTGCGGCTGCTGACTTCGCTCGAAGAGAAGATATACCTGCTCGACCGGTTCGGAATCGACAATCTGATCGTGATTCCGTTCGACCGGGCCTTCAGCCGGATTCCTTCCGAGAGTTTCGTAAAGGACTATCTGATCGGGAAGGTGGGGGTGAAGAATCTGGTCGTCGGTTTCAACCACCGCTTCGGCCACGACAAGGAGGGAGATTACCGGCTGCTCAACGGATTGCATGACGAGTTCGGCTTCCGTGTGACGGAGATCGAGAAACAGGATGTCGATGCCGAGAAGGTGAGTTCGACGGTCATTCGTCGTCTGATCGAGCGGGGAGAGATGAATAAAGCTGCCCGGATGCTGTCGCATCCGTATCTGTTGGCAGGCGATGTGGACTGCGCAGGACATATCGCCTCGGGAGAGGCTCTCAAGCTGCTTCCGCCTCCGGGTGAATATCCCGTGCGGATCGAAGGTAGGCCCGGTGTGCTTCGGATAACCGCCAAAGGTACTCCGGAATTATTGAGGACGGCGGGAAAAATGCCGTCGGGCCATATACTAATCGAGTTTTAACGCCATGCTGACAAGAGATTTCAAATTCAGAGTCTGGTATAAGGATACCGATCAGATGGGTATCGTACACCATTCGAATTACATCTGCTACTACGAAGCCGCCCGCAGCGAGTTCCTGCGCGCGCTGGGCATGTCGTTCGCCGAGGTCGAACGGCGGGGCATTATGATGCCGATCCTCGAAGTGCAGTCGAAATACCGCAAGCCGGCCTATTTCGACGAACTGCTGACCGTGCGCATCATCCTCCGGGAAATGCCCTCGACACGCATCAATTTCTTCTACGAAATCTACAACGAGCGGGGCGACCTGCTCAATACGGGCATGACCCAGCTGGGCTTCATCCACAGCGATTCGCGGCGTCCGTGCCGCTGTCCGGAATGGTCATGTTGGCGGGAAGCACCACGCGCACGGCGTTTTCCGGCCGGGAACTGTAATATCCCGCGCCCACATAGACCGTGGCGGGCAGCGTTTCAAAAAACGCCTTGACCGCGCGCTCGGCCTCGGCTATGGTGTAGGCCGGCCTGCTCAAAACGGCCGCCAGGAAATCCCGCTGGTACCCTGCAAACCGCCCGTCGCGCAGCAAAACCTCCCGCCGGTATT
>OLYM01001067.1_pt1 | contig 10832 bp, 8 predicted proteins | sample 1673691 | NCBI WGS metagenome assembly OLYM01 (sample SAMEA103958123, study PRJEB25191) | human gut metagenome | reverse complement strand
GGGCCGGCGGGCTCCGCCCGCCGAAACCGCCCTCCGGGCGGTTTGGCCTGCGGCCTTCCCCCTCCGCAAACCTCCGCAAACCTCCGCAAACCTCCGCCCCCGCCGATGCTCCCTGTACCACCCCGGTCCGCTGTCCGCAGCCCCCGGCCGCAGGCCGCCCCGGCTTCGCCGGGGCCGGCGGGCTCCGCCCGCCGAAACCGCCCTTCGGGCGGTTTGGCCTGCGGCCTTCTCCCTCTCCGCAAACCCTCCAAAGCCAAAAAGCCCCCCGGCCGAAAACTCGGTCGGGGGGATGGTATGTAGATGGGAACAGGTGCCGTGCGGCCCTTTCACCTCCCGTTGTGCGGTGGGAGCGCCCGAAGGTTATGCCGTGGTTCCTTCACCGGAGGTTCCGGAGGCTGCAGGGTTTGTTCCGCCGCCTTCGCCGCTGCCGCCTTCACCGCCTTCTCCACCGGGCGTGGGGGGCGTGGGGGGCGTGGGGGGGGGCTGCAGGGCAGCCAGATCCTGCTGCAGCTGCTCCAGCGTCTTACCGGCGGGGTCGTAGTCCGGCTTCAGCTTTTTGATCTGGGCAATAATTTCGTTCATAAGCTGCTTCTGGTTCGCCAGCTCCTGCTTCTTGGCGGCCAGCTGCTCCAGGCTCATGGCGGCCAGCTCCTGGTCGGTCACGGTCACATTCACCGCAGTGGCCAGCGCCTTGATCTCCGCAATGAGGGCGGCACGCTGGTCCAGCTGCGCCTTGATGGCCTTCAGCTCGTCCAGGGTCTTATTCTGCAGCTCATTCTCGGGGGGGTGCCCCTCCATCTTCAGGATCTCCCTGATGAGCGCCTCCCGCTGGGCCTTGGTCTTTTCATTAACGGCCTGCTGCAGGTCGGCGTTGGTGGGATACTTCTTGATCTCCTCGTTGCTCATCCCGGCGGAGCGGGCGGCCGCCTCCAGGGCGGCACGCTCCTGCTGCAGGGCGGAAAGCAGCGCCTTCAGTTCGTCCAGGGTCATATCGGTCAGCGCCTTGCCGCCCTCCCCGGTGGCGCCGGGGTTCAGCACCCTTATGGCCTCTATGGTCTTATCGATCTCGACCTTATTCTTGGCCTTATCCACCGCCTTTTGCAGCTCGGCCAGCGTCATTTTATCCATCTCGGCCTGCGTCAGCCCGGCCTTCAGGCCCTCGGCCTCCAGCGCCTTGCGGGTGGCCTCGACCTTATTGATGGCAGCGGAAAGATCGTTCCAGTTATTATACTTGGCAATCTCCTCGGCGGTAAGATACTTCTGCGCCCGCTGCTGGTTGGCGGTCAGGGTGGCCTTCAGCGCATCGCCGGAAATATTGAGGTTCTGCACATCGGCAACGGAAAGATAGGTCTTCCAGTCCTTCTGCTTGGCCAGCAGCTCATACCGTGCCTGCAGCTGGCTCCAGTTGCTGGCAAACAGCGTATCATCCTCAAAGAGCTTTTTCTTCTCCCCGTTGATGACGACCTCCTGCTGCAGGATATCCAAACGCTCCTGGCAGAGGGTCAGCTTCTTGCTGGCGGTGTTGTTATCGGTCTCATCCTGCGTCAGCAGCATCTTAAACAGCTTCTGCCGGTAGTCGATCAGCGACTTGATCTTCTCCGGGGTGTTGTCCGATGCGGTCAGCTCCTCGGCGGTCAGGCAGCGCTCGGCCAGGGCGGCCCGCTCCTGTGCCTTTGCATACAGGTCGGCGGTGGGCATATCCCCGGCGGCGGCGATCTCATCAGCGGTCAGCCACAGGGCGATATAAGCCTTCTGCTCCTTCTCCAGCTCCTCGGCGGCCTTCTTCTCCTGCTGCTTCTTGATGTACTCATACCACTGCTTGGGCATCAGCGGGTTGGGGTTCAGGGTGGCGGCATTGACGTTGACCGCTTCGCTTTCGCCATCCCGCACCGCACGGCCGAAAATGACCAGCCGGGCGATGAGCTTATTGGTATCGGGGTCACGGAAGGTATAGTCGCAGGTGGAAAGGGTCAGCAGGCGGTCGCTCGCCTTGACATCCACGGTGGTCTTGATGATGGAGCGCTTCATGATCTTTTCGATATATTCATTCTTGGCGGCATCGCTGTCGCTGTCGATGAAATTATGGTAATCGAAATCGGGGTCATCGGCCTTGCACACCACCACCGCAAAGATCTTATACATATCCTTGCGGTAGACGCTGTTGTAGCTGATAAGCGGGTGCTGCTGGTAGTAGGTCAGCTTTTTATAGGCCTGCAAATACCCGAACATGGTACCGTCGCCCATATTGTGGCCGTAAATGACGGTATTGTAGGAGGGCTTGGATTGGTCGACACGGAAATCAACATAGGGGATGCCCCAGTCATTGTACTTGCCGTCGATATCCGCCCGGTGGTATTTATCGTTATCCTCGGCCTGTACCACGGCGTAGTCCAGCTTGGTATCCGGAATCTTGACCCAGCCGGCGATATCGGGATTGCGTTGGTACAACGCCTCAAAGCCGCGGATGTAATCCTTGGGATAGCCATCCACTGAGATATCGGTGGTGCCATCGGGATCGTACAGGCCGGCCAGCTCATCGGAAAGGTTCTTGTTCTTGATGGACTGGAGCTTGTTATTGATGATATAGATGCCGGAGGCCAGGAACACGATGATGCAGACCGCCAACAGAATGATGCGGATCTTATCATTCTTGGTGATGGACTTCATCTTGATGCGCTGGATGAGGTTGGTGCCCTTGATGGCCTCGGCGTCGACGGCAGGGGCGGCAGGGCGTTTGGTGTGAGCTTTCTTTTCCATAGAAGGTTTCTGATCCTTTCCGGAATGATTTGAGGCGGCGGGGCGGGCAAACAGCGAACCGATGCCGACCCGTCGTTCCAGCTCGGCCGGCTCGATGCCGCCGGGGAGCTGCTTGGGGTATTGTGCGGTATACAGCCGCAGGACGTTCATCGCCTGCCATACGGCGATCTGGGCAGTGTCCTCCCGGATCGGCTCCGCCACGGCAAGGCGGCGGTTCCAGATGCGGTTTTTATCGGCAAGCGCCACGTGTAATTGCCCGCTTTCGGGCTGGCAGTACACCCCCAGACCAAGGGCGGTATGCCCGGCCTTGCGGCATTGCTGCGCCAGCAGCCCGGCAATCAGGGCGCCGTTATCCTCGGGGGCCTGCAGCAGCCGGCGGGGCAGCTCCAGCTCGGTGCCGATGTGGGTATCATTGTAGGCGGCGCGGCAGCAGCCGTTCGCCCCTATCACAGCGGAAAGCTGCTCGATGAGCAGGCCGCCGGTGCCCCATTCGGCGGTGGCAAGGGTCAAGCCGTGGCGGGTCATCCCGTCAATGACGATCTGGGGCAGGGGGCGGTTGCCGATGCAGTAAAGATAGATGCCGAAGGTCTGCTGCATATGGGTAACGGCGCGCTTCAGGTAATCCTCGGCTTCGGTTTGGGTGGCGCCGGTCGCTTCGATGTTCAGCTCATAGTCCCCGCTGCGGTGGCGTGCGGTGATATTAAGATGCGGGCTTTGGTTCAGCCGGGCAACCTCCTGCGGCACCGAGAACTGATCCAGCTCCAGCACCCGCACGGTGGCGTAGCTTACTGCACGGCCGCCCAGCTTGGCCAGCAGCGGCCGCACCGCGGAGGGGAACATGGCGGAAAGCTCGCCCGGAAGGGCAGGCAGCGCCAGCAGCAGCTGCCGGCGGGCGGGGATGGCATAGCCCTGCACCAGCCCCTGCTCATTCGGTAGGGGGACAGCCCCGGCGGGGAAGGAGGCGAGGTCGGCCAGCTGTTCATATCCCAGGGAAAGCCCCATGCGGGCGGCCCTGGTCTCCAGCTGCCGCTGCAGCGCCGCATCAACGGAGGTGGTGCGCTCCAGCCCGCTGCACACCACCCGCAGCGCCGTGGAAACGGCGGCAGGCTCCGGCGAAAGCAGCAGAACGACCGCTTCGCTTTGGCCGGTGGCGGTCCGCAGGGCGGCAAACAGCTCGGCGGCCTCCGGGCGGCAGATGGCATAGGAAAGCTCCGCCGAAAGGTCGGCGGTTTCTTTTTTGAGGTATTGGTAGGCGGTATCAAAGGTGGGTTGATACTGCGCCTCGCTGCCGACGGCAAGAATGGTGATCTTCATGGGCTGACGGATGACCTCCTGTGTGCGGGCACGCTTTTTCAATTACAGCATACCGCATAGTTTTTGCACCGCTGCAAATAAAGTGCGAATAACCTGTGAATTTTGCCGAAAAGGGATGATTTTCGGGGGACCGGGGCGCCGGGGCGCAGCCCCAAACCGCCCTCCGGGCGGTTTTCTGCGGCCTGCGGCCGCAGCGGCGGCTCCGCCGCCGGGGGCTGCGCCCCTCGCCCGCCCCTTGCAGGGACTCTATCGGAACGGTAAATCAGTAGCGGATAATGACCAGCTCGGCCTGCTCGGCGGCCTCGGCCACCAGCTCCTCCGGGATGACCATTTCGGCCTCGATGGCCTCCACGGCGGCAACGGTGGGCTTGGTCTTGGGGTGGCGGGGGGTGAATACGGTGCAGCAGTCCTCGTAGGGCAGAATGGAGGTCTCAAAGGTCTCGATCTTGCGGCTTACTCGCACGATCTCCTCCTTGTCCATCCCGATGCAGGGGCGCAGCACCGGCAGCCGGCAGGCAAGGTCTGTGCAGCCGATGGCCTGCATGGTCTGGCTGGCCACCTGCCCCAGGCTTTCCCCGGTGATCAGTGCGCCGCAGCCCTCCCGCAGGGCAAGCTGTTCGGCGACCCGCATCATGTAGCGGCGCATCAAAATGGTAAAGTAGTCCTCGGGACAGCGCTCCCGCAGCAGCTCCTGCAGCCGGGTGAACGGCACCACAAACAGCCGGATGCGGCCGGTATAGGGGGTCAGCTCCTGCGCCAGATCAAGGACCTTCTGGCGGGCACGGTCGCTGGTATAGGGCGGCGATGCAAAATGCACGGCGGCGATCTCAAGCCCCCGTTTGGCCATCATATAGCCGGCCACGGGGCTGTCTATGCCGCCCGAAAGCAGCAGCATGGCCCGTCCGCCGGTCCCGACGGGGATACCGCCCGCACCGGGCAGCTGGTTGGCGTGAATGTAGGCGCCCTGCTCCCGGATCTCCACGGTAATAGTGATCTCGGGCTGCTCCACCTTGACCTTGAGGTGATGGAAGCGGGAAAGCAGGTATCCGCCCAGCTCCCGGCTGATCTCCGGGCTTTTCATCGGGAAGGATTTATCGCTGCGCTTGGCCTCCACCTTAAAGGTGCGGGCGGCGGAAAGCTGCGGGGCAAAGTATTCGGCGGCGGCGGGGCAGATGACCGAGAAATCCTTTTCCACCACGCAGCTTTTGGTCACGGCCACTATGCCGAAGACGGTTTGCAGGCGGCGCACCGCCTCATCCATATCCACCCCTTCGGTCAGGGGCTGCACGTAGGTGGTGGACTGGGCGTGCCAGATTTTGAACTCCCCCAGCGGCTGCAGGCGGCGGCGGGCGTTTTTGGCCATGATATCTTCAAAGGTGCTGCGGTTGAGGCCCTTGAGGGCGATCTCACCGCTTTTCAGCAGGATGATCTCATTCATGCGGGGAAAAACTCCTTATCTTCGTTTGGTCAGGGTGGCCTCGCCCTCCAGCAGGCGGCGGCAGAATTCATCGATCTCCCCGGCGGTGGTGGTGTCGGTCATGCTCACCCGCACGGCGGAATCGATACGGTCACGGGAAAGCCCCATGGCGGTCAGCACGTGGCTGCGTTCCCCCTTGGCGCAGGCGCTGCCGCTGGAAACGTAGATGCCGAATTGCTCCAGATAGTGGATCATCACCTCGCTGCGAATGCCCTGAACCGAGCAGTTCACAATGTAAGGTGCGGCGTCGGCGGGGGAATTGATGCACACGGCCGGCGATTGTGATAAATTTGTAATCATTCGCTGCCGCAGCGCCGTAAAATGCCTGAAATTTTCGACCCGGCGGTCGTTCATGCTTTGGGCGGCCAGCCCCAGCGCGGCAATGCCGGGGACGTTTTCGGTGCCGGGGCGCAGCCCCTTTTCCTGCCCGGAGCCGTAAAGCGGCGAAAGCAGGCGGGTCCCCTTGGCGATGTAAAGAGCGCCGGTGCCCTTGGGAGCGTGGATTTTGTGGCCGCTTACGCTTACCAGCTGGATGCCCCACTTGGCCGGCTCGATGGGCAGGCGGCAGAAGGACTGCACGCAGTCGGCGTGGAAGATGAGGTTGGGGCTTTTGAGGCGGCAGGCGGCGGCAATGGCGGGCAGGTCATGGATGGCGCCGGTCTCGCTGTTCACCATCATGCAGGAAGCAAGGATGGTTTTTTCATTGCAGGCGGCGGCCATCGCCTCCGGGGTGATATGCCCGCTTTCATCGGGCGCCACGGTAATGACCTCGAAGCCCTCGGCCTCCAGCGCCTTGCAGATGGCAAGAACGGAATGGTGCTCCACGGCGGTGGTGACGATGCGGTTGCCCCGGCGCTTCATGGCACGGGCGGCCCCCAGCAGGGCGATATTATTGCTTTCCGTCCCCCCGCCGGTAAAGATGATCTCCTCGGGGCGGCAGTGCAGCACGGCGGCCACCTGCCCCCGGGCCTCGGTCATGGCACGCTCCGCCAAAAAGCCCCGGCGGTGCAGCGAGGAGGGGTTGCCGTATTCTTCGGTCATTATGCGCAGCGCCAGGGCGGCCGCTTCGGGGGAAACGGCGGTGGTGGCGCTGTTATCCAGGTAACATTCCACGGGGGGCCTCCTATGGGGTGATGGTTTTCGGGCGGGTCGGCCGCTGCGGCCCCTCATAGGGCCCCTGCAAGGTGCGGGTTCGGGGCGCAGCCCGCCCCGGCTCCGCCGGGGCAAAGCAGGCTTCGCCTGCTTTCGCCGCCTGCGGCGGCGGGGCTGCGCCCCGCACTCTCCCCCTGCAAAAACGCTGCAAAGGAAGCCGCGGCCGCCCCGCCGAACCGGGCAAAATCCGGCAGTTTATTCTATCAAAATATTATAACGCCGCAGTCCCCGAAAAGCAACGCAACCACCGCTTTTGTAATAGAATCGTAAAAATGCCCCGCCCGCCGCCCCCCGCAAAATCTCCACCCCCGCCGCCGCGCATAAAATCCGCAATCATCCGCCCCCTTGCGCCGCAGCCCCGCCCTTTGCAAAAGCTTCGTCCCGCCACCGGCCAACCCCCGCAAAAAATCCGGCAATTTGCGCCGGGAGCCTTGTCCCGTTATAATAGCGCCGCAAAGACGGAGCGTCCCGCCGCCCGTCCCCCCGCAAAACGCAGCAGGGGTGAAAAGTCCCCGCATCCGCCGGGAACCCACACCCCCCACCGGCCAACCCCGCAAAAAAATCCGGCCGGTTGCCCCGCAGCGCCACGTTCCCCCTTTTCAAACGCCGCAAAATGCGCTATACTGGGAAGGAAATTCACCCCGATACGGAGGACGAAACATGAAAAAAACGATAGCTCTGCTGCTGGCGCTTGTTCTGGTGGTCACCATGGCGGCCTGCGGCGGTAAAAAGCAATATCTTTCGGGAACGGTCGCCGACCCCGGTGTCATCGGCATCGGCGTGCCGGGCAATATGGCCGAAACCGACCCGACCCGGTATGACGGCAGCCTTTCGGCCCGTGCCCTGCTGGGGATGCTGTACGAGGGCCTGACCGCCGTGGATGAAAACGGCATGGCGGTGGGCGCTGTTGCCGAAAGCTGGGAGGTTTCCGCCACCGAGGACGCCGCCAAACGCCCGGTTTATACCTTCACCCTGCGGCAGGATGCCTGCTGGAGCGACGGCACCCCTGTAAAGGCCGAGGACTTTATCACCGCCTGGACCCGTGTCATCAGCGGGGCGGCGGAAAGCCCCTATCGCTATCTCTTTGATGTGATTCTGGGCGCCGGCGACTACGAAAACGAGGAAAGCAAGCTGGGCCTTGCCGCCACCGAGGACGGCAAGCTGCAGGTCACCTTGGAGGGCGATTACGCCGGGTTCCCCCATATGCTGGCGGCCCCCGCCTTTTGGCCGGTGCGGGAGGACGGCAGCGCCTATAACGGCCGCTATGCCGTCTCCGGGAGCGACGAAAGCACCCTGACCCTGACCCCGAATACCCATTATCACGGCGCCAAAACGCCCGCCGCCCTGACCCTCAAGTATTACTACGGCGACATGGCGGCGCTGGAGGCGCTGGCTGCCGACGGCACGCTGCAGGCGACCTTCGGTTATGCCGGGGAGGACATCACCCCGGTGATGGGCGATAACGGCGTGACCGTTTGCTATGTGCTGAATACCGAGCGTCTGCCCGATGCGGCACAGCGGCAGCAGGTCATCAAGCTGCTGGTCGGTGCGGAAGCAGAGGGCTCCCTGGGGCAGGCGGTGACGCTGCTGACGACTGCCGATGCTCCCGCCGATGCCTATGCGGAATTGGCAAAGGCCGCCGATTTGACCGTCAATGTGCTGGGCTATGAGGAGTACAAGGCCGCCCGTGCCGCCGGGGAGTATGATGTTCTGTACCTGGCGGTGAGCACCGATTACCCCGATGCGGCGGTGCTGCCGGGCTGGTTTGTCAGCGGCAGCGCAGGAAACTACGCAAAGTATAATAATGAAGAATTTGACGAAATGTTGTCGAAGATAAACGCCGAGACCGACGAAGCCGCCCGTGCCGACCTCATCAAGGGGGCCGAAAAGGTGCTGGAGGATGACGGTGTGCTGCTGCGGGTGGGCAGAGGCCAAACGGCGCTGTACTGCCACGCCGCCCTTACCGGCATCACCTGTGATGCGGCAGGGCTGTGGGACTTTGGCGGGGCGGCCTACACCGCCGGATAACCGAATACCGAGAGAGAATAACTCCCGACGGGCGCTGCGCCTGCCGGGAGTTTTCTGTTGGGTTGGGCTTGTGCAGAGCCGGGGGCGGGCCGCAGGCCGCCCGCCGCCGTGGGCGGCGGGCAAACGGGCGCAGCCCGTTTCGGCGGCGGAGCCGCCGGGCCTGCGGCCCGCACAGTCGCTGCCTTCCCCCGGGTTTTCGTGGGTTATTGCGGGCCTGCGGTTTTTTAGCCGGGGCTTGCGGCCCGCCGCCCGCCAGCAAAGGCCGCAGGGATACGGCCCGCAGGGCCGGCCGCCGCAGGCGGCCGTAGGGGGGCGGGCTGAAAGCCCGCCCCCAAAAACCGTCCTTCGGACGGTTTGCCCTGCGGGCCTCCCCCGCACCGACCCTCCGGGACTACCCCACCAGCTGCTCCCGCATGGCCTGCAGCAGCCGCTTTTCCCGCCGGGAGACCTGCACCTGCGTCATCCCGAGCTGCCGGGCCACCTCGGTCTGTGTCTTGCCGCGGTAGTACCGCAAAAAAATCAGCCTGCGGTCCCGTTCCTCCAAATCGGCCAGCAGCTGGTGCAGCGAAAGCAGGTCGCTTAACCGTTCCTCGGGGCTCTCCTCCGGCAGATCGATCTGCCCGCTGCCGTCCTCCTCTCCGCCGGTCAGCGAAAGGGGAGGGGTGGTGGCGGCCAGTGCCTGCGCCACCTCCTCCGGGGTGCGGTTCATCCGGCCGGCCACCTCGGCTATGGTGGCCTCCCGGCCCAATTCGCTGCCCAGCAGCTCCCGTACCCGGCCTGCGGCCAGACCCAGCTCCTTCAGGCTGCGGCTCACCTTTACGGTGCCCCCGTCCCGGAACAGCCGCCGGATCTCCCCTAAAATGACCGGCACGGCATAGGTGGAAAACATCACCCCGCGGCCGGCATCAAAGGCGGCGGAGGCCTTGACCAGCCCCATGCACCCGGCTTGAAAAAGGTCGTCATATTCGATGCCCCGCCCCTTGAAACGGTGGGCGCAGGCGTGTACCAGCCCTAAATTATTCTCCACGCTGGTATCCTGCCCGATGACGGGCTTCGGCTCGGCGGTAACAGGCATTTTGGCGTAACCTCCCTTTGCTACCGGGTTTTCTGGCTTAAACGGCGGCGCAGGCGCACGGTGGTGCCGCCCCCCACCCGGGAGGTGACCCGAACCTCGTCCATCAGCTCCTGCATCACGGCAAAGCCCAACCCGGCCCGTTCGCTGCCGCCGGTGGTAAACAGCGGCTCCATCGCCTTTTGCACATCGGCGATGCCGCACCCCCGATCCCGCACCTTCACGGTCAGCAGATCGTTTTCCGAAAGGGCGGCAGCTATGTAGATCTCTCCGATCCGGTCGGGGTAGGCGTGAACGATGCAGTTGGTGACCGCCTCCGAAACGGCGGTTTTGATGTCGCACAGCTCCTCCACGGTGGGGTCGGCCTCGGTGATAAAGGCGGCGATGAGCATCCGGGCAAGGCCCTCATTGGCGCCCCGGCTGGGGAAGGTGACTTTCATGGTGTTTTTCGGCTTATTCATACACAGCTTTCCTCCTCGATTTCCAAACTGCCGATGCCCGCGACCCGCATGACCCGCCGGATGTGGGGCGGCATGGCGCGCAGCACCAGTTTTCCGTTTAATTCCTGCATTAAGCGGTAGCGTCCCAGCACCAGGCCGATCCCGCTGGAGTCCATAAATTCGACGCCGGAGAAGTCCAGCGCAAGGCGGGCGGGGCGTTCCTTTTGCACGCTACGGTCGATCTCCTCCCGGAGTTTTTGGGTATGGTGGTGGTCCAGCTCGCCGGAAAGACGGGCGGTCATGGTGCTGCCGTTGGTTTCAATCGTGACCGGCATTTTTTTGCCTCCTTTTGGGGTGGATTTATTGCAGGGGGGAGTGAAAAGTCCCTCCACTAATACGGCCAAAACGGGGGAATTTTGCATCAAAAAGGTTAAAAAGCAACATTTTTTAATGGAAAGTTTACAAATGAGGGAGAAATCGACTAAATGGTGGAGATAAATGGGTGCGATTTGGTGGGAAAAATTAGGGTGGTAGGGCGGCCGCAGGCCCGGCGGCGCAGCCGCCGACACGGGCGCAGCCCGTGTGTTTCGAC
>OLYM01001059.1_pt1 | contig 10861 bp, 9 predicted proteins | sample 1673691 | NCBI WGS metagenome assembly OLYM01 (sample SAMEA103958123, study PRJEB25191) | human gut metagenome | reverse complement strand
CGCCGGATGATATGACGCTTTTGCCCAGAGGGGGTTTTTATTTTCGGTTTGTCACCCGGCCGGCGCAGCCCGGAAAGCATACGCTTTTCGTGCGCCTGACAGCCGATGACGGAAAGGTGTTCGAGGCGAGTTGCGACGTGGAGTTTCAATAAGCGTGTCGTTGCTGTCGGGGACTGATTTCAGCGTGGGTTTTCATGTCCGCCATTTTGCGGCGCGGCGGTAAAATTTTCCGAAATCGGCGGAACTTTGTCCGAAGGGCGTGCAAAAAAGTATTAACTTTGCGGTCATGGAATCCAAAGAATCGCCGATATTACAAGGTCTGAACCCCGCCCAGCGGGATGCCGTGGTCAATTACGACTCGCCGTCGCTCATCATCGCGGGCGCGGGGTCGGGCAAGACCCGCGTGCTGACCTCGCGCATCGCATACATGATCGAGCAGGGCATTAAGCCCTGGAACATTCTGGCTCTGACCTTTACGAACAAGGCCGCCGAGTCGATGCGCGAACGCATCGCGCAGATGCTGCCCGACAACCGCAGCCGCTATATCCGCATGGGTACGTTCCACTCGGTCTTTTCGCGCATCCTGCGCGAGAACGCCGAAAAGATCGGGTTCACCGACTCGTTCACCATCTACGAACCCAGCGACTGCAAGAACCTGCTGAAGACCATCGTCCGGGAACTGAACCTTCCCGACGAGAAGTACAAGCCCAACGTGCTCTCTTCGCGTATCTCCTATGCCAAGAACTGCCTCGTCACGCCGGGCGCCTATCTGGCCAATTCGACCTGCGCGGCCGAGGACCGGCAGGCCCAGATCCCCGAATTCGGCAACATCTACAACATCTACTGCCAGCGTTGCAAGCGCAACGGCGCGATGGACTTCGATGATCTGCTTTTGCAGACCAACATCCTGTTGAGGGATTGTCCCGACGTGCTGGCCCGCTATCAGGAGCAGTTCCAATACATTCTGGTCGACGAGTATCAGGACACCAACTATGCGCAGTATACGATCATCCGCCGGCTGTCGCAGATCCATTCGAAGGTCTGCGTCGTGGGCGACGACGCGCAGTCGATCTATTCGTTTCGCGGGGCCAAGATCGAGAACATCCTCTCGTTCAAGAAGGATTATCCCTCGGCGATGGTCTTCAAGCTGGAGCAGAACTACCGTTCGACGCAGACGATCGTCGACGCGGCCAACTCGGTGATCGTCCGCAACTCGAAGCGCATGGAGAAGCATTGTTTCTCGGAGGGCGACGTGGGCGACAAAATCCGCATCCTGAAGGCATACACCGACCGCGAGGAGGCCGAAATGGTCGTTACCGATCTGCGCGACAAGGTCCGCGCGGCGGGCGACGAGTGGTCGGAGGCTGTGATTCTCTACCGCACCAACAACCAGTCGGCCGTGCTGGAGGACAACCTCCGCCGCCGGGGCATTCCCTACCGCATCTACAAGGGTTCGTCGTTCTACGACCACAAGGAGATCCGCGACATGATGGCCTATATCCGGCTGGTGATCAATCCCCGCGACGACGAGGCGTTCAAGCGCATCGTCAACTATCCGGCCCGCGGCATCGGCGACACGACCGTGCAGCGTATCGCGGCATTGGCCGCCGAGCGGGGCGTCTCGATGTGGGAGGCGGTCGACGCGCTGGTCGCCGAACCCGTCACGGACCCCGTGCAGCGTACCATCGCCCGCAAGGTGGCGGATTTCGTGGCGATGATCCGCGCGCTGTCGCTGGCGCGCAACGACAAGGGGCTGTACGATTTCGGACTGGAGATCGCCTCGCGGTCGGGCATCATTGCGGCCTACCGCACGGAGAACACCCCCGAGGCCGCTTCGGCGCTGGACAACATCGAGGAGCTGCTGAACTCGATGCAGGAGTTCAAGGAGCGGGTCGACGCCGAAATCCGGGGCGGCGAGCGTCCCGAAGAGGAGGAGGCCACCATCGAGGAGTGGTTGCAGAACATGATGCTGATGACCGACATGGATCAGGACGACCCCGACAGCAAGAACAAGGTGACGCTGATGACGGTCCATTCGGCCAAGGGGCTTGAATATAAGTATGTGTATATCGTGGGTCTGGAAGAAAACCTCTTCCCTTCGCAGCGGGCCGTCGAGTCGCCCGACGGCATCGAGGAGGAGCGGCGCCTGTTCTACGTGGCTCTGACCCGCGCCAAGGTTTCGGCGACGATCTCCTACGCCGAAATGCGTTTCAAGTGGGGCAATATGGAGTTTTCGCGTCCGAGCTGTTTCCTGCGCGAGATCGACCCCCGGTACATCGAGTCGGACGCCGATTTCGCGGAGACGCGTCCGCAGCGTCGGCCCGGCGACGACGGACCCGCGGCCATCGACGAACTGCGCCGCCGCTTCGACTACCGCTTCCAGCAGAAACAGCAGGGGGGCGGACGTTTCGGAGGCGGCGGAAACGGCGGTTCGGGCGGTTACGGAAGCCGCAGCGGTTCCGGCGGAAGTTTCGGCCGTGCGGCCGACGGCGAGTCGGGTCCCGCGCGTCGTTTCGCGCGGGCTGCGGAGTCCCGGCGTCCGGCGGCGGCTCCCGATCCGGCGCTGGTGCAGACGCCCAGGCCTTCGACCGACGGTATGCGCCGTGTCGGCGTGCGGCAGGCGATGGACGGCGGCCTTTCCTCCGGAAGTGCGGCGGCGGTGAGCGGCGAATACGTCGTGGGACAGCGCGTCGAGCACCCGAAATTCGGCGTGGGCATCGTGCAGCGCATCGAGACGCTGTCCACGGACCACAAACTCGTGGTGGCTTTCGACAATGCGGGCGAAAAGACCCTGCTGGCCAAATTTGCGAAACTGACCAAACTCTGATCGCGATGGAGACGCCGCTCGTATCGGTCTGCATGACCACCTACAACCACGAACCCTATATCGCCGAGGCCATCGAAAGCGTGCTGGCGCAGCAGACCTCGTTCGGAGTCGAACTGGTCGTGGGGGAGGATTGCAGTACGGACCGCACGGCGGCGATCTGCCGCGAATATGCGGCGAAATACCCGGACCGCATCCGGCTGGTGACCTCGCCGGAGAATGTCGGCTGGCGGGCCAACTACCGGCGGACGTTCGAGGCGTGCCGCGGGAAATACGTGGCCTACCTCGACGGCGACGACTGGTGGTGCGATCTCCGGAAATTGCAGATGCAGGCCGACCTGATGGAGTCGGACCCCGGGTGCGGCATGTGCTATACGCGCGCCTCGAACTACTGGCAGGCCTCGGACCGCACGGAACCCGACCACCCGGACCATTACACCGATTTCGGACGTCTGCTGTGCAGCCTGACCATCGCCAACTGCGCGACGCTGGCCCGCCGGGAGTTGATCGCACGGTATTACGATGAGGTTCATCCCGCGGAGCATCCCGAGTGGAAGACCGACGACGCCCCGATGTGGCTCTGGTTCTCGGTGCGCAGCCGCATCAGCTATCTGCCCGACATCACGGCCGTCCACCGGCGCCTGCCCGACAGCGTGAGCCACAGCACGGCCTACCGGAAACGGATCGCCTTCTGCGATTCGCTGATGGACATAAGCCTCTGGTTCGACGCCCGCTACGCTGCGGGCCGCAACCGCTTCCGCATTCTCCGGCGGCGCAGTTCGGTGGCTTTGTGGGTCCTTTCGTGGGAAGGTCCGGTCGGGGAATACGTGACGCGCTGGCGGCGCGACGTTGCGGCCTGCCCGCGCCTCGCGCTCTGTCCCGAAGGGCCGGGACTGCTGGTGAAAAAGATTCTTTTCCGACGTAAAAAACAGCATTTATGACGACCAAACAACGTTATGACGGTGTAATCGCCTGGTTTTCGGAGCATATGCCCGTGGCCGAAAGCGAACTGCACTACTCGGACCCTTATCAGCTGCTGGTGGCGGTGATCCTCTCGGCGCAGTGCACCGACAAACGGGTCAACATGACCACCCCGGCGCTGTTCGAAGCCTTTCCCACGCCGTACCACATGGCCCGCGCCACGGCCGAGGAGATTTATCCCTACATCCGGAGCATCTCCTACCCGAACAACAAGGCCAGAAACCTCGCGGGAATGGCCCGGATGCTCTGCGAGGAGTTCGGCGGCGAAGTCCCGAGCGACCTGGAGCAGATGCAGCGTCTGCCCGGCGTGGGCCGCAAGACGGCCAACGTGCTGGGGGCCGTGCTGTGGCAGAAGGAGGTGATGCCGGTCGACACGCACGTTTTCCGCGTCTCGGAGCGCATCGGGCTGACAACCCGTTCGAAAACCCCGTTGCAGACGGAGCTGACCCTCGAAAAGAACATTCCCGGCCATCTGCTGCCTCTGGCCCACCACTGGCTGATCCTCCACGGGCGTTACGTCTGCGTGGCCCGTGCCCCCAAATGCGACGAATGCGGCATTGCGACCTGGTGCCGCAAATACGCCTCCGATCACCGCCAACCTAAAACCTTGAAGATATGATGAAACTCGCTTTCCGCCTTTTGCTGATTCTGCTGCCTCTGGGCGGCATGGCCCAAACGCCGCAGGATTCCCTGCGGGTGCTGTGGGTCGGCAACAGTTTCTCCTATTGCAACGATTTGCCCGGCATGGTGCAGAAGATCGCCTCGACCCAAAAAGTAAAACTCTCCTGCACGCGCTTTCTCAAGGGCGGCGAACGCTTCTCGGGGCACCTGAAAAACAAGAAGCTGTTGCAGGCCATTGCCGACGGCGGCTGGGATTACGTCGTCCTGCAGGAGCAGAGCACGGCTCCCGCGATGCCGACCGGACAGGTGGCCCGCGAGGTCTATCCCGCGGCCCGGACGCTCGACAGTCTGGTGCATGCCGCGTCGCCCGACGCCCGGGTGATCTTCTACATGACCTGGGGGCACAAGTACGGCAACCGCAAGCCCGTGGCCGAATACCCGCTTTCGAACGGATACGAGGGGATGCAGGAGCGGCTGAAGACCAGCTACCTCGAAATGGCCTACGACAACGGCGCATGGTGCGCTCCGGTGGGCATGGCGTGGCGCGCGGTGCGCAGCGAGCGTCCCGACTGCATCCTCTACCGGCCCGACTGCTACCATCCCGCGGTTCCGGGCAGCTATCTGGCTGCCAACGTCATTTTCACGACGATCCTCCAGCGTCCCTACCAGACGGCCTTTACCGCGGAGCTTCCGGCCGAGCAGGCCGAATATCTCCAGCGTACGGCCCAGCGAACCGTGCTCGACAACCTCGTGCTGCTGAATATCCGGTAGGCCGGTTGGTTTATCGCCTGTTTTTTTCTATCTTTGTCGGGTCCACCAATGCGGACCAACCCGAATGAAGTTATCGAAAGAACATATCGAACGTCTGCGGGAGATGCTCGCCCGACCCGGGCAGCGCATCGTCGTCGTCTCCCACACCAACCCCGACGGCGACGCCGTCGGATCGTCGCTCGCATGGGCCGAGGTCCTGCGTACGATGGGACATGCGGTGACCTGCGTCGTGCCCAATAAATATCCCTATTTCCTCGACTGGATGCCCGGGATCGACGAGGTGGTGATCTTCAAGACCGACACCGAAGGGCGCGCACGGCGCGCCATCGCGGAGGCCGACATGATTTTCTGCCTCGATTTCAACGCCGTTTCGCGGCTCGAAATCCTCAGCGACACCATCGCGGCCAACACCACGGCCCGCCGCGTGCTGATCGACCATCACCTCTCGCCCGACGAGGGCTTCGACCTGATGTTCTCGCATCCCGATTCGTCGAGCACGTGTTTTCTGGTGTACAGCATCGTCGAGGCGATGTGCGGCGCCGGGGCTATCACACGCCGCATGGCCGAGTCGCTCTACGTGGGCATGATGACCGACACGGGCAATTTCGCCTTCTCGTTCCTCACCCCGGAGCTGTTCCGCGCCGTGGCCGTGCTGGTCGAGAAGGGCATCTCGATCCCCGACATTCACAACAGCGTCTACAACGCCTATACCGAGGGCCGCGCGCGGCTGTTCGGCTATGCCATCAACCGCAAGATGGAGGTGATCCAGGACGGGACGGTGGCCTACATGTCCTTGCTGGAGAACGAGATGCGCCGCTTTCAGTTCCAGCAGGGCGACAGCGAGGGATTCGTCAACTACGCCCTCACGATCAAAAAGGTCAAGATGTCGGCCATGTTTCTCGCCCACCGCAAGTTCATCCGCGTGTCGCTGCGCTCGCGGGGCGACGTCGACGTCAACCTCTTCGCCCGGAAGTATTTCAGCGGCGGCGGCCACAAGAACGCCGCGGGGGGCAAGTCGTTCGTCTCGATGCAGGAGACCATCGACCACTACGTCCGTTCGGTCAGGGAGTTCGCCGACGAAGGCCATCTGGGCTGACGCCTTATGGACGATTTCCGCCTCAAGGTCTTTATCGCCGCGGCCCGGACGTTGAGTTTCACCCGGGCCGCCGAACAACTCTACATTTCGCAGCCCGCCGTCAGCAAGCATGTCGGCGAGCTGGAATCCCGTTATAAGGTGCAGCTTTTCACCCGCCGCGGCAGCCGTCTGGAGCTGACCGATGCGGGGCGTACGATGCTGGAGGCGGCCGGGCGGCTTCTCGACGACTACCGCCGCCTCGAATACGAGATGAGCCTCTGCGCCGACCAGACCGGGGGCGAACTCCGCCTCGGGGCCAGCACGACCATCGCGCAGTACCTCCTTCCGTCGATTCTGGCGCACTTCACGGCGCGCTTTCCCGGGGTGCGGGTCTCGATGTCGTCGGGCAACAGCGCCGAGGTCGAGCAGGCGTTGGGCGAACATGCCGTGGATCTGGGGCTGGTCGAGAGCCTCAGCCGCCGGCAGGGGCTGCACTACACGCTTTTCAGGCCCGACGAACTGGTGCTGGTGGCCCGTCCGGGCGGGAAATACGCCCGCCGGGAGACGGTGACGCCCGAGGAGCTGCCGCGCATCCCGCTGGTGTTGCGCGAAAGCGGCTCGGGGACGCTCGAAGTGATCGCCGCGGCCCTTGCGGCCAGAGGCATCCGTCTCTCGCAGTTCGATGTGACGATGCGCCTCGGGTCGACCGAGGGGATCAAGGCCTTCGTCCGCAACAGCGACGCCATGGCCATCGTATCGGTGATTTCGGTGGTGGATGAACTGCGCAGCGGCGCGCTGCGGATCGTCGACATTGAGGGGCTGACGCTCTCCCGCGATTTCGTTTTCGTGCATGCCGAAGCCGAACCTGCGCGTCTGGCGCGGCGGTTCATCGACTTCGCCCGGGCGGATTTCTGATTGCCGGCCCCCGGTTTCCTTATCCCTGCGTCATAACTTCAGGTTATCCCGGATAACCAAATCTTGTTTCGTATCCCGATAAAAGATGCGACCTTTGCCGTCGCAATGAAGCAAAAGTTATCGGTCGTCATTAAAATTGCAAGGATATGTTGGAAAAAGGTAACAGGGCGAACACCCTGCACGGAATTCTCCTGATCGCGCTGTTTTCGTTTGCGGCATTTTACATCGCCGAAATCCCCGTTGTCAGACGGCTCTCGTTCAGCCCCCTGATCGTCGGCATCGTGCTGGGCATGCTCTACGCCAACAGCCTGCGCAACCGGCTGCCCGAAACCTGGGTCCCGGGCATCCGGTTCTGCACGAAGCAGGTGCTGCGCTGGGGCATCGTCCTCTACGGGTTCCGCCTGACGCTGGCCCAGGTGGCGGCCGTGGGCGTGCCGGCCGTCGTCGTGGACCTGATCGTCGTGACGGTCACCATTCTGGGGGGCGTTCTGCTGGGCCGCCTGCTGAAGATCGACCGCGACACGGCGCTGATGACTTCGACGGGCAGCGCCATCTGCGGCGCGGCGGCCGTGCTGGGGGCCGAGCCGGTGGTGAAGTGCGAGGGGTACAAAACCGCCATCGCCGTCTCCACGGTCGTCATTTTCGGAACCCTCTCGATGTTTCTCTATCCGGTCATGTACCGCACGGGCATGCTCAACGGGATGACCGACACGGAAGTGGCCGTCTACACGGGCAGCACGCTGCACGAGGTGGCCCACGTGGCCGGGGCGGGCAACGCGATGGACCCCACCGATGCGCTGGGGATCGCCGGAACGGCCACCATCACCAAGATGATCCGCGTCATGCTGCTCGCGCCCGTGCTCGTGATCATGGGCTTCGTGCTGGCGGGCCGCCGGAAGGAATCCGGGGGCGAAACGGGAAAACGCAGGATCGCCGTGCCGTGGTTCGCCTTCGGGTTCATCGGGATCATCGGTCTCAATTCGCTGCTGCAAAGCCTTTGCGGGGTGGAGACGGTCCGGGAAATTCCGCTCAACGGGACCATCGAGTACGTTGATACCTTCATGCTGACGATGGCCATGACGGCGCTGGGGACCGAAACGAGCCTCGACAAATTCAGGCAGGCGGGGGCCAGGCCTTTCGTGCTGGCCGGCCTGCTCTACGTCTGGCTGGTGGCGGGCGGTTACTTCGTCACGAAATACGTGGTCGGCATGTTGTAGCGGCCGCTTTACAGTCTCGGCAGCTCCGGATTCTCGTGCTCGGAGTAGCGGAGCACCCGTTCCCGAATGAAGTCCGCGAAACCGCGGGCCTCTTCGTATGTAAGGGCCTCGGGATAGCTCATCAGCACCAGCCGGTGGGGATGGAACGGCCGCCGGAACGAGGGGTGGATGTACGCGTAGGGATTGGCGACGAAACCCAGCCGCTGGTAGAAATGCTGGCGGCGGACCGAGATTTCATCCTCCGGCGGGTCGATTTCCAGAATGACGCGCCGCCCTTGGCAAAAGGCCGCGAGGGCTTTTGAACCCATGTTCTGTCCCCGCAGGCGGGGCGAGACGGCCAGATGCTCGACGTAGCGGTAATCCCCGGCGTTCCAGTGGAAGAGGATGCCGATGAACTCGTCGCCGCTGGAGACGGTGCCGACGCGGGCGATATCGTCCGTGCCGTTGACCTTCTGGCTGTTGGCCTTGATGGCCTCGACCGCGGTCTCAACGGCCTTGGCCATGCCCTTCTTCATCACGATGGGGTTCGCGCCGGCGGCGAGGTTCTTCAGGCCCTCGCGGATCATCGCCTGCGCGAGCAGGGTGGCGGTGGTGGTGCCGTCGCCCGCGACGTCGTTGGTCTTGGTGGAGACCTCACGCACGAGCTGAGCGCCCATGTTCTCGAACGGATCGGGCAGCTCGATCTCCTTGGCGATGGTCACGCCGTCGTTGGTGATGAGCGGAGCGCCGAACTTCTTGTCGAGCACGACGTTGCGGCCCTTGGGGCCGAGGGTGACCTTCACGGTATCGGCCAGAGTATTGACGCCGACTTCAAGCGCCTTGCGGGCCTCTTCGCCGGATTTAATGAGCTTAGACATAAGAGTGTACCTCCATTAGAAATTCCGCGGAACGCGAAAATAGTTTAGATTATTTTTGCCGCGACATGTGCGTGGCAAAAATACTTTGACCCAGCCGCCTTGGGCGGCGTCGCCAGTCCGCAGACTGGCGGTGGGGAATCCAAAGGGGGAGCCTGCTCCCTCTTTGCGCATTTTACTCAACGATGGCAAGGATGTCGCTCTGACGGACGACGGTGTATTCCTCGTCATCGACCTTGACCTCGGTGCCGGAATACTTGCTGGTGATGACCTTGTCGCCGGGCTTGACGGTCATCACGACATCGTGACCGTCCACCATGCCGCCGGGGCCGACGGAAATGACTTCGGCAACGGAGGGCTTCTCCTTGGCGCTGGCGGTCAGGATGATGCCGCCCTTGGTGGTCTCTTCGACCTCGACCATCTTGAGGATGACGCGGTCAGCAAGCGGTGTGAGTTTCATGGCTTGGTGCCTCCTTGTATATTTTAAAAATTTTAACGGTTTCAGGCGGGTTAGCACTCAAACTTGATGAGTGCTAACCAACGGTGCTATCATAGCGCACCGTCAAGGCATTTGCAAGGGGTATTTTGCTGATTTTCCAAAAATTCACAGCTTATTCAAAAACTTTTTCACCGCGCTGCCCCTTCCGCCGCGCCGCAGAAAAAAAACAGGACGAATGTTGTCGCATTCGTCCTGTTTTCTCTTGTTTTTCACCGCTCAGCGCGCCGTCGCGTCCGGGTCGCAGCCCTTGGGCGCGAAGAAGTTGACCTTCTTGTCCGCAAGCTTCAGCGTCACGCACTGAGCGTGCATGCTCTCGCCGTCGAGACAGGTGGTGAGATCGCCCTCAAGCGCTTCAATGCGCACGACCTTCGCCGTCGAAACGCGGATGATGTCCTGCGGCAGCTTTTGGTAGTTGCCTGCGCTGTAATCGGAGAATAGCATCGCAAAGCGCGCCTTGCTGATATTTCTCACAAGCACCGTATGTAAAATGCCGTCCGTCATGCGTGCCTCCGGCACAGGGGTGGAACCGCCGCCATAATAGCGGCCGTTGCACATGGAAACAAGCGCAAAGTCGCCCTCGATCACCTCGTTGTCGAGCGTAACGCGCCATCTGCGCCCGATCTTGCGGAAGAGGAAGTTGGCCGCGACGCTGGCTAAATAGCTTCCGCGCCCCGTAAGCATCGGCGATGCGCCAAAGTCATGTACGCTCTCGGCAATGCGCGCGTCGATGCCCGTGCAGGCGATCGTCAGGCAGTATTTGCCGTTGCAGTCGATGAGGTCGAGCGGTGTCACGTCACCGTTCCACAGGTTTTCCGCGTCAAGAAACAGCGGCTCGGCGTCCTTACCGAAGTTTTTAAGGAAATCGTTGCCCGTGCCGATGGGGATGCAGGTCATCGCAGCGTTGGGGAAGCCCGCGATGCCGTTGGCGATCTCGTTGACCGTGCCGTCGCCGCCGCAGGCGTAAAAGCGGACATAGTCGCCCGTCTCCGCAATCGCGCGCGTCAAAGCCGTCGCATGCCCGCGCGATTTGGTCAGCATACACTCAACGTCTAAATTGTGGTTCTTTTTCAGCGCCTCGGCCATCGTATAGACGCGCTGGCGGCT
>OLYM01001053.1_pt1 | contig 10912 bp, 8 predicted proteins | sample 1673691 | NCBI WGS metagenome assembly OLYM01 (sample SAMEA103958123, study PRJEB25191) | human gut metagenome | reverse complement strand
TTATCACGGGCACGATTTGCAGCCACCGCTGCATGAGCCGCTGCACACGCAGCTTCTATGACGAGTCCGTGGAGATACGCTCCGTCAAGCTGCTCTGCGCGGAAAAGGGTTTCTCCGAGGCTATGAAGGCGCTTCCGCGCCCCGCAGCGCTGAGCGGCGCGAGGGCCGCGGTCATCGGCGGCGGCCCGGCGGGGATGGCGGCGGCCTACTTCCTCGGGCGCAGCGGCATCAAGGCGACAGTATTTGAAAAAAGCCCCGTATTCGGCGGCGTCGTCAGCCGCATCATCCCCGATTTCCGTATCGGCGTGGAGGCGGTGGCCAGGGACCTGGAGATAGTATCCGCCTATGGGGCGGAGTTTGTCGCGAACGCCCCTCGCCGCAGCGTTGCGGAACTTAAAGAGGCCGGGTTTAAATATGTGATAATAGCCAACGGCGCCTGGAAGCATGGAAAGTTGGCGCTTAAAGAGGGGGAGACGACCGACGTCTTCGACTTCCTCGAGAGATATAAAAAGGGCGAGTGCGGGGAGCTGGGAGAATATGTGGCCGTAATCGGCGGCGGCAACACGGCGATGGACGCAACGCGCGCCGCGAAGCGGGTCCCCGGCGTGCAGAGGGTGAGCCTCATCTACCGCCGCACCAAGGCTTATATGCCGGCGGATCTGGAAGAGCTTGAACTGGCGCTGAAAGAGGGCGTCGTCTTCCGCGAACTGCTCGCGCCGAAGGCCTTCCGCGACGGCACGCTCCTCTGTGTGCGTATGACGCTGGGCGAACCCGACGCCTCGGGACGCCGCCGCCCCGTAGAGACCGATGAGGCCGTAGAGATACCGGCTGATACGGTCATCACGGCGGTCGGCGAAGATGTGGAGAGCGAATTCTTCACGGACAACGGATTAGCCGTAGACGCCAGGGGCCGCGTTGTATGCGGCGGCGATATGTCGGTGAGCGCCGCAGGGGGCAAGCCTGCGGATGCGTTTACGGCGAGCGCGGACAACGTCTATGTTATCGGCGACGCGCGCCGCGGCCCCGCCACCGTCGTCGAGGGCATCGCCGACGCCGCGGCCTTTGCCGAGGCCGTCATCGGCGCGCCCCACAGCTACGACATCCCCGCCGCGGCCCACGTCACGGCGGCGGACGCTGCCGCGAAGAAGGGCGTGCTCGCCGCCGCAGGCTCGGTTGACACGCAGGTGATGGCGATGCCGACCAACGTCCTCGTCACCGCCACCTTCGGAGGCCAGACCATCACCCGCTCCCGCTCGGTGCGCGTGCGGTCGGTCGACCTGGAGGAGATTGACAGGCTCAACACCGTCTCGCGCGCGTTTGCGTCGGGCGCGCTGGACGTCGAGGGCGCCATCGCCGAGATCGGCGCGCGCCGCGCGGTGCGTCCCGTCTGGCTGATGAGCCTGTACGCCTGCCTGTCCGCCGCCTTCTTTACCTGCATCTACGGCGGCTTCTGGGTCGAATTTCTGTGCGCGGCGGGCATCGCCTTCGCGTCGCAGTTCGCCGTGCGCTGCATCAAGCGGGCGGGCAAATACGGCTTTATGACGAATATGCTCTGCTCGGTGTTCACCGCCGTCTGCGCGCGGCTGCTGGCGCTGGCGATTCCGTCGCTGAACATCAGCGCGCTGATCATCGGCGGGATTATGCCGCTGCTGCCCGGGCTGTCGATGACCAACGCCATCCGCGACACCATCAACGGCGACCTCGTGTCGGGCTCGGCGCGCGCGCTGGAAGCGCTGCTGGCATGCGTCGCCATCGCCGCCGGCGTGGGCGTCGTGCTTTCGCTGTGAGAGGGGTGGACGTATGACGGTTTGGGAACTGCTGCTGGAGGGGCTGTGGGCGCTGGGCGCGACAGCCTTCTTCGCGCTCTCGCTGAAGGGCCCGCGCCGCACCGTCCCCGCCGCGGCGCTGCTGGGCATGCTCGGGCAGATGATGTATTCGGCCCTCAAGGGGCCGCTGGGCGACAATATGAGCGTCTTTCTCGCCACCTTCGCCGTCTGCATACTGGCCGAGCTGCTGACGCGGCGGCTGCGGGCGCCGGCGACGGTGATTTCCTTTCCCGCGGTGATTCCGCTCGTCCCCGGCGTGATGCTCTACCGCACCATGCTGCGCTTTTCCGAGGGCGACTACGAGGCGGGCACGAGCGCGCTCATCGCCACCATCATTTACGCGGGCTGTATGGCCTTCGCCATCACGCTCGCGGCTATGCTTGCGAAAAACTTCTTTCCCGCCCGTCTGCGGGAGAAACGAACGGAGAACGACAAATGAACTTTTCCATCAATATGTCCTACGACGGCACGCTGCCCTATAAAACGCGCATCGACGCCATTCGGGACGCCGGCTTTACGCACGCCTTCCTTTGGTGGGACCAGAATGACCCCGAGCGCTTCGAGCAGCCCGAGCATATGCGCCGCCGCGGGCTGGAGATCGAGACCGCGCACCTGCAGTTCGCCGGCATCAACAATATGTGGCTGGATAACGCCGCCGGCGCGGCGCTGGCGGAGGCGCTGCTGCGGAGCATCGACGAAGCGCGCGACTGCGGCATCCCGACGGTGATTCTGCACCTGTCGAGCGGCTTCAATCCGCCGCCCGTCTCCGCGCTCGGCACGCGCCGCTTCCGCGCCATATGCGAGCGCGCAGAAAAATACGGCGTGGCGGTGGCGTTTGAAAACCTCCGGCGCACGTCGTATTTGGACTATATTCTCCGCGAGCTTTCCGACCTGCGTTCGGCCCGCTTCTGCTTTGACTGCGGTCATGAAAATCTGTACAACCACGGCGCGGGCGTGCTCGAATCGCACGCCGACCGCCTCTCCGCGCTGCATCTGCACGACAATTTCGGCCTTTCGGACGACCATATGCTGCCCTTCGACGCCCGCATCGACTGGCGCGGGATGGCGCAGCGTCTCAAAAACCGCATCGGCAGCCTGCCGCTGACGCTGGAGGTCGCGCTCCGCAGCGCCGACCGCGAGGACTACGCCGCCGAGGGCTTTCTGATCGAGGCGCTCGCGCGCGCCAAAAAAATCCATCAGCTCATCGAGGAGTCGTAATCATCAGCTCGTCGAGGCATTGTAAAGCGAAATAAACGACAGAGCCGCCAGCCGCGCGGCTCTTTTTGCTTCGGTCAGCGTGTTGCCGCACGCGCCGATTTCCAGAAGCAGCATCCCCGGCAGGCATTGCTGGTTGAAGCTGGCCGTCCGCAGGCAGACCGGGCGGGCGAGGGTGGGGTAGTCGGTGTTGAGAATCTGCTGGTAGGCGGCCGCCACGGTCAGGTTTTGCTTCCAGTTCGGATGGATTGCGCCGCCCTGGTCGGTTCCGACGACGAGCATGATCTGCGCGGCGGTCTCGCCGTTGATTTCGGTCACGGGCTTCTGGTTCTCGCCGTCGGCGGTGAAGACCGAATCGCGGTGCAGATCGAATACATAGCGGATGGAGGGGTATTTCTCCAGCCAGGCGTACACCGCCGCGCGCGAGGAGGTATAGGCGGCGTTGAAGTCGTCGCGGTCGTACATCGTCTCGTCATGGACGACGGAGATCCCCGCGCCGCGCAGCGTGTCGGCAAACACGCGGCCGACGGCGACGACGTTCTCCTCCGTGTTTTCGCTGCGGAAGCTCTCGTCCTCGTCGTAGCTGTCCGCGCCGTCGGGCAGGTAGCTTTCGGTGCCGTGCGTGTGCAGGATGAGGACCTGCGGCCCGCTCCCGTCGGCGGCGCGCACGGGATATGTACGGCTGAGGTAGGCGTTCAGGTCTATGCTGTAATCGGTGGAGTTGTGCAGGTACAGCGCCGGCGTGTCGCCAGGCTCGTACCAGCACAGGTTCACCGGCTGTACGGTCAGCTTGTCGCCCTCGTCGGGTAGGCCGGCATCGTCCGGCGCCGCTGCGCCGCTTTCCTCCCGCTCGGGGGCGCTGTCCGGCGTGGTGGTGATATCCGGCGTCTGAACGGGCAGGTATGCATAGCGCCGTCCGTCCAGACCGAGCGCGCCGTTGAGCACGCCCGTCAGATAGTCCGCGCCCGAATCGGGCAGCGCGCGCAGCAGCGCGGGAATCAGACGCAGCGCCGAAAAGAGCAGCAGCAGCGACAGCAGCGCGGCGACAATGTTTTTGATGGCCTGTTTTTTGCGTTTCGTGATGTGCATACCTGTATCCCTCCGTGCTATGATATATATGCACGCGGGACGGGTTTTATGCCAGCAGCTCTTCCATTTCCTCCACGCTCAGCTCGCCGTGGAACGCGCGGTTGATCGAAAAGCCCAGAAGCCGCGCCGTCTGCTTGGTGATGACGTCGCTCTCCTTGAGCGTGATGAACATGTCCTTTCCGTCTCCGGCCAGCAGCGCGGCGGCGGTCTTTTCGTCGGCGTTTTCGCCCAGCAGGTCGTAAGCCAGCGTGGCCGCGTCGACCACCGTCGGCACGCCGATGGAAATCACCGGCACGCCCAGCGTCTCTGCGGACAGCTCGCTGCGCCGGTTGGACACGCCCGCGCCCGGGTAGATGCCCGTGTCGCAGAGCTGTACCGTCGTCGCCAGCCGCGCCAGCCGGCGCGAGGCGAGCGCGTCGATGGCGACGATGAGCGACGGCCGCACCGCTTCGACGATGCTGCGCACGATCTCGGCGCTTTCCATCCCCGTCTGCCCTAAGACGCCGGGCGCGAACGCGCACAGGTCGCCGAAACCCGCCGATTCGTAAAGCTGCGGGTTCAGCGTGCGCAGATGCCGCGTGACGACCACCTTTTCCACCGCCTTCGGGCCGATGGAGTCGGCGGTGATGTCGTAGTTGCCCAGTCCGACCACGAGCGCCGTGCCCGAAAAATCGGCGGGGAACAGCTTGCGGAGCTGTCCGGCCAGCAGCGCGACGAGCGCGGCGACCGCGAGATAATAGACCGGATACGCCTCAACGCTTGCAAGCAGCGCCTGCAGCAGCTCGGCCAGCGGCGCAAGCTCCTGAAACTGGCTGATGGTCTGGAAATAGACCGCCTGGAACCGGTAGATGAACAGCGTGCAGGCAAAGCCCAACAGCGTATAGCCCAGGAAAATGGCGCACAGCACCAGCCAGAAGGTCACGCCGCCGCTGAATTTGAGCTTCCCGTCCTCCCGCTGCCAGACCGCGGCGTGCGGCTGCGGCGGCTGGGTAAACGCGGTCCCCTGCGACTCAAACGGCTCCGCCTGCTGCGGCTCCGGCTTTCCGTAGCGCTTGACGAGCGCGCCGCACTCCGGGCAGATGAGGACATTATCGTCCACTTCTTTCCCGCAATTATAACATTTCTGCACTGTGTTTTTTCCCTCCGTGCATATTTTCAAATTTTATTTTATTGTATCGTGAAACCGGGCGAAAGTCAATGCGGCGGCAGGCAGAGCATTTTTTGCAAGATTTTCAGCACGATTTTGCATTTACTTTCTTTCCTGCCCGGCATATAATACCATCAGAAACATCCGGGAGGGACGCTGCGTGCACTTTACCAAAATGAACGGCGCGGGGAACGACTTCATCCTGCTCGACGCCATCGCCGAGCCGTTCGACGAAGCGGCCGCCCCGGCCCTCGCCCGGGCGCTGTGCGACCGCCGCCGGTCGATCGGCGCGGACGGTCTGATGCTCGTGACGCGGGCCGAGGGAGACGCGGACTACCGGATGCGGTTTTACAATTCCGACGGCTCGCTCGGCGAGATGTGCGGCAACGGCGCGCGGTGCATCTGCCGCTACGGCTTTGAGCACGGCTACGCGGGCAGCGTCCAGCGCGTGGAGACGACGGCGGGACTCGTGACCGGCTGGCGCATCGCGGACGATCAGTACCGCATCCGGCTGAACACGCCCGCTGCCCTCGAGCTGCAGAAGCCGCTGGATGTGGACGGCCGGACATACCGGTGCAGCTACGTCGAGCTTGGAGACCCCGGCATCCCGCACCTCGCGGTGCAGACGCCGGACCTTGCCGGGCAGGACGAAGCCGCGCTCCGGCAGCTCGGCCGGCAGCTCCGGTCCCACCCGGCGCTGCCGAAGGGCGCGAACGTCAACTTCTACGAGCTGACCGGCCCGGATACGGTGCTGGAAAAGACGTATGAGCGCGGCGTGGAGGACTTTACCCTCGCCTGCGGCACGGGCACCGGCGCGGTCGTCACGGTGCTGACGCTGCTGGGCAAGGTCAGCGGCCGGAACGTCCGCGTGCGGATGGACGGCGGCGAGCTGGCAGTCGACGCGGAAGCGCATGACGGCCGAATCGAAAACCTGTACCTGACGGGCCCGGCGGCGCTGGTCTGCGCGGGCGAAATTCTGGACAAAACCATTCTGGATCTCATCAAAAAGCAGGAGGAGAAAGCATGAAAAAGGGTAGCTTCTGGAAAAATTACGGATTTCTGATCCTGATGCTGACCGGCATCGTCGCCGGCTGCGTCGTGGGCGCGATCTGGCCCGCAGTCAAGGACGCCGACGGCGAGATCATCGTCAAGGGCGCAACGGTCCTCGAGCCGCTCGGCACGGTCTTTCTGAACCTGATGTTCTGCATCGCGGTGCCGACGGTGTTCTGCTCCATTTCCTCTTCCATCGCCAACATGCAGAGCGCGAAGCGCGCGGGCAAGATCATGGGCGTGACCATCGCGACCTTCCTGACCACCGCGGCCATCGCCGCCGTCATCATGTATGTGACCGTCCTGCTCATCCCGCCGGTCACGGGCGAATATGCAATGATCGAGGGCGAAGTCGGCGGCACGCTGGGCGTGGCCGACATGATCGTCAACTTCTTCACGAAGCCGGACTTCACCGAGCTGTTCAGCCGCAAGGCCATCCTGCCGCTCATCGTGGCAGCCGTCCTCTTCGGCTTCGGTGTGCAGATGGCTGGCGGCGCGCAGACCAAGACCGCGCAGCTGCTCGACGACATCACCAACTGCATCATGAAGACCTTCAAGATCATCACCTACTACGCGCCCATCGGCTTCTTCGGCTTCTTCGCGTATCTGATCGCCTACCATGGCTCCGACCTCATCGGCGACTACGGCCGCGCGCTCGCGATCTATTACATCCTGAGCTTCGTCTACATGCTCGTCTTCTCCCCGATCTACGCCCGCTTCGGCGGCGGCAAGGGTGCGGCGAAGGTCATGTTCTCCAAGCTGTTCCGGCCGGCTGCCATGTCGTTTGGCACCTGCTCGTCCGTCGCGACGATCCCGACCAACATGGAAGTCGCCAAGGAGACCGGTATCTCCAAGGATGTCTCCAACATCGTCGTCCCCCTCGGCGCGACGATGCACATGGACGGCTCGGCCATGTCCGCGATCATCAAAGTCGCGTTCCTGTTCGGCATGTTCGGCCAGGACTTCACGACCGGCCGCGCCATCCTCGCCATCATCGTGGCGGTGTTCTCCTCGGTCGCCATGTCCGGCATCCCCGGCGGCGGCGGCACGGGCGAGCTCGTGCTCTGCTCGATCTTCTTCCCGGATCATCTGGCGGTCGCGTTCCCGATCGCGCTGGCGCTCGGCAATCTGGTCGATCCGCCCGCAACGATGGTCAACTCCGCCGGCGACTATGTCGTGTCGTTCGTCGTCTCCCGCTTCGTTGACGGCAAGAACTGGCTCCAGAAGCAGCTCGCACCCTCGGGCACAAAAAAGAAATAAGCAAAAAACTTCGTAGAGTTTCGCCGCGCACGGCGAAATAAAAAGTGAATCGGTTTTGTCCGGTGGCGTGTACATCGGACAAAATACACATTGGAGGGCCGATGTGGGCATCGGCCCCTACAAACGACCGCGAAAAATCAACGAATTCTGGGGGCGGACAGAGTCGTCCGCCCCTACAAATGGTGTTGAAAATCACGCAGGTCGGGCGAAAAGTCGCCGCGTTTCCAATTTTGTGCCGTAGGGGTCGATGCCTATCTCGGCGCTAAGAGCCGCGCATTGCGCGGTTGCGCCTCGAAACTAGCCTGCGGGCGTCGCATCGGCCCGCAGGAAATGGCCGTTTTATGGCGGTTTTCCGGCGAATCCGTGTTGATTTCCTATTTTCCACCGTAGGGGCGGACGACCCTGTCCGCCCGCGGAAAATGCCCGTTTTTGCAGAAATCCGAACGCCCGGCAAGTGTGGAATTTGTGCGCAGCCGGGTGCAGCCTTTTCAAACGCGGCAGCCTCCGTCTGGAGACTGCCGCGGTTTCTATCCGGTTATCCTTCTGCCTTGGGTGCGCCGCCCTGCGGAGCGCTGCCGCCTCCGCGGTGGCCGCGATAGCGGCGGCGGCGATGCGGCTGCGCACCGGCTGCGCCGGGGGCTTCGCCCTTTTCGGCGCTCTGCGCGGCGGGCGCCTTCGGCTCGCGGGGCTTGTCGCCCTGCGGCTGCTTCGGCTTGCGCTCGCCCTTGGGACGCTGCGGCTGCTGGCGGAGCTTATCGCCCTGCGGGGCCTTCTGCTTCTGCGGCGGCCTTGCCTCCGGCGCGGCCTTTTCCTGCACCGGCTCGGCGCCCGGCTCCGACGGCTTTGCGCCGCGGCCGCGGCTTCTGCGGCGGCGGTTCTTGCCTGCGGCCTTTTCACCCTCGGCGGCAGCGTCCGCCTGCGGCTCCGCGGGCTTCTGCGGCGCACGCTCTACCACGGCGACGTCGTCGGGGAAGATGACGTCGGGCATCGCCTCCAGCTCCTCGACCGCCTTCTTTGCAGGACGCGGACGCGAGGAGATGGGCGCAAGCTCCTTGGGGATCGGCGGATCGTTTTTGCGCGCCTTGCCGTTGCGCAGGACGCAGATCTCGTCGTTTTTGTAGCTTCCGATCGTCTCCGGATGATCCTCCATGCGCACCTTGACGCTCTGACGCAGGAGATTGACCTCGGTGACGGTGCCGCGCCCGTCGGGCGTGTCCACGAAGGACTCGTTCTTCGGCGCGGTGCGCAGCAGATCCTCGTAGGCGTCCTGCTCATACTTGAGGCAGCACATCAGCCGCCCGCAGACGCCGGAGATCTTGGTGGGATTGAGGCTCAGATTCTGGGTCTTTGCCATTTTGATCGAAACGGGCTGGAAATCGTCGAGGAATTCGCGGCAGCAGAACGGCCGTCCGCAGACGCCGAGACCGCCGACCATCTTCGCCTTGTCGCGCACGCCGATCTGGCGCAGCTCGATGCGGGTGCGGAACACGGAGGCCAGATCCTTGACCAGCTCGCGGAAGTCCACACGCCCGTCGGCGGTGAAGAAAAAGAGGATCTTGCTGCCGTCAAAGGCGCACTCGGCCGAGACGAGCTGCATTTCAAGGTGGTGATCCTCGATTTTTTGCAGGCACACGCCGAAGGCACGCTTTTCTTTTTCGAGGTTGTCGGCGTTGACGCGCTCGTCCTGCGCCGTCGCCAGACGCAGGATCTTCCGCAGCGGCGGCACGATCTCCCGCGAGGGAACGGCGTGATTTCCTGCGGCGCAGACGCCGTACTCGACGCCGCGCGAGGTGTCCATGATGACGTGGTCGCCCGGCTTCAGTGCCAGCTCGCCGGGGTCAAAGAAATAGGATTTTGCGTTGTTGCGGAAGCGCACGTCCACGACCGTGGTCGTCTCCACCGTGTCCTCCGCCGGGGCGTCCGCAGGAAGCTCGACCGCCTCCTGCGCGATGTCCTCGTCCGGCTGTACACATGCGCCGCAGCCGGGACATGCGGGCGCGTCCTGCCCGCCGCAGCCCGGGCAGACCTCCGCGCCGCAGCCGCACTGCGCCGTCTCCGGCGTTTCGGAAACGGCCTGCGCCGCGTCCTGTTCGCCGGGATTCTTGGTATATTCGTCCATGTATTGCTCCTGTCCGCCGCCGTGCGGGCGGCATGAAATTGGTTCGATTATCGCAGCACCGTCGTCAGCCAGCCGATGACCGGCCCCGCGCCGACATTGCCGTTGAGATATTGGATCGCTTTTTGCAGGCTCTGCACCATCGCCAGCAGCTCCGCGCCTGCGCGGCAGCGGCTGACCGCGGCCGACTGCGCCGTCTGCGCCGGCAGGCCGCTTTTGGCGGCGAGGGCGTCGGCGAGCAGGGTGCGCCACTGCTCGAAAATTTCCATGAGCTGGTCGCGCTTGCATTTTTCAAGCGGCAGCAGCACCGACAGCATCGAAAGCGTGTCGCGCGCGCAGAGCGCGTTTGCAAACGCATCCACATGCTCCGGCTGGCCGCTTTCCAGACGCTCCGCCGCCTGACCGAGATAGCCGCCCGCGTGCAAAAGCGCCGCGCGCAGCGCCTCGTCCGGCTTGTCGGGGAAGCGCTTTTGAAGCTCCGGCAGCGCCTCGGCCGCGCTCAGCGGCGAGAGCGGCAGCTCGGCGCAGCGGCTTCGGATGGTGGCGAGCATTTTTTCCGCGTTCGGCGCGAGGATCAGGAACGCGCCGTAGGCAGGCGGCTCCTCCAGAATTTTCAGAAGCGCGTTCTGCGCCGCCTCACCCATGTCCTGCTCCAGAATGTAGATCTTCCGTCTGCCCTCATTGGGGCGGATGAACACGTCCGCGCGCATCCGCCGGATCACGTCCACGGCGATCTGCTTGTGGTCGGGGTCGTTTACATAGATCACGTCCGGATGCTGACCGCTCAGCGCCTTGCGGCAGGCGGGGCACACGCCGCAGGGCGTCTCGCCGCGGCCGGTGCACTGCATCGCGGCGGCAAGGATGCGCGCGAGCGTATGCTTGCCGGAGCCGTCCGGCCCGCACAGCAGAAAGCAGTGCGACACGCGCCCGCCGGAAAACGCGGCGCTCAGCCGCTCCTTGAGTCCGGCGTTGCCGTAAAAGCCGTCAAACCGCATCGTGCTTCATCCCTCCGTGCCAAATCCCTATCTAATTTATCAGTATACCAAATTTTCCGCAAAACTGCTACTGTTTTTTGAAATTTGCGCTCGGAGCGCCCGTTTTTTGCCGTCCGGGGAAAATGAAAAAGCAGAGGAGCTGCGGCTCCTCTGCTGAGCTTGTCAAAAAACCTCGTAGAGTTTCGCCGCGCACGGCGATGCGCACCACGTGGTT
>OLYM01001051.1_pt1 | contig 10916 bp, 8 predicted proteins | sample 1673691 | NCBI WGS metagenome assembly OLYM01 (sample SAMEA103958123, study PRJEB25191) | human gut metagenome | reverse complement strand
TTCCACAACGTGATGCATCCACCATGCCGCCGCACATCGACAGCAAGCGCCGCAAGAAGCTCCGGCAAAAGAAAACCGCCCTCGGCCATGCCGAGGACGATCACGAAGAATGGACAATGGAACAGCACTTATAAAAACAGCCTCCAGCGGGAGGCAGAAAGGCAGCCTATGAAAAAGGACTGGGAGATTTATCGGGACACCGGTATTCTCGGCGGATACATACCGGAGCAGGCAAAGCTTCGGAGAACAGAGAACGGTGAAGTCGCAACCGTTTTCCGGGATACGGTGACACGCGAAGAGGAAGACTGCATCGCAAAACAGCGCGAGATGCTGATCGGCGGCAGACGGTTCTGCATCACGTCTGTGTTCCCAGCAGAGCCCTGCGCAACGCCGACGGACAAGCTGATCGCCTGCATCGACGCGGAACTGGAGAAAGAAGCGCACAGCGCATAAAAATCTGATAGACTTGTGGCAGCTGCTGCGGTATACTTGCCGTACCGTACCGGCTTGCCCCACGGAAAAGGAGGTTACAATGGCAAGCCAGAAGCAACAATATACGATTCTCTACGGGCGGCTCAGTCAGGAGGACGAGCGTGCCGGAGAGTCAAACAGCATCCAGCATCAGCGGGATCTGTTAGAAAAATACGCACGGGATAAAGGCTTTGAAAACACACTTTTTCTTGCGGATGACGGGTATTCCGGAACAAATTTTGAGCGGCCGAGTTGGAAAAAGATCGTGGAAATGATCGAAGCCGGTGAGGTTTCCACCCTGATCGTAAAGGATGCCTCCCGGCTGGGGCGTGAGTACTTGCAGGTCGGCTATTACATGGAGATCTATTTCCCGCAAAAGAATGTGCGGTTCATCGCAGTGAACGACGGCGTGGATTCTGCGGTCGAGAGCAGCAACGATTTTAACCCCATCCGCAACTGGGCGAACGAACTCCACGCAAAGGACACGAGTCGGAAGGTTCGCGCCGTGAAAAAGCTGCAGGCTGAACGCGGCGAATGGCTCGGAGGTCGCCCGCCCTATGGCTACCGAAAATCCGAAACTACGGAAAACCATCTCGAGCCCGACCCAGAAGCGGCAGAGGTTGTGCGGCAGATTTTTACCCTCTGTGCTGCTGGGAAAGGTCCGAGCCAAATCGCGCGGATTCTGACGGAACGGAATATTCTGACACCTGCAAATTACTACTTTCAGAAGGCCGGAAAAACGCACAAGGGGTGCGATGCGCTGCATCCATGCACATGGTCTGGTACAACGGTCAGTGATATCCTCAAAAATGTCATGTATCTGGGCCATACGGTTGGACTGCGGCGGACGACTATTTCTTACAAGAATAAAACGCGGATCGACCGGCCGGAAAGCGAACAGTGTCTGGTAAAAAACACGCACCAGCCGCTCATCACGCAGGAGCAGTGGGAGATCGTGCAGGAGGTGCGGCAGCACAAAAAGCGCGCAGCGAAGCATATGGATGAACCAAATATTTTCTCAGGTCTGGTGTTCTGCGCGGACTGCGGAAAGCCGCTGGTGCTGCACAGAGCCAGCACCATGAAGAAGGTGGAGTACAACTTCAAGTGCTACACCTACGGCAAGAAAGGCAAAACCGCCTGCACTGCGCACCACATCCGGGAGTGTGAACTTATGCAAATCGTTCTGGATGATCTCCGACGGGTCACACATTTCGCCCGAATGAAGGAGCGGCAATTCGCGGCGCACATCAACCAGAAAAACAGCGCAGAACTGCGGCAGGAGATGAACCGTGTCCTCCGTGAATTGGACGCAATGAAAAAGCGAAGCGCAGAGCTGTCCAAGCTGTTCAAACGGCTCTATGAGGACAATGTTCTCGGGCGCGTGACAGACGAGCAATACCGGATGCTCTCCGGCGATTACACAGACGAGCAGCGTATGCTGGAGGAACAGATTCCGCAGAAAGAACAACGTCTGGCACAGCTTCAGGCGCGCGAAGCGAACGTGGATGCTTTCGTTGAAAAGGCAAAGCAGTACACAGCAATTGATACGCTGACACCGGAACTGCTGCGGCTGTTCATTCAGCGCATCGAGGTCGGTGAACGGGAAACAAAATACTCCCGCAATTCCAGCCAGTCTGTCCGCATCATTTACCGGGACATCGGCACGTTGGACAGCGCCATGCAGCCGGACGAGAAGCAGCCGAAGCTGCTCCCGCCGCTCAGCGAGGTCATTCCGTGCCCGGCATAAGACGGCAAAAAGAATGAGGGAGCGGATACCTCCGCTCCCTCGCATGGGGGTGACAGTTTGTGTCCCTGTAAAGGGAGACAGAACGGCTTCCGGGTTTTTTTGCGCCCATTTTTTGAAGTTGGAAAAAAAGATATCAAAAAGGGTTTTGGCAAAATCAGTGGACTTGAACCTTTACCCACGCGATTTTGGGCCGCTTTTCCGGGAATTTTTCGGGAAAGCGGCTCGTTTTTGCTCTCGGCAAAATGTAGAATTTCGACCGGCGTTTTTGTTGGTCTTGCCGAACACTCACTCCAAGCACAGATACCAGCGCGTTAGCCAGCTGTGCGACGTTTCAGACGTTAAGACCGCAGGCAAGCCTCCTCCGCCCGTCCCAGGACGAAATCACAGCGTATTGGCGATGCTGGGACGCGAGAAAGCAAAACACCCGCTGCCAGTTCAGCGGGTGGTCGTTTATCTGCTGGCTCTCAGCAGAGCATCGGTTTTTAATGTCACGCCCATCATGTCCTTGTGGGCTTCGCGGGTGTCCCGGCAGAGCGGCGAGAGAAACGTCAGCGCGTTCTGAATGCGGCTCAGATCAGACGCAGAGAGCGTATTCTCGCGCAGATGGCGCAGCACCCGGCGATAGGATTCGCGGAGCCTTGCGTCCACGGACGGCTGGAAGAAATAGTTTGAAATCAGGCCGCCGATCAATGCGGCTTCGTTATCGGTGTACTGCATGGTGATTGCCCTCCTCTACGATGTTCACGCAACAAACGTGGCAATCATACCACAAGATGCAGTACCGGTCTATATCAGAAAACGGGCGAAATAAGAAACATCGCCCGCAGGCGAAGCCTGCGGGCGATCCGTTTCGTTCATAGACCCGCATCTGGCGGCGGTGTGGGGTCTCACAGGCTGAGGCAGGCGTAATAAATGGCGCCGACGGCCTGAGCGAACTGGGCGACGGTATAAATGGGATGCGCGGCAAGCTGCTGCATGAGGGCGGTATTGGCCAGCGCGTCATTGGCGGCGTGCTGGACGAGCTGCGGCTCGCGCCGGTGCGCGCCCTCGCAGAGCAGGCGGAAGCAGACCTCATTTTTGACCAGCCGGCCAAACAGCGTGCGGGACTGCACGCCGGGGTGCAGCAGAAGCTCCGTCTGCTCCCAGGTGACTGCCATATGCTCGCCGATCTGGCGGAAAATTTCCTGACACGCGGGACTGCCCGCTGCGGCCTTTTCCATGAAAAATTCCAGACATGGCTTCCGCATATCCTGTGGTTCGGTCGGCACGAGCAGTTTTTCGCCCTGCCAGCGGAACAGGCCACGCGCCATGGCCTCCGCCCAGAGGTCCGGCTCCTGCTGTGGCAGATATTTCGCGGCCAGACGGAAAACGCCGGACTGGCACGGATATTTCTGCAGCGTGCCGGGCAGATTGGTGTTGAAATTCAGAACGCTCCTGGCGTCGTCGGCATCAAACTGCCGCTGACGATAGCTGCCGAGGTCGATGATGAAGTTATAGACCTCCAGCGGGATCTGAGGGATGGAGCCGTCTGCGCGGACCCAGCCGGTGCCAAGCTCCGTGCCCAGCGTGTGCGCGAAAAAGCCCCGCGAGGTATCCGCGCCGGCAGCCGCCTGCTCAACGGCTTCAGTGAAGGCTGCCATCGGGCCGTCGTTTGTGAGAAGGACGCGGTTCTCGGAGCCGGTATAGGCAGCGAGAAGCTCGCGCAGGCGGCCGACCTTTGCAAATTCCGTCTCATAGTCCAGAGCCGGATTATTGCGCATGCCGCGGGTCTTATAGGTCTCGCCGCCGACGATGCGGTTATCAATGACTACGTCCGGAAAGCTCAGGCCGATGGCGTCAAAGCTGCGCAGTTCCTGCCCTGCGGCGGCCTCCATCTGCGCAAGTGCAGCTTCCATGCCGGCGCGGTCGGCGTGCTTGTCCAGTGCCTCCTGCACGATGCGTTCCTGTTTGCCGCAGGCGGCCAGACTTGCCGCTGCGCGCAGAAGGCGCGTAAGGAAGACGATCGGCTCCGTCAGCTGATCAGCCTGCGTGAATGCGGCAGGGAACCAGTCAAACTCCTTGAATACGCAAAGATCTCCGTTCACGCTGGCGCAGAGCTTGATATCCGTGCCGCCGACGTCGATCCCAAGCAGCATGGCGTGCGTTGCGCGTGCGGGAAGCCGAGAAAGAACCGATGCGCCGGTGCAGACCGGAAGGGACTGCGCCTCCGGCTCGTCGTAGAGGGGATGTGTCCGGAAGGAAAAGCCTTCTGCATCCGGCAGCAGGGCAGTGAGAATGCGGTCGTTGACGTTCAGGCACTTTCCGTATCCGGTACGCTGCAGACGGGGCGTATGCAGCTGAAAAACCTCCGGGAGCGTCGCGACAAGCGCCTGCAGCGCCTGATCGGCGGGATCAAAATACAGATCCACGGCACGCGCGCCGAGCGAGGAAAGAAGATTATAGAGAAATGCATGAATATATTCGGCGAGGAACGCGGCCTCCTCCGTGCAGTCCGCGGGCGGCAGCTGCAGCGGGAAGCTGCGGGCTGTCCCGTCGTAGAGCGTCAGCCGGAGATGAAACGGTCGCGTGCCGGTCTTTTGAAAATCGCGATAGACGTCGGTCAGGTAGACCGGCAGGTCTGCGTGAGCCTGCTGCAGGAACTTCTGTTGCATGGAATTACTCCTTTATAATGTGGTTGACGCCCGCGCGCTGGACGATCGAATAGAATCGGTCCATTTCCTGCGCGGAAAAGGCGCTGCCGCCAACCGGATATGCCCGGCTGAGCGACTGATATTTGCTTCTGCACAGCGGATTGAAGTTCAGAAGCTCATAGCAGACCCCGGGCGCGCGCGCGGCAAGATAGCAGGCGATGGCGTGCAGATTCTCTGCGTCTGCCGTATAGCCGGGGATAAGCGGCGTGCGCACAAGGACGTCCGCACCGCTGTCGCAGAGCAGCTCAAAATTGCGGAGGATCGGCGCGTTATCAACGCCAAGCACGGCTCTATGCCGGACAGGGTCGAAAAGCTTGATATCGATCAGGAAATGGTCTGTGACCGGCATCAGACGGCGGACGGTTTCCTCCGGGACATAGAGGCTCGTTTCGATGGCGGTGTCGACGCCGGCCTTTTTGCACAGGGCAAGCACCTCGCAGGCAAACTCCGGCTGGGCGAGCGCTTCTCCACCCGAGAGTGTCACGCCGCCCTGCGAGCCGAAGAACACACGGTCGCGCAGCAGAAGAGCAGCGGCCTGTTCGGCGGAGATCTCTTTGCCGCACAGCTCCATCGCGGCTGCGGGGCAGGCCGTGACGCACGCGCCGCATGCATCGCAGCGGGTGCGGTCAATGACCGGGCAGGGCTGCATGGAGATAGAGTCTTTTTTGCAGGCCTGCGCGCAGCAGCCGCACTGCAGGCACTGGCTCTGCCGGTGCCACAGCTGCACCTCGCGGCGCAGCCCCTCCGGATTCTGACACCACGGGCAGCGCAGAGGGCAGCCCTTCAGAAACAGGGTCGTCCGCAGCCCCTCGCCGTCATGGACGGCGAAGCGCTTGCAGTCAAAAATCACACCGGTCATACGCCTTCATACGCCCTTCTGGCAATGATCTCGTCCTGCAGATCCGGGGCAAGCTCCGTAAAGTAAGCTGTGTAGCCTGCAACCCGGACGGTCAGGCCACGGTATTTTTCCGGTTCGCGCTGCGCCGCGCGCAGATCGGCTTCATTCAGCACGTTGAACTGGATATGGCTGATGCCGAGCGCGCAGACCGCACGCAGGAGCTGAGTAAACTTCCGGATCCCCGTGTCTGTCTGGAAAAACGCAGGCAGGAACTTCATGTTCAGCAGCGTCCCGTTGCTGGCCCTGCGGAACGGCAGGCGCGCGACGGACTGCAGAAGCGCGGTCGGTCCGCTGGTGTCGCGTCCATACATGGCGGAAACGCCGCCGTCGGCCAGTGGATCTCCGGCCAGACGGCCGTCCGCCGATGCGCCGACGTTCTGCCCCATGGGGACATGCGCCGAGACGGTATAAAGCCCCATCTGATAGATGCCGCCGCGGCCGTTGCGGTACCGCTCCAGGCGCGAGGCAAAATAATTGACCCATTTTGCGCCGATTTCGTCGACCCAGGCGACATCGTTGCCGTATTTGGGGACTTTGTGGAGAAGCATCGCGCGAAGAAGCGGATCGTCTTCAAAGTTGGTCCGCAACGCGTGCAGAAGGCGTTCGGCAGAGACTGTTTTTTCTTCATAGACGAGCTGACGGATCGCAGCGAGTGAATCGGCTACGTTTGCGACCTGAATGGCCTGTACGCCGGTGAGGTTATAGTGTGCGCCGCCGCGTGTGACGTCAAGCCCCTTTTCCATGCAGTCGTCAATGACGGCGGACAGGAAGGGCGTGGGCAGGAGCTTCGCGTGCATCTGCTCCACAACAGCGATGCAGGCAGCCATTTTATCGCAGAATGTATCGATCTGCGCGGCAAATGCGGCCTCCAGCTCGGCATAGGTTTTGTAGGTCGTAAGGTTCCCGAGATCGGGGCCGAGCGGCTTTCCGGTCAGAAGATCGATGCCGCCGCTGAGCGTCAGCTCGAGCGCCTTGACAAGGTTGAACATGGCAGCGTCGCTCCAGCCGAGGGCGTTGCCGTGCGTGGTCAGCTCCACGCAGCCGACGATCGCGTAATTGCGTGCGTCGTGGTCGCTGATGCCGTGCGCCGTAAGCGCAGGAATGACGGCCTCGTCGTTGAAGATCTGCGGCATGCCGCTGCCGAGGCCGATGACCCGACTGGCTGCCTCCAGCAGCTCCTGCGGAGAATCGCGGAAGATGCGGAGCGAAAGATTGGGCTGCGGAAGCAGGAGCAGCGCCTGCGCCCGCAGGAACAGATAACTCAGCTCGTTCGACGCGTCGCTGCCGTCATCCTTCTGGCCGCCGATGGCGACATTGAAGCCGATCGGGAAGCCGGCAAAATAGCGCGCGCTGCCAGAGTTGCGCAGATAGACGATCTCGTTGAATTTGAGCCACAGACACTGTGTGATCTCCAGTGCGTCGCTGTCCGTCATGCCGCGGGTGCGGCTGAACCGGTAATACGGGTACAGATACTGATCCATCCGTCCCGGAGAAAATGAGGAGGCGTTGCCCTCCATCTGCAGAATGACATACAGAAACCACGTGGCCTGCACGGCTTCCTGGTACGTTTCGGCGGGAGCCGAAGCAAGCTTGCGGCAGATGCGCGCGACCTCGCGGAGATTTTCTGCGTCAGGACCGGCGGCCATCTGCTCTGCCAGATCGGCATAGCGGCGCATGAACGTGCAGGCACCGTCCATCACAAGGATGATGCTCTCATAAAAATCGCGGTGCGCCGCATCGGCCGTTTCCAGACGCACAGCAGCCTGTGCGCGCAGGCCGGCGGGGCCGAGACGGAGCCACTTCTCCGTATTCGGGCAGATATGGCCCTGCGAATGATCCTTCTGGTTGATCTTTGCGACTTTTGCAATGGCGTCTACCTCCGGGCCGATCGCGGCGCGCACCTGGTCTTCGAGCGAGCGGCCCTTCCAGTAGGGCAGGATCTTCGTGCGGAACTCCGTGATATCCTCCGGCCGGACCTGAAAGCGGTCCTGCGCGCGAGTCGGCAGCGTTTCAAATTCACGGTCGACCCACGACGCGCCGGTCTCCGGGAAGACGACGCCCGCGCGCACGCCGGGCGTGCGGTTGCCGACGATCCGCTCCTCGGGTTCCAGACGGATGGACATCCGTGTGAGCGCGGCCTGCAGGGCGCGCGCCCTGCGGATGCAGGGCGGCTGCCCCTCGGTCTGCTGATAGACCTCGGTGACGATCCGGGCCTGCTCGATGCTGACATAACGCGGCTCGTCCAACATTTTCTCCTTCAGAACGGAAATACGCTCGCTGCCGGGCAGCGACAAAATAGCGGAATGGTCCATAAAGCGTCTCCTCCGGGATTTGATAAAACCAATTTAGCACACGGCAGGGACAAAGCACACTCACAGAAGCGGACGAAAGGTATACGATTATGAACAGCTGGCTGCGGCGGCACTTGACGCGGCGGCGGAAAGATGATAAAAAGGAGAAAAGCGCAAAACAGGAGGGCGAGCGGATGAATTACGAAGAAAAACTGCAGATCATTCAGGCCGGCTGCCCGAAACTGCGCTTCAGCGCGCAGTTCACCGACCAGAGCAGCCAGTGGAACTACAGCAGGCATGCGCACCCTTATCTTGAACTGCTGTATTTTACCGAGGGCGGCGGCGGGATTGATGTTTCCGGACAGCGGCTCTGCGCCGGGATTCTGGATACGATCGTCTATCCCGCGGGCTGGGAGCATCAGGAGCAGGCCAGCGCTGCCCGGAAGCGGGAGATCATCTGTCTGTGGATCGAGCTGCCGGAGCTGCAGCTGGAAAAACCGATCCAGATCCGGGATCATGATAATCTGTTCGGAAGGCTGTTTTCCTATCTCTACCGCGAGGCCAGCCGGCCGGATGCGTCGGAGTATGTGCTGGAATATGGCATGAAGCTTTTGCTGACGGAGCTTCTGCGCTGTGACGCGCATCAGACGGGGACACCGGAGCGGCTGCAGCTGGTGATGCAGTATCTGCAGGCCAACTACGCAAAGCCGATCACGCTTTCTCAGCTGGCCGCGCTGGAACATGTGAGCGTCTCCTATCTGTCACGGCAGTTCCGCCGGTATACGGGAAAGACCGTCATTACGTATCTCAACGAGCTGCGGGTACAGGCGGCGCAGGCGCTGCTGATTCAGACGGACGAGCCGGTCGAGACGATCGCGGAGCGGGCAGGCTTTGAGTCGCCCAAGTATTTCAGCCGGATCTTTCGTGCGAAGATGGGGATATCGCCGAAAAGCTACCGCGCGCAGATGCGAAAAATATAAATGGAAATGGCCGCAGAAACACTTCTGCGGCCATTTTGCCGGGTGTCAGTCTTTTGCTGCCGGGTATTCGTTGCAGAGAAGTCGGTAGGGCGGCTCGTCCTCCTCGATCTTCGGGAAACGGCCAACCGGCGGGTTGAAGCGGTTGTCGGTGTTGTCGTCGTTGCACTGACTGACCTCGCCGAGCAGGACGGGGCCGGAGCCGGGCTCGACGTTGAAGTCGTGGTACAGGTACTGCGGGATGTGGATGCTCTCGCCCGGGGTCAGGCGGATCTGCGTGCCGGCCGGGACGGTATAGGCCTTGCCGTCGCAGTGGACGGTCACGTCGGAGACTTTGTCGATGGACTCGTCGGGCAGGCTGTTGTAGACGCGGATGAGCACGTTGCCGCCGCCGCGGTTGATGATGTCCTCGGTCTTGTACCAGTGGAAATGGTTCGGGGAATACTGCCCTTCCTTCATGTAGAGCAGCTTCTCGGCGTAGACCTTCGGATACTTGTCCTGCATGGCGCGATTGCCGTTGCGGATGGTGATGAGCGAGAAGCCAACCTTGTCGAAATCACCGAGACCGTAGTCCGTGATGTCCCAGCCGAGCATGCAGTCGCGCACCTCATCGTATTCGTGTCCGACGGACTGCCACTGTTCCGGCGTAAAATGGCAGAACGGCGGCAGATAGCAGTGCTCCTGCCGGCACATGGCCTCAAGCTCCTTGAGTGCTTTGTTGATCTCACTGCGTTTCATAGGGAACCTCCATGACTTAGATAGCTGCCGCAGTCGAAACGGACGCGGCGATAGTTTCTTCGGCTGTGACCTCCCGGCCAAGCTGCGAGGACAGGCGAATGCCGTCCTGAATGAGAAGTGTGTCAAGAGCGAGCTGCGCCGTCGGGAGCATCGGGACACGGCCAAGCAGCGCCGCAATCCAGTGCGCTTCGGACGAGGCGTAGGCGTATTCCAGCGGCTGCGTGTTCAGCCAGCGGAAATTCATCTTTTCCAGATCGCCGGTGCAGTCCAGCTCGGTGTCGCAGATGGTCGTGTGGAAGCTGAACGGTTCCAGCTTCAGCCCGCCCTTGCTGCCGAGCAGAATGCCCGGGTCCATCTGATCAAGATGGACGGCCCAGGATTCAAACAGATCCATCGTGACCTGCCGGTCGAAACGGACCAGACCGACGCCGAGCTCCTCCACATCGAACCCGCTTTCCAGCCGCCGGGCTTCATCCATGGCGATCTTCTGATAGAGCTGGCCGGACATGCGCCGCGGCGCAGGCATGCCCATGAGATAGAGCATCAGGGAAATGTGGTAGATGCCGAAATCATACAGTGCGCCGCCGCCCGCAGTTTTGCTGTTTACAAAATCCTTGCTGCCAAAGCCGTCGACAAACGGCCGGTTGCGGCGTCGGAAGCCAACGGTGCGCGCATGGTAGATCTCGCCGAGCGCGCCGCCGTCGACCAATCGTTTGGCTGCGCGCGCGTAGGGACGGTAGAGAAAACCGAGCTGGATGTGGAGCGTTTTCCCGCTGGCTGCGGCGGCGTCCAGCATGGCCTTGCCGTCATAATAGCTTCCGGCCAGCGGCTTTTCACAATAGACATGCTTGCCGGCCTGCAGCGCCTGAATGGCGGCTGACGCGTGCAGATTGCCGTGCAGGCAGATATCGATCGCGTCGATATCATCCCGCTGCAGCATGGCGGTATAATCGGTATAGACATTCGGAATGCCGAACTGCTGCGCGCAGCGCTCGGCGGACTGCTGCGTGCGGCTGCACACAGCGACGACCTGCGCCTCCGGGATCTGCGCATACATATTGAGATGCTTCTGCGAGATCATCCCGGCCCCGAGCAGTCCGATGC
>OLYM01001048.1_pt1 | contig 10931 bp, 11 predicted proteins | sample 1673691 | NCBI WGS metagenome assembly OLYM01 (sample SAMEA103958123, study PRJEB25191) | human gut metagenome | reverse complement strand
TGGGGGTTGAAGGTGCGCTTCGCCGTTTCGGCCCCGCCCTCGATGGAGATGGTGACGTCAAAGCCGCCCGCATACCCGGCAGATTCGGCCTCTTTTTCCAGCGCTTCCTTTATCATGGCCCGGGGGACGTGGTTGATGGCAGCTTCGCCCACAGGCTGGTCGAGACCGGGCTTTGTCACCCGGCCCACGCCCTCACCGCCGTGGATGCGCACCTCGCCGGACAGTTCGGGCCGGAGGGCGACACTGGCGATGACCGGCAGACCGGTGGTCACGTCCACATCGTCGCCGCCGTCCTTCCGGATGGCGCACTCAGCCTCCTCGCCGGACAGGCGGCAGAAGATAGGCTCCACCTCCACCACGATGCCCTTCGGGGTGCGGAGGGCCACCGTCTCGGGGGTGCGGCCGGTGAGCAGCAACCGTGCCGCGCCCGCCGCGCCCAGCGCCGCACAAGTGCCGGTGGTATAGCCGCAGCGCAGGAGCTTCTGGCCGCTGCGGACGTAGTGCTCAAAGAGCGGGCGCTTTTCCTCCGGCGCTTTTGCCTCACCGTAGAGGAATGCGTACTGCTCATCGGTCAGAGCATAAATTTTGCAGATGTTTTCCCGGGCAAAGGCCTTTTCCGGCGTCATGACGTCCGAGACGCCCGCCGCCGAGACGCAGACGACCTTGTCGGAAACTTTCTGCGCCAGCTCCAGCTCGTGGAGGCTCAGGATGACGGCCATCTTCTTGTCCCGGGCGAGGCTTTTCAGGATGGCCAGCAATTCGGCCTTGCCCTTGATGTCGAGGAAAGACGTAGGCTCGTCCAATAATATCAGCTCCGGCTGCTGGCAGAGGGCCCGGGCAAGCAGGACGCGCTGGCGCTGGCCGTCGCTGATACGGTTGAAGTCCCGGCCCGCCAGCGCCTCGGCCCCCACGAGGGCCAGCGCGGCATGGACCTGACGCTTATCTTCTGCCGAGAGGACACCCAGCCGCCCCGTGTAGGGGTAGCGCCCGGCGGACGCCATCTCGAAGCAGGTGGTCAGCTCGGTGCGGCGGGTGTGGGGCACCATCAGAGCCATTTTGCGGGCGCGCTCCGGGCCGGAGTAGTCCGCGAGATTTTTGCCGTCCAGCAGCACAGCGCCCCCCTGGGGGGCCAGCTGCGCTGCCAGCGTCTTGAGCAGGGTGGATTTTCCCGCGCCGTTGGGGCCGATGAGGGTGAGGATGCTCCCCTTCCCGACGCCGAGTCCGATGTGTTCCATCAGGGGCGTTTTGCCGTAGCCGATGGCAAGGTCCTCGGCGCGGCAGTAGAATTTCGGATTGCTCATTCCCGGCCCTCCTGTGTCTGGCGGCGCACCAACAGCCAGATGACCACCGGCGCACCGAAAACCGCCGTCACCGAGCTGATGGACAGCTCAGTGGGCGCGAACAGGCTGCGGGCGATGAGGTCGCAGAGCAGGCAGAACGCTGCCCCGCCCAGACAGCAGCCCGGCAGGACATAAAGGGGCTTTGCGCTGCCCAGCAGGTTCTTGACCAGATGCGGCACTGCGATGCCCACAAAGGAGATGGGGCCTGCAAAGGCCGTCACGCAGGCGGAAAGCAGGCTGGAAAGCAGCACGAGGGCCGTCGAGAAGGCCCGCACCGGCACGCCGACGCTCCTGGCGTAGCTCTCGCCCATCTGGTAGGCCGCCATGGGCTTCGAGAGCAGGAACGCCGCCGCCAGCGCAGGCAGCACCACGCAGGCCGCTGCACCCACGTTGGCCCAAGTCATGCCGGAAAAGCTGCCCATCGACCAGTTGTGGAGATTGACGATGTTGGAGTCCTGAGCGAAAGTCACCACGATGTCGGTGACAGCCGAGCAGATATAACCGATCATGATGCCGCAGATGACGAGGATGCTCATCCGCGGCACCCGCCGGGCCACCACCAGCACAAAGGCCATCGCCGCCATCGAGCCTGCAAAGGCGGCGATGATGAGGGTGGCCGAGCCAGTGAGCAGCCCCTGCTGTAAAAACACCACCATCGTCAGGGCCACCGCCAGCTTTGCGCCGCTGGACACGCCCATGACGAAGGGGCCGGCGATGGGGTTGGCGAAGAAGGTCTGCAGGAGGTAGCCTGCAGCCGAGAGGGCCGCGCCCAGCAGCACGACCATGACCGCCCGGGGCAGACGGAGCTGGAGCACGATGCCCACGGCCAGCACATCTTCGCCCCGGCCCAGTAGAGCCGCCGCCACCGCGCCGGGCGTCAGGGACACACTGCCCCAGAACAGGTTGAGTGCAAACAGCACCGCAACCCCCGCCGTGAGGGCGAGGTACGCGAGGCTGAGGCGGCGGGTGGTGGTCATGACAAAGCTCCTTTTATACGATGCGCTGTAAGAAACGGAGGGACGCCGGGTCGGGCGAGCCCTCGGTGAAGACGAGGTTCATATCCGAGATAAGGTCGGCCAGCTCCATGCTCTGCTGAAAGAGGCTCTGGGCCGTACACCAGCAGTCGCCGGACTGGACGGCCTTGAAATCCGCCAGCATCGGGCATTTTTCGATGAGCTGGTCACGGGTCTCCATCACGCCCTCGATGGTACTGTTGTAGATGAGGACGTCGGCGTCTTTGGCCCGGGCATAGAAGGTCTCCAGCGGCAGTTTAATGGTGGACTGGGCCGACGTCTCCCCCTCGAGGTCGTCGAAGATGTAGACGCCGCCGGCCATCCCCACCATCTGGGCCACATAGTCGCTGGTGCGGCGGACGGTGATGAGGTTGTTGGTGGTGATGGAGAAGAAGGCCACAGTCTTGCCCGTGTTCTCCTGCTCGAGGATAGGGGCCACCTGCTCGACCTTCTGGCGAAAGACCTCTTCCGCCATCTCAGTCTTATTCAGCAGGATGCCGTAGAGCTTGAGCCACTCCATCCGGGCCAGCGGGCCGCTCTCGTAACTCGAGCGCTCCACGAGGACCGGCACGCCGAACTTTTCCAGCTGCTCCTTGACCTCGGGGTCGTGGAGCACCATGGTGTTCTCGATGGCGAGGGTGCAGCCGGCGGCAAGGATGCGCTCATAGTCCGGGGCGCTGTACTTGCCCGCGTAGGCGATGCGGCCCTCCTGCATGGCCTGTTTGGCCTCTTCCACATACCAGCCCTCGGCCTTCGTGCCGGAGAGGGCGATGCTGTCCAGAGCGTCCAGATGAACGAAGAGGTCCATCACCGAGGTGGAGACGAGATAAATATGATCCAGCGGCTGGCGCAGCACCACGACGTCCTCGGGCAGGTCGTCCACCTCGGCGGCTCCCTCGGGGACGACGAGGAACCGCCCGGCGTCCGGGATGTCGATCATCACATAGCCGCCCTCATAGCAGTCGGCGGAAAACTGGGCGGCATAGTCCAGCGGGTAGCTGTGGTCGAACACGAGGGATGCTGTATTGGCCGGGGCAGTCTTGTTCTGCCCGCAGCCCGCAAGGGTGAGGGCGGCGGCAGGCAGGGCTTTCAGGAAATTGCGGCGTTTCATCGTTACTTTGCCTCGATCAGAGATGCAGAGGCGAAGGTCAGCGTATACTCGATCTCATGCGGGGTGCTCATGGCGACGGTATCGCCCACCACATCCAGCGGGGTGTCGAGAGCAGTGATGGGGATCTCGAAGGTAGAGTTGCCCTCGGTGTTGGTGGGCAGATACTTCTCGCCGTCCACCAGCATATAGTCGTAGTTGGAGCTGGACCAGACGATGGTGGCGGTCATCCTGCCGTCGGCCACGGTCAGGGCCGCAGGGCTTTCCACGGTGGCGCGGCCAGAGCCGCCCTCGAGGGTCACGTCGCAGGTGTAGGTGCCGTCGGCAGGTGCTTCCGCCGCAGCAGGCTGGGCGTTGGCGACACGGACGGTATGGTCGTACCACTTGCCCTTGGCGCCGAGGATGGCCAGCTGGAAGTCCTCGTCCAGAGCCTCCACCGGGATGTCGAAGCCGTACACCTCATCCGAAGTGCCGTCGGAGTAGGTGACGGTGTCGGTGGTGGGCTGGAGCCAGTCGCCCTCGTGGGCCTCGGCGTCAGCAGCCATGCCGACGTAGAGGTTGACGATCTTCTTGGAGACGAGGCTGACGTGGAAGGTCATCTGACCGTCCTTCACAGTCAGCGTTCCCTTGCCGTCATTGGCCTCGTTGGCATGGAACATGGAGCTGTCGGTGTCAAAGTCGGCGGTGTAGACGCCGTCGGGCAGAGCGGCCTCTGCCGCCGGTTCGGAAGCAGCCTCGCTCACGGCGGAGGAAGCCGCAGCCTCGGAGGAAGCGGCAGAGCTGGCCGGGGTGCCGGATGCGCCGCAGCCGGTGAGAGAACCAGCCAGCACAGCGCCGGCCAGCAGAAGAGCAAATTTATGGTTCAGTTTCATGATGATATACCTCGAAGTATCTATTTTACAGAAAAGATTATAACACGCAATGGCCCGAATTCAAAGCAGGCCGAAAAAGAAATTGCCCGAAAAGGCACTCCTTTCCGGGCAATCATAAACTTATGCTCAGCCGTTCAGGGAATCGACAGCGGCCTTGGTGTGTGCGACGTAGAGCTGCTGGATATCAGCGACCTCGCCCAGACCGGCGATCTGGCAATCGACAGAGTCGAATTCGCCGGAGGCCTCGAACTGGCTCTTCCAGGAATCCTCGTCGTCGCCAGCCATATCGTTGTTGGCATGGTCACCGGCAACCACCATCAAGGGGCGCAGGACAACCTTGGTGTAACCGGCTTCCTTGATCTTTTCGATCACAGCCTCGCAGGCGGTGTCTTCCGGCTCGCCCTCAACAGTGCCAATGAACACATTGTCATAGCCCAGGGTCTGCATGGTCATCTGCATCTGGCTGTAGCTGATCTTTGCGGTGTGGGAAGTGCCGTGGCCCATGAACACAAAAGCAGTGCCATCGGCGGCAGCAGCGGCGGCGTCATCATAACCAGCGGCGGCAACAGCCTCGGTGGTGATGGCAGTGGCAACAGCTTCCTTATCAGCGTTGATTTCGGTAGCGTCAGCGCCAACTTCGCCCAGCAGGGGCTCAGCAATGGCAACGCTTTCGAACTTATCCGCGTACTCGTTCACAGCTTCGCACATTTCGTCGTACTCAGCGCCGTGCATCAGGTGAGTAGGCTGAACAACCAGGTTCTTAACGCCGTTGGCAACAGCGCGGTCCAGAGCCTGCTTCATGTTATCGATTTTCTCGCCATCGCGGGCCTGCACATGGTTGATGATGATCTGTGCGGTGAAAGCGCGGCGGACGGACCAATCCGGGTAAGCGGCCTGCAGGGCATCCTCGATGCCCTTGATATCTGCCACGCGGCTGCTGTTGAAGGAGGTGCCAAAGCTGACGACCAGCAGTTCGTTTTCGCCGATCTCATCCCCATTGCGGGAATCGTCCAGGTTGGCATCGCCGGTATTGCGGCCAAAGTAGTCGGGGTCAGCGTTCTCGCCTTCCACCAGCTCTTTCTGGGTATCGGTCAGGGTGTCCCATGCCTGCTTGGCAGCTTCGCACTGGGCGTCGGTGTCATCGGTGCGCTCCTGCACATAGATGGCATCGATCAGGTCTGCACATTTCTTTGCGGCCACTTCGTCTGCATCTCCCTCGTCTGCGCTTTCAGCGGGTGTTTCGGTGCTTACAGCCTCGCTTTCGGCGGGGGCACTGCTGGCAGCCATGCTGTCAGATGGCGCACCACAGCCAGCCAGCAGGGCGGCGGCCAGAGCCAGTGCGGTCAGCACGGCAGCGGGCTTTTTCAGGTTGTTGTGTTTCATGTGTTTTGCTTCCTTTCTCCTATGGCAAATCCATTTGCTGAAAAACAGGTACAGGAAACAAAACCCAGGCGCAGCAGCTTTGCAGACAAAACTGCCACAAAAAACGGGGGTCTTTCTGTGTGCAGAACGGCAACGCAAAAAGACCCCCGGATTTTCCATGAGCTTTTCAGGTACAACCAATTCCTCGTGATCTGGAGCAATGCTCCCGTACCAACAGCGGGCAGGTTTCCTGGCTGAAAGCTCAACGCCTGCCGCCGCCTTCCCAAGCAATGCTCAGTGACCGGTGCAAATGCACCCTGGCGGCAGGCTCCCTTATCACAGTGACGAGATCGTGCGGGATTTGCACCCGCTTCCCTTTTACCCTTTCCAGAGCGCCGGAAGGCTCAGCCGCCCGGCAAACAATGAAAGGCACCTGCTGTTTTATATTCAGTTTCCGATTCATTGTAGCACATTGCATCCAAAAGCGCAAGGTGCTGTTTGTATGTTCTGCCGAATTTTTTCGGCCTTCCTAGGCGTCCTTACAGCCGCCGGTGCAAAATCTCACACAAGCGTTTCATATCCAGCGGCTTGGCGGCATGCTCGTTCATACCGGCGGTTTTGGCCGGCTGCACATCCTTAGCAAAGGCGTTGGCCGTCATGGCAACAATGGGCACCTGCGCGGCATCGGCTTTGGGCAAAGAACGGATGGCCGTGGGGCGCGTTTTTGTATTTTGTCGGTTTACAACTTTAAATCGCTTGCAGTTGGCATGGCAGTGTGGTAAGCTAATATGGATTTAATATGGTAGCGGTTATCTATGCTGCCGTGCGGGCCGCTGCCTTTTCCCGCGCAGCAGCACAAATAAAAATGGGAGAAAACAATATAAGTTTATGAAGAATCGTGAACGGCTCGGAAGCCGGCTTGGCTTCATCATGCTGTCAGCCGGCTGCGCCATTGGCTGCGGCAATGTGTGGAAATTTCCCTGGATGTGCGGCCAGAACGGCGGCGGCAGCTTTATGCTGCTCTACATCCTCTGCCTTTTGGTGCTGGGCCTGCCCGTTATGGTCATGGAATTTGCCGTGGGCCGCGCAGCGCAGGCCAGCCCCATCTATATGTACCAGCGCCTTGAAAAGCCCGGCCAGCGGTGGGGGCTTTTCGGCGTAATCAGCCTGATCGGCAACATTGCGCTGATGGCCTTTTACACCGTTGTCACAGGCTGGATTTTGTACTACTTTGTCAAATTCCTGACCGGGAGCAACGCCGATTTCGGCTTTGCGCAGATGATCGCCGACCCGAAAGTCAATGTGACCTATCTGTTTGTGGTAGTCGTGGCGGCGTTCGTACTGCTCAGCTTCAACTTGCAGGGCGGATTGGAGCGCGTGACCAAGTACATGATGACAGCCCTGCTGGTGCTGATGCTGGTGCTGGCGCTGCACAGCCTGACCTTTTCCGGCGCGGCGGAGGGGCTGCGGTTCTATCTGGTGCCGGACTTCTCCAAGATCAACGGCACAGTCATCGTGGCGGCCATGAATCAGGCCTTCTTCTCTTTGTCGGTCGGCATGGGCGGCATGGCGATCTTCGGCAGCTATATCGGCAAGGACCGCGCGCTGATGGGCGAATCGGTCCATGTCATCCTGCTGGACACCTTTGTCGCAGTGCTGGCCGGCATCATCATCTTCCCGGCCTGCTTCACCTACGGGCTGGAGGTCACTGCCGGGCCGAGCCTGCTGTTTGACACGATGGCCGGCGTATTCAACCACATGGCGGGCGGCCGCTGGTGGGGCACCCTTTTCTTCCTGTTCATGGTGTTTGCCGCGCTCTCCACCGTGCTGGGCGTCTGCGAGAACATCCTTGCCATGATCCGGGAGCTGACCGGCTGGAGCCGCCCCAAGGGCTGCCTTGTCTGCGGTGTCGGCATCTTTCTGCTGGCGCTGACCACGGCGCTGGGCTACAGCGTGCTGCACTTTCAGCCGTTTGCGCCGGGCAGCGCGTGGCTGGACTTCTGGGATTTCATCGTCAGCAACAATGTGCTGCCGCTCGGCTCTCTGGTGCTGGCGCTCTTCTGCTGCAGCCGCTTTGGCTGGGGCTGGGACCGCTTTGTGGCCGAGGCCAACACCGGCAAGGGCCTCAAGCTCCGGCCGTGGATGAAGCCTGTCTTTCAATTTTTTGTCCCCTGCGCCATCGCCTTTATCTATGTGTACGGCATGGCGACCTTTACCTGGCGGTAACGCCGCCCAAAAAGCCCCGCCGCCCGATTTCCCGGGTGACGGGGCTTTGTGCTTTATTTTGCCAGACGGCGGTATTCCATCGGCATCAGGCGGAACTGGTCATAAAACGCCTTGGCAAATTTGCCTTGGCTCTCATAGCCGACACCGGCCGCTATGTCCTGCACCCGCAGCGTTGTCGTGCGCAGCAGCTCGGCGGCCTTTGCAATGCTTTCTGCCTTGTCGGCAGGCAGAACTTCGGTTTTAATTTTCATACGTTTTATCGTTCTTTCTATGTGTAAAGTGGTTTTGCTTTTCAACAAATTGTTTCGTTGATTCGCTTTGTTTTACAAGTCGAGTTTTTGCAGCTTTTCCGCCTGTTCCGCCGTTACCAGCTTGGCGCCGAAGGCCAGCACATTGGTATCGTTATGCAGCCGGGTCAGCCGGGCACATTCTTCATTATCACACAATGCGCAGCGGATGCCCCTGACTTTGTTGGCGCAGATAGACACGCCAATGCCCGTAGTGCACATAACGATGCCCCTGTCCGCTTCGCCGGTAGCTACGGCCAGCGCAGCGGGAAAAGCGGTATCCGGATAATCCATGCTTTCCTGAGAGAAGCACCCAAAGTCCAGCACCACATACCCCTGCGCCTGAAGCCATGCCTTTATATGCTGCTTGAGCGCATAAGCCCCATGGTCGCAGGCCATGGCAATCTTTTCTACGCCTATCTTATTTATCATACCATTTGTTCCGTCCTTTCTACAAGATGAAAATATCTGGGAACGGGCTGAATTTCTTTTATGTCTCCCATTCCCTCATAGCTGACATGTGCGCTGCCATATAAGGCCCCTCTGTCTTTATACCTCTTCTACCTGAAAGCCCGCAGCCCGCAGCAGCCGGTTCATGTAGGCAAGGCCCGCCCCCTGAGGTGGTACGCCTTCGCAGAGGATCACCTCCGCCCGTTCATCCATTTCCCGCAGCAGGGTAAAAAGCCGGGCACACAGAGTCACCGGATCCTGCCTGTCCCCCATAAGGGAGCAGCGGCAGCCTTTGGCTTTGTACAGCGCCATAGTCTGTTCCGTGCCGGCTATTTCCACAGTCTTTCCCTGCGCTTCCATAGCGGCATACCGCTCCAATATCCGCCGGGCTGCCTTTTCCGGCTCCCCGGTGACCACATATACCTGCGCTTTGGGGGCATAGTGGCGATACTTCATTCCGGGGGAAAGTACCTTTTCCCCTGCCTTCAGGGGATGGAGCAGACAGTCTGCCAGCTGCACCTCTCCTATAACGGCTCCCAGCATCTCCTTGGTCACGGCACCGGGCCGAAGGATGGTGGGTATCCCCACCAAAGAAAGCACCGTGCTCTCCACCCCAAAGCGGCAGGGGCCTCCGTCCAGGATCAGCGGGATCTTCCCTTCCATATCCCGCAAAACATGCTCCGCCCGGGTAGGGCTGGGCTTGCCGCTGAGATTGGCGCTGGGGGCGGCAACAGGCACACCCGCCTTCTCAATAAGAGCCAGCGCCGTAGGATTATGGGGCATACGCACCGCCACGGTATCCAGTCCTGCCGTTACCTCATCCGGCACGCATTTCGCCCGCCGGAATATCAGGGTGAGGGGGCCGGGCCAAAATGTATCCATCAGCTTTTCGGCCTCCGGGGGCACCTCCAGCCACAGATTTCCGGCCTGTTCCTTCCGGGATACATGGAGGATCAACGGGTTGTCGTTAGGCCGTCCCTTGGCCAGAAAGATGCGGTTTACCGCCTCTCCGTCCAGTCCGTTGGCCCCCAGACCATATACCGTTTCCGTTGGGAAAGCCACCAGCCCGCCGTTCCGAATAATTTCGGCGCCCAGCTCCGTCCCCGCCAGGGGATCCGCCACGCAGTCGATCACTTTGGTTTCCATAAAACTTTACTTCCTTTTGGCTTATGCCTCTCCTTCGCCGCTGAGCTGCCGGGTGCGCTCGGCCACGATAAGTGCGTCGATAAGCTCGTCCATATCTCCGTCCAAAAACTGATCCAGCTTGTACAGGGTCATGTTGATCCTGTGATCCGTCACCCGGTTCTGCGGGAAATTATAGGTGCGGATCCGCTCGCTTCTGTCGCCGGAACCTACCATGCTCTTTCGGGCGCTGGCCACGGCGGCATTCTGCTGCGACTGGTACATATCGTACAGGCGGCTTTTGAGTACCTTCATGGCCTTATCCTTATTCTTGAACTGACTGCGCTCATCCTGACATTCCACCACGATACCCGTAGGCAAATGGGTGATGCGGATGGCCGAGGATGTCTTGTTTACATGCTGTCCCCCTGCCCCGGAGCTGCGATAGGTATCGATCTGGATATCTGAATCCCGGATCTCTATCTGCACGTCTTCCACCTCCGGCAGCACGGCCACCGTGGCTGCGCTGGTGTGGATGCGTCCCTGAGATTCCGTCTCCGGCACCCGCTGCACCCGGTGAACGCCGCTTTCAAACTTCAGCCGGGAATAGGCACCATTTCCGGTAAGGGTCAGCACCACTTCCTTGACGCCGCCCTTTTCCGTCAGATTCTCCGTCATAAACTCCACGCCGTAACGATGGCGCTCGGCGTAGCGCTCATACATCCGCAGCAGATCCGCTCCGAACAAAGAGGCTTCCTCCCCGCCGGTGCCTGCCCGAATCTCCAGAATTACGTTTTTATCGTCATTGGGGTCTTTTGGCAGCAGCAGGAGTTTAAGTTCCTCCTCCAGCTTTTTTTCTTTTTCTCCCAGCAGAGAAAGCTCTCCCTGGACCATCATGACCCTGCAGTCCTCTTCTTCCGTAAGAGTCTGCTCATACACATCGTATACGGCCACAATCTCTCCCAGCTGGGACTGTTCCTTATTCATCTCCCGCCATTTGTCCATATCCGCCATGGCTTCCGGCGCACTGAGGAGCTTTCCCAGCTCCTCGTAACGGGCTTTCAGTTTTTTCAGCTTATCTCTCATGTTTCGTCCAGATCACCATGCGGTCCAGGCCGCTCAGGTCTTTTTCCACTCGGCTTCCCTGGAAC
>OLYM01001043.1_pt1 | contig 10967 bp, 16 predicted proteins | sample 1673691 | NCBI WGS metagenome assembly OLYM01 (sample SAMEA103958123, study PRJEB25191) | human gut metagenome | reverse complement strand
TTTGCCGGGAACAAGAGACAGGTGGCAAAGGAGAAGACAGCATCTCTTGAGGAAAAAGTGGCACAAGATCAGCGCTGCTCTTGGGGCGCAGGAAAGGTACGCAGCAGCGCAAGGCGAGAAGCGCGAGCCGCCCCGGCTTCGGCTGGGCAAATATCGGCCTTATTGCCGCGGTATTGGCAGCGGGGGCCTTTTTCGCATGGGCGCTCATGTTCTCGGACGGACGGCTTACTATATATTTGCAGGACGGCGGTCGAACTCACCAATACCTTACGTGGAGGACCAATGCCGGCGAGTTCCTCGCGGCAATAGGCGCGAAGCTGGACGAGAACGACACACTGTCGGTAGCGAAGGACGCGGAGCTTACCGACGGCGAAACCATAGAGATAACCAGGGCATACCCCATAGCGGTGCAGTCCGGCGGCAATACCGAGGTGATGTACCTCAGCTCCGGCACGGTGGGCGACGCGCTGGACAAGGCGGGAGTCACGGTAAAATCAGGAGACGAGATATCGGAACTCACCTTCCGGGATCTTGAGCCCGGCATGAAGATAAGCCATACCGCCGTGGACGTTACATACAAGGTATCCTACAAGACCCTTGACTACGACGAGATAATCAAAAAGGACGACAGGGAGTACGAGAGCTTCAAGAAGGTGGAGGTAGAGGGCAAGGACGGCAAAAAGCAGATAACCCAACGCATAACCGTAAAGGACGGCGTGGAGGTATCCCGGGAGGTCGTAGACCAGATAATCACCGAAAAGGCCGTGGACGAGATAATACGCGTCGGCACCAAGATACGCTACCAGACCAACTTCAAGGGAGAGACCAGACGCTGGAAGGAAGCCCCGAAGGACGGCGTAAACGGCTGGAAGAGCATGAAGGTGGACAAGATAACCGCCTATTGCACAGGTACCCGCACAGCTACCGGTACAACGCCCAAGCTGGGCACCATAGCAGTGAACACATATTACTTCAAATACGGCACCCAGTTGTATGTGAGGGGCTACGGCTACGGCACGGCAAGGGATACCGGCGCATTCAGAAAATATACCAACTCTTCCGGAAAGCCTATGAACCAGCTGGATCTCTGGTTCAACTCGGAATCGGAGGCGAGGCGCTGGGGAACAAAGTACAACGTGACTATCTGGTATAAATAATGAGCACAGTTTCAGTAAAATGTGAACTTGAAAAATACGGCCTCACGCCCAACAGGGCGCTGGGGCAAAATTTTTTGGCCAGCGACACTGCGGCAAGGACTATTGCCGAGGCTGCTTGTGAAAACCGCTGCCCGGTTATAGAGATAGGCCCGGGCATGGGGGCGCTGACTGCCGAACTGGTAAAATGCGCCCCGATGGTCGCGGCAATAGAGATAGACAGACGCATGGCGGAGATAATCGCGGACAGGCTGCCCGAGGTACAGCTTATCAACGAAGACGCGCTAAAGGCGGATATACCGGGGCTTATAGCGGCCCTCGGCGGCAGGGCGAATATCGCGGCGAACCTGCCGTATTACATAACCACGCCGCTTTGCGTGAGGTTTTTATCCATAGGCGCAGACGGCGGCATACCCGCCATGACGCTTATGATGCAGAAGGAAGCGGCGGAGCGGTTCACGGCAAAGCCGGGGGACCGCGTATACGGGCCGCTGACGGTGCTTGCGGGGTATTATTATGAGGTTACTAAGCTCATGGAGCTGTCCCGGGATATGTATTACCCCCAGCCTGATGTGGACTCGGTAGTGCTGAAGCTTACGGCCAAGGGCGCGGAAAAGCTTTTTGAGCTGGAGTGGCTGCTGAACAGGGCATTTGCAATGCGCAGAAAGACTCTATCAAACAACCTCAGGGCTGCAGGAATATCGGACGAACGGCTGAAATCGCTGCTTGGAGCTTGCGGCATAGAGGGAAATATACGCGCAGAAAAGCTCACGGTGGCACAATTTGCAAATATTGCGCGGGAAATAGAGGCGCACGGGAAATAACGACAAAACCCTATAAAAAGCGATACTGTGGAAAAAGTGGATGAACGCCACTTTTCAGGCAAACTAACAAAGCCTTCGAGTCATTGACCCGAAGGCTTTGCAATACCGCGCACCCGAATCTCGACGTCACGTCCCATGGGCGTTTTCGCCATCAGGTTGCTACTCCCGGGCATGCCCGCGGCACACCTGCGCTTCCGCTTAATGCTGCTGCCTTCCGGCCCTGACATGGTTCACAGTGGCAAGTTGCACGGGACCCGGGGATCGACGCCCCACGATGGCGGCGGCCCCACAGGGGTGAGCCTCAAAACGGGGATTCAGCCCTGCTGTAGCGGATTGCAGGTATAGGGCACCGCTATCTCCCCGCTTAGCGCGGCAAGGTTATTTTAACAAGGCAGGGGCAATTAGTCAATAAAACGCACAAAAAAATTGCTTTGGAAGGGGGTCCAAAGCAATTGTCGGTTTGTTGTTGGTTTTGAAAGGGTTTCTCTCACTTGCAAGCTTATTATAACCCGCGGGGAGACGGAAATCATCACAAAAGTATTACAATCTGCTGAAATGTTCATTAAGTTTTAAAGAAATATTTGTTTTATGGGCCGTTTGAGGTATAATCATGCCGTCAGGCGACCCAAACTCCATATAGGAAAGGAAAAGGCAAAATGAAAAGGACAATAAGGATAGAGGGCATGATGTGCGGCCACTGCTCCGGCAGGGTAAAGAAGGCGCTGGAGGCCATTGCGGGAGTTGAGACCGCTGAGGTAAGCCACGAGACGGGCACGGCGGAGGTGACGCTCAGGGGCGATGTATCCGACGAGGCGCTGGCCAAGGCCGTGACCGATGCGGGCTATAAGGTAGCGGGCATAGAGTAGCGCCTGCACTTTTGGTGCATGAAATATGCCCCGAAGCTGTCCTTTACAGCGAAGAACGGCGGGGTGTATAATGAACACGATGGAAAAACAGGCAAGGGACAAAAAGGAGAGGCTTCGGCATCTCCTTTTATTTTTTGCCTGCACCAGGCATCATCGCGATGAAAAATACGGCGGCCCGCCGAAAGGGGCAGAGAAAAGCGACGGTATACCGCCGCTTTTTTGTTTCAGGAGGAAAAATGATATTCAGAAAGGAAAAGGAGCACGGCGTACTCACCGAGGAGGAGATTCTGGACATGGCCCGGGACATTGCGGAAAACGACCCGGCCTACATCATAGGCTCCATGCTCATCAAAAGTGTGTGCGACGATACCGGCCTCGACGAGGGGGCTGCCTTCAGCATGCTGCTGGACGGGGGCGGAATGCCCAAGGGCATAGCCGCTATCAGCGCCAGAGCTGCAAACGACCTCATGCGCCTCTACAAGGAGGGGGGCATAGAGGGCGAAATTGACAGCTATCTGGAGGACGAGAGGTTCGTGAAGATGCTGCTCGAGATGCCGGTAAAGGCGGCGCTCAGGCTTTATGCCGCCGAGTGCAACGCAGACGCCGCCGCCAAGGCGGAGCGTGAAAAGGGCGCTATGGACGTGATGGAAAAGCTGGCGGCCCGCAGGGCGCTGCCCTCGCCCATAAAGGGCAATACCCCCGCCGCCGCGGATACGGACTACGCCAACATGCCCACCAGGGAATTCAACCTCATAAAGGAAAGACTGATGCGCGCCGCCAGCGAGGGCAGGCGCGTTTCGTTGTAAAGACATAAAAAGGAAGGAGAAAAATAATGAGTATCAACACTACCACAAACACCGCAGGTACCACCAAGCTCAACAAGACCTTTTACGACCGCCAGCTGCTGGAAAGCGCCAAGACCCGCTTTGTACACGCCAAGTACGGCCAGAAGCGCCCTATTCCCAAGAACAGCGGCAAGCGGGTGGAATTCCGCAAGTGGAACCTCTTTGACGCAAACGACGCCATGGAGGCACTTCAGGAGGGCGTTACCCCTGCCAGTCAGGCTCTGTCCCAAAGCAACGTAGAGGTGGAGGTGGCCCAGTACGGCGCATACGTGGAGGTATCCGACCTGCTGGACATGACCGGCTATGACCAGGTAATCTCCGAGAGCGCGGAGCTGCTGGGAGAGCAGCTGGGCACCGTGGTGGAGTGGGTCACCCGCGATGCCATGAACGCCGGCACCAACGTACAATACGCAAACGGCAAGTCCGGCCGCGGCGAGATAACCGCCGCCGACAAGCTGACCGTGGCGGAGATACGCAAGGCGGTGCGCACCCTCAAAAAGGCCAAGGCGCGCCCCTTCGGCGACGAGGGCAGAAAGCCCCACTTCATCTGCATCTGTTCCCCCGAGGCCACCTATGACCTTCAGAGCGATTCCCTCTGGCAGGACGTATCCAAGTACTCCTGCGCGGAGCAGATATATTCCGGCGAGATCGGCCGCCTGTTCGGCGTGGTATTCGTGGAATCCACCGAGGCAAAGGTGTTCTCCCAGAGCGTGCTGAACAAGGTGAAGACCGCCACCAGCTCATCCAAAACCTTCGTGCTCAAGAACAGCCCCAAGGACGCTGAGGCGGCGTATCTCTCCACTGCGGGAAACAAGATAAAGATAGGTACCGCCGAGTATACCGTAGCCTCCTTTGACGCGGCTACCAATACCGTCACCCTGTCCGACAATGCCACCCTTACCGCCGACGCCATAGTATACAGCGAGGACGCGGGCAGCATAGACGGCACTACCAAGGCGGGCGCCGACGTGCATTCCACGCTTATTTTCGGCAGGGACGCCTACGGCATAGTGGACGTGGGCGGCAGCGGAGCCCTTCAGATCATAATAAAGCCCCACGGCAGCGCAGGAACCTCGGATCCTCTGGATCAGCGCGCCACCGTAGGCGCAAAGGTAGCGGCATATGCGGCAAAAATCCTCAACGAGCTGTGGATAATCCGCATTGAGCACGGCGTAAGCGCATAAATAACATCAGGAAATAAGTACGAAGGTACTGTTTCATATCCCTTTCAAGGGGGCCGAGGGGAAACCTTCGGCCCTTTTTTATTTGAGCAGAGAAAAGCTGAGAGAGTCAAGGAGGAAAGACAATGAATTACATAACCGATAAGGAAATAGACGCCATACAGGGCGACATGGGCGAGACGCTGAGAAAGCAGCCCCGAGTGCGCATGCGCATAGAGGGCAGCGGCTACTGGGAGGGCGGCATAAACGGCTGGTTCTTCAGGGTACGCCGGGGAGAGGAGACAGAGCTGCCCAAGTCCATTGCGGAGCTTATACAAAGAAGCGAGCAGGTGGCGGTGATGGGCGAGCGGGAGGTAAAGGCCTACAGGGGCGTTGGCAGAAGGGTGGCGCAGGTATGACGCTGAACGACATCATCGTATCCGCACTTGCCCAGCTGGACCGCGGCCACGACGCCCAGAGCCTGGACGTATGGCGGGACAAGTTCACCCGCTTTGCAAACGACGGCGTGACGGATATCTGCGCCACATATAAGCCCCGGCGCACAGAGACTATCGACACCAGGGACGGCACATTTACCACCGCAATGCTGTCGAGGGGCTGCCGCAAGGTGCTGAGCGTAAAGCGCGACGGCCGGGAGGAGGACTTTTACGACGGCGACGCTTCCGAGGTGATAGTCACCTCCGGCGGTCCCGGCAAAATTGAGGTGACGTACCGCTCGGTGCCAAGGGAGATGTTTGCGAGCACGGACGAGCCCGACATACCCGCATACATGCACGGATTGCTGGTAAGCTACGTCGTGGGCCGCGAGAGGGCTGCGGGGGACGTTTCCCAGCAGCGGGGCGGCAACATCTACTTTCAGATGTACGAGGCCGGCAAGGCCGCAATACGGCCCCATCTGGGCGGCGGAACCAGCCAGCGCATAGTGAACAGGTGGTGAAGCCCATGGCCCGCAAGATATACAGGATAGACGAGTTCATGGGGCTGGATCAGTCCATGGGCGAAAACGGCATGGCGGCCTCCTACAGTCCCGACGCCTGCAACATGGACACGGCGGACGGCGAGCTTACCGTAGCCAAGGGCTACACCAGGTACATAACATCAGCAGTTCCCGGCACGGAGGCCATACGCCGCATGTTCCTTTTTCATTCGGGCAGCGGCGACCAGGTGATAGTGGTAACGGGCGGCAGCGTGTACGCCTACAGGGAAGGCGTCTGGGTGCTCATATACACCTTTACCGGGGGACTCACCGGCGGAAGGGTGGATTTTACCGAGGCCCGGATAGACACCACGGATTATCTCCTTATCGCCAGCGGCGAGCAGCAGATAGTCAAGTACAACGGAACCAAATCAGAGCTCTTCGGCAGCAGCGACGGGCTTTCGGATAAGCCGGTAAGCTACCTTGCAACCTACAGGAGCAGGCTTTTCGCGGCTGGGGACAGCAGCTGTCCCAACAGGCTTTACTGGTCCAAGCTGCCGGGCGGCAGCCGCACCATAGAATCCTGGGGCGAGGAATCCGGCTCGGTCAACGTCTCCGGAGGACATACCGAGATAGGCGCCAGCGCCGGCGACCCCATAGTAGGCCTTGCGGCGCTTTCCAACCAGCTTCTCATATTCAAAAAGCGCAGCCTTTACCGTCTCATAGGCGATAAGCCATCGAATTTTACGGTGGAGCGCATAGATTCCGACGTGGAGACGGCGGCGTATACCTCCCTCGTAATGAGCGGGGACATGCTGTACTTCATGACCAAGGGAGGCCTATGCAGGTTCAACGGCGTATCCGCGGCGCTCATGAGCGACGCCCGGCGGATAAAGAAGCTGCTTTCAGGCGCCGATGTATCCCTTTCCAAGGGGGCGGCGGCCCGCAGCAAGCTTTACTACTCATTCGATGACGCCAAGGGCGGCGGCATCATTGAATACGACCTTGTGCGGCACACCTACATGCTGCGCCGCGGCTTTGACGTAGGCGACATAGCCTCGTGGGACGGAAGGCTGTACATAGTCAATTCCGGCCGCTATGTGTGCCTCTTCGACGACGGCAAAAGCTACGACGGCAAGAACATCGAGGCCTGGTGGCGCACACCTGAGACGGATCTTTTCGACAAGAGCGGCGTAAAGGCCATGCGGTCCCTCTGCTTCAGGGGCCACGCCCAGGGCGCCGCCACAGCCATGAACGCGGAGGTGAGCGTGGGCAGCGCAAGGACTGCCACAAGGGTGCTGCTGCCTACGGAGGAGAGCGAGGTAGTGGAGGTGCCGCTTAAAAACGAGGGCAGGACATTTTCGCTCAGGATCGCCAACGAGGCGGGAGGCCGCTTCACTCTGCGCGGCGGCATAGAGCTTTCATTTGAAACCTGGAGGAGGGTGGAATAAATGGCTCTTGATATGCGGGCGCTTTACTATGTGACGCTGCCGGATATAAAGGACGCGGAGCTTTACAGAGAGACGGTAAAGGCCAACGAAAACAACCTTAATCAGAACTTTACGGCCATTGCCCAGAAGATAGAGGAGCTGGAAACGCGGCTTTCCGCCCTCGAATAGGCAAGGCAGTACAAAAAGGAGGAAAACACCATGGCAAAATATTATATGAACGGCTACACACCTCCAGAGGGAGTGAATTCCGCATCAAAGGTAAAGGAATACCAGCGGCAGCTCGGCGTAAAGGCGGACGGCATATGGGGGCCTGATACCGACGCGGCATACAGGGCCAGCCTTAACCGCAGCGCCCAGCGGCAGGCCCAGAGCAGAAGCGGCTTTGACTGGGGGGATTCCGGCAGGAACGAGGCATTTGACGGCTACTACAACGCCATAAGAAACAGCCTGTCCGTCCCGACCGTGACGGTAAAGGCGCCCAGCACCGGCGAGGTGAAGGATATGTGGAGCGGGGTGCTTCGCCCCAGCGCCGACGCCGCCATAGAGCGGCGCAACAGGGCGGCCGAGCGCGAGATGGCTGAGATAGACGCGGATGCCGTTTCCCGTGGCATGGGCCAGAGCAGCTATGTAACATCGGTAAAGGCCCGGCAGATGGAGGAGGCCCAGGACGACATAAGCGACATTGAGGCGCAGTACGGCGCGGCGCTGGCAGAGAAGATATACGATACGCTGTACAAGTACGATCAGATGAGCCTGAACGCCCAGCAGTACAACGCGGAGGCTCACGCGGCGGCACAGAAGACCGCACTCAGCATGGCGTCGGACTGGTACAATCAGTACCTCAGCCAGCAGAATGCCGTCATCGCCGCCGCGGCAAAGGGAAGCTCCTCTAAGTCGTCAAAGGGCGGCTCCGGCTCGAAAAAGAGCAGCCTTTCCAGAGAGGACTACACCGAATATGTACGCAACCTCACCGCCGAGCAGCGCAGGCAGCTCTTCAGCAGCGAAAACAGCTATTGGAGCAGCAGGCGCGAGGAGATATACTCCGCCCTGGGCAAAACCCTTTACGATAGCCTTAAAAAGAAATACGGCGGTTAAGGGGGTGCCTATGGCTGCGGTAAAAAAGACCTTCGATATTGCGCTGGACATAGCGGACGCTGGGGCGAACCGGGAATTCACGGTGGTGGACGGAGACAACGGCAACGTGCTTGCAATACTCCTCACAGACGGGGGCTACCCGGTAGACCTTACCGGGTGCCGGGTCATAGCGGTGTTCTCAAAGAGCGACGGCACCGCCTGTCAGGACAGCTACGATGCTAACGGCGGCATAACTCTTTGCGGCACGCTGAACAATCAGGTGGATATAGAGCTTTTTGCGGGTTCCGTGGCTCCCGGAACGGTGGAGTGCGAGCTCCAGATATACTCGGATCCCAGCCTTTCCACCCTCGTCACCACGGCAAAGTTCAACTTTGCCTGCCGCAAGGCTATTTTTTCCGGCGAAACGCTGACCTCTGCGCCGCAGTACCCACAGCTTACTTCCCTTATGGAGAGGGTGGAGGTGCTGAACGCGGAGACTGCCGCTGCGGCGGGGGCGGCAAACTCAGCCGCGGCGGACTGCAGGGCAGCAATGGAGGGAAACGTCACAACATGGAAAATACTCAGATACTCTTAAACCAAAAAGGAGGGATTGCCTATGGCAGTATACCTTGGAAATGAGCTGGTGCTGGCAAACGGCGTGGGCGGCACAAGCCTTGCCAACGGCCACGCCTCCACCCACGCAAAGGGCGGCAGCGATGAGCTGGCCCCGGCGGACATAGGGGCGGCGGAGGAGGTACATACACACACGGAATACGCATTAAAGCCGGTAAGCATGGTAGTTGAGCTGCCGCTGGACGGCTGGGTGGTGGGCACATACAGCTGCACACAGGCCATAAGCGTGGACGGAATGAGAAGCGGCAAGTACGCCATAGTAGGCCCCGTTCCAAAGGACTGGGACGAATACGTGGGGGCTAACGTACACTGCGCCGTACAGGGATACAATTCGCTCACGTTCTTAGCCGACAAAAAGCCGGCCACGGATCTCCGGGTAAACGTACTGATATGGGGGTAGGATAGTATGCTTTTCAATCTCGTATGCGGCGTGAACTACAGCATGGGAATAGCCTCCGGCAGCTTTGATGGCATAGACAGCTCGAGGGTGCTGACCGTGAACAAGACAATAGACCCGCTGGCGCTCGTCATAAAGACCACGGTGGGCTCCTCCAGCGAGCTTATAGTGTACTACAGGGAAAAGCCCACGGACAGCTTTTCCACAGTAGTGGGCGGGAGCGTGCCGGTATCCTGCAGGCTGCTGGGCGAATACAGCACAAAGCTGCTGCTGACTGTGCATAACGCCAGCGCCGCAAACTGTGCCGGCGTTGAATACTATATATTGGGGGTGAAAAAGCAATGACAGCCACGGAAAAGAATCTCAGCCTTATGAAGGTACACGTATTCAAGACCGTGGACGAGTATGAGGCGGCAAGGAGCGGCGGGCTGATAGGCGGGGACGACCTCGTCATCACGCCGGATACCGGCGCCATAGACGGCGAGATGTCGGATACCTCCACAAACACAGTGCAGAACAGGGTCATAAAGGCCTATGTGGATTCCGCCATAGCCGCCGCAATAGCTTCCCTTAATGAATAAAGGAGAGAGAGCATATATGAAAGAGCTGTTCATAAAATACCTTAAAGGCCATGTGGGCGACATATACGTATGGGGCGCCCAGGGCGAAACAAATATAACCGAGAAATGGATACGCCGGCGGGAGACCGGCGAGAAAAACGCCGAACGCGCCATAGCCCTGTGGGAAAAGCGTAAGGCGGAGGGCAGGAGCCCTATCGCCGCCTTCGATTGCAGCGGGCTGATAGTGAAGTTCCTGCTGGACAATAAGCTTATAAAGAGCGACATGTCCTCCCGGGGGCTGTACTCAGCCTGCGAAAAGCTGAACGACAGGAGCCAGCTTGCTCCGGGGGACCTGCTTTTCCGCCATAACGGCAAGCGGATACATCACGTTGGCGCGTATATCGGCTGCGGCCTCGTAATAGAAGCAATGGGCCGGGACGACGGGGTGGTGCTCAACTGCCTGGATTCAAACGGCGCTGGCTACTGGAACAGATACGGCAGGCTGCCCGTACTGAAGGACAGCGGGGAAACGGAAGAGGTATACGAATGCTGCAAGGGGGAGGACTGCCCCTGCCGGCAGCTTATGAAGGAAATACTGAAAGGAGAAAACAATGAACAATAATCTGATAACAGGGGTGCTGGCAGGAGTGAGCGGTGTGCTCAGCTACATTTTCGGCCCCTGGGACGCCATGATAATGGTGCTCATAGCAGTAGTGGCCCTGGATTACATCACGGGCGTGGCTTATGCTGCGGTATCAAAGACGCTAAGCAGCGTTATAGGCTTTAAGGGATTGCTGAAGAAGGTCTTCATATTCGTTCTGGTGGCGCTTTCCACAATGCTTGACAAGCTGGTGCCCGCCACAAACGGTGCGGTGAGGAGCGCCGTATGTATGTTCTACATCGCCAACGAGGGGCTTTCCATACTGGAAAACGCGGGCCGTATCGGCCTGCCCATGCCGGAGGCGCTGAAGGGTGCGCTGGTGAAGCTCAAGGACGGGAAGAACGATACGGCCGAGGGCAAATAATAGGATAATTACAGGGGGGCGGCGCCCCCCCTTTTTTTATT
>OLYM01001041.1_pt1 | contig 10969 bp, 9 predicted proteins | sample 1673691 | NCBI WGS metagenome assembly OLYM01 (sample SAMEA103958123, study PRJEB25191) | human gut metagenome | reverse complement strand
AGCCGTGAGGAGCTGGAAAAGCAGCTCGTGCAGGCACAGGAAGAATACGAAGAAGCCACCAAAACGGCAAAGCGTAGCAACTACATCTGCAACGAGCTGTTTACATGGGCGGATGTTTACGACACCGCCAACCACGATGAACGCCGCGCCATTTTGCAGCAGTTCATTAAGGAGATTCGCGTCCGAAAAGACTATGAGATCTCGATTACCCTGAACGCCAGCTTCAACCAAGTGGAACAGCTCAAGGCTGTATCAACCTACGATGGCGCGGAAATTTTTGAAGAAATTTCCGAGAAGGGGGCATAAAAGCGATGCGCTTGCCCGCAGCACTCTGCAAAATGCAAAGAAAGAGACGTGAAATCGATGGATTTTCAAAAAGTACATGGATGACCCCGCCCGGTTCGCATCCGACTTCAGGGTTCGGAGCCCGGCACGGTCTGCCAAAGTTTTTTAGGCATAAAAAACGCCGCATCGTACAAAACGACGCGGCAAATTGGTGGACCTAGAGGGATTCGAACCCTTGACCTCTCGGATGCGAACCGAACGCTCTCCCAGCTGAGCTACGCCCCCACAAGGCTTGTTTATTATAGCACATTTTTCACATTTGTAAAGACCTTTTTTTCTTCCGGCGCATTTTTGTGCGAAAAAGTCCCGAAAAAGAAAATTGCTTCCCGCTCTTGCGCAATCGCCGCTTTTGTAGTAGAATACTTGCACGTGGCCATTGACAAGGCTGCACTAGTCGGGGAGCCAGCGGTGTCCTGTACCTGCAATCCGCTATAGCAGGGATGAATTCCCGCCCCCGGATAGGTTGATGTGTCGTCTGCCCGCAGTAAGCGGCGTTGAAGGTTCGGTCCCGCGCAACGGAGCCTTGTGAACCATGTCAGGCGGGGAACCGAGCAGCATTAAGCAGGTCACTCCGTGTGCCGTGGGGGCGCCGAGCCCGAGCTGGCTGCTGTGGTAACGGGCATGTCGTCTATTCAAAGGTGGGTGTGCAGTCTTGTCAATGGTCACGTTTTTTATGTTTTCCGTTCCCGGAGGTGACGCGCGCAAATGATGTATCAGGCGCTCTATCGCAAATACCGGCCGAAGACGTTTGACGACGTTGTCGGTCAGGAACATATTACCGAGACGCTGAAAAAGCAGGTCGAGACCGGTCGGCTGTCCCACGCCTATCTGTTCATCGGCACGCGCGGGACCGGCAAGACCACCTGTGCCAAGATCCTGGCCAAGGCGGTCAACTGCGAGCATCCGGTCAACGGCAATCCGTGCAACCAATGCGCCGCCTGCCGCGGCATCGACGACGGGTCGATCCTCGACGTGGTCGAGCTGGACGCCGCGTCCAACAACGGCGTCGACAATGTGCGCGCCCTGCGCGATGAGGCGGTGTTTTCCCCCGCCAGCGTGCGCAAGCGCGTGTATATCGTCGACGAGGTACACATGCTCAGCAACTCGGCGTTCAACGCCCTGCTGAAGATCCTCGAAGAGCCGCCGGAGCACCTCATGTTCATCCTCGCGACGACGGAGCTGCACAAAGTCCCGGCGACGATCCTGTCCCGCTGCCAGCGGCACAGCTTCAAGCGCATCCCGGTCGACACGATCACTGCGCGCCTGAACTTCGTCGCGCAGCAGGAGCATCTGAACCTGCAGCCGGATGCGGCCGCGCTGCTCGCCCGCATGGCGGACGGCGGTATGCGCGACGCGCTCACGCTGCTCGACCAGTGCTGCGGAAACGAATGCATCTCGACCGACGCGGTCATCTCCGCCATCGGTCTTGCCGGAAACCTGCGCACGGCGCAGCTTTTGCGAAGCGTTGCCGCCGGCGACACCGCAGGCGCGCTCGAACAGTTCCGTGAGCTCTGGCAGGATGGGAAAGACCCCTCTGCCCTGCTCGACGAGCTGAGCATGCTCCAGCGCGACCTGCTCATGCAGGCCGTTGCGCCGCGCGGCGGCCGGGAGCTGCTCTCCGGCGCATATGACCCGGTCACGCTTGAGGAGCTCTCCGGTGCGTTTTCGTCCGCGCAGCTGCTGGCAAACCTTCAGAGCATCCAGCAGACGCTCGGCGCGATGGCATCGCAGCCGAACCCGCGCATCGCGGCGGAGTTGTGCCTGATCCGGCTCTGCCGGCCGGAGCTATGCGACGATGTGCCGACGCTGTGCGCGCGCATGGACAAGCTCGAACAGACCGTATACAGCGGAGCGATCCCCGCGCCGCGCGCATCTGCGCCCGCGCCGAAGGCGAAGCCTGAACCGAAGCCGGTATTCGACGACGTCCCCCCTTGGGAGCCGCCCGCACCGCCGGTCTCTGCGCCGAAGGCGAAGCCCGAACCGAAGCCGGTATTCGACGACGTTCCCCCATGGGAGCCGCCCGCACCGCCGGTCTCTGTGCCGAAGGCAAAGCCTGAGCCGAAGCCGGTATTCGACGACGTTCCCCCTTGGGAGCCGCCAGAGACCGTTCCCGCTCCCATTCCGGAGCCGACCCCGGAACCCATCCCGGAGCCCGAACCCGAGCCGATCCCGGAGCCGGTGTCCGCACCCGCGCCGGAGGCTGTACCCGCAGAAGCGGGCACATTTGACTGGCAGGCGCTGTGCGCATACATGGAGCGCGAGCTGCCGGTCGGCATCTATCATTTTCTGCTTGACCCGCTGCAGGCGGCCGGTGAGCTGGCCGACGGCACGCTGACCCTGCACCTGAACAAAGCTCCGGCTTACCCGATGTTCAACAAGCCCGAGATCGCGGAGAAATTCCGCCTGGCCGTGCAGACACTGACCGGGCAAAATGTCCGCGTGGTCATGCAGCCGATGGACACGGCGACCCAGATCAAGCAGCGGCAGATCGAGGAGCTGACACGCTTCCCGAACGTAACGATCCGATAAAAAATTTTTTGATTCACAGGAGGATACAAACATGGCAAGAGGCGGTTTTCGCGGCGGTTATGGCGGCATGAATCAGGCCAACATGATGAAGCAGGCGCAGAAGATGCAGCAGGACTTCCTGCGGATGCAGAAAGAGCTGGAGGAAAAAGAGTTCACGGCAAAGGCCGGCGGCGGCATGGTCACGGCCGTTGTCAACGGCAACCGTGAGGTCACCAAGATCGAGATCAAGCCCGAAGCGGTCGATCCCGATGATGTCGAGATGCTCGAGGATCTGGTGCTGGCAGCCGTCAACGAGGCGCTGCGCCAGTACGAGGCGGCCTCCGATGCCACGGTCAACAAGATCGCCGGCGGCATGAAGCTCGGCTTCTGATGAAACAGCAGCACGCACCGTTTACAAAACGGTGCGTGCTTTTTTATTTGCGCAAAAATGCGTGCTCCTCGCGCTGGACAAGGCCGAGCGCCGGGTCAAAACAGGCGCGGCCGCGCAGGACACAGGTCTTGCCGTAGCGGGCGCGGAGATTGTCGAGCGTGATATCGAGCCGGCGCGCGCGTGCGCGGCGCTCCGCGTCCTCGAACAGGTCCATTTGGTGCGGCGCACACGCAGGCTGGAGATCCAGCGCGCGCACGCCGATGCTGCGCAGCGGCTCGGGCCAAAGGTGCGCCTGCTCACACAGCGCCAGCGCCGCATCCAGCACCTCGCTCGTCAGATCCGTCGGATGGCGCAGCGCCATGCGATGACTGCACCAGCGCAGGTCCGCCGTGCGCACGCTCAGCTCCACCGTGCGGCACTGATACCCCTCCAGCCGCAGACGCGCACCCACGCTCTCGGAAAGCGACAGCAGCGCCGCACGCGCATCCGCCTCGCAGATCAGATCACGCGGCGCGGTGGCGCTGTTGCCGATGGACTTCGGCGGCGGCAGATCCTCCACCCGGTGCACCGGCGCGGGGTCATAGCCGTTGGCATAGGCGTGCAGCTGCACCCCGCTCTTGCCGAAACGCTGCCGGAGCATATCCGCATCCGCCGCCGCGAGCGCGCCGACCGTGCGGATGCCCAGCCGCTCGAGCTGCCGCACCGAGCTGCGCCCGGCAAAGAGCAGGCTGCCCACCGGCAGCGGCCAGACCATGTCGGCAAAGCGCGCGCGGTCAATGACCGTCACGGCGTTCGGCTTGCGGTAATCAGAGCCGAGCTTTGCGATCACCTTGCACCACGACACGCCGACGCTCACCGTCAGCCCCGTGGCATCGAGCACACGCTGCCGCACCGCCTGCGCCGTCTGCAGCGCGTCCTCATGGCCGACGCAGCCGGTCATGTCCAGCCAGCACTCATCCATGCCGAACGGCTCGCACCGGTCGGTGAAGTCGGCATACACCTGCCGCACACGGCGCGAATAATCGTAGTACAGGTCAAAATCCGGCGGCAGGATCGTCAGCTCCGGGCATTGCTGCCGCGCCGCCCAGAGCGTCATGCCCGTGCGCACACCGGCGGCACGCGCCATCTGATCCTTGGCTAAAATGATGCCGTGGCGCAGCTCCTGCTCCCCGCCGACCGCAACCGGACGGCCGCGCAGCTCCGGATGGCGCAGCAGCTCGATGCTCGCATAGCAGGCGTTGATATCCGAATGTAAGATCATGCGTTCCATGTTCACGTTCTCCTGCAAAGAGATTGTCTTTATTATAAATCTCTTAATAGGATATTAAAAGCGTTTTCTTATCTTTTTCGGATATTTTCCTTGTATTTTTTCGTCGGATGCGATATATTGTGCTTGAGGTGCTGCATATGTACAAAACCTTTGGCGAAACGATCGCTTCCCTGCGCCGCGCGCACGGTATGCGCCAGCAGGCGCTGGCCGAGGCCATGGCCGAGGCCGGGATGCCGGTGTCGAATCAGGCAGTTTCAAAGTGGGAAAATGACGCCACGCTTCCAAATGCGCAGCAGTTTCTGACGCTCTGCCGCGTGCTGGACGTGGATGATATCGCGGGCACGTTCTCCGGCGGGGATGCCGGCGGTCTGCTTGCGGGGCTGAATGCAGAGGGGCGCCGCCGCGCGCTGGAATACATCGCGCTGCTGCGCGAGAGCAAGCGCTTTGCCGCCGTGCCCGAAGTGCCCGCGCTGCGCAGCCTGCCGCTGTACTCGCTGGCCGTCTCGGCCGGGACGGGGCAGTTTCTCGACGGCGAGAGCTATGAGATGCAGCCGGTCGGTCCGGAAGTGCCGGAGGAGGCGAACTTCGGCGTGCGCGTTGCAGGCGACAGCATGGAGCCGCGCTTTCACGACGGGCAGACCGTCTGGGTGCACCGGCAGCCGACACTCGCCCCCGGCGAGATCGGCGTGTTTCTCTACGACGGCAACGCCTATCTCAAGCAGCTGCGGCGCGACGGAGGGCGCGTCTGGCTGCACTCGCTCAACCCGGCCTACCACGATCTGGAGATCTCGGACGCCTTTCCCCTGCGCGTGCTCGGAAAAGCCGTGTCCTGACAAAAAAGCAGAAAAACTCCCTGCGGGCTCAGATCCCGCAGGGAGTTTTCGCATCATGCCTCGTTCCAGTGCAGCAGCCGCTCGCCCAGCTCTGCGACGGTCTGCACCACTGCCGCCGCTCCGGCGGCCTCCAGCTCGCCCGGCTCTGCATAGCCGTAATACACGCCGAGGCACGGCACACCGCAGGCAGCGGCGCCGGTGACGTCATACTTGCGGTCGCCGACCATGAGCGCCGCCTCGGGCGCAGTCTGCGTCTCGGCAAGCGCGGCCGCAACGACCTCGGCCTTTGTGCTGCGCGTGCCGTCGTATTCGCAGCCGATCACGCAGTCAAAGAGCCGTTCGAGATCGAACCGCTGCAGAATCGAGCGTGCCATCGGCGTGGGCTTCCCGGTCGCGACCGCGACGCGAAAGCCGTGCGCGCGCAGCTGCTCGAGCAGCTCCGGAATGCCGGGATAGAGCGTGCACTCATAGATGCCGACAGGCAGATACCGCTCCCGGTAGCGCGCGACCGCCGCCTGTGCCTGCTCGGGCGTCATGGCATACAGCTCCGAGAACGAATCGAGCAGCGGCGGACCGACAAACTTGCGCAGACGCGCCGTGTCCGTCTCGTGGATGCCGAAGCCCTCAAGCGCATACTGCACGCTGCGCAGGATGCCCTCACCGGTGTCAAAGAGCGTGCCGTCAAAATCAAATAATATCGTCTTGATCATAGAAACTCTCCGTTGTCAGGATGAAAAAAGGATAGCATCCCGGGGCGAAATTGTCAACGGCCGCGCCGGCTGCATACGCTGTAGCAACCATGAAAATGTGAGGTTTCGCCATGAACAACGCACTGGAAACACGCTACTTTCTCAGCGCCATGACCGGCGCGGGCTACTACGCGCTGCACCGGCAGTTCCTCCGGCCGCCGGAGCGCTATTTCTGTATCCTCAAGGGCGGGCCGGGCTGCGGCAAGTCCACCTTCCTGCGCCGCGTCGGCGATGCGGGGCGCGCTGCCGGGCTCTCGGTCGTCTGGCTGCACTGCGCGGGCGACCCGGCCTCGCTCGACGGCGTGTATTTCCCGCAAAAGCACGCCGGCTTCTTTGACGGCACGGCACCGCACACCGTCGAGCCCGCGCTCTTCGGCGCGAGCGGCGAATATCTCGACCTCGGCGCGTTTTGCCGCACGGAGGCGCTCGATCCGGCGCGCATCCGCGCCCTGAACGCCGACTGCGCCATGTTTCGTCTGCGCGCACAGCAGTACCTGACGGCGGCCGCTGCGCTCGATCCGCGCGCGACGCCGGGCCTGGTCTTCCCCGAGGATCGCGAGGCCGCGCGCCGGCGCGCCAAAAGCGTCTGCACGCGCGAATTCGGCACGTCGCCCAAGGATGCGAAGCCCGGCCGGTGCGACCGCCTGTTTCTGAGCGCCGTCACGTCTGAGGGGAAAATTTTCTTCCCGGACACCGTCGCCGCACACTGCGCGCGCGTGTACCTGCTCGACGACGGATGCGGTCTGGCAGAAGAATTCCTGCACACCGTGCGCACGCATGCCGTCCGGTGCGGTCTGAACGTCATCTCCTGTCCGGATGCGCTCATCCCCTCGCGTACGCAGGCCGTGCTCGTCCCGTCGCGCGGCGTCGGCTTTCTCGCCGGGACGGCCGCGGATGTGCCGGACGGTCTGTCGCAGCGCCATATCCGGCTCGATGTTCTGCCCGATCCGGAGCGGCAGCGCACGCTGCGCCGCGCCATGCGCAGTGATGCCCGCCAGCAGCAGCTCGCCCTCGAGCGCGCCGTCGAGCAGCTGCGCATGGCGGCTCTGCTGCACAATGAGCTTGAGGCCGTCTATCGCCCGTGCATGGACTTTGACGCGCTGAGCGCCTTCACGGAGCGGTATCTGAAAACCTTTCCCGGCGTCTGAGCGCAAAAAGCCCCGGCGGAACAGCGCTCGTTCCGCCGGGGTCGTCATATGGATCAGCAGCAGGGAGAAAAGCAGGGGTTGCAGCACAGGTTCAGCAGACACATGTCCGCGCACCAGCTTCCTGTGCCGAAGCCGCTGTTCGGATACCCGGCACTATAGGTCGCATAGGCCGTGCCGCCGCTCTCGATCTGGCGCAGCAGCCGCTGGATATCCGGGTTGGACGGATCCATCGCAGCCGCACGGCGCGCATCCGCAAGCGCCTGCACGCGGTTGCCCGCGCCGGAATTTGCCATGGCGCTGATCGCGTACCAGTTGGCGTCGCGCTCGGCCAGCGGCACACCGGAGAGCGCCTGCAGCGCCTCGGCAAAGTGGCCGACGTGGATGTAGTTCGCCGCCGCCTGATATTCCGGCCGGATGCCGGGATCGCGCTGCGCGCCCCAGCCGCCATAAGCGCCATAACCGCCATAACCGCCCGCCTGACCGTAGCCGCCGGACGCGCCGTAGGCATTGGCAGTCCCGTTTTTGATCGCGTCATAGGCCGCGTTGACTTCGTTCATTTTTTCCGTCGCGCGCGGATCGTCCGGGTTCAGGTCCGGATGATATTTCTTGGCCAGACGGCGGTAAGCCGCCTTGATCTCCTCTTCGCTCGCGTTTCTGGACACACCGAGGACTTCGTATGGGTCTCTCATTCGGCGCTCCTCCCGATCTTATGTTTTTTCATGGCCGCGTCATACCGCAGCCACACGCCGGAGTATAGAATGTTGCGCAGCAGCTCGACATCCTGCAAGACCGGCAGCGCCTCAAACGCCGCCGAGCATTCACCGAGCAGCATCCGCAGCAGCGCGTGCAGGTCTGCGTCCTGCGGCAGCGCGCGCAGCGGATTGTAGCGCCCATGGCGGCGATCCTCCGGCAGGTCGATCACCGCGTCAAGCAGGTAGATAAACCGTCCCAGCGCCTCGCCGAACGGCCGCAGACGGGCATCCCAGAGCTCCCCTGTCACAAACAGCTCGCCCATCAGCCGGCCGAAGCAGTTCGCCGCAGCGTCCATGTCGCCGGTGTCCGCCTGTTCGATCTCGCTCAGCTGCGCCATGCACTGCTCGATCGCGGCGCACTGCCGCGGCCAGCGCGCACGCGCTGCGGCACATTGGCGGCTGAGCGCCTCGGACTCCCAATACTTCAGCGCGCTGCCGTCATCCTGCCAATCGTCACGGCAATTGTAATACGCCAGCACGACGTTCATGTCGGCGGCGTAGTCCGTGTAGCGCGTCTGCCAGTAAAAATGCCTGCGCAGCGGGTGCGCGGGACACAGCTCCATGCCGCGCTCCTCATCCGCCTCATACAGCGCCGAGAGCAGCAGCACCAGAAACGTCATGTCATATGTCAGCGTCAGGCGGCCGGAAAAGCCGTGGCGCTGCTTGAGCACCCGGCACAGGCCACAGTAGCAGCCCTTATAACGATCCTTCTGCGGCTGGGTCAAGCCCTCGAGATTTGCGATCACATATCCAAACATCGGACGCTGCCTCAGGTCTTGCGCTGGAACGATGTGCCGCACTTGCGGCAGACGATGTTGATCTTGCCCTTGCCGCGCGGCACACGCAGACGCGTCCGGCACGAGGGGCATTTAAAAAAGCGGTAGTCACGCCGCTGATGCCAGCGGTCGACCGCGCCGCGCCACGCGCTCGTCACCTTGTAGCGCTGGCGCAGATACGCGCCGTTTTCCTGCTGGCGGCGGTAGACATTGCGCGAAAACATCCGGAAATAGGTCACGATCAGGCCGAGCACGGCCAGCGACCACAGAATGCGCGATGCGTATCCATGCACGAACATGCTGACGCACAGCAAGATCAGCGTCAGCACGGACAGGAGGCGGTTGAGCGCATCCATACCGTTTCTGCCCATCATCCATTTTGCAAACCGTTGTCTCATGACCGATCACCTTTCCAGGCTGCTGAATTTCACTGTTGTATTTTATCACACGCGTATGAGAAATATATCAAAGAACTGTAAACACCGCGATACATGGCGAAAAAAATACGTTCTCCCCGCCGCAATGCGTATTCTTCGGCAATCGGCCGCCGGAACGCACACAAAGCCCCCGCCGACTGACACACATCAGGAAGCGGGGGCTCTGTTTTGTTTCGGATCAACAGATCCGCCGGGGGCGCATTACTCGGCGTCCGCGACGATCGTGCCCTTCTTCTTCGTGGCGGCGCTCACGATCACCATAGCAACGGCGGAAACGAGAATGCCGATAAACGCGAAGTTCAGGGAGGTCTTCATGATCTGCGCGACCGCGCAGCCGACCAGACCGAACACCATGCCGGCAACGATACCGGGCGTCGTGATGAAGTGCTTATTGCGCAGGCCGTAGCTGAGGAACACCGGGCAGGCCAACGCCGCCGCAGAATAGGCGTAGGTATTGGTCAGCCAGTTGAGCGTGTCCGTCCAGACGAGGCACATCAGCAGCGCGATGGCCATGAGCACGGCCGACAACACACGCGAGATCGTGACCATCTTGCGGTCGGGGATGTTCGGGTTGATGGTGGAGATGATATCGCGGGTGATATTGGTGACGGAAGTCTGCACGCCGGAGGAAGTCGTGGACATCAGCGTTGCAAAGACGAGCGCTGCAAACAGCGCCATGACGCCGATGGGCAGCTTGCCCATGAACCACGCCGTGGGGCCTTTGGCGATCTCTGCAATGTTGAGAGAGCGGAGCGAGAGGCCCATGTAGATAGCCCAGACAAAGCTCAGCAGGGACAGGGCTCCGGAGAGAATGAGGGACTTGTTGACCTGCTTCTCTTCCTTGATGGCGCAGACGCGCTGGAAGTAGATCTGGTTGGTCATGCCGCCGGGCAGAACAGCAAAAATCCAGAGCATGCAGGTCGCCACACCGATATTATCGGTGATGGAGCTCGAGAAGCTGAGCATGGACGGGTCGATCGTGTTGAGGTTGCTGACGATATTGGAGACGCCGCCGCCCATGACCGTGACGAACACAACGCAGACGATGCACATGACGATCATGAAGCAGGAGAAGATGAAGTCCGTCCATGCGACGGTCTTCAGACCGGACGGCATGACGAACGCCAGCGCAAACACGGCAAACAGCACGCACAGCAGCGTGTAGTCAATGCCGGTCAGGTTGGAGTAGATATTGCCGAAGGCCGTGATCTGGGAGGTCACCCAGCCAAACGGCACAAAGACCGTCATAACACCGGCGACGATACGGATGAGCTTATTTCCGTTCGTGAAGTGCGCGAGCACATCGGGAATGGTGGTGAAGTTGTTGCGGCGCAGCCACTTGGCGAGCACCATAATGATGATGAACGGCAGTGACGCCAGCACGCCATAGATGAAGTGGCCGATGCCGCGGGTATACGCATTGCCGACATGCGCCACCAGAATGCCGCCGCCCATTGCGCTGGCAAACTGCGTGCCGATGACGACATAAAGCGGAAGGCTGCGGTCTGCGACCTCCCAGTCGGCCTGAGTGGTCTTTTTGCGTCCGGAGATGATGTAGGTCGGGATCAATGTAAGTGCGATGACTGCGACCGTTGCCACCAGGATGAGGATCGTGGTTGAGTTCACGTAGGTTCTCCTTTCTAACTTGCGAATTCTGACTCTCTATCTTTGCCCTGTAGGGTATGTTCCGCACATGTGGCGCGCATCCAAAATAATGCAGCGCTTTAACGTGCCAAACAATAAAAGAATTTTAGCACAGG
>OLYM01001037.1_pt1 | contig 10989 bp, 10 predicted proteins | sample 1673691 | NCBI WGS metagenome assembly OLYM01 (sample SAMEA103958123, study PRJEB25191) | human gut metagenome | reverse complement strand
ATTCACTATTCCGTGGACGCGCCGGAGGGCCGCACCGAGATACTGCGGGACATTTCCCTCACCATCCCGGACAAAAAGCTCATCGTTCTCACCGGGCCGAACGGCGGCGGCAAAACGACGCTTGCCAAGGCGATCATGGGCCTTGTGATGCCGACAGGCGGCAGCATCCTCTGGAACGGCGAGGATGTGACCGGTCTTTCCATCACCGAGCGCGCGCGCCGCGGCATCAGCTACGGCTTCCAGCAGCCGCCGCGCTTCAAGGGCATCCGCGTGAAGGACCTTTTGACGATCGCGTCGGGACAGAAGTTCCTGCCGCGGGGCGAGGCCTGCAAGTATCTCACGCAGGTCGGCCTGTGCGCGGCCGATTATCTTGACCGCGAGGTGGACGCCTCCCTCTCCGGCGGCGAGGTCAAGCGCATCGAGATCGCCACGATCCTCGCGCGGCAGCCGCAGCTCATGATCCTCGACGAGCCCGAGGCAGGCATCGATCTCTGGAGCTTCGCGCGCCTTACGGAAACGTTTGAGGAGATCCACACCCGGCAGGACTGCACGATGGTCATCATCTCCCATCAGGAGCGCATCATCTCGCTGGCGGACGAGATCCTTGTGATCGACAAGGGCGTGATCGCGCGCCGCGGCACACGCGACGAGGTCTTTACCGACATCGTCCACAGCACCACGGGCGGCTGCCCGGTCATCTACGGGGAGGCGAAGAAATGAGCGAGCTCAACCGCGTCGATACGACGCTTCTGGAAGTTATTGCCGGCATGAAGGACGGCAAGGCCGAGGGCGCATTCAATATCCGCAAGGACTCCGGCTGCGCCGGGCGCGTCAACACCGAAAACGTCACCATCACCACGAAAACCGATAAGCCCGGCATCGATATCCGTTTTGTCCCCGGCTGCAAGGACAGCTGCCACATCCCGGTCATCATCACGGAGTCTGGCCTGCGCGAAACGGTGTACAACGATTTTTACGTCGGCGAGGGCGCGGACGTCACGATCATTGCCGGCTGCGGCATCCACAACTGCGGCTCGGACGCCTCCGAGCACGACGGCGTGCATACGTTCTACGTCGGCAAAAACGCCCGCGTCAAGTACGTTGAGAAGCACTACGGCGAGGGCGACGGCAACGGCAAAAACGTTATGAACCCCACGACGATCGTCTATCTTGAAGAGGGCGCGTCGATACAGATGGACATGAGTCAGATCGGCGGCATCGACTCCACGCGGCGCGATACGCGCATCGTCTGCGGCAAGGATGCGGACGTCGTCATTACCGAGCGCCTTCTCACCCACGGCAGTCAGCGCGCCGAGTCTGACATGATCATTGAGCTCAACGGCGAAAACTCCCGCGGCCGCGTGATCTCCCGAAGCGTTGCGAAAAACGACTCCGTGCAGGTGTTCCGCCCGTGTGCCGTCGGCAACGCCAAGTGCTTCGGCCATGTGCAGTGCGACTCCATCATCATGGACGAGGCGAAGATCCGCTCCGTGCCGGAGATCGCGGCGAACGATCTCGACGCGCAGCTCATCCACGAGGCCGCCATCGGCCGCATCGCGGGCGACCAGCTTTTGAAGCTCGAAACGCTCGGCCTCACCGAGGAGGAAGCGGAGGACCGCATCCTCAAGGGCTTCCTTGCGTAAGAAAATTTATAAGACAAAGAGCCGGTGACGGGAAGTCACCGGCTCTTTGTTATATTAAACCGAAAAGAATTTATCCCCCTGGGGGGCTTCCCTCCGGGGGTGGATAGCTTTATAATTAAAAGACCATTATACAGAGACGCCGATCAAAAAGAGAAAGGAGCGAACGGCCGTGAAAGCAAAGTCCCGCGCCCGGTATATTATCGCCTCGCTCGCGCTCGCGGTGCTTATTATGGCGCTCGTCTGCCTTTTTGTCGGCGCGTCGCGCATGAGCTTTTCGGACGGCGTCGCCGCCCTTTTCGGAAAAGGCTCCGCCGCCAACGTGCGCATCCTCCGCTCGATCCGCGTGCCGCGCGTGCTCGCGGCGCTCATCGCCGGGGCCGCGCTCTCGGTCTCCGGTCTCGTCATGCAGACGACGCTCTCGAACGCGATGGCCTCGCCCTCCACGATGGGCGTGTCCAATGCCGCAGTGTTCGGCGCGAATCTCTCCATCATCGTGTTTGCCGGGGGCTTTCTCTCCACGGGCAACAATCTTGCCAGCTACACCGCCGGGGTGAACCCGTTCGCCGCGAGCGTGACGGCCTTTCTCTTCTCGGCGCTTTCCATTCTGCTCATTCTCGCGCTCTGCCGCGTGAAGGCGTTCTCGCCGAACGTCGTGGTGCTCGCGGGCATCGCCGTCGGCGCGATCTGGACGGCGGCAACGACGCTTCTGCAGTTTTACGCCACGGACGTCGGCCTTTCCGCCGCGGTCGTGTGGAATTTCGGCGATCTCGGCCGCGCGACATATAAGACCGACCTTCTCATGCTCTGCGCCGCGGCGCCGGAGCTGGCGGTATTTTCCGCGCTCGCGTGGCGGTATAATGCCCTTTTGAGCGGCGACGCCGCTGCGGGCAGCATGGGCGTGAACGTTTCGCGCCTGCGCTTTTTTTCGCTGCTGCTCGCCTCGCTGATGACGGCGGCGTGCGTATCAAGCCTCGGCATCATCGGCTTTGTCGGCGTCATCTGCCCGCACGTGGCAAAGCGTCTGCTCGGGCAGGATCACCGTGTTTCCATCCCCGCGTCGGCGCTCCTGGGGAGTCTGCTCCTTCTTTGCGCGGACGCGCTCTCCCGCTCGCTCGGCAGCGGCAGCGCGCTGCCCGTCGGCGCGATCACGTCGCTGCTCGGCGCGCCGTTCTTCCTTACGATCATCTTTTCGCGGAAGGAGCACGGCCAATGTTAGAGCTGGAAAATGTAGTCTTTCGGTATTCCCGCCGGGCCGAGCCGGTGCTCCGGGGCGTTTCGCTCACGCTCAACGACGGCGAGATCGGGATCCTCCTCGGCAAAAACGGCGCGGGCAAAACGACGCTTTTTCAGTGCATTCTCGGCCTTGCCGCGCCGGAGAGCGGCTCGATCCGCTTCGACGGCGGGGATCTTTTGAAAATGCCGCGGCGCGAGAGGGCAAAGCTCGTCGCTTATGTGCCGCAGCACATCCATTTCGGCGCGCTGAGCGTGTTCGACTCGATCCTGCTCGGGCGGGTCTCCCGCTTCGGCATGCAGCCGGGACGCGAGGATATCGAGGCCGCCGAGCACATTCTCACCGAGATGCATCTTGAGCCGCTTGCCGACCGCAGCGCGGAGGAGCTCTCCGGCGGCGAGAAGCAGAAGATCGCCATCGCCCGCGCGCTCGTGCAGGAGCCGCGTCTGCTCATTTTCGATGAGCCGACCGGAAATCTCGATATCGCAAACGAAGAGCTCATCATCGACGAGGCGAAAAAGGCGGCGCGGCAGCGCGGCGTCGCCATTTTGAGCTCGCTGCACGATCTCAACCAGGCGCTGTGCCTGGGCGATAAGTTTTTCCTGCTCCGGGACGGCGCGGTGCGCTACGCCGGAGACGAGAGCGTACTCACGAGCGAAGTGATCGGGGACATTTTCGATATTCAATCCCGCATCATCACCATAGACGGAAAGAAAGTTATTTTGGGAGGAAAATACTATGAAGAAAGCTAAGCTCATTTCCCTGCTGCTCGCGCTTGCAATGCTCCTTTCACTTGCCGCGTGCGGCGCGGCCCCGGCCGAGACCCCGGCGGCCACGGAAGCTCCCACGGAAGCACCGGTCGAAGCGACGGAAGCGCCCGCCGAGAGCGCGGAGATCACCGTTACCGACCTCATCGGCCGGGAGATCACCGTGACGCCGGGTTCGTATCAGCGCGTCGTGTGCATCGGCGCGGGTGCGCTGCGGCTCTACAGCTACATCGGCGACGTATCCCTGCTCTGCGGCGTGGAGGATATCGACAACGAAACGCTCTCCGAGCGCCCGAAGATGTTCGATTCCGTCGCGCGGCCCTATGTGCTTGCCCACAGCGACATGTTCGCGTCGCTGCCCTCCTGCGGCGTCGGCGGGCCGAATGCCCAGAGCCCCGAGGCGGAGAAGATCCTCACCTGCGAGCCGGATATCGTCATCTCCCTTTACGGCGATGCGGATAAGGCCAATGCCCTGCAGGAGCAGCTCGGCGTCCCGGTCGTAACGCTGATGAGCGGGCCGGACAGCGTGTTTGACGAGAGATTCAACGAAAGCGTCCGTCTCCTCGGCACGATCTTTGAAGAGAGCGAGAAGGCAGAGACGCTCATCGGCTTCATCGCCGCCGAGCGCGCCGGGATCGAAGCGCGTACCGCCGATATCGCCGAAGAGGACAAGCCCGCCGTTTATATCTGCGGTCTCGGCAACTGGGGCACGACGAACCACCTGATGACCGCGCAGGACTATGTTTCCTTCCGCGTGGCGAACGTGAAGAACGTTGTCTCCGACCTTGGAGCGCCCGGCGCGCAGCCGATCGAGGCGGAGAAATTCGTCGCGCTCGGCGAGGACATGGACGCCATGATCTTTGACGCCGCCGCCGTGAAGAACATCAAGCCTCTTTACGCCGAGGATCCCACGATGTTCGATACCTGCCGCGCCTGGCGCGAGGGCGAGGCGTATCTCCAGCTTGCCTACAACGCCTACTATACCAACTATGAGATCGCGCTCATCAACACGTGGTTCGCCGCGAAGACCGCCTATCCCGATCGCTTTGAGGATGTTGACATGACCGAAGTGACGAACCGCGTCACGACCGCGTTCCTCGGAAAGCCTCTGGCCGAAGAGATCTACGCCTGCCCAAACAGCTTCGGCGGCTACCAGAAGATCGACACCGCCACGTTCTTTGCGGGGACGCAGGGATGATCGAGCAGAAGGATGTGATCGCGTTCTTCGATGAGCGCGCCGGAGAATGGGACGCCGGTATGGTCCGCAGCGACGAGAAGATCGGCCGCATTCTCGATAATGCGAAGGTGACGGCGGGCAGCCGCGTGCTGGACATTGCCTGCGGCACGGGCGTGCTCATCGGCGACTATCTGCGCCGGAACGTCGAGAGCGTCACCGCCGTGGACATCTCCCCCGAGATGATCCGCATCGCGCGCGAAAAATTCCCGCAGGAGAACGTGCGCTTCGTCTGCGGCGACGCGGAGACCGCGCCGCTCGGCGAGGGCTTTGACGCGATCGTCATCTATAACGCCTTTCCGCATTTTCCCGACCCGGAGCGGCTCGTGGCGCGCCTTGCCGCGCTGCTCGCCCCCGGCGGTCGGCTCACCGTGGCGCACGGCAGCTCGCGCGCGGACATCGACGCGCACCACCACGGCGCGGCGAGCCGTGTTTCCAACGGGCTCATGGAGGCCGAAGCGCTCGCGGCGATCTTCGCGCGGCACCTTCGCGTGACGGAGGTTATCTCGACCGACGAAATGTATCAGGTTGTCGGCGAAAAAGAATAAAGGCGGCACCACATGATTCGGCGAGAGGTGTTGCCTAAAAAATAAAGCGATAAAAAGTGCCGCAGGAGCAAGAGACCTCTCTCTTGTCCTGCGGCGCTTTTTCTGATACGATGGGGCTATAAAAAACAGGGAGGCCGCTATGAAGATCTGTTCGGTATACGATGCGGAGTTCGCGCGCTACGGGCGCGTGCATTCCGGTATAGAGAGCGCGGCGCTGCTGCGCGAAATGGAGAAGATCCCCCTGCCGGAGAGCGGCACGGCGTATGAGCCGTCCATTGCTGCGCTCGAGGCGTGCGAAGCGTTCGCGGACTACCGGACGAGCGTGTTCGGCGGCATGCCGGTGCAGCTCGGCATGTGCTGGGGGCGCAATACAAAGCTTAACTGCCTTGAATACCACCGCGACAGCGAATTCAACCTCGGTCTCGGTGACTTTATCCTTCTGCTTGCCAAGCAGGACGAGATCGAAGACGGCGTGCTCGATACCGCGAAGGTGAAGGCGTTCCGCGTCCCCGCCGGGGTGCTCGTGGAGGTCTACGCCACGACGCTGCACTATGCCCCCTGCCACACGGACGAAACGGCCGGCTTTCGCGTACTCGTCGCGCTGCCGCGCGGGACGAATACGGAAAAGCCCGCGCTGCGCGGCGGCTCGCCGGAGGACAAATATCTTGCCGCCTGCAACAAGTGGCTGCTCGCGCACTCTGAAAGCGCCGAGGCGAAGAACGGCGCGGCGGTCGCGCTGCGCGGCGAAAACATCGATATCGCCCCGGAGCTTCAAGCGCCGATGGGTATCGCGGATAAGATCATCGAAGCGCTGCGGGAGAAATACCATCCGCTCGGCATCGCCGTATACGGCTCGTTTGCCGACGGCTCGAACAACCGGAACAGCGACTTTGACGCGCTGCTCCTGCTGCCGGACGGCGAGACCGGACACGACGATTCGGTGCTTTTCGGTACGGAGCTGGACGTCTGGCTCTACGGCGCGGCGCATTTCGCCGCACCGTATGACGCGGAGGCTTTTTTGCAGCTCCATGACAGCGTGATCGTTGAGGATGTGACCGGGCGGCTATCGGCGCTCCGGGCCGAGGTGAACGCCCATATCGAGAGTGCCCCGCAAAAGACCGAGGCGGAAAACGCACAGTCGCTCTCGTGGTGCCGGAAAATGCTCCAGCGAACGGAGCGCGGCGACGCGGAAGGCTGCTACCGGCTGCACTGGCTGCTCACGGACAGCCTGAGCATCTATTATGATCTGCGCGGCGAGTATTACTTCGGACCGAAAAAGGCGCTGCGCCGGATGGCAAATACCGCGCCGGACGACGCCGCGGTCTATGAGCGCGCCCTGCACGAGCCATCGCCGGAAAATCTCGCCGCGTGGATCGGCGTATTGGAAGAGACGTTTTCCCGGAGATACCGGCCGTGAGGAATAGAAAGCACCGGTAAAATGTTGATAATCTGAGATAATCGGAAAAGCGAGACTTCTTCCACAGAAGTCTCGCTTTTGCTGTCCTTTTTCAGAGCGGCTGCTTTTTGATCATGGCGAACCGGCGGGGATATTTCGCCGGGGTGGGCGCGGTTTTCGGGATGATAACGACGCTGTGCACGGCGTCCGTGCCGGGAACGGTGTATTTCTCGATGCGCGGTTTCCCGCCGCCGAGCGTGCGGATGCAGCGCGCCGCCTCCTGCACCTCTTCCTCCGGCTCCGGCCCCTTCATCGCGGCAAACACGCCGCCGACGCGCACGAGCGGCAGGCAGAGCTCGCAGAGCATCGTCATGCGCGCCACGGCGCGGGATGTGACGACTTCAAAGCTCTCGCGCAGCGCGCTCTCTTCCTCGGCACGTCCGGCAAGGCATGTGACGTTCCCGAGACCGACCGTATCGCACACCTCCTGCTGGAACGTCACGCGCTTCTGGAGACTGTCGATGAGCGTGATGTCCGCGTCCGGCGCGAGGATCGCCGCGACAAGTCCCGGAAAGCCCGCGCCGGAGCCGATGTCCGCGGCGGCCTTGCCGGAGAGACGCACATACCGGAGCAGCGCGGCACTGTCGAGAAAGTGCAGGCGCGCCGTCGCCTCCTCGCCCTCGATGGCGGTGAGATTCATCACCTTCGAGCGCTCGTCGAGCAGCGTATAGTAGGCCCGGAGCTGCGAGAGCTGCGCCGCCGTCGTCGGGACGCCGAGCTCCGCAAGGCCGGATGTGAGTATTTCTTCCATGGTCATGGTATGTACCTCCATATGAAGCTCCGCTGATTTTTCAGCTCTTCCGGTCGAATCGGTGCCCGCAGCGGGGGCAGGTGACTTGAATGCGGCCCTTACCGCGCGGCACGCGCAGATAGCTGCTGCAGCCGGGACAGGAGAAAAACCGGAAATCGCGGCTCTGCTTCGCGCGATGCAGCGCACCGGAAATCTTTTCCTTCGCGCGGTCGTATTTCGCGCGCGCGACCATGTCCTCCGCCTGCCGCATGGGAAGATTGCGGGAGAGCGTCCGGAACAGGGCGTAGCCCGCTATAAGAAACGGGACGGAGCCGATCCGCCCCAGAAACAGCAGGTTCAGCCCGGCGATGATGGCCGCAATGCGGAAGAGATGCTTATTGAGAAAGTCCACGCCGTTTCGTCCGAGCATGAACATATTCAGCCGTGTCCGCATAGTCCGCGCCCCCTTTCGTCCGGATGTTTTATAATTCTATCATGCCGGGGCGAAAGGCGTCAACAAGCCGTTGGCATATTCTCTGCCGCCGCGCCATAAGATAGATAGTATCGATGGGCAGGGGAGGCGGAACGATGAACCGGAAGGGAAAGCTGCTGTGCACGGCAATAATGGCAGCGCAGCTGGTATTCCATGCCGGTGCGCTGGCCCAGCCGGTCGAGCGCGCCGCCGAGACATATGAAAGCGGGCGTCTCGGCGCGGCGCTGCTCGCGCTCGAACTCGGCGACGCGCACGCTTCCGGACAGCTCCTGCTTGCGGACAACCTTCCTATCGAAGCGTCGGCACCGGAGATCACACCGGAGCCGACGGCGGAACCGTCGCCGGAACTGACACCGGAACCAACGCCGGAGCCGACGCCCGAACCCACCCCGGAACCAACGCCGGAGCCGACGCCGGAGATCACGCCCGAGCCCACGAGCGAGCCGACGCCGGAGATCGTGCCGTTCACGGACGACACCGGCATGGAGATCCGGAACAAAACGGACCTTGAAGCGGATATCGCCGCGCTCATGGCCGAGCCGCTCGTGCAGAAGCTCGGCGCGGAGGGGCCGCAGATCTTGATAATACATACGCACGGCACGGAGGCATATCTCCCCGCGGCGGGCGAGGAATATACGCCGAGCGACCCCTTCCGCACGACCGATCCGGGGCGCTCGGTCATCCGCGTGGGCGACGCGCTGTGCGCCGTGCTGGAGGAATACGGCCTTCGCGTGCTGCACGACCGCACACTCTACGACTATCCGAGCTACGCGGGCTCTTATGAGCGCGCCGCGGCGTCCATCGAGGCGTATCTTGCCGAGTATCCGGACATCGCGCTCGTGCTGGATGTCCACCGCGACGCCATCGGCGACGAATCGACCGTCTATAAGACCTGCGCCGCCGGAAGCGGCATGGCGCAGGTGATGCTCGTGTGCGGCACGGACGAATATCTCGAGCACCCGCTCTGGCGGGAAAATCTCAAGCTCGCGCTCGCGATGCAGGCCGCGGCGGTATCGGCAAACGGCGCGCTCATGCGCCCGATCCATCTTGCGTCGGAGCGCTACAACCAGCAGTATACGACCGGCTCTCTCATTATAGAAGTCGGCACGAACGGCAACACGCTCTCCGAAGCGCTCGCCGCCGCGGAGCTTTTCGGCCGCGCCGCGGGGGAAATGCTCGCCTCTCTCGCCGTGCCGGGTTAAGAGCCGCGCCGATTGTCCATACTCCCTGTAAGGAACAAACCGAACAGGGAGGATATATTTATTATGGAAGTTCAGGAGATCATGACGGCAAAGGTCATCACCGTCGGACAGGACGAGCCGGTCACGGCGGCGGCGCGGCTGCTGCGGCGGTGGAATCTCGGCGCGCTGCCCGTGACGGACAGCACCGGACGGCTGCGCGGCGTGCTCACCGACCGGGACATCGTGCTGCGCTGTCTTGCGCTGGATAACGACCCCGCGGACACGCGCGTTTCGGAGGTCATGTCCCGCGCAGTCGTGACGGCGCGGCCGGGCGACAGCGTGCAGAGCGCCGCCGCGCTCATGGCGCGCGAGCAACTGCGCCGTCTGCCCGTGGCGGAAAACGGGCGGCTCGTCGGCATGGTGACGGCGTGCGATCTCGCCCGGCGTGAAAAGCTCGACGCCGAATTTGCCGAAGCCATGCGCGGCATCAGCGCCAATCTGGTGCGGAGATAAGGCAGAAGCCGCCGTTCAGAGTCGGCCGCGCCCGATTTCCCGATCATCGCGGCGCGATCGCGCACCGGATGCTCCGCTCCCCGCGGACAACGCTCGCCCCCGCCGAGGAGGAAGCGCTGCCGGCACGGCCGGAGGAAATGGATCATACAAATCCTTGCGTTTGAGCGCCGGGTACGATAAAATAAAGAAAAACGATATAGGAGCAGCCGAGAGATCCTTTCTTCCGCCGGATCCCGATCTTTGCGCCGCGTTTGTTCTCTTTGCCGGGCCGCCGCCTGCGGCGGCATCCTGACGCAGGGGCACGGCACGATCGGGGATCATGCGTGCGAGCCGCTGGTCATGCTCAAGCACTTCGGCCCAAACCATCCCGAAAAGCCGTAAAAAAGCCAAAGATATAAGGAGGAAAAAGCCATGCTCAACCACATTTCACCGGTATTCTCTCCGGAGCTTCTCGCTGCGGTCTACGCGATGGGACACGGGGACACGATCGTGCTGGCGGACGGGAACTTCCCCTCGGACGGGGTGAGCCGCCGCGGCGCGGCGGAGATCATCCGCGCGGACGGCCACGGCATCCCGGAGCTTCTCGACGCCATTTTGGCGCTCATGCCGCTGGACACCTACGCCGAAAAGCCGGTGCTGTACATGGCAAAGTCCGAGTGCGACCGCAATCTTGCGCTTCCCATTCTGGACGAATACAAAAAGATCATCGAGAAGTACGACGAGCGCGGCGAGGCGTGCACGGGCTATCTGGAACGGTACGCGTTCTACGATAAGGCGGAGCAGGCCTGCTACATCGTGCAGAGCGGCGAGACCTCGCAGTATGCGAACATCATCTTGCAGAAGGGTGTCGTCAAGCGGAATAAGTGATCGTTTCTTTTCTCCTTTCGGGGCGTCTGTGCCGTTTCGGCCGGACGCCCCGCTTTCGCGTTTTCGGCGGAAAAGAAAAAAAGGTGTCAGCGGGATCGCTCCGGCTGACACCTTTTTGTCGGGTCGATTACAGAACATTAAAATTCATGTTCATGATGTACTGCTCCATGAATTCGGCGCTGGCGTTGAGCTCCACATGATGCGTGACGGCACGGATGTGCTCGCAGCGGGCGCTCTCCGCGCGGTCGCGGAGATAGCGGCACACGCCGCTGCCCGCGCGGTGCGTGCGCCCGGTGCATGGTTTCCGCAGACAGAAGCGGCGGAGT
>OLYM01001031.1_pt1 | contig 11051 bp, 8 predicted proteins | sample 1673691 | NCBI WGS metagenome assembly OLYM01 (sample SAMEA103958123, study PRJEB25191) | human gut metagenome | reverse complement strand
TCCAGAAGGCATGCCAGAAAAGGGGCAGGGAGGGCTTGATGTAGAAGAAATCCCTGTAGGGGAACTGCCCTTCCAGAATGCGCCAGGAGAAGCCGTAAAAATAGCCGAAGTCCGTGGTGTCCATGCCCACGGGAACGTACAGGAAGAGATAGGCCAGGGGGACGGCCAGGGCGATGAACCAGGAAGCCGCGCGGACTGTCTTTGAGAGGACCGGAGCCGCCCCGGAGAATGTGGTGGGTGCTGTCATAGGCGTGAGATGCAAAAGCGGAACATCCCTGTCCGTTAGGGCACGAATGCTCCGCTTCGCTTATCCTCTGTGAAGGTCGTTTAGAGGGAATATTTGTAATAGGCAGCACAGCTGCCTTCCGTGGAAACCATGCAGGGGCCGACAGGCTCGAGAGGCGTGCAGGCCTTTCCGAAGAGGGGACACTGCTTCGGTGTGATGACGCCGCGAAGGACATCGCCGCAGCGGCAGCCCGGAATCTTCGGTACTTCGTGAATGCTGACGTTCAGACGCTCAAGGGCGTCCATGTCTTTGTATTCGGGGCGAAGGCCGAGTCCGCTTTGGGGGATCATGCCGAGGCCGCGCCACAGGGCGTCGCGGGGCTGGTAGACCTGCCTGATGAGGGCCATGGCCGTGGGATTGCCGTCAGGAGAGACTGCCCTCGGGTAGGCGTTTTCCACTCTGGGATCCCTGTCCCTCAGGCTTTCGGCCAGCATGCACAGCGCGAGCAGGATGTCCGCGGGCTCGAAGCCGCCCACGCAGCCCGGCGTGTGCCAGGTGTCGCGCAGGAACTGATAGGGCTTCAGTCCCGTTACCATGCAGCAGTGCCCCGGAAGGAGAAAGGCGTCAACGCGGCACTCTCTGTCAGAGAGCAGTGCCGTGAGAGCCGGAGGCACGAGCTTGTGCAGGGGAAAAACGCAGAAGTTTTTCAGTCCTTCCCTGCGGGCCGCCAGAATGGTTCCGGCCACTGTGGGCGCTGTCGTTTCGAAGCCGATACCAAGGAAGACCACTGTGTCCCCGGGGTTTTCCCTCGCGATCTGCAGGGAGTCCAGGGGCGAGTAGACAACGCGCACACGGGCTCCTTCAGCGAGGGCATGCTTGAGGCTGCGGCCGCCGGGTCCGGGAACACGCAGGAGATCGCCGAAGGTCGTGATAATCACGTTGTCCTTCCCGGCCATTTCCATGAAGGCAGCCACCTCAGAATCGTGGGTAACGCAGACCGGGCATCCGGGACCGGAGAGGTGGACAACGCCTTCGGGAAGGAGGGAACGCAGGCCGCTCTGGAAGATGGAAACAGTGTGGGTGCCGCAGACTTCCATGAAGCGCATGCTTTTCCCGTCTATGCCGTCGAGGGCCTTCTCGAGGCGTCTGAGGAGGCTTCTGCAGAGAACAGGATCGCGCAGGAGGCTGTCGATGCGTTCCTGGGTGTTTTGCTGCTCCTTGGTTTCTTGCATGGCGGAATGTCCTTTATGGCAGGAGTGGGGCAGCGTCCAGGCCTTCCTCAATGGGCAGGCCGCACATGAGGTTGGCGTTGGCGAGAGCCTGACCCGAAGCACCGCGGCAGATATTGTCTATGGCGGAAACGATGATGAGGCGTCCGGTCCTGGGATCGACCACGAGACCGAGATCGCAGAACATGCTGCCGCGTACGTACCGTGTCTCGGGAAGCCTTCCTGCGGGGAGGACCCGTACCCAGCGGGCACTGGCGTAAGCTGCCTCGTAGACCTTGTGCACGTCCTCAATGGCCGTCTTCGGATCCGTGAGCTTTGTGTAGATAGTGGACAGGATGCCGCGGTTCATGGGCACGAGATGCGTGTTGAAGGACAGCGTGACAGGGCGTTTCGCGATGAGGGAGAGCTCCTGTTCGATTTCGGGAGTATGGCGGTGCGTGCCGAGGCCGTAGGCCTTGAACGTATCGTACACCTCGCAGAAGAGGGAGCCGACCTTGGGCTTGCGGCCAGAGCCGGTAGTGCCTGACTTTGAGTCGATAACGATGTCATCCGGGCTGATGAGGCCGCGGGAGAGGGCGGGATAGAGACCGAGAATGGACGAGGTCGGATAGCACCCGGGATTGGCCACGATATCGGCAGAGGCCACCCTGTCAGCGTAGAGCTCGGGCAGTCCGTAAACGGCTTCGGGAAGGAGCTGCTTCTGCGTATGCTCGACTTTGTACCACGCCTCATAGACAGAAGCATCGTGGATGCGGAAGTCGGCAGAAAGGTCAACGACCTTGATTCCACGCTGATGGAGCTCAGCCAGCATGTCCATGGCCTTGCCGTGGGGAACGGCGAGGAAGACCACGTCGCAAAGTTCTTTTGCCCTGTCGGGATTGTAGACGCTGATTATGACGTCCGAACCGGGAAGTTTCTCGAGAAAGGGGTAGAAGTCACCGAGGCGTTTTCCGGACTCCGTGCGGGAGCAGGCCATGGTCAGTTCCATGTGCGGATGGCTGGCGAGAAGGCGGGCCAGCTCCATGCCTGTGTAACCGGTAATGCCGACAAGACCGATTCTGAATTTTTTCACTGCCTTTTCCTCCGCTACTTCTGAGAGTGGCTGACGTATTTCATTTTCAGTTCGTAGATGATGCTGTCGAGCATGCTGCTTTCATCCGGGGTGAGACCGTTGGTGATCTTGTCCCTGAGCATGGCCAGCGTGTCGATGCCGTGCTTGGCGAGTTCCGCGTTGGGCGTCAGGCTGCCCGTTTCGGGATTGGGCACTTCGCCGAGCTGGACCAGCGTCGAGGAGGCGAGAGAAAGAATGAACGTTGAGAAGGAAATCTGGGGGAGCTGGCCGGCATTGCCGGTGTTCTGCCCTGCATCTGTATCGGACATGGGAAACTCCTGAATTGGCGGGGGAAAGGCGGAAAAATGCGTTATTTCGTGAAGCTGGCCATGAAGCATTTGAGATAGGTGGTCTCCAGCATGGCGCTGTTGGCCGGATGATCAGGTCCCTGGCCGCCCTGATAGAAAATGCGTGCTACGCGCTGTGTTCGGGCTGCGGCCCGGGAAATGGCGCTGCGCAGCTCGAGGGCGTCGAGGTGCTGCGAACAGGAACTCGAGACAAGCACGCCGCCTTCCCTGACAAGGTGAGAAGCCAGGATGTTGAGGCGGGTGTAGGCCATAAGCCCCTGCTTTCTGTCCTTTTCGCGTCTGATGAGGGCGGGCGGGTCGATGCTGACAACATCGAAGCGCCGTCCCTTATCGTAAAGGGAATTGAGCAGGTCGAAAGCATCCCCCTGTATGGTCTCGCAGCCGCAGGCAGGCGCGTTGCGTTCCATGTTTTTGCGGCAGTACGAGAGAGCCTGTTCCGAAGCGTCCATAAAGGTCACCGATTTCGCACCGGCACGGGCTGCGGCTACGCCGAAGCCGCCCACGTAGCTGAAGCAGTCGAGTACGTCGGCACCGGGGCAGCATTTCGCGGCCGCTGCGCGGTTCAGGCGCTGGTCATAGTACCAGCCTGTCTTCTGACCCGTGAGCGCAGGGACGAGATAGACGCAGCCGTTTTCCGGCACTTCCAGCTCCTCTGGCACACTGCCTTCCGTCTGGTTCTCTGTGGGCAGTCCCTCGAGAATGCGGGAAGGGAGATTGTTGTCCCAGAGCAGGGAAGAGGGGTGCACGAGCTCCGTGAGGGCATCGCGGATGAGAGGCTTCCGCGCCTCCATGCCGGCCGTGGTAACCTGGATGGTGAGATGGCTGCCGAAGCGGTCAATGGTCAGACCCGGGAGAAAGTCTCCTTCGCTGAAGCAGAGGCGGTAATAGGGGGCATTGAAGCATTTTTCGCGCAGAGCGAGGGCCGAGGCCAGACGGGAGCCAATGAGATTCCTGTCGAGCGGCACATCCGGTTCGAACGAGTGAATCCGGCCGCAGATGAGCGTCGCGGGATTGACGCAGGCCGAGCCAAGGGGCTTGTCCCTGTTGTCGAGAACCGTGACTTCATCGCCCGGCCTGAAGCCTTTGAGAGGCGTCTTCTGCGTGCTGACCTCATTGGAGAAAATCCACAGATGGCCGGCCCTGAGCCGCCTGTCATTTCTGCTTTTAATGGAGAGAACGGGCAGTCCCATGACAAAGCTCCTTTACTTTGCACCACGCGCGGAAAGGGCATCCACTGCCTGAGTGAGTGTCCGCGAACCGGGCGTGACGGAAACGTTCACGAAGGTGCCAAACTGGTGCATGAGAAAGGCCCCGGCCAGCTGGGGCAGGGAGAGTACCGCGCCCGGGTGCGTGGAAAGCGTTACTGTGCCGGGAGCGTCGATGAAACTTTCGAGCCTGGCGCACTGGTTCCTGCCGGCTTCATCGTCCCGGCTGCACAGGCCGCGGCTCGAGATTTTGAGCACCATGGCAGCTGCGTGGGCGTCAGGGGTGATGTTGCGGGCGAGTTCGGCGGTCAGGGAGTAGTCCCTGACTGTCACTGTGGCGTCACGCACCCCCTGCGCGGCAGGCAGATAGGTGAAGTCCCAGGAAAGGTCACAGAGCCCACTGAAACGGGCGAGCCCCTGCTGTCTGTTTTCCTCGAGTCCCGTCGAAGAGAGGTCCACGTCGCCTTCCACAACGCGGGTGCCTGCGAGACTGATACCGAAGACTTCCTCAATGAGTTCCCGGGGGATGCCGGCACCGCGGATATGGGCATCGGCCGTCATGGGCTTCACTGACTTCCACGCTATATCGGTCTTTTTGATGGTGAAAGGTGCGGCCGGGGGAAGCGGAATACTCAGATTCTCGATGCTGATGGTCCTGAACATGGGCCCGTTTTCCTGAAGGGCCCTGGCGAACCCAATGAGCGTCTGCGGGTTCTGGCTTCCCCCCGGGGCGGAAAAGGCCATAATTTCGCTGAGCAGAGCCGCGCTGACTCTGATACCGCGGCATACCGATCTCTCCAGGGTTACGGTCTGTCCGCCTGAGGTGATGCTCAGTCCGGAGAGGACATATTCCCTGATTGCACAGTTGCCTATGCCTTTTATCTCGATATTCCTGCAGGATATCGAGGAGTTTTCCTGTGCCGTGACGGTTGAGTTTGCGAAACTGTCGATGCCGGCGCCTTCAATGTAGACGCCGCCGGCAGCCTGGGCGAAGGGAGGTTTGTTTCCCGCGAGATACTGCCTGAGCAGGCTGCAGGGCATGGCGATGTTCTTCATGGAGACTCTGGCCACTTCACTGCGGCTTCCTCCATTTTCAGAGCGCACGCCCGTGAGAGTGAGCCGGTTCAGAAGAGGGACGAGCGCGTCGTCCTTCATGATGAGGCTGCAGATGCCTGGCAGACACGCAAGAATGCCCCTGAAGGACACAGTACCGCGCATGGTATCCGCGTGCAGGGTGCCAGAGCCTGTGGGCGTCCTGCGTATGGAACTCCAGTTGACCACGGTGAGCTCACGGGTGATCGGAGAGAAGACCACGCTTCCGGCCGTTGTCTCGGAACCGGGGCCTGCGAGACCGGCGAGAGTCTCCCTGGCTACGTCCTCCATGGCAGACTTGGCGAAGAGGGCTGAGCCCGCAGCGAGGCAGAGCAGAAGCGCCGTGGTGACAGTGATGGCGATAATGATTTTTTTCATGTCGTGTCTGACGGACCTGTCGTTCTAGTCCACCCTGTGGTGGCAGCCTATGCTCTGCTTGTTGCGCATGGCGGACTGGGTGATGACGTAGGCTGTCTGGATGCCGTGAAAGAGGTCAAGAAGCCTGCGGGACAGAGGGGTGAGTTTATAGAAATCATGTATGTGGCGCACGAGCTCGCGCATTTCCTCAAAGGCGCGGCGCAGGCGGACCTGGTTTCTCGTGATACCCACGTAATTCCACATGGTGGTGCGGATGCGGGCCCAGTCCTGAGCAACCAGGGCGGGGTCATCGTTCCCTTCGTGGCCTTCGTGATTCCAGTCGGGTACGGCGCCGGCAAGGCTGTTGGGGACGCCGCCATAATGACGGTTCAGGCGCGAGGAGATGTGCTTTCCGCAGCCGACGCCCCAGACCAGAGCCTCGAGCAGGGAAGTGGAGGCCAGGCGGTTTGCGCCGTGCAGGCCTGTGCAGGAACATTCGCCTATGGCGTAGAGGCCGGGCATGGAGGTCTGCCCGTTCAGATCAACGAGGATGCCGCCGCAGAAATAATGGGCGCCGGGAACCACGGGAATGGGATCTGTGCGGATGTCGATGCCGATATCCTGGCATTCCTGGAACACCGTGGGAAAGCGCGTGGGCAGATCGGCTTCGACGCGCGTGGCGTCGAGGTAAAGACAGGGAGCGCCGCTTGCGAGCATTTCCTCCATCATGGCCTGGGAAACGATATCGCGGGGTGCGAGGTCGCCGCGCGGATCGTGCTTCTTCATGAACGGCACGCCCTTGTCATCCACAAGGTGTGCGCCTTCGCCGCGCATGGCCTCGGTGATGAGGGGGCAGCGGGCCATGGCGTCAGAGAAGAGTGTCGTGGGGTGGAACTGCATGAATTCCAGATTGGCGAGCGAAACACCCGCGCGCGATGCCATGGAAATGGCCGATCCCACGCAGGCCGGGGAGTTCGTGGAGTGCAGGAAGACCTGTCCCACGCCTCCTGTGGCCAGAACCGTGTGATCGGCGATGATGGTCACGATGCCGCCCGTGTTTTCGTCGAGCACGTAGGCTCCGATGCAGCGGTTCATGACTTCGTAGCGCATCTGGGACGTGGGCGCGCTGTGGTGCGTGGTCAGAAGATCGATGGCCGTATGTCTGTAGAGAATGGTGATGTTTTTATGGGTTCTCACTTTCTCACGGATGCCGTCCATGATGGCTTTGCCGGAGTAGTCGGCCTTGTGCAGGATGCGCCTGCGTCCGTGACCGCCTTCTCTTGTCAGATCCCAGTTTCCCTCCGCGTCTTTGTCGAATTCGACGCCTGAGCGCTCGATGAGCACATGCTCCACGCATTCCGGTCCTTCGACGCAGAGGTTGCGCACGGCTTTCTTATAATTGTACTCATGGCCGGCCACCAGGATGTCGTGCTCGAGAGCACGGGCTTCCTCGGCTGTATCCTCAGTGGCAGCCTTATAGATGATGCCGCCCTGGGCCAGCTCGGAGTTCCCTCCGCCAAGGTGATCGCTCTCGGAAATGATCAGAACCTCATGCCCGGCGTCAGCCAGGGTAAGAGCCGCGGAACAGCCGGCCAGCCCCGAACCGATGACCAGAACGGGTACGTGATAGCGTGTTTTTGCCATGATAAGAAGACCTCGTCAGTCTGCGCTTTTCCCGCAGTGAGCCAGCCCTCCGGAATGAAAAGCCGGAATGAGGGAAGGCAGTTTCCTCCACTATACAGCAGATACCGGGAAACGCACGGATTCTTTTTTTCCTGTTCCGGCTAGCGGCAGGCTTCCAGCATGCGGGTGAGTGAGAGCTTCGCGGGGGCGCGGTCCGCGTCGTTGAGAACCACGGTCCTGTACGTGCCGTCTTCAATGCTCTGCAGGGAACTGAGCAGCTTTTCGGGCGTGATTTTCGCCATATCGGGGCAGAGCGCGTCCTCTCCGTCCAGGAGAGGAATGATGGTGCAGCTGTTCATGTGGCGTCTGGCGAGGCGTTTCACGAGATTGCACTCCGTGCCCACCACGAGCAGGCTGTGTCCGTCAGTTTCCTTCGCGAAGCGGGCGGCGTCCTTGATAAGGGCTGAAGTAGAGCCCGCGAGGTCACAGAGCGCTGTCACATCAGGAGCGGCTTCGGGATGCACCGTGACGCGGCAGCCGGGATGGGCGCGCCGGAGAGCCTGAATCATATCCGGCGTGTAGGCTGCGTGCACGGGACAGTATCCGGGCCAGAGCAGCAGGTGGCGGTCAAGGGGCTGGGCATCAGGGTTTCTGATGCCGTTCTCATCAAGTTCGAGGACGTGCCAGGACTGCTCGTTCATGCCCAGATCGCGGGCGGTGTTCCGTCCGAGGTGCATGTCTGGCAGAAAGAGCACATGGTCCGATTTTTTAAAGGCCCACTGCATCATGACCCGGGCGTTGGCGGAGGTGCACACGGAACCGCCAAATTCCCCGATCACGGCCTTGAGCGGCACGTCGGTGTTGACGTAGCAGAGGGGCAGGAAACTGAGGCCGCGCTTTTTAAGCTCCGTGAGCACGGCGCGGGCGGCGGAGGCCCGGGACATGAGCGCCATCCGGCAGTCCGCGTCGGGAGCCGGCAGAAGGACCTTCTGCCCCTGTCTGGCCAGCAGCGCGGCTGTTTCTCCCATGAAAGTGACGCCGCAGAATACAATGAATTCGGCGTCCACGTCAGGGATGCGGCGGGCGAGTTCAAGAGAGTCGCCCGTGAAGTCGCAGTGCGCGATGACGGCATCGCTCTCATAGTGGTGCCCCATGATGCAGAGGCGCGAGCCGAGGCGCTTCCTGATTTCCTCTATGGCGGTGAATATTTCCTGCATGAAATGTTTCCTCTTTTGCGGCGTCAGAAACGCCTGATGATGAAATCGGGGTGTGGCTACCCGTCAGACCGGGAGCGGACAGATCTGCCGGCCCGCCGCGTCCGGTCTCTGGTCCGGGCGCCGGCCTGAAGAAAAAGAAAAGCTTCTAGTCCTTCGGCTGCAGCGTCATGCTGAAGTCGGCGGATACTGCGGAATGGGTGAGTCTGCCCACGGAAATGAAGTCCGGGTGTCTTGGCCCGGTAAGAGCCAGACTGCGTATGTTTTCCAGACTGACGCCGCCGCTGACCTCGGTTTCTATGTCAGCGGGCACGAGAGCCAGAGCTTTGCCGAGCATGGGGGCGCGCATATTATCCATCATGATGCGGTCCACGCGGCAGGCCACGGCCTCCCTGACGTCATCAAGCGTGCGGCATTCCACCTCGATGGGCGGGCAGCGGTCCCAGAATTCTCTGAGTCTGTTCACGGCCAGGGTTATGGATCCCGCCTGATCGATATGGTTGTCCTTCAGCATCAGCATCTCTTCGAGGTTCCTGCGGTGGTTGGAGGCCCCGGCGAGCTGTACTGCGTATTTTTCGGGCCAGCGCAGGCCGGGAGTGGTCTTGCGTGTGTCGAGCAGCCGGACTCCTGTGCCCTCCAGTTCCCTGACGTAGCGGGACGTGAGATTTGCTATGCCGGAAAGATGGCTGATGAAGTTGAGAATGACACGTTCCGCCCGCAGAAGGACTGTGGCGTCAGCCTCGAGATGCACAATCTCGGTCATGGCGGGGACTGTGCTGCCTTCCTGTACCAGAAGTTCTTCGCTGAAAGGAGCTTTCAGCTCCCTGAAAATTTCGGGGATGACCGGCAGGCCGGCGACCATGGTTTTTTCCTTGGCCGTGATGCGCGCCTTCATGGGGACGTCAGGCGTGAAGACGCCGATGCTGGTCAGGTCCTCCCCGTCCTCATCGAGGGCGAGGCGGATAGCTCTGTGAAGAAATTCGAGGCTTTTTTGAGAAAAATATTCAGCCCACGGCGTTGTCATGCTTGTCCCCTGTAATGGCTTTTGCTAGAAAGAAGGCGCTCAAATAGAGAAGTTTCTTACCACCCGGAACAGTTATCTTCAAGCCGGCCCAGGCTGCAGATCCCGGACCATGCGAGGCAGGACATGAGCGAAGCGACCAGAAAAGAAGCCAGTGCAGACCGTGGTGAAGAGAAAACAGTGCAGCCGGCCGGGCAGATCCTGACAGAAACTTCGGGATCCGGGGCCGCCCCTGAGGCGGCGCCGGCTGCTGTTCCTGTGGAAACGGTTCCGCAGCCGGCCCCTCAGGCCGGAGAGGCGCACGATGCCGGCTCCGCTGCCGTAGAGAAAAAATCAGAGAGAAGCGGCTCGAAGGACCGGCACAGGCATAGCGATGACGGTCAGCAGGAAAGCAATGAGTGCCGGAATGCCGCCAACGAGGCGTCCTTCGTGCACCCCGCCGACCTTGCAGACCATCTGGAAAATCTTGACCTCAAGTCCCAGGTCTGCGCTCTGAGACGTATGCCCCGCGAGGACGCAGCCGACGCTCTCGCTGAACTCGACGAGAACGTGGCCGTCGACGTTCTGGAGAATCTTGACGCTGACGACGCAGCCCAGATTATCGCGGAAATGGAGCCCGATGACGCAGCCGACGTCCTTGACGAACTCGATGAGAGCCACAGAGACGTGCTGCTCGGCCGTCTTGCCAAGGAAGACTCCGAAGAACTGCGCAACCTTTTGAATTTCCCTCAGGATTCAGCCGCCGGTGTTATGAACACCGAAGTCGTTATGCTGGAGGAGTCCTGGACAGTCGATCAGGCTATTTCTCATATCCGCTCTGAAATGGAACTTGAGAAGGAAAGCCCGTATTACGGCTATGTCGTGGATGAAAAAGAAAAGCTTGTCGGCGTTCTTTCCCTGCGCGACCTCATGCTGGCCAAGCCCGGCATCATCGTGGGTGACGAGGTTGCAGGTCAGAACGTGGTGAGCGTGCGCTACGACATGGACAAGAGAGAGGTGGCCAGCGAACTCAGCCACTACAATTACATGGCTCTTCCAGTCGTCGACTACGAGAATCACCTCATGGGCGTGGTCACCTATGACGATATCATGGACATCATGCACGAGGAGGCGAGCGCCGACATGCTGGGCATGGTCGGTGCCGGTCCTGAGGAAAACATTGACACGCCCTGGTACGAGAGCGTCGCGAAGCGTCTCCCGTGGCTGGGGGTTAACCTCGTCAACTCGGCCCTGTCCGCCTCCGTGGTCTACCGTTTCGACGGCACTATCGCCCAGATGGCTGTCCTGGCCGTGCTCATGCCCATGGTCGCCAACCAGGGCGGTAATTCCGGTCAGCAGGCCCTGGCTGTCATGATCCGTCAGCTGGCCTCGGAAAAGGTGGATCGCAAAAAAGCCATCAAAGCCGTTCTGCGCGAGGGCAAGATCGGCTTCATCACGGGCTTCGCTATGGCCATTGTCGCGTTCATTGGTTCCTGGATTTTTTCCCACAACATGATTGTGGGCATGGTAATGGGCGGCGCCATGCTCTGCGATATGGTCCTCGGTGCAGTGGCCGGAGGCTCTATTCCCCTTATTTTTAAAGCCCTTGGACGCGATCCCGCCCAGGCCTCAAGCATTTTCCTGACGACTATCACCGATGGCTGCGGTTTCTTCATTTTCCTGGGG
>OLYM01001020.1_pt1 | contig 11096 bp, 10 predicted proteins | sample 1673691 | NCBI WGS metagenome assembly OLYM01 (sample SAMEA103958123, study PRJEB25191) | human gut metagenome | reverse complement strand
TGGGCTGTAATGTGCCCAGCCCCGGCAGCACCAGCCAGCGCTTACAGCCGTTATACTCCGGCATGAACAGCACCGCCGTCAGCAGCACCAGCGAGAGCGCCAGCAGCGGCCACGCCAGTTTGTGATAGATGTGGTAGTCCACCCGGCTGGCCATCCACATCGCCGCCAGACCCATGGCGGCGTACAGCAGCTGCGGCCGCACATAGGCAAAGGCGTCCTGCCGCCGGTACAGTGCCACCGCGCTGCTGGCGCTGCACAGCATCACCAGCCCAAAGGCTACCAGCGTGAGCACCAGCACCAGAAAGGGCAGGTCCATGGGCGGCAGCGGCCGCAGCAGCCCTTTGCGGGCAGCAGTTCTGTGCAATCCCGGTCACCTCCGTTTCTGTTATTGTACGCGGATGCGGGGGCGGTTAGTCATACACGCTGCTGCCGGGCGCATAAACTGCCCGCAAAGGGGGTGCTGCCATGCGCGGCTCAAAACCCACGGACGCCCTGCGCACTTTACCGGAGCGGGCGTTCCGTCTGCGGGCACGGCTCATTGCGGTGGGGCTGTGCGCCGTCTGCTTTGCAGGGCTCATTGGGCGGTTGTTCTGGCTGCAATTATGCACCGGCGGCTGGTACACCCAGCGGGCGCTGGGACAGCAGCTGCGGGACACCGTTGTGCCCGCTGACCGGGGCAAAATATACAGCGCCGATGGTGCGCTGCTTGCCGCCAACAGCAGCTGCTGGACCCTGCGCGCCAGCCCCCGGGAGATGCCGGAGGAGAAGCTTGCCCTCGCTGCCAAAGGGCTTGCGGAGATACTGGAATTGGACGAAACAAAACTGCTGGAAAAGTTCAGCGACCGGCGCTCCAACGATTGCCTTCTGCGTTACCGGGTGGAGCGGGAAACCGCCGATGCAGTGCGGGATTTCTGCGCGGCGAACGGCATTACCGGCGTGCGCATCAATCAGGATTCCAAACGCTGGTACCCACAGGGGGAGCTGCTGGCCTCGGTGCTTGGGTTTACCAATGTGGACAACGCCGGGGTCAGCGGGCTGGAGCTGAAATATAACGACACCCTTACCGGGCAGAATGGGGTGGTGCTGACTGCGGTGAATGCTTGGGGCTACACGCTGGCGCAGAGCTACGAGACGGAACTTACGCCCGTGGAGGGCAGCGGGCTGCGGCTGACCATCGATGCAAATATTCAACATTACCTTGAAAATGCGTTGAATTATGCGGTGCAGGAGCATCATGTGGCCGCCCGCAGCGTGGGCATCGTGATGGAGGTGAACACCGGGGCAGTACTGGCCATGGCCACCACCCCGGCCTACGACCCCAACCAGCCCCGGGTGATTGCCAACAAGGCCGCGCGCGCCGCCGTGGACGCTCTTTCCGGTAAAGAACGCGCCGCTGCTTTGCAGCTGGCGCAGCAGACCCAGTGGCGCAACAAGGCGGTGAGCGACTTATACGAGCCGGGCAGTGTGTTCAAACTCATCACTTGTGCGGCGGCGCTGGATGCCGGTGCCATCACCCGGCACTCCACCTTTTACTGCGGAGACTCCATCTCAGTGGCGGGCACGCGGTTCCACTGCGCCAACCACAAACGCCACGGCAGCCAGACCGTGACCCAAGCGCTGGAAAACTCCTGCAATCAGAGCTTCATCCAGATCGGGGCGCGGCTGGGCAAGCAGGCTTTCTGCGATTATTTTGCCGCTTTCGGCCTACGGGAGCCCACCGGCATCGACCTGCCCGCCGAGCCGAAAAAGAGCCTGTACTACACCGCCGACCGCATGGGGCCGGTAGAGCTGGCGTCCTGTGCCTTCGGGCAGAGCAGCAAAATTTCCTATCTGGAAATGGCTGCTGCCGTCTGCGCGGTGGTAAACGGCGGGCGTCTGATGCAGCCGTATCTGGTATCGGACATCCTTGCGCCGGACGGCAGCGTTTTGCAGCACAATGCCCCGGTGTGCAAGCGGCAGGTGATCCAGCCCGCCACCTCCGCCGCCATGCGGGAGATGATGGAGGCGGTGGTGCTGTACGGCGGCGGACGCAACGCACAGATCGCGGGCTACCGGGTGGGCGGCAAAAGCGGCACCAGCCAGAAGCTGGACAGCGCCGACGAGAAAGCCCGCATCGCCAGCTTTGTGGCAGTAGCGCCCATTGATGATCCGCAGTTTTTGTGTCTGGTCTGTCTGGATGAGCCACACAGCTGGACCACCGCCGGCGGCAGTCTTTCAGCACCGGTCTGCGCCGAAGTGCTGGAGCAGACGCTGGTGTACAAGGGCGTCCCCCGGGCAGCGGACACCGGCAGCGCAGACGCGCAAGCCGCTGCCCTGCCCGCCGATGGGGACAGCTTTGATGGGGCGTGACGATTTGGAATGCGCGCCGCGTTCGCTTTGCGCATAAACAGCGGAAGAATGATTTTTAATTTGCAATTCTGGAAAATCTGCGGATTTTCCAGAATTGCCTTTTCACGGGAGGGGGCGTGGCGGGAAACGGTAGTTGCAGCGCCGCTTTCTGCGAAAGCGCGGCGCTGCGGGCGAGCGCTTGCTCCCCCTCGGGGGAGCTGTCGCGCAGCGACTGAGGGGCTATAAATGGAGAAGCGAAAAAAGCGTTAAAGCGATAGCGCCGACTGGCGCAGCGCTAGCTTTTTTGTGCTTCGACTTCTTCTTTAGGATTGTCAAGGGCGAGCAGCCCTTGGCCCGTTGCGGGGTGGGTGGAGTCCAGAGGTAGGGAGGGGGGAGTCGGAACACCCCTCCCTGCCTCTGGCCCAGCGGAGCGTTCCAGCCCGCTGCTGGCAAGCAGTAACTTCCCCCGCGCAGCGCCGCACTCTCACCCGTTTTTCATCTGCTCCGCGTGCAGTCTGCCGTGCTCCACATAATGGGCAGCGTTGTGCAGGTTGGCTTCGATCTGTGCCGCGCTCACCTGCTTGATGACCCGGGCGGGCACGCCCACCGCCACCGAATTGTCCGGGATGACCATGCCCTCCGGCACAAGCGCCCCTGCCCCGATGATGCAGTTTTTGCCCACCACGCAGTGGTTCAGCAATGTGGCGTGCATCCCGATCAGACTGCCATCCCCTACGGTGCAGCCGTGCACCAGTGCGCAGTGCCCTACCGTGACGTTTTCGCCAAGGGTCACGCAGCCGCCAATGTCGCAGTGCAGCACCGCGTTGTCCTGCACGTTGCTGTTTTTGCCGATGGTCAGCGTGCCGTCATCGCCGCGCAGCACCGCGCCGTACCAGACGGTGGAGCCGGGCTTTAAAACCACATCTCCCTGCACGGTAGCGTTGGGGGCTACAAAAGCTGCGCCCTCATCGCGGGGCGTTTTTCCACAAAAGGATAAGAACATTGTTAAAAACCACCTTTCTCTTTTGGTTCTTTTATGGTATTCTTATAAGTAAGGAACAAAAATGTGCGCGCCGGTTTTGCCGGAGCGGGATTCAAGGGGGTACGCTCATGCTTCATAACACGTTCTGCCGCCGGCTGGCGGCGCTGGTGCTCACATTGGCAGTGGCTCTTTCGGCAGCGCTGCCGGGGATTGCGGCATACCCCATGCCCGTCCAGACCGCTACCGAGACCGAGTCGGTGTATCTGTTCAACGCGGACACCGGCAAGACCATCCTGAGTCAGAACGCCGACCAGCAGAAATATGTGGCAAGCCTGACCAAACTGATGACCGCCCTGCTGCTGGTGGAAAGCGGCAAGGACCTGAACGGTGAAGTGATCGTGCCCACCGACCTGACGCAGGAGTTCAAGGATATCCAGAACGCCAACGGCACCACCATAGGGCTGCGCATCGGCGAGACCGTGCGCCGCATCGACCTGCTGAACGCCATGCTCATCGTCAGCGCCAACGACGCCGCCAGCGTTATTGCGTGGGACGTGGGTGGCAGCGTGGTGGGCTTTGTGCAGCAGATGAACGCCAAGGCGGCAGAACTGGGCTGCACCGGCACGAACTTTACCTGTGCCCACGGCCTGTTTGACTACGGCAATGTGTCCACCGCACAGGACTTGGCAAAAATTGTCGCCGCCTGCGCGGAGAACCAGACCTTTGCACAGGTGGCGGGCACTGCCAGCTACGTGCTGCCTGCCACCAATCTGCGCAAGGCGGAGCACACCATCAGCAGCTCCAACAGCCTGATGAACAGCGAAAGCTCAAACTACCGGGAGTACGTCCAGTGGGTCAAGGGCGGCTTTACCACGCTGGCAGGCCGCTGTATCGTGGCCTTTGCCCAGCAGGACGGCCACAGCTACGGGCTGGTGATCCTTGGCTGCGACACGCTGGAGCACCTGTTTACCGAGTGTGACGACCTGTTCGACTGGGCGTTTGCCAGCTTTGCCGACCGTCCGCTGGTGGATACCAAGACCGTGCTGACCACCGTAGACCTGAACAAGTGCCGCACCGAGCCGGTGGTGGAGCTGTACGCCGCTGCACCGGTCAGCGGCTACGGCCACAGCGATGATAAGGTAAGCTATTCCTTCGACCTGCCCGAGCGCGTCTCTGCTACCGTCAAGGAAGGCCAGAAGCTGGGCACCGCTACCGTCTATCTGGACGGCTACGAGGTGGGACAGGTAGACCTTGTGACCCACAGGGAGTATGTGTCGGATTTCCGCACCGATATCAAAGCCACCCTGCTGCTGCTCTGCGCCCTGATTTTGATCCTGTGCGCACTGGGCTTTGTCACCCTGCGCTGCGGCGGCGGGCTGACCCTTAACCAGCGCCGCCGTCAGATGAAACGGAGAAGATAAGGGAGAAAGTAAAGCGCCTGTCCGGCGAAGCCGGACAGGCGCTTTTATCCTTTATACTGCCCCGTAGATGCCGTGCACCGACACTTCCCCGGTGAAAACGTGCTGTTCCCCGGCATCGGTGCGCACCACTAAACGCCCCTCGGCGTCCACGTCCACGGCTTCGCCTGCGCCCTGACTGCCGTCCGGCAGGTCAAAGGTGACCCGGCGGCCCAGATTGACACAGGCGGCTTTGTATTCCTCCCGGAAGGGCGCAAAGCCGTCCCGGGCAAAGGTGTACAGATTGCGGTCAAAGCCGAAATCTGTCAGCCCCTCGGCCAGCCATGCGGGGTCGGTGGCAAGATCCACCGCAGCGCCCTGCAGTGCCAGCGAGGTGCCGTGGGGCAGGTCGGCGGCGTCAAAATAGCTCTGGGGCTGGGCAAGGTTGATGCCGATGCCGCACAAAATGCCGCGCCCCTGCTGCTGGTAGCCGTAGCTCACGCTCTCGCACAGGATGCCCACGATCTTTTTTCCGTTCAGCAAAAGGTCGTTGGGCCACTTGATTTGGCAGTCCACGCCGTAGCGCAGCTGCAGCTGGCGGCGCACCGCAAGGCTTGCCAGCAGCGGCAGGGTGGCGGGCTGTGCCAGCGGCTCCTTGATGGCGACCGTGTAGTACAGCGCCTTGCCCTCGGCGTTTACCCAGCTGCGGCCAAGCCGCCCGCGCCCGGCGGTCTGGTTTTCGGTATACACCGCCGCAACGGGGCCAAATTCTTCAAAATGTTCCTTTACATAGGCGTTGGTGCTGCCGCATTCCGGCAGATAGCGCACCTCGTTGATGCTCATTGCTTGGGTACCTCTTTGTGCTCATAGGCGGTCACTGCGCCGTTTTCCAGTGTCAACAGACCGTAGGTGTCCGGGCCGGTGTAGCAGCGCCCGCAGGAGCCGGGGTTGAACAAAAATACATTGCCCCGCTGCTCCGCGTGGGGAATATGGGAATGGCCGAACAGCGCCACCTCTGCCCCGCGGGCTGCGGCAGCATCTGCAAGCGTGTCCAGATCGTATTTTACACCGTACATGTGACCGTGCGTATAGAAAACCACCGTCTGATCGAAGCCCGCCAAGCCGTCCAGCGGCTCCAGCGCACCGTAATCGCAGTTGCCGGCCACGGAGTACACCCGCAGATGAGGGAAAAAGGCCAGCGCCTGTTCCAGATCCCGCAGGCCGTCCCCCAAAAAGATCACGGCATCCACGTTGTTCTGCTCTTTGTTCAAAATGCGCTTAATGGCGTCACGCGCGCCGTGGCTGTCGCTCAGGACCAGTAGTTTTGTCACGGAAAGATATCCTCCTCTATACTCATTCGGCAGTCTGCTGCAACAGCAGCAGCTGCTTGTAAACTTCGCTCTTGGAATAGGCCGTGCCCTGTGCAGCAGCCTTGGCGGCGGCAGAAGCGCTGAAACCCTCAATGGTCAGCGCAAAGGCGCGCTGCGCCGCCTGTTCCAGGGTCAGCTCCTCCTCGTCGGCGGCACCGGCGGGCGCACCCGCCATCACCAGCACATACTCGCCCCGGGGCTCGGCGGCGCGGTAGTGCTCCACGGCTTCGCCCAAGGTGGTTTTCCAGATCTCCTCGTGGAGCTTGGTCAGCTCCCGGCACAGGGTAATGCTGCGGTCTGCGCCAAAGGCGGCGGTCAGATCGTCCAGCGTGGTGCGCAGCTTGTGGGGCGCTTCATAAAAGATGACGGTGCGCTTTTCCTGCAAAAGCTCGGCCAGACGCTCCTTTTTCTGCTTGCGGTTCACCGGCAGAAAGCCCTCGAACACCCAGCGGGAGGTGTCCTGCCCGGAGACTGCCAGCGCGGTAACGCAGGCAGAAGCGGCCGGAATGGGTACCACCTTGATGCCCCGCGCCAGCGCGTCCCGCACGATGACCTCGCCCGGGTCAGACACGCAGGGCATTCCGGCGTCGCTGCACAAGGCGCAGCTCTCCCCTGCCTCGATGCGCTGCAAAATGGCTTCGCCCTTCTGCAAAGCGTGCTCGTAGTAGCTGACCATGGGCTTTTTCAGCCCCAGATAATTCAGCAGCTTCATGGTCACGCGGGTGTCCTCGGCGGCAATAAAGTCTGCCGCGCCAAAGGTGGCAGCCACCCGGGGCGGCATATCCTCCAGATTGCCGATGGGGGTCGCCACAATGTAGAGAGTTCCTGCCATAATTACCTCCTGAATTTATCGTCCGTACAGCGCCGCTCCGGCGCGGATGAGCACGTCCGGCTCCACCCGCAGGCCGGTCTTGCGGTTCTTCTGGGCTTCCACAAGGAACAGCCACGGGGCATTTTCCGGGGCGTTCTTCACAAAGGCCAGCCGCTTGGGTTCCAGCCGGTGGGCGCGCAGCACGGCAAGCACCTCGGCCAGCCGCTCGGGGCGGTGGCACAGCGCCAGCCGCCCGCCGTCCTTCAAAAGACGGAAGCCGCAGGCACAGACATCCTCTAACGCGCAGGTGTTTTCGTGCCGGGCAAGGGCATGGGCGGCGTTTTTACTCTGCGGCCCCTCGGTAAAATAAGGGGGATTGCACGCGCACACGTCAAATTGCCCCTCGTCCTGCCGCCATGTGCGCAGGTCGGCACAGACGGGGGTGATGTGGGTGAGCTGCTGCTCTTCCACCGCTGCCGCCAGCAGGGCGCTGCCCTCGGGCTGCAATTCCAGCGCGGTGCAGGGGCCGCGGTGCCCCCGGTCGTGCCATTCCAGCGCCACGATGCCGCAGCCGGAGCACAGGTCTGCGGCTTTCTGGCTGCGCTTCGGCTCACAAAAGCGTGCCAGCAGCAGTGCGTCCGAGCCGAACCGGTGTTCCGGGGTGCAGTAGACCATAGTTCTATTATACAAAACTTCCGTAGAATGTTCCATAGACAGTGTGCCGTTTCCCTTCCAAAAAATGCAGGGTATTTTCCTGCGGAATTTGTGCATGAAACAAAAAGCGGGGCGGCTGCACAGCATTTTGTGCAGTGCCTCTTTTGCGGTGGACGATCAGGAATGGCCGCCGCGTGTGCTTTGGCCATGCTCAGCGGAAAAATGTTTTTCATTCAGCAGTTCGGCGCGTCTGCGGACGCGCCGAACTGCGTTTTTCATGAATTTACTTTATGATACCACAAAAAAGGACTGCTGCACAGGTGTGCAGCAGTCCTTTTTGATGCGTTTTCAGCAAAAACTACTGATTATTCAGCAGCGATTGCACCAGTGGGGCAAGCACCTTCGCAAGCACCGCAGTCAACACAAGCAGAAGCATCGACAACGGCCTTGTCCTCGAGGCTGATAGCGCCAACGGGGCAGGTGTCAACACAAGCGCCGCAAGCAACGCACTCGTCAGTAACCTTATGAGCCATGGTAATCTCCTTATCTCCGCACAATTCATGTAAGCCCGCCCGGATCCTGTGCGGTTGGCTTGAGCCCCGGACGGCACGCTTTTCGCGTTTGTATTATTGTAGCACGGAAACCTTCGATTTTCAAGGCATTTGGCAAATTTCACGCGGGGTTTGCCGCCCGGCGCATAAAATCAGACTTTTCGGCATACTGTTAGTTTTTACTAACCAAGTTTCTTCTCAGGTATGGTCGGGATCCGGCTCAACCGGTGCGCGGCGGCCCCCGCGCAGGTAGGTACACTCGCTCCGTTTATAGATTTTCGGGGCAAGGCTTTCCACATTGCTGCGCACCTTCAGGGTACCGGCTACCACGTTGGCTTCCAGCACAGTACCCTCGCCGTCCGGCGTGTGCACCACACTGCCGGGCTGCGGGGTGATGGAATTCAAGTATTCATAGCTCTTCTGCTCGTAAGCCAGGCAGCACATCAAACGGCCGCATGCACCGCTGATCTTGGCCGGGTTCAGACTCAACCCCTGTTCCTTTGCCATCTTGATGGAAACCGGCTGGAAGTTTTTCAAAAACCGGCTGCAGCAGAACGGCTGGCCGCACACGCCCAAGCCGCCCAGCATCTTGCTTTCATCGCGCACACCGATTTGGCGCAGCTCAATGCGGGTGTGGAACTGCCCAGCCAGGTCCTTGACCAGCTCGCGGAAGTCCACACGGTTGTCGGCGGTAAAATAGAACACCAGCTTGCTGCGGTCCAGCGTGTACTCGGCATCCACCAGCTTCATCTGCAGCTTATGGGCGGCAATGCGCTTTTCGCACAGTTCAAAGGTGGCTTTCTCGTCCGCACGGTTCTGGCGCATGCGGCGCACATCCACGCCGTCCGCCAGCCGGATGACCGGCTTGATCTCCCGCGGGAAGCTGCCGGAGGCAATTTCATGTGCGCTGCGCACGACCTCGCCGCATTCCACGCCGCGGGCCGTCTCCACAATCACAAATTCCCCTTCCTTGATTTCCAGCTCCTTGGGGTCAAAGTAATAGGCGCGGCCGCTTTCCTTAAATTTAACAGAGATAACTTTCATTTCAATATCCTATCTATCGGGATTGGTGTATCGTTTCAGGGGGCACCTGCCCTACCTGGCAGCCATTTCCATGCCGCACACGGTCAGGGCAAGGCGCAGATTGCCGTTTGCCTTCATGGCGTGGCGGGCGGCTTCCGCCGCGCGCAGGATCCGCGCTGCGGTATCGGGCTGAACGCCGTCAAAACCGGGGCGGCGCAGAGCGGCGCTGGCGGCCTGGGTCGCCTGCCACAGCACAGCGGCAGCGCTGTCCTTATCTTTTTCATAGCCCGCCAGCAGCGCCTGCACACGGTAGGTGTCCTGCTGCTGGGCCTGGCGGCACAGCTCCCGCGCTGCGGCACGAGCCGCCTTGGCCGCCGGGTCGGTCAGCGCTTTCAGGCACAGGCCAATGTGCCCCTCATACAAAAAAGCCAGATCCTGTGCATTCTGTTCGTTCAGCTCCGGTTGTGCTGTGCGCAGGGCAGCGGCACATTCTTCGGTCGGCACCGGTGCCATGGTGTAAGCCGCACACCGGCTGCGGATGGTGGGCAGCACCGCTGCCGCACTGGAAGCCGTCAAAAGGAACATGACTCCCTCCGGCGGCTCCTCCATAATTTTCAGCATTGCGTTGGCCGAAGCCCCATTCAGGTTCTGCGCGCCATAAATAAACAGCACACGGCCCTCTGCATCCGAAGAAAGGGCTGATTTCTGGATATTCTGCCGCGCATCCCGGATGGCTTCCACCTTGATCTGGCCGGAAGCCCCCTCCCCACGCACCACAATGGATTCGGTATCCTGCCCGCGCAGAACCGCCTCGGCATGGGGGCCACCATTGGGGTACAGATAATCCGCTGCCAGGCAGCGCGCGGCAAAGCCGGCACCGCAGCCCGGCTCCCCCACCAGCAAAATGCTGTGGGCGATCCGCCCGCTGCCCAGCGCCGTCTTTAAGTCCTGTTTCAGTTCACGGTTGCCCGCAATGCGTTCCAGCATTGGCATTACAGCTTTTCAAACCGTTCTACGTTGGTCACAAAAATGGTTGCGCCGCCAACGGTCACCTCAATGGGCATAGCGGTTTCCAGCCCAACGCCGATGGAAGCGGTGCCGGGAACGATCTCGGTGCGCTGTTTGCAGCAGCGGGAGATCACCTTGATGCAGTCGTCCACACGCTCGTCCTCGGTGCCGATCAGCAGGGTCATGTTGCCCGCCATCAGAAAGCCGCCGGTGGTGGCCAGGCGGGTCACATAGAACTTTGCCTTGATCAGTTCGTTACAAACATTTTTGGAATCTTCTTTATTTACAATCGCAGTAATCAGTTTCATGGTCAAAACCTCCATTTTGTGATTGAAATTCTGTCACACCAAAAGTCCGGTCGGTACAAACCCCGCCGGGTCTGTATGGTTCAGGCAGCACCGCACATCTTTGGATGATGCTGTACCACCTTTATTCGTTTCCCCCGCCGAAAATGCCGCATCGCCTTATTTCCGGTTGATTTTTTTCTCCCAGTCTTTGCGGCGCTTGTAGCTCACAATAGCATCCTTGGCCGTGGTGAACATCTCACCACCAAAGAACGCCAGGAACCCGGCAATGCCGAACAGCAAGCTGACCCTGCTGGCAAAGTTGCCGGTCAAAAACTCCAGCACCCACATAGCCGCAGCCGCAATGCCCATCCATTTCATCTTAATGGGCAGGATAAAGAACAGCAGCACCTGCTGCTCCGGCCACATCCACGCATAGGCAAAGAACAGGCTGAGGAAAATGCCCGATGCACCCGCGCTCCCGGTGATCAGGCAGGCGACCAATGCACCCACCATGCCCACCAGGATGTACATCATAAAGCGGAAATCGCCCCACGCGCGCTGCAATGAGTTGCCGACCCACCAGCGGAAATACAGCGTCAGCAGCAACTGAATGCCCGTTGACAGCGGCGGAACAAACAAAAAGGTCACAACACGCCAGATCTGCCCGCTCATTAAAGAAGTCCTG
>OLYM01001018.1_pt1 | contig 11101 bp, 8 predicted proteins | sample 1673691 | NCBI WGS metagenome assembly OLYM01 (sample SAMEA103958123, study PRJEB25191) | human gut metagenome | reverse complement strand
AAGTCGTGCTGCATTTGTGGGGCATCCGGAAACCTTTTCGCAAACTCTTCCGCAATTTCAAGTGCCGCGTTTGCAGCGGCTTCCGCTGCGGGGTAATCAAGCATAGCTCTCAGTGCATCGCAGGCATAAGCATAACTTCCAAGGGCTTCATGCGCATGGTCAGGGTTTCCGCTGTTTTCGCATTTTACCTTAAATATCTGTGCGTATTCAAGGTACAGTTCCGCCGCTCTGTCATGCTGTCGGTCATACGCATAGGCTTTTGCGAGTTTTTTCAGTGCAGAGGTGTATTCCGAAGAATCCGTGAGCTGTTCGTATTCCTTCTTCATTCCCGAACTGCGCAGCAGGCGTGAAGCATTTGCAAGCTCATATGTATCCATTTCATCAGCACCCTGTTCAAAGGCTTTGAAGCAGGCAGCGGCAAGGCTCCGTCTGCCGTCCTCCTGCGGCGCATAGAACGCAGCGGAAGCCTCGCTGTCGTTCAGCCAATCTGTGAAGGATTTGTGGAAAAGGCGGATGAAGCCGCCGCTGAGGTCGAGCATCGTCTCCAGCGAGCGCAGAAAATCCTCCAGCCGGGCGTTCGTCCAGCCCTGCATCTTTTGCAGCGTTTTGAGCGGAAGAGCATAGGGGGAGGCGGCGACCATTGAAAGCGGTTCGCGCACGAACGCATTGTATTTTTCGACACTGCCGGAAGCATCCGGTTCCCCGAATTTTCGCAGGAAGGTTTTGAGCAGCAAGGCATTGAGCCCCTTCGGAAAGGTCATGCCTTCGAGCGGCTCCCCTTTTTCAAGCGACTCGCGCAGCTGCGGCAGGATCGTGAAAGCATAGCAGAAGATTCCGCTGCTTGCTTCAACAAGGCGATTCATAAAAATGTCGCAGCCGGTACGGTCTTTCAGCAGGTCCTCGAGATTTTCTTCATAGTATTGACGGATATCGGCATCGTTCATTTCGGCATAATCATCAAGATTCAGCTCCGTGCAGCTGAATTCGGCGGAAGGTGCAAGCTGCCGCCTGAGCATGCGTTCGGGTCTTGCGGTGATAAGTATGCGGATATAGGTTTTCAGTTTGTCGTGATAGCTGCGGATGAACCCGGCGAGCGCACCGCTCTTTGCTTCGTCCAATCCGTCAATGATGATGAGCTTTGCAGAGCGTTCACCGTCTATAACCCTGCTGAGCGGGGTTGCGATAAGGGTGTTGAACCTGTCGTGTCCCGTTTTGGTCAATGTGCTTTTATCTGTCAAAATATACATCAGCTGCCGGCGATAGTCCGGCAGTCTCAGGGCGATAAGGTAGGCAAGGCGATCGGTGATTTTGTCCGTTTGGCTGTATTCCTCGCTTCGGCTGTCGCAGGCAAGTGCAGCGATGACGTTCGGGTTTGCAAATTGGAAATGTGCCGAAAAAAGTGATTTGCCCGCGCCCGGGTCGGCATAAAGGGTCATAACGCGCGAACCGTTTTTGTCGTTCAGCCAAGTGTTGATTATGTTCTCAAGCCAGCCGCGCCCCGTCATTTTGAACTTCAGCAGTTCGTCAATGCGGGTCATTTCGTCAACGACGGAAATTCCGAGGGATTCCTTCAGTTTTTTCACTTCATGATTGAAGCGCAGCGTTTCCGGATCTCTCAAAATGCCAATCAATTCGTCCGCAGCATCGTTCAAAAAGCGTTCGAATTCCGCTTCGCCTTCATCCCGCTTCTTTTTCCAATCCGAAAGGTCGATCCACTGCCGCTCGGTAAACTCTGCGGGAGGGTTCAGTGTGCGTTCGCCTTCAAGCAAAACGCAGCTTATGATCCCGTAGCGGCTGCCGACGGCGATTCCGAGTTCATCTCTGCAAACACCGGGGTCGCGCAACGCCTTTCGGGACATGAAACCCACAAAGCGATCGCTTTCGACAATGCCGCCTGTTATGAGCTCGCGCCAATCCTTATTCCTCGGAATGGAATAGGTATCCAGCCAGATTTGGATTTTTCCTCAATGAGCTGTTTCAGCCTGTCAACAACGACTGCACCGTTTTCTGAATTCTTATCGTCATGCGCATAGCTGAAGAAAACATTAATTTCCTCCGTCATCCTTTCACGTTCGTCGGGATCAAATGATTCGCCGCAATTCTGACATTCCCATATGTGATGAAATTTTCGATAAATGACATCTTCCGAACCGCAATATATGCATTTCATATCGTAATCTCCTTTCGTTTATGCCGTAATAATTATTCGTGGATTATCAAACTGTTGACAAAGTGCGCACGCAGTGTTTAAATACAGTTGTATTATAGCAAAAAAATGTGAAAATTCAAATGTTGTTAAAAATATATTCCTAAATTAAAGTCCGCAGCCCATCGATTGACAGACTGCGGAGGGTTCAATGCGAATTCCGTATTTGTTTTCGCAAGGCCGCATTACTCAATATGTTTTGCATCAAAACAGCTGCTTCCCTCACCCCAAGGCGACATCGAGCAGCATCATCAGTGCGAACCCGAGGGCGGCACCGACGGTGCCGACATTGCTGTGCTCATCGGACCGGGACTCGGGGATAAGTTCTTCGATGACAACATAGATCATTGCACCGGCGGCGAAAGCGAGGATATAGGGCAGCACGGGTGTTACGAGAGAGGTTACGAGGATGGTCAGTATTGCGCCGACAGGCTCGGCAACACCGGAGAGGGTTCCGCAGGCAAAGGCTTTGCCTTTCGAGGTTCCGCTTGCGGCGAGGGGGGCTGAAATTATTGCGCCTTCCGGGAAATTTTGAATCGCAATACCGACAGCGAGAGCTATCGCGCCGGAGGCACTTATTGCATTGTTTCCGTTAAGCATACCCGCAAGGACGATGCCGACGGCCATTCCTTCGGGGATATTATGCAGCGTTACGGCAAGCATCAGCATAAGGTTTTTTCCCATTGCGGAGGGGCGGCCTTCCGGGCGGGTGGAATTCGTATGCAGATGCGGAATCAGGCTGTCCAACAGCAGCATGAATCCGATGCCGGTAAGAAAGCCGACAACGGCGGGCAGCCATGCCGCAGTTTTGCCCGCAGCCTCCGCCATGTCAATTGACGGAATCAGCAGCGACCATACCGAAGCGGCGATCATAACGCCCGCCGCAAAACCGCGCAGAAGGTTTTGAAGCTTTGAATTCATTTCTTTCTTCAGAAAGAAGACTGTTGCGGAACCGAGCGCTGTTCCGAGAAACGGCAGAACGATGCCGATGATAACTTTTGTCATATTGCTCATTGTTTTATTTCCTTTCAGGCGGCATGCAGTGCATTCCCGCTGCAAAGCGGTGCGCATATGTATTTTAAAAACCGCAGCAATTCTGCATATTATAACACAATTCCCCGGCTGCGTGAACCCAAATGCAGCAAACGCGGTTCAATATAAAATCTATTCGTTTTTGAAAGCAAATTTGACAACGAAACGCCGCCGGAGCAAAATTTTCTCCGTTCGGCGAAATTATGCAAACACTGCCCTTATTTGTACCTTTTTTTCATCACTTTGAGCGAAGTTGTTCGTTGTCCATTAATGCAATATCATGGTATTTATGCATCGGAAAGATTGACCTTAAAATTGTACCGACAGCTGCGGTTGTATTCAGGAGACAGCGAACCTTCTTACGGTAAAATCCGAAGTCGGTGTGCAGCCCTGCCGTATACGGCGCATGAATCCGTATAAAAATACAATTGCACAACAAAAAAAGCAAAGAAGGGAGACTGCATGCCATGTTGGGTGATAACATAAGGCTGCTGCGCAGCGTTCGCGGCATCAGCCAGGTTGAACTCGGAGAAAAACTTAATGTATCCAAGCAGAGCATTTCAAACTGGGAAAACGGAAATATTCAGCCCTCGATCGAAATGCTTATGAAAATTGCGGATTTCTTCTCCGTATCAACGGATTTTCTGCTCGGGCTGGACAATCGAACATCCATAATCGTTGACGGGCTGAGCACGGAGGAATTGTCACATATCCGTGTTATTATCGATGACCTTGTCGCAGCAAAGCGACGAACGGGGATTGAACAAAACGACGATCGTCCGCGCGAATGACACTGCGCGGAAAAGCCGGAACACCACCCGCTGCCCTGCAATTTCGGGACGGATGATGTTCCGGCTGTTTTAAAAAGTTTTTTATCGTTCTTGTGCCGATACGGCACAGCATAACGAATTATGCCTTTCCGTTTGCGTCAACGGTCTCAAGATACTCTCTGCGGCCTTTTTCGTAAAGGTTGTTTCCCTCGCTGTCTATAACCGCAACCACGGGGAAGTTTTCAACCTCAAGTCTTCTGAGAGCCTCCGCGCCGAGATCCTCGTATGCAATTATCTCCGCCTTTTTGATGCAGCTTGAAAGCAGCGCGCCTGCGCCTCCGATTGCGGCAAAATAGACCGCACCGTATTTTTTCATTGCATCGATAACCTCCGCATTGCGCTTGCCTTTGCCGATCATGCCCGTTTCGCCCTCGCGGATAAGCGTCGGCGAATACGCATCCATGCGGTAGCTTGTTGTCGGGCCTGCCGAACCTATGACCTGTCCGGGCTTTGCGGGAGTGGGGCCGACGTAATAAATCGTTGCGTTTTTAACATCAAAGGGCAGCGGTTCGCCCTTTTCAACAAGTTCGCAAAGCCGTTTATGCGCCGCATCCCTCGCAGTGTATATAACGCCGGACAGCAGGAGCTGTTCGCCGCTTTTAATGGTACGCGCTTCCTCACGCGTTAACGGCAGGGTGATATGTCTTTCCATTCGTTTGTTCCTCCCGAACTCAGATTATCGCACTCTTATGCCTTGTAACATGGCAATTGATGTTCACTGCAACGGGCAAGCCTGCAATATGCGTGGGCATAGCCTCGATATTGACCGCAAGCGCAGTGGTTTTTCCGCCGAAGCCCTGCGGCCCGATGCCGAGAGCATTGACCTTTCGGAGCATTTCATTTTCCAGCTCTGCATAAAACTCATCCGCATTGCGCTCGTCGGTGCTGCGCATCAGTGCTTTTTTTGCAAGCAATGCTGCTTTGTCGAACGTTCCGCCGATACCGACGCCGATAACGATCGGAGGACACGGATTGGGGCCCGCCTCTTCCGCCGTTTTAAGGATGAAATTCTTCACGCCTTCAATGCCGTCGGAGGGCTTGAGCATTGCAATACGGCTCATGTTCTCGCTGCCGAAGCCTTTCGGTGCAACGGTGAGCTCGATTTTATCGCCCGGAACAAGCTCGATATAGAGCATTGCGGGAGTGTTGTCGCCCGTGTTGACTCTGCGCAGCGGGTCTTTGACGACAGATTTACGCAGATATCCGTCGCGATAGCCGTGGCGAACACCCTCGTTGACGGCCTCCGTAAGGTCGCCGTTGATATGGACATCCTGCCCGATCTTCAAAAACACACAGGCAACGCCCGTATCCTGACAGATGGGTGCGCGGTTTTCATCCGCAATATTATAGTTTTCGATAATTTTATCGAGTATGCCCTGAGCCGTTGCCCACGGTTCGTTTGCCCTTGCATCCTCGATGCGCTTTCTGATATCGCAGGGAAGGCTGCAATTGGCGTCAATGCAAAGCTCCGCAACCTTATCGGTTATGAGCTGCGCGTTAATTTCCCGCATGGTTTATCTCCTTATGCTGTATTTTTTGGAACGCACGGACTTCGAATCTCCGCACTTTGTGCTTCGAACGATTCTAACCGGCATTTATGTATTCTGTTTGTGCGGGCGAACGCGGCTGTTTTGTTTTGCCGCAACGCTCGCCCGCAGCTGTTCAGTCAGTTTTCGGACCGCAGTTTCGCTCAGTCCGCGACCTGCTTTATCGTGTCGATAACCGTTCCGTCGCGATAGATGACGTTTGCAACGATTCTGTCGCCGAGAGCGGGCTTTTTCGGCACGCCGCTCGTGCGTTCCGCCAGGGCTTTGAGCTCGTTTATGTCAACAAGTTTTATGCCTGCCTCACGCAGTCTGTCATGCAGTTCCGTGTTTTTCGGGTTCACGGCAACGCCCTTTTGAGTGACAAGCACGTCTATCGTGCTGCCCGGAGTGGATATGCAGTTCACCCTGTCCGTCACGATGGGAAGCCTTGCACGGGAAAGCGGCGCGATTATCATTGCAAGTTTTGCACCCGCCGCCGTATCGCTGTGTCCGCCCGAGCCGCCCATTATCCTGCCGTCGGAATCCGTATGCACGTTGATATTAAAATCCGTGTCTATCTGCGTTGCGCCGAGAATAACAACATCCAGGCTGTCCGTCACCGCGCTGCTTGCACCGGGAGAAGCATAGTGCGTTGCGGAAATCTCACGATGGCGCGGGTTGCTCCTTATGGATTCAACCGCCTTCAAATCGAAGCACTGAACATCCAGCAGGGATTCGAAGCAGCCTTCGTTGAGCATATCCACCATATAGCCCGTGATGCCGCCGAGGCCGAAGCTGCCGCGTATTTTTTCGGCAAGCATAACATCCTTAAGATATTTTGCCGCCGCAAGGGATGCTCCGCCCGCGCCCGTCTGGAACGAGAAGCCTTCCTTCAGCAGACCGGAAGCTTTTATAACGTCCACAGCCGTCATTGCCATCAGCAAACCGACGGGATCGCGGGTGATTTTTGTTGTTCCGGAAACGATTCCGTTCGGGTCGCCGATTGACTCCACCGCAACGACCTGATCAACATCCGTTTCGGGGATCGACCATTCGATGAGCGGATAGGGATGCAGTTCGTCGGTGATAACAACAACATGCTTTGCACATTTTGCGTCCGGAATTGCATAGCCCAGCGAGCCGCAGGCGGATTTGCCGATTTTGCCCGTGCAATTGCCCATTGCATCCGAAGCAGGCGCGGCGATAAAAGCAACATCTATCGGAGTTTTTCCGTTTTCAATATCGCAGGGTCTGCCGCCGTGCGTGCGGAATTGAACGGGGTTTTTCATTCCGCCGGCAGAAATGAATCTTCCGAGTTCCCGGGACATGTAGTCCGTTTGAAGCGTTGTTACAACACCGTTTTTGATATGTTCCTTAAGCGGACGGTGCGCATCAAAGAGTGAGCTTGCGTTCACCGTCAGATCGCCGATTCCGAGTTCCGCAATCGCTTCAAGCACCATGTTCAAAACATAGTCGCCGTTGCGCAGGTGGTGATGGAACGAAATTGTCATTCCGCTGCGGAGTCCGCTGTTGACAATTGCCTGTTTGACAGATTCGGTAAGCTTTGTTTTCATTATTCGGCACCTCCGTCCAGCCCGAGTTGTTTTGCGATTTCAAGCGTTTGCCTTGCACGCTCAACAATGGGCTTGTCTATCATTTTGCCGCGCAGCGAAACCGCGCCCTTGCCCTGTTCCTTGCCGATGCGGATCGCCTCGAACACAAGCCTTGCGTATTCAATATCCTTTGCGGACGGGCTGAACACTTCGTTTATTACGCGCACATGGCGCGGTGCAATCGCGGATTTGCCGCTGAAGCCGAGGCTTTTTGCATATTCCGCATCGCGCACTATGCCCTCATCGTCGTTAACGTCGGTGAACGGAGTGTCATAAACATCGACCCCGGCCGCACGGGCGGCGCAGACGAGCCGCGTGCGGGCATAGTTTATCTCGTTGCCCTGCTTTGTGCGCTTGCAGCGCAGATCCGCCGTCAGATCCTCGCCGCCGAGGAATAATGCCGCAACGCGTGGACAGGCCGAAGCAATATTGAATGCGTTTTCAACACCGAGAGCCGTTTCGATAAGCGGAATAAGTTTTACCGTTCCGACTTCCATGCCGCAGCGGCGTTCGATTCCCGCAATGTATTCATCAATAATGCGCATATCCTCCGCGCAGCTTGCCTTGGGGGGCATAATAAGGTCGGGCTTAAGAGGAATCACGGCCTCAAGATCGTCCTTCCAGTAATCGGTATCTATTGAATTTATGCGGACGGTGATTTCACAGCCCGCAAAGCCCATATTTTTCATTGCGCTGCGAACGAGCAGCCTTGCGGAATCCTTTTCATCCGGCGAGACTGCATCTTCCAGATCCAGAATGATACTGTCGGCACCGAGCGCATCGCCGTTTATGATCATGTTCGGCGTGTTGCCGGGCAAAAACAGCATACTTCTCCTCATTTTCCGTTTTCTCCTTTCGTGTCGGATGCGGTGCAGAGGCAAATCCTCCGAAGTTCGCAAAAACTCCGTACCGCTCCGCATACTCATACCATATTATAATACCCTGCGCGGTTTCTTTCAACTGTCGAACGGGATTTTTTCGGCCGGATTTTGAAGAAAGCGGCGTTCGGCATGTGTTCGTTGCGTTTTCGGCATGTTTTCGGAAGCGGCGGACAAAGCCTTATAAAAACACCGACGGGAGAATGAACGCTCCGCCCGCCGGTGTCAATGCCTGTTATTGTTTTGTTTGGGGGCGATACATGCCCCGGTTCAATTCATTCAAATGCCCATTCAAATGCCCATTCAAATGCCCATTGCTCTGCGCAGAACCGTCAGTGCATCAACTGCGGAAACATCGCCGCTGTTGTCAATGTCGGCGAGAACAAGCTGCATTTCGGTAAGCTCGCCCGCGCCCATTGCATGACGCAGGATGAGAATCGCATCCGAAATATCCACGGTGCCCGACATATCAAGGTCGCCCGGCAATGCGAACAGTGCCGTAACGGTCATATCTTCGGTAACGCATGAAACATCAGCATTCCAACCGAAGGAGAACCAGCCCTCGTGAACGGGAAGTTCGGGAAGTTCCGCGGCGGAACCGCCGGCAACGAGCTGCGTGCCGATGGTTTCCCCGGTTGCACCGTCAATAAACCTTACAACGTACTGTTCATCATCGTAAACCGTGAGATCGACCCTGTCGCCGTTGTTTTCGAATTTAACATCGAATACATAGGTTTTGCCGGCTTCAAACTCAAAATCGTCCTCCCTGCCGCGGCAGCTGCCGTCGTTGCTTGCGATCCAAATGCGGTCGCCGGGAGTGGGGTTCGTGATGCACCAATCGTAAACGCCTGCGGGGATATAGATTTTCATCATATCATCGCAAATGATGTTTTCTGTTGAGCAGCGTCCGTCCGCATCGAACGGAAGGGTGTATTCGAACAGTTCGTAGTCTGCGGGATCGGCATCGCCGAATTCCGTGAAGCCGCCGAACGGAGGGATCACCTGAGTCTCGCCGAGATCATCGGGATCGGCAAAGCCATCGTAATAATATGTGTTGTGATCCGCGTCAAGAAGCATCTGATAGCCCCCGCCGTTGCCCCACACATCCGCTGCACGCAGAATAACAGCTGCATCGCCCTCATGGCGGAGGCGGGTGTATTTTGCTTTCACAACGGTGTCTTCATAGACCTCATCACCCGCTTCAACGCTCCAACGGCGGAATTCAAAGCCCTCATGCGCGGGAGCTTCGGGGTAATCCTCGGCCGTCATTTGTTCGCACTGCAGTTTTTCTGCCGTGCCGAGAGTTTCGCCCGTGACTTCGTCAACAAAGGCAACAGTCACCGCGCGGGGTGTGGGAGGTTCTGCGGAAACGCTCTCGCTGACGGTGAACAGACCGGAAATTTCGGTGGGGTTGCCGCCGATCATGCCGAGGCATGTGCCTGCACCTGTCACGGTGTCAATAAGATAGAATGCGGATTGATCGTCCATAACATTTGCCCAGTACAGCGTGTTCGTATCGTGGTCAAATGCCATTGACTGAACATGTGAACTCGTATTCAGTCCCGACCAGCCGATAGCGTTTGTTGTGCCCGTTTCAAGATTCAGCGTGCGGAGCTGTCCGAAATTATCCATTACATATGCCGCACCGTCGGCGGAAATTGCAAGGGCAACCGCTTCAACGCCGTCGCCGCAGTCAATCAGCTTTTCATCGTAAAGCTTGCCGGAAACGATATCGACTTTGCACAGGAAACGTTTCACCGTTTGAACGCCCACAAGGTTGGAATGCACGTTCAGCGCATACATCGTGCCGTCCGCATAGTTATACGCCATATCCATGACATACTTGCGATTGTTGGACACGCCGTGCGGAACGGGAGACAGATCGTCAAGAGTGCAGGTATAAAGCTGCATCCCGCCTTCCGTCAGCGCGTAACCGTAAATAACCCCGCCGACATATTCCGCCGCATAACCCGTGGGAAGTGCAGGTCCGAGGTTTGCAGCCTCCGTTTCAAGGCTGCGATTGGTAAAGCTTATCCAATTGCCCGCATATGTGCCGGATGAGCTGCTGATGCTGTTGCCGTAAAAAGTGATCTCGCCGAGTTCGCTGACGGTCACGGTGCAGCTGTCGGTAAATCCGCCGTCCTCCGTTGTGACGGTGACGGTCGTTGTGCCCGGTGTGATACCGGTAACAACACCGGTTTCGTAATTAATTTCCGCAACACTCCAGTCATCGCTTTCAAAAACGACTTTCTTGTTGGTTGCTTCAACGGGGGAAACGACGCAGGTCAGTTTGCGGCTCGTTCCCACGTAAAGTTCAGCGTCCTCCACGGAAACGCCGGTTACCGAAACACGCTCGCCGAGGCGGATGTTGTCGATGCAGGCATAGCTCGTGTCGTCGCCGTTCTTTGAGAAGTTGATGTTGATATCATAGCTGCCGGGTTCCCAGCCCATAAGTTCAAGAGCTTCCGCAAGGTCAACATTGCCCGCATGCCATGTTCCGTCGTATTGATTGACAGGGCTTTCAACGGTGAGCGCAAACATGTTGTACGGATCGCCCGCCGGGCCGAATTCAACCTGCAGATTGCTGGTGCCGTTGTACATAAAGAACCATTTGTAGTCCAGCTGCAGCGTTTCGTTGCCGCCGAGTTCAACATTCTTCAGGCAAAGATATGTGCTGTCCTCCGTGCTGCTCATTGCATAAGCCTCATGTCCCGGTTCGCTGCCGGTTTGAACCGTCCACTCGGGCCATACAACTTCACCGGGCATATAGGGTTCAAAATGCAGTGTGCCGCCCGCAATGTTGAGGGCCTCGTCAAGCGTCGGAGCCGTTTTCGCCGCCGCGCCCGGGATTGCTGCGCCTTCCGCTGCGGCGGTCGTCATTCCGACTGCGGCGGTGAACAGCATCACAAAAGCCAGAACCGCAGCCGCGAGTCTTTTGATACTTTTCATTTTTGTTCCTCTTTCTCTTTTTTCTGCGCACGATGTCTCGATCATGCGTGTATATGCATTTTAGCAC
>OLYM01001017.1_pt1 | contig 11104 bp, 7 predicted proteins | sample 1673691 | NCBI WGS metagenome assembly OLYM01 (sample SAMEA103958123, study PRJEB25191) | human gut metagenome | reverse complement strand
GATTCCCCATAGCACGAGGGTTATTCTCGCCACCTGAGCGGCAATGAGATAGAACGCAACGCGGAGCAGATTACGGTAGGTCTGTACCGCACCGCGAACCGAGCCGACAAGCGCACAGAAGCCGCCGTAGCTGCGTATACGCGGGCGCAGCAGCACGATATCCGAGAGATAGCGCAGCGCAGCACCTGAATCCGCCGCTCTTATGTCGCCGCTGACAACCGGCGCGTTGCGCTCCTCTCCGGTCTCGGAGGTCTCGAGCGCGTAGCCCACATCACCCTCGAGCATGGCAGGCAGCGAATCGAGCTTGTCCGCGACAAAGCCGACGCGGTGTCCGTCCGCGCGCAGGCAGGCGACGAGCCGCTCTGTCTGTGCGGGGGAGAGCCGTGCGAAATAGCTGTACAGCGGCAGGTTGACGCGGAACATCTCGGGGCTGAGCTTTGCAAGCACAGCTCCGCTCGTAGCCTCACCGGGGTCGCGGACGATATCGAGCGAACGGGCAAGAACGAGACCGTAGTCTCCCCTGCCGTCGTCGGTCATGATTATCTTGATACCCGCCCTTCGGCAGTCTGCAATGCTCTTTGCCGCACCGTCGATTATCGGCTCTCGGATAACGATGAAGCCCTCAAAAACGAGGTCGCTCTGACATGCGGCTATTCTGCGCAGATTTGTATACTGCGTGCGCCGCGTAGCGACCGAAATGACGCGGCAGCCGTCCTTTACGGCATCCGAAACATAGCGGGTCAGACGTGCGCGGGTATCGTCGGTCATACGGTGCTCGCCGCCGCTCTCGCGGAGCGAGATACAGCGCGGCAGCATGACTCCGGGATCGCCGCGCGAAACGGCGCAGAAATCGCCGCCCGCGAAATACAGCGTTGTGTCAAAGCGGCTGTCCTCGCCCTCCTCGCGGTGATCAGCCATCGGATAATCGCGATCCAGCCGCGCATTATATACGCCGAGATCGGTCGCGCAGGAAATAAGCATCTCCTCCTCTCCGGAGTAGACGTTGTTTCCGCTGAGATTGTTATATACGAGCTTTCGCGCGCCGTAGCGTCCGGACGAAACGACAGCGAGCTTGATTATCTCGGCACAGTGGCGCTTAAAGCCATGCTCACCTATCCGTCGGTCGATACCCGCAGCCGTAACGACTCTGGATATATGTACCGCATCCGATGCGATGAGCGCAGAGCGCGGGATGATGAGCGTATCGAGGTCGATTATCGAATCGAGCTTGTCCACGCGGCGGACGAGCGCGCCGGTCTCTCTCTCCCTGCCCCCGCCGCCGAGCCTGCGAACGCCGCTCGCAACGACGATATGGGAAAATGCGAGATAATACGAGCTCATGCTCGATACGGCGAGCGAAAGCGCGGTAATGAAGGTGTCGAAAAGGCTGCCCTCGCCCTTACCGAAGATAAGGTCGAGCACAACAACGACAAAGACCGCAGCTATCATGCACAGTCCCCATATATCGCCGCATTCGCGCATGGAGCGGAAAGCGGCGAGAACCGGCTCCTCGCTCCGTTTGCCCTTGCCTGCGGTAATACGGCGCTGCTCCTCCTGCTCGGCGCGTAGCACGGAGAGCTCGGTGTCCGAGCCGGTACGGCAGACCACCGCGCGTGCGCTGCCGCTCATGACGACACTGCCGGAAAAGAGCATATTCGTCTGTGCGCGGAGCGAAATAGAACCGCCGCGCAGCTCGGGAAAGCCGGAGCGCTTCCGTACCGCACCGTGCTCACCGGTAATATCGGTCTCGGAGACGGTGATGCCGTCCGACTGGACTATACGCGCATCGGCGGGGATAACGTCGCCCGCACTGACATAGATAACATCGCCCGGCACTATTTCGCTGCCCGGCAGGCGCTTTGCCTTGCCCGAGCGAACGGTGTACACGCGCGGCTCCGCGCGCTCTCCGGTCTCGCGCAGTATTCCCTGCGCGCGGATATATGCGACAAGCGCCGCCGCTGCGTTCACCGCCACAAGCACGATGACGGTCGCGGAGCTGATTCCGCGATCGAAAACATGCGCGAGCAGTGCGGTAAATATAAGAAGGACGGCGGTAAGGTCTGCGACGGTGCGCAGCTTATCCTCTTTTTTCTTTCCCTTTTGTTCCTCGCGCAGCCGCTCTGCGAGGATTCTCGAGCGTTTTTCCGCCTCGGCGGAATCAAGCCCCTGAACAGGATCCGAGCCGAATCTGTTCGCTACCTGCTCCGGGGTCAGCTCGTACCATTTATCACTCTGTCTGCCGCTCATACGTCGGACTTTTGCAGCCCGTCCTTATCCGATATCACGGTAATGACCGGATAAGCGTCGGGCTCCGCGCCCTCCCCGGGCGCGTCGATGGTCACCGCCGTCACCCTCTCGCCGTAGCGACGGATAAGCTCGTCGGCAATGCCGTCCTCGATGTGCGTCTGAACATAGCGGCGCATATTTCTCGCACCGAACTTGCGTGAATAGGAGCGGTCGGCAACATATTCCTGAGCCGCCTCGGTCCAGCTGACCTTTATATCGCGTGCGGCAAGTGTATCGCGCAGCTCGCCGAGCATAAGCCCCGCGATGCGTACAAAGTCCTCTCTGCCGAGCGAGCGGAAGGTGATTATCTCGTCAACGCGGTTGATAAACTCCGGACGCAGGAACTCGCCGAGGGCCTTCATGGCCTTCTCCTTCGACTGCTCCGTGAGGCTGCGGCCGAAGCCGACGCTGCCGCCCTTCTGGTTGGAGCCGGCATTGGAGGTCATGATGATGATCGTGTTCTCAAAGTTCACCACGCGGCCCTGCGCGTCGGTGATGCGGCCGTCATCGAGGATCTGCAGGAGGATGTTCAGCACGTCCGGATGCGCCTTTTCGAGTTCGTCGAAGAGGATGACGGAATACGGGCGGCGGCGGATCTTCTCGGTCAGCTGTCCGGCCTCGTCATAGCCGACATAGCCGGGAGGCGAGCCGATGATCTTCGAGACGCTGTGCTTTTCCATATACTCGGACATATCGAGCCGGATGAGCGACTCGACCGACTCGAACATCTCGCTGGCCAGCCGCTTGACGAGCTCCGTCTTGCCCACACCGGTGGAGCCGACAAAGATGAACGAGACCGGATGCTTCTTGACCTGGATGCCGACGCGCGAGCGGCGGATGGCGGAAACGACGGAGGCGATGGCCTCGTCCTGACCGACGATGTGCTTTTTGAGCGCCGCGTCGAGGTTCAGCAGCTGCTCATATTCCTGCGCACGGATCTTGCTGGCCGGGATCTTGGTCCAGAGCTCGATGATGCGGGCCAGATTGTCGATGGTGAGGACGGGCTTCGGCAGCTTCTCGAGCTCTGCGATCTCGGAATCGAGCTGCAGATTGCGGCTGCGCAGCTCCGCCATGCGGGCGTAGTCGTCCTGCGTCTTCTCGGTGTTCTCGGTCAGCATGCCGAGCTCGAGATCGTAATCGGCGTGCTCCTTGCGGAGCGCTTCAAGCTTGCCGAGATCCTTGTTTTTGAGGTTGACGTCCGAGCAGGCCTCGTCGATGAGGTCGATGGCCTTGTCGGGCAGGAAGCGGTCGGTGATATAGCGCTCCGAAAGGAGCACGGCCTGCCGGGCGATCTCGGGCGTGATGACGACGCCGTGGAAGGCCTCATAGTAGTGGCTGATGCCGCGGATGATGGCGATGGACTGCTCGATGGTCGGCTCGGCCACGGTGACGGGCTGGAAGCGGCGCTCGAGCGCGGCATCCTTTTCGATGTGCTTGCGGTACTCGTTGAATGTTGTCGCGCCGATAACCTGGATCTCGCCGCGGGACAGGGCGGGCTTGAGGATGTTGGCAGCGTTCATGGAGCCTTCGGCATCACCCGCGCCGACGAGATTGTGGACCTCGTCGATGACAAGGATGATATTGCCGAGCTTTTTGACCTCCTCGATGAGGCCCTTCATGCGGCTTTCAAACTGGCCACGGAACTGCGTACCGGCAACAAGGGCCGTGAGATCCATCAGGTAGACCTCTTTGTTCTGCAGCTTATAGGGGACATCCTTTGCCGCGATCTTCTGGGCCAGGCCCTCGGCGATGGCCGTCTTGCCGACGCCCGGCTCGCCGATGAGGCAGGGATTGTTCTTCTGGCGGCGGTTGAGGATCTGGATGACGCGCTCGAGCTCCTCCTCGCGGCCGATGATATGGTCCAGCTTGCCGTCGCGCGCCTTCTGCGTGAGGTTCTGGCAGTAGGTATCGAGGAATTTGTGCTTTTTGTTTTTGGAGCCGTTCGGCTTTTCCGCCGCGCGCTGGCGGCTCTCGGTCTTTTCCGGCTCCGGGGCAGCGGGAACGTTGTCCTGTCCGGCTGCGCCGAAGAGCTTGTTGAGGAACGGGAAGGTCGCGGTCTGGCTGTCGTTCTCGTCGGCCTCATCGTCATCGCTTTGGTTCTGGCCGAGCAGTCCCTCCAGCCCGTTCATGGCTTCGGTCATTTCGCCGTTGAGGTTTTCCAGATCATCCTCCGACAGGCCCATCCGCTCGATCATATCGTCGACGGGCTTGATGCCCATTTCCTTCGCGCACTTGAGGCACAAGCCCTCGTTGACGGTCTTTCCGCCGTCAATTTTTGTAATAAAGATCACTGCAAGATTCTTTTTGCATCTTGAGCATAAGGTCGGTTTCATAGAGGTGTCTCCTTATCGTGCTTTTGCTTCTAAAGAGTATATCACAGACAGGCAGTCGTATCGTTGCAGAATTGTAAACGATTTTTGGAAAAAGTTTTACGGGACATACAGGGTCCCGTGGCCGTTGGCCAGCAGGATCGCAGAGCCGTCGGCGCGCATGACCACGCTGGCCGCGCCCGCGGTGTTGTCGGAAACATCGTATTCCTGCAGGGTCTGGTCGTAGATGGAGAGCGAGCTGCTCGTCAGGATCGCCAGATATTTGCCTGCGGCGGAGATATCGAGGATCTGCTCACCGGAGGACAGGCGGCCGAGCTCCGCGCCGTCATAGCCGACGGTCAGGACGGTATAGCGGTTGCCCGCCTGATAGAGGTTCATCACAAGCGTCAGACAGCCGCTGCCGTCGGTCGTGTAGTCCTTGAGGTACGACTCGCCGTAGGAGAAGCTGCCGAGCAGATTCCCGTCCAGATCGTAGAAGCTGAGCGCATCCTCGGCCAGCACGCAGAGCTTGCTGTCGGACACGAAGTGCAGGTCGTAGATCATGGCGTTGCCGATGGGGATGGTGCAGGCGATCTCCTCCGCGTCGGTCCGGAAGAGGACGACGGAGGATTCAAACATGCCGTCCTGCTGGCCGAGGACCGCCGCGGCGGCGTATTTTGACCCGCTGGCCACGGCGCAGCGCATGAAGTACTGGCTGGCGGACAGCCAGCGGTAGATGAGTGACTGCTGGCTGTTATAGACGTAGAGAACGGATTTATATCCGGGCTCCGAGGAGAGATAACAGATGCTGTCGTCCGCGGCGATATCGGCGTCGAGGATCGCGCGCTGCGAGGAGACATGCAGGACGGAGCCCTTCTTTTGACTGGCAGCCTCCAGCACGGTCCCGCCGGCGTCGTAGGCCAGGGCGACCGTATTGCCGGTCTTGAGAACGGGCACGGACATGGCGGCCTGAATGGACGCGGTCTCCGTGCCGTCTTTATCGTAGAGACTCAGTCCCGTCGCCGAGGCGACGGCCAGACCGCCGGACAGACCGGCATACTGGTTGGAGTTGCTCTCGTCATAGAGGAAGCGGCCGCTCTTGCTGTCGTCCGAGACGTTCAGATAGCGCACATAGCGCTGCAGCGCGTCGAGATTCAGCTGGTCACGGAACACATACGCCGCGACGCCGCCCGCCACAAGCACCGCGAGCAGCACGAAGGCGGCGATGCGCTTTCCGAGGCCCGGCTTTTTCTGCGGCTGCAGCTGCGAAACATTATCCGACATGGAAAACCGCCTTCCCGTCATCATACCAGAGTTTTGTCATGTACAGGCCGCCCGGCGGGACGGTCGGCCCGGCGGCCGTGCGGTCGCCGTTCAGTAAGATCTGCGCCACGTCCTCCGGCGGGAACTTCCCTTCCGCGGCATAGACGCAGGTGCCCGCCATAGCGCGGGCCATATTGTAGAGGAAGCCGTTGGCGCACACGCGCAGCGAGATAAGGTCGCCCTCGCGCTCGATCTTGTAATAATAGACCGTGCGGACCGTGGACTTGACGTCGGTGCCGACGGAACGGACGGCCGCAAAATCGTGCGTACCGACAAAGCAGTCGGCCGCACGCTGCATGACGGTCTCGTCGAGGTGCTTGGGATAGAACCACGCGCGGTTGACATAAAACGGGTCCCGGATCCCGGAGTTATAGATGAGATAGGTATATTCCTTCCTGACGCAGGAGCCGATGGCGTTGAAGTCGTCATGGACCTCCGTGGCGTTCGTGACGACGATATCCTCGGGCAGGTGCGTATTGAGCGCGTACGGCAGCCGGTCGCAGGGAATGCGCGCGGTGGTCCGGAAATTGGCGACATACACCCGCGCGTGGACGCCGGCGTCCGTGCGGCCGCAGCCGGTCATATGCACCGGATGGCCGACGACGGCGGCGGCAGCCTCTTCGAGCGTCTGGCCGACGGTCGTGACCGTCTTCTGCACCTGCCAGCCGTGGTAGGCCGTGCCGAGATATTGGAGCGTCAGGGCAATATTACGCATAGCTTCCTTCCTTTTTACAGTCCGAAGTGCCGCAGCACGATCATCACGGCGAGCAGCGCCGCGCCGGTGAGATACGCGACCCAGTCGCGCGTCTGATAGTGCAGCTCGGAGAGCTTGGTACGGCCCTCGCCGCCGTGATAGCAGCGGCACTCCATAGCCGTGGCAAGCTCGTCGGCACGGCGGAAGGCGCTGATGAACAGCGGCACAAGAATGGGCACCATCGCCTTGGCCCTGCTGAGCAGATTCCCGGATTCAAAATCCGCGCCTCTGGCCTTCTGGGCGGACATGATCTTGTCCGTCTCCTCGATGAGCGTCGGGATAAAGCGCAGAGCGATGGACATCATCATCGAAAGCTCATGGACGGGCGCGTGCAGCTTTTTGAGCGGCGAGAGCAGACTCTCGAGGCCGTCAGTGAGGGAGATCGGCGAGGTCGTATAGGTTAACATAAATGTCCCCGCCACCAGCAGGGAGATGCGCAGGACCATGAAAATGGCGTTTTCGAGGCCGGACTTTGTGATCTTGAAGATCCAGAACTGCGCAATGGGCTCGCCCTGGCCGTAGAAGAGGTTCAGAACGGCCGTCAGCAGGATGATGAACAGCAGCGGCTTGAGGTTTTTGAGCACGACCTTCAGCCGGATGCGGCTCATGGCGATGACCATCGCCAGAAACGCCGCCACGACCACATAGGAGACGAACCACTTGGCAAGGAACAGCGCGACGATATAGACGATCACGAGCACGAGCTTCGTGCGCGGGTCGAGCTTATGGATGGGGGTGCTGCCGGGGAAAAACTGACCGAGGGTCACATCTTTCAGCATGTCGGACGGCCCCCTTTCAGAAGCGGCGCGAGCAGGTCCGCCGCCTGCTCCACCGTATAGGCGGAGGCCGGGATGTCTACGCCGAGCTGCTGCAGCTGCAGCAGCACCTGCGTCATGCAGGGCACGTTCAGACCCATGGCGACGAGCTCCGCCGCGTGCGAGAAGACCTCGCCGGGTGCGCCGTTCATCACGGCCGTCCCCTTTTCCATGACGATGAGGCGGTCGACGTTGGAGGCGATCTCCTCCATCGAGTGGCTGACCATGACGACGGCCGCGTGCTGCGCGGCCTGATAGGCGCGGATATTCTCCAGAATGCTCTCGCGGCCGGCGGGATCGAGCCCGGCGGTCGGCTCGTCGAGGATGAGCACGTCCGGCTCCATGGCGATGACGCCCGCGATGGCTGCGCGGCGCTTCTGCCCGCCGGAAAGATCGAACGGAGATTTCTGCAGCTCCGCCTCGGAGATCCCGACGAACCCGGCTGCGCGATGCACGCGCGCGTCGATCTCCTCTTTGGACAGGCCCATGTTCTTCGGGCCGAAGGCGATGTCGGTATAGACGGTCTCTTCAAAGAGCTGATACTCCGGGTACTGCATCACAAGGCCCACGTGGAAACGGATCTGGCGGGTGAACTTTGCATCCTCCCAGATATCGCGTCCGTCAAAAAGCACACGGCCGGACGTCGGCTTCAGAAGCCCGTTCATATGCTGCACGAGCGTGGATTTGCCGGAGCCGGTATGGCCGATCAGGCCGACAAATTCCCCGCGGCCGATCGTCAGATCGACGTTTGTGAGCGCGGGATGCTCGAACGGCGTGTCCGGGCTGTAGATATGGGAAAGATTCTGTATCTCTAAAATTGGCGTCAAGGCTTCTTCCTCCGGGTATTGGTTCAGACTGCCGGGATGTACTGTCTGAGCAGGCGGGCGCACTGCCCGGGCGTGAGCGCGTCCGTGGGGATGTTGACGCCGCGCGCCCGGAGCGCCAGCAGCAGCTGCTCCGTCTGTGGGACGTCGAGCCCGACGCTGCGGAGCAGCTTCTCCTGCGCGAAGACCTGCTGCGGCGTGCCGTCGGCGATGATCTTCCCTTCCGACATGGCGATCACGCGCCCGGCGCGGACCGCCTCGTCCATATGGTGCGTGATCAGGATCACGGTGATGCCCTTTTCACGGTTGAGCCGCTCGATGGTATCGAGCACCTCGCGGCGGCCCTGCGGGTCAAGCATGGCGGTCGGCTCGTCGAGCACGACGCACTGCGGCTGCATGGCCAGCACACCTGCGATGGCCACACGCTGCTTCTGTCCGCCGGAGAGCAGCTGCGGCGCATAGGTCCGGTATTCGTACATGCCGACGGCGCGGAGCGCGTCGTCGACGCGCCTGCGGATCTCCTCCGACGGGACGCCGAGGTTTTCGGGCGCGAAGGCCACATCCTCCTCGACCACGTTCGAGACGATCTGGTTGTCGGGGTTCTGAAAGACCATGCCGACGTGCTGCCGGATGGCGAGCAGCTGTTCCTCGTCCTTCGTGTCCATGCCGTAGACATGCACGCTGCCGCCGGAGGGCAGCAGGACGGCGTTGAAGTGCTTGGCCAGCGTAGATTTGCCGCAGCCGTTGTGGCCGAGGATGGCCACGAAGCTCCCCTGCCGGACCGACAGATCCAGCCCGTCAAAGACGATATGTGTTTCTCCGCCGTCCTGCGCGTCGTAGGCGTAGCGCAGGCGGCTGACTTCGATCGCTGTGGTCATGGTCTCTCCTTTGTCCAGCGGCAGGTCGCGCCGCACGGCAGCGCCAGCCCCGTATCGCGCACGGGGAGCCCAAGCTCGTCGGACTGCGTGCTGCCGCCGTATTTCTTCGCAACGAGCGTCTCGGTCAGGTACCGCATCACGGACGGCGCCAGACCGGTCGTATAGGAATTGATGATAAAGAACAGCGGATCATCGGAAAGGACCCGGCTGACGAGCTCCACGAAGGGGTACAGGTTCTCCTCCAGCTTCCAGACCTCGCCGGACGGGCCGCGGCCATAGCTCGGCGGGTCCATGATGATGGCGTCGTAGGTCTTGCCGCGGCGGATCTCACGCTCGACGAACTTGGCACAGTCGTCCACGATCCAGCGGATGGGCCGGTCTTCCAGGCCGGAGGCCTTTGCGTTCTCCTTGGCCCAGAGCACCATGCCCTTGGCCGCGTCCACGTGGCACACGCTGGCGCCGGCCGCCGCGCAGGCGATCGTCGCGCCGCCGGTGTAGGCAAAGAGATTGAGGACGCGGATGGGACGGCCGGCACGGCGGATCGTCTCCATCATGAAGTCCCAGTTGGCCGCCTGCTCCGGGAAGACGCCCGTGTGCTTGAAGTTCATGGGCTTGACCTGGAACGTCAGCTCCTTATAGCGCACCTGCCACTGGGCGGGCAGGCGCAGATTCTGCCACTTACCGCCGCCGGTGGACGAGCGGGCATAGCGCGCGTCGTATTTCCGCCAGAGCGGATCGTCCTTCGGCGTGTTCCAGATCACCTGCGGATCCGGACGCACGAGGATATATTTCCCCCACCGCTCCAGCTTTTCTCCGGCGGAGGTATCGAGGACCTCATAGTCCTTCCAGTTATCAGCCAGCCACATGTTGCTCTCCTGTCTGTTTAGGGATTGGACCCGGCGTTCGTCCAGGTGTTGAGGATCCGGTCGATGACGCCCTGCGCGTCGTCTTCGCCGGAGTCGGCCGTGCCGGCGTCTTCTTCATCCTCCTCCGGCTCTGGCTCGGGCAGATCGTCCTCGCTGTGGATATAGCACTCGACGTTGATCGCGTCGACATCCGGCGAGACGGCCGCGTAGTAGCCGGCCGGCAGCGTATCGCTCAGGATGGCGTAGGCCTGATCGAGCACGACAACGCCGTTTTTCGGGAAGGCACGCGAAACATCGAGCAGCGCGGCCTTATGTGTGGAGTTGCCCGGGACCTGTGCGCAGTATTCATTGGCCACATGGCCGGAGGCGTTGCAGATCTCGACCTCCTTATGCACATTGCACGTTTCCGTCGGCACGTCGTGCGCGCTGAGCGTCACGCGGACCGTGCGCTCGCCGCGCGGGTCGAGCGCGCAGGCGTCGGACGGCAGCAGGCCGCTGTCACGGCAGACCGTGACCTCGACGAGGTTGGCGGGCTGTTTGAACGCCTTGTTCTTGAGATTCTGATGGACCTGCTCCATGACCTTTTTCCACATGACGATGGCCGGGTTGGTCTCGGAGTCGGTCAGGACGATCTCCTCCGGATCGTTATAGCCGCACCAGACGACGCCGGTGTAGTAGGGCGTATAGCCTGCGAACCAGCGGTCAAAGTCGCGGGAGGTCGTGCCGGTCTTACCGGCGACGGTCATGTTTTCGAGCTGCGCGGCAGTGCCGGTACCCGTCTGGACCGTCGTTTCGAGCATGTCGGTGATATACCACGCGGTCATGTCCTTCATGGCGACGTGGGAATCCTGCGTATTGTCAAGGATGATCTGCCCGTTGGCGTCCTTGACGACGGTATAGGTCCTGGCCTCGCGCCAGACGCCCTCGTTGGCAAAGGACGCGTAGGCCGCCGTCATGGAGCGGACCGTCACGCCCCGGGTCAGACTGCCGAGCGCGAGCGCCCAGAGGTTGACGTCCGAGAGCTCCTCGCCGGTATTCGACTGGTAGGA
>OLYM01001014.1_pt1 | contig 11135 bp, 9 predicted proteins | sample 1673691 | NCBI WGS metagenome assembly OLYM01 (sample SAMEA103958123, study PRJEB25191) | human gut metagenome | reverse complement strand
TATGCAAAGAAAAACGGCGCCTATACTAAAGGTGGTTGGCGGCTGCGGTCGCCCGGCCACAGCCAGGACGTGGCTGTTAGTGTTAACTACGGCGGCAATATCGACAGCTATGGTGACGCAGTTATCTTCAATAGTAACTGCGTTCGTCCCGCTATGTGGATCGATTTGAGCGCTTAAAAGGCTCCTTTGCGTAAAGGGCAGACTCTCCCCTAGGGGGAGTGATGTCGCCGGAGGTGACAGAGAGGGGGCGGGGGTGTCAGCGAAGCTGACTGCGGGATTGTTCTACAATCTGCCGAAACCGGCAACCCCTCCGGCGCGGCGCTATACGTCGCGCCACCTCCCTTTACACAGGGGGGCAATCAAAAATGAAAGCAGCAGCTCTATTTTTGGAGCTGCTGCTTTTGCATAGTCAGTAAATCATTCGCTCAGCGGCGTGATGCCGCAGCTGGTGAGGAATGTATCCGAAAGGGGGGAACCGAACCAGTTATAGAGCCGCCGGGCGGGACTGTCCTCCGGCTCGTCGCTGCGAATGACGACATAGCCCTTCGTGCCGAGCGGGTAATCGCCGGTGCGGACATTCTCCGGCGTGGCGCTGTAGCCGTTCAGCGAGAAGGCGAGCAGCGCTTCGTTGGAATAGACGTCGTTCATATACGTCATAATGCTGTACCCGATGGCGTAAGGATCGTCGAGACAGGCGGAGACGAGCGTGTTCATCTCGTCGAGCCGCTCAAAGCCGAGCGCCTCGTAATCCGGAACATCCTCGCCTTTGAATACCATCTTTTCAAAAAGCCGCTGGCTGCCGGACTGATCGTCGCGGTAAAGCACGCGGATCGCGTGATCCGCGCCGCCGAGCTCGCTCCAGTTGGTGATCTCGCCGCGGAAAATGGCGCGTACCTGATCGAGCGTCAGGTCGGTGACACCGCATGCGCTGTTCCCGATGAACACCAGTCCGTCGCCGCCGTAGAGCTTCATTTCGACCTCCACGCCGCGCTCGGCGAGATAGGCCTTTTCTTCATCGGTGGGCGCGGCGAGCAGGGCGATGTCCGCCTTCTTATCGGCAATGTTCAGCCACGCGCCGTGCGTCGTGGAGCAGAGCGGCTCCGCCCCGCCGTAGCCGGTGTCAAGACAGAAGAAACGGTAGATGTTCTGCACCAACGGCTTTCTCGCTGTAGAGGAGTCCATAACCGGGAAATCGCCGTCGGCAAACAGTTCGCTGTACAGACCGTTTAGATCGACAATGTACAGTTTGGCCGATTCCATATCAAGGACAATGTACGTTGTTGTGTTTGTCCAACCGTAATCGCCGGCCTCAACACTGGCGCTGCACGAGATCAGAACCTTGCCGTCGCGGGCAGAGGCGACATAACGGGTGGTTTCGGCCTGCGGGAGATCCAGCGTCAGGCGTTCATTGCCGCGGAGATAGTAAAGCGCGAAGTTGGTTTCGTAATTCCCTTCGACGAGATATGCACCGTCGTAAGCATAGAGCACGCTGTCATTGGCGTAAACTGCCCCGCTGACATTTGCCACGGAGCCGTCGCCCGGATCAACGCGGGAGATGAATCCGTCGTAGGAGTTGCTGATGAGAAGATCGTCGTCGTTTGCGGAAAGGCAGCAATATGCGTCGAGCGGCGTCTCCCACTTCTGCTCAAGCGAGGGGAGCGCATAGCCGATGATTCGGTTTGTGCCGTTGCTGTAGTCACTGCCGACGAGCGTATCGCGGATCACGCGCACATCGCCGAAGTACCGGTCGGTGAAGATCTCCACCGGCTCTTTGCCGTCTTCGCAGAGATAGAGCTTCGATTCGCGGATACTGTAATATTCGCCGACGAAGCCGCCGGAATAGGCATGGATGCGGTGGAATAGCTGCGTGCCGGCAGGTAGAATCTCCTCGACCTCACCGGTTCGGATATCGACACGTGCCACGCTGCCGTCGTCAAAGGAAGCGAGCACGCTGTCACCGTCCTGATCGAAGCAGTTGGTGTACTTGTCAACGAGCAGCCTGCCCTCGCCCCCGCCGGCCGGGAAAGCGTACAGACGGGAGGATTCCAGCGTCACGCAGAAGAACGGTTCGTCCGTGGACGCGGGCGTTGCGCTGAGCGGAAGCACTCCGGTTGCGTTGCCGGAGCTTGCATAGGCGTCGCCGGAAGAAGCGTTGCCCCAGCTCGCATAGGCGTCGCCGGAAGAGGCGTTGCCCCAGCTTGCGTAGGCGTCGCCGGAGGACGCGTTGCCGCTGCTGGCGTTCGGCGCGCCGCAGGCGCACAGCACAAGAAGCAGCGCCAGAGACAGAAACAGGGTTGTCAGCTTTTTCATATGGTTTCTCCTTTTTTTGAAGAAGTTTACACCCTATAGACGAGGACTTCTGCCAATCGGTTCGTAAAAAAAAATTCAGCGGAGCCTCAAAAGAGACTCCGTTGTGCTGCGTGCGCGGTCTTACACCGTTTCGGTGTGCACGGCCTTGACGGTATACCCGGCGGCCTCGATGACTTCCTTGACCTTCGCCTCGTCCGGCTTTTCGGCGGAGATGAACTCGGTCTTGTTCGCGGTGTGGTCGGAAACGGGGTTCTCGGCAGCAAAGGCTTTGGAGAGCGCCTCATTGACGTGCTTTTCGCACATGTGGCACATCATGCCCTCAACGGTGACGGTGGTTTTGTACATGGTTTTTTCCTCCTTATGATCGGTTGCGGTATTCGTTTCCTGCGGCGCGGCGGTGAACTCGACCGGGAGCGTCACCGGCTGCCTGTGCTTATCGTGCTTCGCTTCGTGCAGACGGAAAAGATTGAGCCGCAGCGCGTTCGTCACGACGCAGAAGCTCGAAAGACTCATCGCGAGCGCGCCGAACATCGGCTGCAGCGTCCAGCCGAAGATCGGGATCCATACGCCTGCGGCGAGCGGGATGCCGATGATATTATAGATGAACGCCCAGAAAAGATTCTCCCGAATGTTGCGCAGCGCCGCGCGGCTGAGCCGGATGGCGGCGGAAACATCGCTCACGCCGCTTTTCATAAGCACAACGTCCGCAGCGTCGATGGCGACGTCCGTTCCGGCACCGACGGCGAGACCGACGTCCGCGCGCGTGAGCGCCGGGGCGTCGTTGATGCCGTCGCCCACCATGGCGACCTTGCCGCTCTCGCGCAGCTTCCGGATCACGGCCTCCTTGCCGTCCGGGAGCACCCCGGCCACCACGGCGTCGACCCCGGCCGCAGAGCCGATGGCGGCGGCGGTGCGGGCGTTGTCGCCCGTGAGCATCACGACGCGAAGACCCATACCCTTGAGCTCGCGGATAGCTTCGGCAGCGTCGCTCTTCATAACGTCCGCCACGGCGATCACGCCGAGAAGCTCATTATTTCGGGAGAAGTAGAGCGGCGTTTTGCCCTCGTCCGCGAGCGCCGCGGCGCGCTGCGTGATGATCTCCGGGAGCGCGGTCTTTTCGCGGATGAAGTCGGCGTTGCCGCCGCAGACGGTGTATCCTTCGATCTTCGCGGTGAGACCGAGGCCCGGCACGGCGGCGAAGTTTTCCGCCTCGGGACACTCGCCGCCGTGGGAGGCAAAGCCGTTTAAAATGGCGCGGGAGAGGGGGTGCTCGCTCTTGCTCTCGAGCGCTGCGGCAAAGCGCAGAAGCTCGTCCTCGGAAACGCCGTCCGCCGGGAGAAGATCGGTGATTTCCGGCTGGCCGGTCGTGATGGTACCGGTCTTATCGAGCACAACGATCTGTGTGCGGCCGGTCTCTTCAAGCGAGGCCGCCGTTTTGAAGAGAATGCCGTTTTTCGCGCCGACGCCGCTGCCGACCATAATGGCGACCGGCGTGGCAAGTCCGAGCGCGCACGGGCAGCTGATAACCAGCACCGAGATGCCGCGCGCGAGCGCGTATCCGAATGTCTGCCCGACGAGCAGCCAGACGATAATGGTAACGGTTGCGATGCCGATCACCGTCGGCACGAATACCCCCGCGACCTTGTCGGCAGTCTTGGCAATGGGCGCTTTCGTCGCGGCGGCGTCGCTCACCATGCGGATGATCTGCGAGAGCGCCGTATCCTCGCCGACGCCGGTCGCCCGGCAGCGCAGAAAGCCGGACTGGTTGATCGTACCGGCGCTTACCTTGTCGTTTTCCGCCTTGTCCACGGGGAGACTTTCCCCCGTGAGCGCGGACTCGTTCACGGCGCTCGCGCCGGAGAGCACGACGCCATCCACCGGGATGCTGTCGCCGGGGCGGACGAGGAAAATGTCGCCGAGAACGACTTCCTCCGCCGGGACGACGACCTCCTCGCCGTTCCGCTCCAGCCGCGCCGTTTTCGGCGAGAGCTGCATGAGCGAGCGGAGCGCGTCGGTCGTTTTGCCCTTGGAATGCGCTTCCAGCGTTTTGCCGACGGTGATGAGCGTCAATATCATGGCGGCGGATTCAAAATAGAGATCGGCCTCCGCCATCGGGTCAATGGTCAGCGTGAAGAGCTCGTATACACTCCAGAGATACGCCGCCGCCGAACCCATCGCAACAAGCGTATCCATGTTCGGCGCGCCTTTTACGGCGCTCTGGAAGCCGCTGATGAAGAATTTCTGGTTGATAACGAGCACGATGCCCGCGAGCAGGAGCTGGATGAGCCCCATGCCGACGCTGTTGTGATGCAGCCAGTGCGGCATCGGCGCGCCCCACATATGGCCCATCGAAAAGTACATCAGTACGAGCAGCACCGACACCGAGGCAATCAGCCGCTTTTTGAGCTTCGGCGTCTCGTGGTCGGCCAGCTCGTCCGCTGCCGCGGCGGGCGCGGCACCCTTCGCCCCCTTCAAACTTGCGCCGTACCCGGCGTTTTCCACTGCGCGGATGATGTCTGCCGGAGCGGCGGTACCGTCCACACCCATCGAATTTGTGAGCAGACTCACCGCGCACGAGGTAACGCCTGGCACGGCGGAGACCGCCTTTTCCACCCGCGCGGAGCACGCCGCGCAGCTCATGCCTGTAACAGAGTATTGCGTCATGGTATTTGCCTTTCTGTTGTGGTGTATTGCGGTTCGGGTTATTTCATCAGCTTCTGCAAAAGCTCCGTCAGCTCGTCCACAACGGAGTCGTCTCCCGCGCGGATGTCGCGCACGACGCAGTTGTGGAGGTGCGCGTTCAAAAGCGCGCGGTTAAAGCCGTTCATCGCCGCGCTCACCGCCGCAGACTGCGTGAGAATGTCCGCGCAGTAAGCATCGCGCTCGAGCATCCCGCGGATGCCGCGGATCTGCCCTTCGATCCGGCTCAGACGATTCATAAGCGCGCGGCGCTCTTCCTCGCTTCGCTCGGTTTTTTTGCAGCAGCAACACGTTTTTTCCTCGTTCAAGGGTCGTCCCTGCCTTTCGGTATGTATTATATACCCCTGGGGGGTATTGTCAAGAGGCTTTTTCAAAAAATCGAGGCGGAGTTTGACTTCATTTTCCGCTTGTGTATAATATAAGCAAAGAATCCCATGCAAGGAGGCGCTGACCATGCCGGCGATCCGCTCCGGGAGAGTGCGTGCTGCGCTGCTCCTCGGAATTTTTCTTCTCATGCTGCTCGGAAACGTCCTCACGCCGTACGCGGTGGACGACTGGGCGTATATGCACAGCTTTGCGACCGGCGGGCGCCTCACGCGCTTCGGCGAGATATTTCCCTCCATGGCGGCGCACGCGCAGACCATGAACGGACGGCTCTTCGCCCATTTCTGGGCGCAGCTCTTTCTGCTGCTGCCGAAAGCGGTATTTAATATAGTAAACGCTTTGATATTCACGGCGCTGATCGCGCTCCTTGCCCGGCTCGCGCAGCCGGAGGGCGAGCGGGATAACCTCATTCTATTGATGATCTTCTGTGCCGTATGGGTGTTTGTTCCGGCGTTCGGACAGGTGTTCTTCTGGCTGGACGGGGCGTGCAATTACGGTTGGGGATGCGTTATCGGTTTTGCATTTCTCGCGCCGTACATCCGTCTTTTGGATCGTGATGCGAAGAAAAAACCGCTGTTCTGGATTTTGTGGATGCTCACGGGCTTTTATACCGGCGCGTATCTGGAAAATATGGCGGCCGGGGCGATCTTCCTTTCGGCGCTGCTGCTTTTTGGCCGCCGTGTGCTTTGCAGGAAGAAAAACGGCGTCCTCCCGTGGCTGCCGGTGCTCGCGTCGGTCGGCGGCTTCATTTTTATGATGACCCGCCCGGCGGAGAGCATGAAAAGCGGCGCGGAGAGCTCGCTCGCGTCCCTTGGAACGGGGCTTGTCGCCGCGCTGGAGAAGTACCGCTCGCTGGCGGTGCTGCTCGGTGTTTTTGCTGTGTCGCTCGTTGCGGCGCTCTGGTACCACGCCCGCCGGGAGAAAATTTATCTCGCCGCGGCGCTCGTGCTCGGCTCGCTCTGCGCCAACTTCGCGCTGAGCGTCGCCTCGTATTATCCGGAGCGGTGTCTCGCGTTTCCGGCAGTGCTGCTCATTGCGGCAGACGCCGTGCTTTTGTCGGAGCTCTTCTCCGGCAAAGCGAAGCTCCCGGTGCTGTGCGCGGCGGCAGTGCTCGTGCTGTCGACGCTCTATTGGGGCGTTTTCGGCTTTGCCGATATTACGAATGTGTATCTTCAGGTGAGGGCGAACGAAACGGCCGTTACCGAGGCGGCCGCGCGCGGCGAGAGCAGTGTGACGGTGCCGTATATCGAGACGCTGACGCACTATTCCGCGCTGTACGATCTCAAATATCTCGATACGGAAGACGCGCAGAACTGGCCGAACGGCGCTATGGCGGACGTGCTCGGCATCGGTGAGATCCGGTGCGAGCCGGAAACGGCGAAGGAGGCGGAGTGATGCTTTCGGTTGTGATCCCTGTCTATAATGAGGGGGCCGTTCTGGAAAAAACGGCTTCGGTCATCCGCGGTGTGCTGTCCGATGCCGCGATCGGCTGCGAGCTCATTTTCGTGGACGACGGCTCAAAGGACGCCACATGGGAGAAAATCACGGCGCTCTCTGCGTCCGGCGGCATCCGCGGGCTGCATTTTTCCCGGAATTTCGGCAAGGAAGCGGCGATCCTCGCGGGGCTGGCCGCGGCGAAAGGCGACTGCTGCGTTGTGATCGACGGCGATCTCCAGCACCCGCCGGAGAAGATCGTGGAGATGTACCGCCTGTGGGAGCAGGGCTACGAGATCGTCGAGGGGCAGAAGGCCAGCCGCGGCGCGGAGAGCCACGCGCACGGTCTCGCGGCGAGAGCATTTTATTCTCTCATCAGCCGCGCGACCGGCATCGACATGGCGAACGCCTCTGACTTCAAGCTGCTCGACCGGAAGGCGGTCAACGTGCTCATCAATATGCGCGAGCGGAACGCCTTTTTCCGCGCGCTTTCCTCGTGGATCGGCTTTAAAACGGTGAGCATCCCCTTCGATGTGCAAAAGCGCGCAGGCGGAAGCTCCAAATGGTCCACGCCGGCGCTCGCAAAGTACGCCGTGGATAATATCGCCTCGTTCTCCGCCGCGCCCATGCAGCTCGTCACGGTACTCGGCGGAATTATGCTGCTCGTCTCGCTCGTGCTCGGCACGATCGCGCTCGTGCAGAAGTTCTCCGGGCGGGCGCTCGGAGGCTTCACCACCGTGATCCTTATCCAGCTTTTTTCCAGCAGCATCATCATGATAAGTGTCGGCATCATCGGCTATTACATTTCCAAAATTTACGAGGAAGTGAAGGGAAGACCCCGGTATATCATCACCGATACCTGCGGCGACGAAGAAAAATAAACAACGCTCCCCGCCGGAAGACCTCTCCGGCGGGGAGCGTTTGCCCTATATGACTTATATGCCGTAAAGCGAAGCGACCGGGGCGGCGAGCACTACGGTGAGCAGCCCTGCCACGATGAGCGAGAGCGAGCTCATCGCGCCCTGGATCTCGCCCATTTCAAGCGCCCGGGACGTTCCGACGGCGTGCGCGGCGGTCCCGATGGCGACGCCCTGCGCAATGGGGCTCGTGATGCGGAACACCCGGCACGCGCCATCAGCGCAGATGTTGCCGAGAACGCCGGTCAGAATGATCGCCGCGACCGTGAGTGAGGGGTAGCCGCCAAGCTCTGCGGAAACGTCCATGCCGATCGCGGTAGTGATGGATTTGGGGAGAAGCGTGGTGAACAGAGAGAAGTCCAGCCGGAAGAGCGCCGCGAGCGCAAACACCGTGGCAAGGCTCGCAGCCACCCCGGCAGCGATGCCGAGCGTTATGGCAAGGGCGTTTTTCTTCAGCAGCTCAAATTTCTCATAGAGCGGCACGGCAAGGCATACCGTCGCCGGGGTGAGCAGAAAGTTGATGTACTTTGCGCCGTTGAGATAGCTGCCGTAATCGATACGGAACAGGAGCAAAACTCCGATGGAGAAAAGGATCGCAAGCAGCAGGGGATTGAACAGCGCAAAGTTCCACTTTTTCCGGATGGCGCGCCCCAGCTCAAACGAACCGATGGTGATGACAACGCCGAGAAAGGCGGAGTTTTCGATCAGCTCACGCATCATCGTTTATCCTCCCGTTTCTGGCGCAGACGCATCACGCGCTGCGTGGTGCACCCTGCGGCGGCGAACACCGTGAACGTCGATACAACGACGATCGCGGCAAACGGCAGCCACACGGGACGCAGCACGTCCCACTTTTCCAGAAGACCCACGCCCGCAGGAACGAACAGCATCGGCATGATTTCCAGCAGAAAAGCGCTCGTTTCACGAATGGCGTCTGCTTTTAAAAGGCGCGTCTCCAGCGCGGCAAAGAGCAGAACGATCCCGTAAATGCTCGCCGGGACGGGCAGCGGCAGCAGATAATGCAGCAGCTCGCCGAGAAACGACACGAGCAGAATGATGCCGAGTTGGCGGATGTACTTCATACGCTTGAACCTCTTGCGGTAAAAATCCTTTTATCCAATTTGACCGCGTTTGTCAAGACGATTCCGGTTGTAAAATTAAAAACATTGTGATATAGTATGTTTATCCGATCCGATGAGGAGGAACGATCCATGCTGATCTCAACCAAGGGGCGCTACGCGCTGCGTGTCATGGCGGATCTTGCCCGCAATGGCGGGGAGGAGTACGTTGTGCTGATGGACATTGCCGAGCGCCAGAACATATCGGAAAAGTATCTCGAAGGCATCGTCGCCGCGCTCAGCCGCTGCGGTTTTTTGCAGACGCAGCGCGGCCGCGGGGGCGGCTACCGGCTCGCCCGCTGCCCGGAGGAATACGCCGTCGGCGATATCCTCCGTGTTGCGGAGGGCTCCATAGCGCCGGTATCCTGCGTCAAGTCCGGCGAATCGGAGTGCCCGAACGCCGACAACTGTCTCACGCTGCCGCTCTGGAAGGAGCTTGACCGGGTGATGAACGACTATCTGGAGAGCGTCACGCTCGCCGATCTCATAAACGGCAATATTGCCGCAAAATCGACCGATTCCGGGGAATAACCCGGCGCGAAAAAGCTCCTTGAAAAAACCTATTGACAATATATGTTTATGATGCTACATTGTAAACATACAAAAACAGTAGGGTTTTGAAAGGAGCTTTTTCCATGTTTGTATATGCGGACAACGCGGCGACCACGAAGATGAGCAAAACGGCCATCGACGCGATGCTGCCGTATCTGGACACCTGGTACGGCAACGCCTCGAGCCTTTATGCATTCGGCCAGAAGTCGGCGGAAGCGCTCGCCGCGGCGCGCGAAACGGTTGCCGGGTGTCTGGGCGCCGAGGCGCGGGAGATCACCTTCACCTCCGGCGGCAGCGAGGCGGACAACCAGGCCATTCTCTCCGCGGCGGCCATCGGCGCGAAGAAGGGCAAAAAGCACATCATTTCCACGGCGTTTGAGCATCACGCGGTGCTGCATACGCTCAAGAAGCTGGAGAAATACGGCTACGAGATCACGCTGCTGGATGTCCACGAAAACGGCATCGTCACGCCCGAGCAGGTGCGCGGCGCTATCCGCGAGGATACCTGCCTTGTGACGGTCATGTACGCCAACAACGAGATCGGTACCATCCAGCCCATCGCGGAGATCGGCGCGGTCTGCCGCGAAAAGGGCGTTATCTTCCACACGGACGCGGTGCAGGCGGCGGGCCATGTCGCCATCGACGTAAAAGCGGAGAACATCGATATGCTCTCCATTTCCGCGCACAAGTTCCACGGCCCGAAGGGAGTCGGCGCGCTGTATGCCCGCCGGGGCATCCCTCTGGTGAACGTGATCGAGGGCGGCGCGCAGGAGCGCGGCAAGCGTGCCGGTACGGAAAATATCGGCGGCATCGTCGCCATGGCGGCGGCGCTTTCCGAGGCGTGCGCGAATCTCGAGAAAAACGCGGCGTATGTAAGCGCTCTGCGCGATAAGCTCATCGCTGGACTCAAGACCACTCCGCACGCGGCGCTCAACGGCGACGAAACGAAGCGTCTCCCCGGCAACGTGAACTTCTGCTTTGAGGGCATCGAGGGCGAGAGCCTTCTTCTCCTGCTTGACGAGGCGGGCATCTGTGCCTCCTCCGGCAGCGCGTGCACGTCCGGCTCGCTCGATCCGAGCCACGTTCTGCTCGCCATCGGCCGTCCGCACGAGGTAGCGCACGGCTCGCTGCGTCTCACGCTCTGCGAGGAGAACACCGAGGAGCAGGTCGATCATATGCTGCGCGAGATCCCGCGTGTTGTGGAATATCTCCGCAGCATGTCCCCGGTCTGGAAGGACCTCACATCCGGCAAAAAACAGTTCATGCTTTGAGATAAAAGGAGGCAAGCATCATGGCTCTTTACAGCGATAAGGTTATGGATCATTTCAAAAATCCCCGCAACGTCGGCGAGATCCCCGATGCGGACGGCGTCGGCGAGGTCGGCAACGCCAAATGCGGCGATATTATGAAGATGTATCTGAAGATCAAGGACAACGTCATCGAGGACGTGAAGTTTGAAACGTTCGGCTGCGGCAGCGCCATCGCTTCGAGCTCCATGGCCACCGAGATGATCAAGGGCAAGACGATCGAGGAAGCGCTCGCCGTGTCGAACAAGGAGGTCGTGGAGGCGCTCGACGGTCTGCCCGCGCACAAGCTGCATTGCAGCGTGCTGGCCGAGGAAGCCATCAAGACCGCCGTCAAGGACTATTACGACAAGAACAACATCCCCTACGACCACTCCCGGTTCCCCGACTGCGAAAACTGCGGCAGCTGCCATATG